>Ga0099825_1001220_pt1 | contig 32114 bp, 8 predicted proteins | sample SiratroredBW_FD_76838 | JGI IMG/M metagenome (GOLD analysis project Ga0099825, IMG submission 76838) | Root nodule microbial communities of legume samples collected from California, USA - Siratro red BW | ecosystem: Host-associated > Plants > Roots > Nodule | place: USA: California | collected...
GTAAAGTTAAGAAGGTAGACATCATTCAGAAGCACACCGAAGGTTGAGTACTGATCTGCATAATTAATTTCATAGTCACATTGATCAGGGTTCTCACAGTCGTAGTCTTCAGAGGGCTGCAAGGATGCACAAAGGGGATCCTTGCAAGGAACAAAGTCATTGCTAGGCCTGTAGAGTGGATGGGGTGTCTGAAAAAGTAAGCAACAAATTCAATTCAACCAATCAAGATTACAGGCATCCTATATGCAGTGTAGTACTATAAGCAAGAATGAGTTTTTCAATCTCAAAACATTTTTTAGTCATATAGGTACTGAAATGATAATAATACCTCAGAGCAATGGGTACAAGGGGCATCACACTGGAGCCATGTGAGGTCACTACCCGTGTCCACATCAAGAAAATAAGGCCTTGGTGGCTGACCGATATTCAGAGTAACATTATAGAACCTGCAAACATTGGAATCAACAACAAAAAATGACTTGTACTAGAATATCAATATCCTATAGATGTTTAACTTCAATTAGATAGGAAGAAATAACTAAAGTTGTTTTGCTATACTCATATGAAAAAGTTCTGAACCAGAGAACCCCAAAACATGAAAGAAGACTTGCTAATAAGTTATGTACCTACCCAACAGGATAAACGTTGCCATGAAGAGGGATCACAACAGAAGAGCCAGCGGGATTCAATAGCCTTGGACATGATGATGACGTGGCATGACTTGGGAGAATTGAGTTCCTTCCACTTTTGTGTTTATTACCAAACCAAGCCGAACAAGAAGACATGTTGAACAACATCATCATTGCAAGCACCATCTCTACTTTCCCCATCTTGATCCTCTTCTCTCTCTAGATCCAACCAAAAGTTTCTTTCTTCTATTATTTTGTTTAATTATGTTTAAATGTATGGATGAAAGAAGCTGAAGAATGGTGGTGGGGTTAAGTTTAAATCACAATTCTGGATTCTTGTTGAAAGAGTTGGTTTTGTCCTTGTCCGTGAAAGATGGGATTCATGGGTATTGCTTTTGCTTCAATTGTTGGTATTAGTTTCTGGGAATATAAATGACAACCTGGGATTGGGTTTGGGTTTAGGAAGGAGGAAAGAACAGAACAACCTTGGCATTGGAATTGGAAGTGGGATTGCTTCTCATGCTGTAGCTTCTAGTTCCTTTCTTCCTCATAAAGCATCAACACTGAACTTAGTCTGCAAAAATTATCACAACCCTTTTGAGTAAATGAAAGAAAAGATTGGAACTGGAACTGGAACTGGAAACACTGTTGTGTGTTGTTCAGAATGAGACTCTGTTAGCTTCTGGGAAACTTCTTTCTTGTCTCCTTCCAACGCTGCAGCCAAAAACTTGATATATTTTATTTTAAGTGGTTGAATCTATTTTTTTAATAACTTTTTTATAATTAAACAAACATAAAATTTTAGTTTTTACATTTAAAAATAATATCTTCTAGTTTTTATTATTCTATTTATAATATTTTTAATCCTTATAAATTTAAACAACTAAGTATTTTAGTTTTTATTGTTTAAAGTAAATGCAATAATCTTATAAACAGTGTATTGTGAACACATTTTTAATAATCTTATTAACTAAAAATAATGTAATAAGATATAAAGTGAATATTTGTGTCAAACTAGTATTTTTTTTTGTTTTAAAGTTTTTAAACATCACTCAAATATAGTTATTTTAAATGTTAAATTTTTATATTTATTTTCTTCTTCTATTTATATTACATATTTTAGTGCTTTATTAAATAAAGTAGATTTTATTATACTTTAACATAAATAATCAACATAATAAAAATATAATGTTTATTTAATTATATTATATTTTTAACGTAATTATATATATTATAATAGTAATAATTCAACACTACAATAGAAAATATATAATAGTTAAAACTAAATAACATAATCGAAATAATTAGTTTTAAATAATTCACTATTAATTAGAAAAAAAGTGTTTTTAACATCATTGAAACAAGTTTGTAATAGAAATTTAATTATAGTTGTTGATTCAATGTCTTTAAAATTATAAGTAATAATAATAGTTATAATTATTGTTGTTTATTTAAAATACAACAAGGATTGTTATTTTATAATTGTTATCATTTTATTGTGATATGATTATTTTTATAATCATTACCATCATTACCATCATCTCTTAACATGTTTTTGTTTATATATTTACTTTTTAAGTGCTTTTGATGACGATTCATGCAATAATCATCGTTGAAAGTAGAAAAATTATTATAGATCTGGTACTAATCATCGTAATTTTATTTCTAAATTTTTTTTTTTCAAACTACTTTGAGTAACATTTGATGTAAGAATCGTTATCTAAAATGGCATACAACAACGATTGTGTATCATAACCGTTGTCACCTATGATATTTTTAAGTTTAATTTATTTTATAAATTTGTAAACAATTAAAATGCACTTACTAATAAATATATGTTAGAAAATAAACCTGTTTTTTCCATGACCCCAAATTATTGGTGATGAAGTTTGAATTTCAATTTTCTTGTTGTTTATTAGGAAGGAAGAGTTGTTCCAGGAATCTAATAAAATTTAATTCTAACTTTTTTAAATACAATCCTAATAAAACTTAAATATAATTTTAATAAAATGCAATCCAATAAAATAACAAAATATAATAATAAAAGTTATAATTTTAACATTTATAAACTTAGAGGAGTGGTGGCAGTAGTGGTAATATTAGAGATGGAGATAGCACATTAACACCGACAAAACGATGACGTTTGAATAGCAGAAAGTGGTGGGAGTTAAGAGGACCAATGGTGGCAACGATAAAATTAGTTTAATTTATGAAAAAGTTAATCTATTCTATTTCTGTTCTTTTCTTTTCTTAAAAAAATTAACGATAAAATTAATCCAAACAAACTCCTTTCCTTAGCTAATTTTTTAAAGTTGTGATTTTTTTGGAATACTGATAACTTTCTTATTTTTTAAAATAGTCACAGAAAAATCACATTAAAAATTAGGTATATATTAAAAGGTTTTCCCACACCAACTTGTTAAATTCAAACCCAACTTATAAACAACTTTGTTACCTTGTCTTTATATAAATTAACTAATCAATAAAAGAGGAAAAGTTACACTTTTTTCCCTCTTATTTTGCTTTTACCATTGTTTGAGCTACAACATCTCTTTCATTCCATCAATTTCACACGTTCATTCATTTTTATTTTTTATTTTACTTTTCATTCATTTGAATCATGTTTCTCAAAAACAATAATTCTAACTATGTGAGATAAAACAGAGAGAGATAAATGTGAAGTGAGATGGATATGTGGCGAAAAAGAGGTAAATAAAAAAAATTGAATTGTGGAAAGTTTTAGTGAGAAATTATAGTAAGTTTAGCATGCCTGAAAACAATAGAAAGTTTAAAAAAATGGAATTGGAATCAATTAAAACATGTCAAACCCTGTGAACAAGCACTTTTCAATATTAGAAAAAAATTAGGAAAGTTGGATGATAGAAGTTTAGTGGGGACATGAAAGTTTGAAAAGTATCTATGAACAAAGTTTTTACATTACCAAGAAGATTCAACTTTTGCTGAGAATCTATCATCTTGGATGTAAATTTGATCTCATGAAGTAAGGGTATAACAAGAATAAAATGTAATCTTTTATTTTCAAAGATTTGAACAGAAAATACTAAAAACTGTTTTTTTTTCTCTGTTTGTTGTACAAATATTTGAAAAATCTGAAAACAAATAATATAAAAAAACAAGGAAACACACAAAAGTATCCAACTATTTTTTGTTAGTTTTCAACTTACTTTTAACGGTAATATTTGATATGATTCAATTTTAACGACAGAAAAACAATCAAAAAAGGCTGCATTGAAGTTATGTTGTGTTACCACACCCTATTCTATCAAAGAAGGCACATTATCTTGATATCTCAATCAATAATTTAATGGCAATCAAAGAACAAATTCATGAGATTGAAAACTTGTGCGGGAAAAATTGTAATTAAATTTTGCCACTTCTACAAATTGGAAGGCACAAGTTACTGTCCAAGCACATTGTTTTAGTACTTTCTAATTCATGAACATTTTAAAAAGAATCCTAGCATTCCTTCTCCTTAAGACCATCCAAAAAGAGCAAGAATTATTTGAACAATATTGCCACTGATAATGGTCTTCAATAATTTTTCCTTCTGAGGTGTGTATGGGGGGTACCTTATGGATGAATCTGCATCAAAACTTCTATAGAGAACTGGCTTCCTATGGCTGAAACTATCAAAAGAGAATTTTCCATGGTAACAACCCATTCCACTCTCTTCAACTCCTCCAAAAGGCAAACCACGAGTTGCAACCTGCAAGCACAGATTAGTGTCTACATATTAACACATTTAAGTGCATGTATAAACTAGCTTAAATTTAAGGTTTTGATTTCATTTCATGATTATATGTGCACAGGATTTTAAGTTTTCATTTCATTCCACGCCCACACAAAATTTAGGTTGTGAAGTCTCAAACATCTTAAGTTATAGGTTCAATTTCGTTTAGTGCTGAATTATATACTCACGTTTCATTAACTCTTTATAATTCAGTCCACATGATTCGTATGTTTTTGTTATGTTCTTGTTTCATCTTGTGTTATTTGAATCTATGAATCGAAGCTTGACACGAATCACTTCATGTTTTAAGACAAAAATGAGATTCAACTCTCACCTTGCAAAAATATTGAAACTTAGAAAAGCTTCCAATGCATGTTCATCCTCAATCATAAATATAACTGTATAACTAAGGAACTTAATTAGTACTCTGAAAAAACACTTCAATTTTGACATTCATTTGTAAGATTCATACCACAACTGCATGAGTTACTTCCTTTGATAGGATTAAAGGATTATTTGTTCTACAATGCTAAAACCAATGGTTTTCTTCAATTATTTATTCAAGTCAACTTATATCAGGAACTGCCCGAAATTCTCTCAAGCTAAATTGAATAATTTTATGTATGCCAATGAAAGATGTCAAAAAGACACAACTTTTCTTTGTACTTTTATATATGGAGAACTTTAAGGAAATAATTGATTTATGAAAAAAATATGATGATAATTAAAAAATATATATTATGATAGCAGACAACAATAATTCATGTGTTAATTTTAGGAAGAGAATAACTACATGGAGGACAGCGTCGTTGATGAGCATCCCTCCTGAAGAAATCTTATCCACATAATCCTTCTTCAGCTGCTCATTGTTTGTGAAGAGATATGCAGCAAGAGGTTTTGGCTTTGATTTGATTATACTGTAGCAATCTTCTATGTTGTCTACCTGCAAAAATATAACATTCTATGAGTATGAAATCCTTCCAAAATAAAATTTTGTAAGAGTTAATTTGGTTGGAAATAACAGTGGTATGCAAAACGGAGTAAGGAAGATTGATAGTACATGATCCTTGTCAACATGTCTCAATGTACCATATCATGTAAAGTTTGATTGATGCAGCGAAAACATGTTCCTTGTTTTGAGACATGATACTTGTCTCAAAAGACATGATACAGCGAAAACATGATCCTTGTCAACATGTCTCAAAATGTACTTTTTCATAGTGATCTAGTACTCACTGTTATTATTGGCATTATTGGCCCAAATATCTCATCCTGCATTACCAAAGCATCTTCAGGAACATCCAATAGGATAGTTGGGGAAATTTTTCTGCAATATAAAGGAAGAACTGATGTTATGATATTGCATAGGTAATATTCCAATCTTAAAAATTAAAAAGGGAATGCAACTCACAATTTCTTCTCATCCCTCTGACCTCCTACAACAATTTTGCCAGATACCTTATCCTCATCCAAGAGCTTCACAAGCCGTGCGAACTGGTTAGGAGACACAATCCGTGACATGTCTTTTGATTCCAATGGATCTTTCCCAAAAAACTGTTCCAACTCTTCTTTTAAGGCACTTATCTGTCGAGTGTAAATTCATCAAGAGTAATATATTTTAATAGTGCACAGAACTTCGTATTTTTAAGGCAACCTTACCAGCTTTGGAGCAAATTCTTTTCTTGTGATGATATAATCAACAGCAATGCATGCTTGTCCGCTATTGCATGCCCACTTGCCAGCTATTATCCTCCTAGCAGTAACCTGAAAATTCAATGATTACTATACATGAAAATATGTTACTTGATGTGTAAATCAGGAGATCCTTCGAAGATGTTACTTGTAAGTTGACATCCGATTCAACAACAGCAGGGCACTTTCCTCCAAGTTCCAGAATCACTGGTGTTAGATGCTTTGCAGCTGCAGCCATGACAATGCGACCGACTCTAGCACTACCTGCAAAAAGCTATATATACATTTGACTTGTCTACATGGAATCTTGTATACATGCAAAAAGCTTTGCAGGTTGATTATGCATGGAATCTTGTAGCGAAGCAGGCATGCTAAATGAGCTATATGCATTTGACTTGTTAATTATAGAATGAAATTTTCAACTGTGTTGACTCAAATTTCTGGACTTAACTTATAATAAGTACGTGTTAATAGGATCAGACATTTATATGAAACAGCTTTAATCAGATCCAAATTTCAGACATCTTAAAATGAATCTCTTTGTTGTAGGATATGAATAAAATATTAGAAGACAAGTTACCTGTATAAAGTATCTTATCCCACTTCTGCTCCAGGAGTGCAGTTGTTTCAGGAACAGCCCCTTCAACAACTCTTATGGCAGAGTTGTCTAAATATTGTTCGATCAAATTTGCAAGCAGTGATGATGTTGCAGGAGCAATTTCTGATGGTTTTAGGACCACTGTGTTACCCGCAGAAATGGCTCCAATGACTGGATCCATTGATAACACTGAAGATTGGAAGTTAGCACAAATCACAAATCAATGGAAAGAAAAGTACATAGAAAAAAAGCCAAGTCAACAATTAGAGTAAGCATCACCCTCCAAAAAAAAGGATATGAATACTGAAGACTCATTATCATTAGACACGAAAAGTCATGATAGATGAATACCAAAAGATTATGGTGATATGAGAAGAATGCACAAGTATCACAGACTTAGCTCTAATTTATTGAAATTTTAAGCAAGTGGACAAAAGCGTTTTCCAAATTCATATACAGAAAAGAGATGGAATTTAGAGCTTGAAATAACTGGTGAAATTTGAATTTTGACAGAAAGAAAAGTGTGCAAAAGGTTTCTATTTACAGCTACACATCCAAAAGAAGTCCTCCACAGTGATGAAAACGATTGAAAAGAAGAAAAACTGTTCTCCATTATAACGAAACATTGTATAGATATGTGAATTGAATGAAAAGGGAACATCTACATACAGAAAGGAAAGTTCCATGTTGAGATAACCAACACAACCCCCAGTGGTTCTGGCACAATCTCTGCTGATGATGGAAATGTAGTGATTGAAGTACTCACCTAAAAGGGTAAAAGAAATTTGGTTGTTAATTAATTTAACTATGTTGGAACTTATTGCTCGTCTTGCAATTTACCCTCTCAGGCTTCATCCAGTGTTTCAGCTCTTTAAGTGCTTCATTACATGAGGATTTTGCCTGAGAAACCTGCATTGAGAAACACTTACATCAAATCTGATGTGACCATGAAGATAGTAAGGCTGACAAGACTACTGGAGAAATGGAAACATTAAATGGCATCATGACAAAAGGGAATGGAGAAAAATCAAATGGAAAGAATTCCATAACAGAAGCAAGAAATTGAAGACCTCAGATATAAATGCTTCAAATTGAGGTTTAGCAAGGTCCTTATATAGAGCTTCAGTAATTTCCTTCTCTCTCTCTTTTAACATCTTAATAATGGCCTCCAACTGGGAAACCCTCCATTCATAGCTCTTTGTCCTGCCTGAATCAAAGCACTTTCTGAGATCTCTAACAAGCAAATTAGCCTTTTCTCCATCAAATATCGGCTTCTCTTCTAATTCTGGCAACACTGATATAGATGCAGAACATCTTCACAAGATAAACCATACATATACATGCAACCAAACCACATAAAAAGAACATCATAATTGAGCAAATACAATTAGAACACCTCATGACCAAAAAAGGTACAGGGAGAGAGAGGGCTTACAAGATTGAAGAGAAAACAATAGAACGGGAGTGGAAATGAACTTGCTTGTGGAAGCACTGTCTGGTTAAATGGCCTCCAAAGGCTCTTGAACTAACTGGGTCACTGTTAATATGAAGAACTAGGATAAGAAGCCCACCAACTCTGATGAAATTGCAGTGTTTTTTCTCCAACTTATATTTAGCAATTCTTTATTCTTTTGGGTGATTACACTTCCCATCAAGTTGCATTGACCATCATATAACCAAATAAACAAAATTACATGAACAATCACAGGCTTAACGAATACAAACGGTAGAAGAAAATAAAACATGTACCTAGCAGCAATGAACGGCCCAAGGCAGAGACTTTTCATGGTGGGACAAGAAGCAGAAAAATCTTTGGTAGTGATGTCTAAAACTAAAAATGTAAAATCTGCATTAACTTGCATTTACATGTATATATATAAGCCATGGAAAAATTCTAAGATAATGTTGCACACATTTAATGACTAGGTACTGGTTATGTATAACTTGACAAAGACATGGCCAAAATCCAAAAACTGAAAGAAACGTTTTAGTTTGGTAGTGAGAAAGAAATCTTGTGTAGACACGTAATGTCTGGTAATGGAATGGCTAAGATTTGATGTGGTACGAGAACCCACATGGATCTCTTGAATCCTAACCGTCCCATGCAGCATGCATTATGCATCTCCTTTGCCACAGTAAAATGAGTGAAGATGGATCAAGGGTGACACATACCTACATATAAACAAATGTTTGTGTACTGTGTAAGTTCAACATGAAAGGTGAGAATCACGAAAGAGAACAGCGTCATTGTCTCACCTTTTCCACGCAATGGACCCGCATCAACCCACAACCACTTGTGTGAAATGTTTTTAATTTCGTTTATCTCTTTTCTTTTAGAAAAAATTAAGAAACTAAAATATTTTTTTCAATTTGAAGACAAAAAGCTTTTTGTTATGATTAATAGTCGAATAGATTTGTAAAGTTCACTCTGCTTTTGTACCTTCCACTTTGGCTTTTCGTTTTCTTTTTCTTGATAAGTCTTCCACCGATGTTTCTCACCGATTAAAGTATTAATGGATAACATGGATCCCTATTCAATCAAGTCATTCATATGATATTTCGAGACTTCCATTGGATAGAAGAAGATTACATTCATCCATTAACTTGTAAATCTACTATTTCAACTTTTATCCTAAGTAATTGTGTTATTATTTATTATTGTAAAGTTATGTGGTTCTCCACTACTTTCGATCACGCCTAACCCAGCTCCAATCACAACCTTGTTATCAGATAGATAGATTTCGGTAGGGTATTAAACAGTATCATCCATAAAAAAATGTAGTAATTCAGAATGCTGACTTAGTTTGAACAGTCTTCTTGTAGTGCCCACTAATTTTAAAGGGAAAGGAAGATACAATGATCGAAAGGTGTTGAATTGGTGTGGCTTCTAATGCCACCCTTAGATTTTGGAAATGTAGCATGTTTTAAATGTCTTAATGATTTGATCACATGCATGAATTGCAGAAGGGAAACATTTTATGACTTCAGTTTCTGCCTCAGTTTTATCTGCCAGATACTATTTTTCCAAAGAAATATTTGTTCACCATGTTAAATCCTTTTTCAAATATGTACCAAGATTGCATTTTTTTCAAATATGTATGGAGATTGCATTTTACAACAGCTGATTATTGTTTTTTATTATCGTTTTATACAATTCCTGCATTAATTATACGAGATTATTAATTAGTAATTTAATTTTACAGAGGTATTTGGCTGAATTATGGGATAAAAAAAGTAGTCAAATAAATTCCTCTTTTTCCACATTATTTTATTTTTTTATCAAAAGTAGGCAATCAATCAAAGGGAAGTATTATTTGATCACACATTCATGAATCATGACATCTTTGAGTTCAGAACTGCATATTTTCCTTCAACCGTGGCCTGAAACCTTATGGGATGACTCTGTAACAATCAAGAAAGACAACATATACACTGAAATATTAGTGTATATTTCAGGTTGTAAGTAAGGGCATATTCTCATTATTTTCATGACCAAGTACATATGGAGCCCAGGATTGCATTCAGAAATCTAGCTTGCAAACAACATAATTGTTATTTTACGTTGAACAAATATGCGAATCTATAGACCCATAAGTCGTATCATAATGAATATATTCAAAATCTCAAAATTCAAGATGGCAAGGAATGAAGAAGAGATGGGAAGGAAGGGCAGTTTTGTTTTGTCTGAGAGGGACAAAAGACTTAACAAAGATCTAAACTGTACGAAGGGATCATGTTGTATGGGCACTATGGGTCCTTGAAGCCCATATTCCGAACACAAGAAACCAGAAAACGAACAAGATTGCCCAATAACGTGCAGGTCCATACTTGATTCTGGTAAGCACAAACTGCAAAACCACAAGTTAACACCAGGATTGAAATAAAAAAAAAGTGCAGTTATGTATATGCCACTAAGATCAACCATGTATTGTATTTTTAAGCACAAGAAGATAGTACAACCATAAATTCTAGTCAATTAAGTGAGAACCTTAAGACTTTAAAGTAATACATAAAGTACTTTATCCTACTCAACAAGGGCACTAATTGTTGGGACTTAAACAAAAGAGGAGAATCCTATCCAAAAGACTAGTTCGTTAGGTGGGAGAACCTCAAATTATCCTACTCATTGTGGGACTCCAAAGATTATGCCATCATAATTTTGAAATTATTCATTCAACTATTCAAAGATCTATGATAATTGTGAACTTAATCAGTCAGGATCTTCATTTATATTTCAATTGTTTTTAAAATCATTGTTATGTTTATGTTGGTACAAGGCCACACGTGTCTTCATCAAAGACAATCCTACTCGAGTAGGATAAAAATATAGTCGAGTTTGAATCCATCCAAACATAACCAAATCTGAAAAATTCTTTTTAGAGGAGCCAAAGGAAGGGACACAAAGTACTTACAAAGCGGAAGAAAACGACCACTGCTAAAGCACAAACCCCTCCAAGTAAGATATGAAGACCACTTCTAGCAGTTTTCTGTACAACAAAAACAGGTTGAATTATCCATTATGCTTCTAACCAAATCAATAGGGAAGAAGAAATATATAGACAACACACAGAAGGAAGTGTAATAAAAGGAAAGAAAAAAAAAACAATGAAGTTGTTTGATCACTTTATCCATTCAAAATGGTTCCCCTCTTGAAGTAACCATGAGTAGACCACCAAAACAAATTTTAAAGACCAAAGCACCCTAAAAAATACAAGCATTACATTTGAACCACACAAACTGAAGAATAGAAAAAAAGTCCCTCATAAGATTTAGTCTCTATATATTTAACAGTCTTTATAGTTAAGAAAACTACAAGTGACATACTCTATACTTAACCATCAAAAAATGTTCTAGCCTGCACACACCCAGTGCTGTGTAATGCTAAAAACAATTGCTCAAAAGGAAAATATCCACCTTGCTATGCAAAGACAAGTGACATAATTTTTTCTTAGCTAGATGTGCACACATCATGCATATCAAGAGAAAATGTGACAGGAGGCCCATGAAATTGCAATAAGTGATTTGTATTAATCTTGCTATCATAGAGAACGACCTATCATAATTGGCTAACAGAAATATACAATCAAGTAGGTAGTAATAAAAGGGATTGTTTTTCTGTTCTTCAAATCTACCCAAAAATGAAAGTCTCAGTATAGAAAGACCGTGAATAATAGAATAAAAGAAGCTAATGGTGAGTTGAGCAAAGCAGAAAGATGAAACTGGACAGGAAAGGCCTCTAAGGTAAAAACATCCCCACCCAAATGTTCTCTACCAAAAGTTAATCCAGTACCATGAGGCAAACTGAAAAAAACTAGATGTTTAAATAAAGTATAATATCACCTGGGAAATAAATCTTCAAAAACTGAAGATGACATGATTGCAGGGTTTATATGCCACCCATTCTAGTCTAAATCATACTTTTTAGTTACAAATATTAAACAGATTACTAGATATCGTAAGGACTGAATGTAAATGAATCATGTAACAACCATAAAAATGAACAAACTTCACAGTATACACCACATTGATAAATGACCATTCAATTTTAATAATTAACAACATCTTTCTATTGCCCCAAATTGCATTTTACCTTGACACCATTGTTTGCACACATAAATGAGATTCTCAAAGATAATTTTTAAGGGTGTTTTAGATGGAGGGTAAGATTGAGTAAACTTAAGCATTGTGTGGGAGTTTGTTGAAACGGGGAGGAAAATGAAGGATTATCATGTAGGAGAGGTATTTACTTGACCCCTCATTCTTTTTCACTCCTTTCCACTTTTATTTTCCTTTTAATCAACTGCTCCCTTCTCCTCCCAACTCTCAAATATAACCTAAAAATCTTCAAAACTGCCCCTTATAACAGACCAAGAAGTGCTGACTAAACTACTATGAAGCAGAGGAAAGACCACAGCTTCAGACCTATATATTAGACATTGACCATATGACCTTTTCCTTTACCAGTCTTAAATGGAGGCATAAAACCCATATAGGTGATCATTATACAGAATACCAGACTAAATTTCAACTCAGTGGACAAACTAAAGTCCATTAGCAATTTTCTGTCCCATATAATTCCCATCATTCTTCCGAGTTATGATCCAGTTATTGACTTTCCACAATGTATTTTTTACTAAAAAAGACTGGTAGAATATTGAATAAGGATGAAAGCAGCTTCTGTAAAAAAGAGTTAGCATTTGGTCTAGCAGATGAAGAAACACATGAGAAAAAGGTGGCCCTACAGATTATGTAGAGCAATGAATTGATAGCGAGCCAAACTATTATATTTCCTTTATGTATGAGTAACTCATTAAGCTGCCTCACCGAATGCATCACTGTCATAACCTCTTCAAAGTTTAAGCATACAATTTTGTAAATTCATAAGTTGAAAGTAAACCAAAAGTAGTTGCATACAATCATGGTATGGATCCATGTCCAGGAACATTCAGGCGAAGAAAAGGCAAATAAGAATTTATCACTCAAATATATTAGCAAGTTCGGGTACTTATTCCAATTGATAATTTTAAATACCTTTCCAACACGAGGGGCTATAAGCCATGCAAGGGTGATAGTAAGCAGCCCCGTAGCAAGCAGGATACCTGTACCCTCCACGGCCCATTTAGTTGCAGTATTCTGTACAGGGACAGCATCTTCAGTAACAATACTCAAAGGCTGCTCAGAAGCAACCTGTGAAACTGTGTCCACATTGCTAATGTTGTTATTGGTACTGCTATTATGAGGACAAAACCACAGTGCAATCTCACTTAGCCGTTGCCTCCGAATAGCAGCCACTGCATCAGGATCCACACCGTCATTTGCATGAGCTTGTGCGGGACCAGGATCACCACTAGCAGTTCTTTCCCTCAATACCTCATACTCCTTCAAAGCACCAACAACCTTATTGAAGTCAGAAACTCTGATATTATTTGCTATATGTCCACATATTTCACAAATGGTAGATCCATGGTTGACAAACCACTTGAGTGCACAAGCATAATGTACTAAAGCAAGATCGTTTTTACAAGAACATCCCAGTTCAATTAGTCTATCTTGATGAGACAAACCAAGTTCCAAATCGCTTTTACAAATGAAAACCTCCCCATCAGGGCTTACAAATTCCACCATCCCTGTACTTTTTTCAATATTTCTGTTAAGAGACATATTTCTGGGAATTCCATTGCCATCACACCCTACTTCTCCCTTGCTTTTACACAGTTCTGAACCTGGGGTGATGCCCAAAAATTCTAGCGCCGCATCTGCCCTTTTATCAGATTCAGTACATTGGCACACACGACAAGTTTCCGAGCCTTCCTTGTCCAGACTAATTCGAGCATGAGATTCTAAATCAACATTCTCAACACTCGAGGAACCATCATCACTGACTTCTTCCTTTGTCCTTGCTAAATCATTTTCTCTTCCCATCTGATCAGTCTTCAGACTCAAATACACAAATTGACCTTTCAGATTATTAGACCATTCTTCTACTTCAATAACATTAACTTAATTGAGTTCACAAACCCTTTTTCTGCACTGAGAATCATCATCAAGAAAAAAAACTACCATTCCAACACACAACAACCATTCACAGTTTTAACTTCAATTGTAAACCAGAGGACCCTCAGCAGAAAACAACAGCACGAGATTGGACTATATATTCTCCAGAAGAATACAGAAATTTCAATGCTGCAGATCCAGTTCTTTTGTAACCTGAAACACGTATATGTATGTTAATCGCAATTTAATGCCACAATCTCTAGTTGAATTATAAAAAATAAACAAATAAATAAATAAAATAAACTCCAAGGAAAATTGAAAATTCAAACTTTATGTACCCCAAAGGCGTAGATTTTGTTATTGAGCGAATATTATAGAATAAATCTGAAAAACAAACTACAACTAGCATACAACTGAGAATGTGATAATGAAGCGGTGGAGGCGGCACCCACAATTAAAGGAGCAAAATTCAGAAAACCCAATTGTTTGATTTTATAAGGGCAACAGTGAAATCCCTTAAATTGAATAAAAAATGGAAGATTCAGGTGACAGTAGTGAAGAACTTACCCAGAGAGAATTGATTTGAGTTGAGTGCGTTAGAGGGTCTTATTCACTCATTCACTCACTCCTCACTTACTGTTACTACTCTTCTTTTCTTGTTTATGTATCTTTTGCTCGCATCGTTTCTTTCTTTCTCTTTCACAATACAGTTCAATAATACATTTTCACCGTTTTCGGCTCTGACACTGAACACATACCAATTGCGTCTACCCAATCTTCTCCATTTGTACCCTTTTCCTTACCAAACATCAATACAATCACGCATCTATGTAATAAAAGCACTTTTTTTATTTCTATTTCGGTGTGTTACCATTTTCCTTGTTTTCCTCAAATCTTCCTTAACATTAATGTTTTTTCTTTTTCTATATTACATATCATTTTAGTATATTTTTTTTCCCCTTCTTTTTACAGTAATTTCTAGTATTCTTAACAACACTGTTGTTTTGCCAGCTGCGTACACTTGTGAGAACGATTTATTTAATGAGAATGATATTTGGCTTCATGAATAATTGGAAGGTACATAGGAAAAAAAACACTAACGAGAAATTTAGACAATATGAAAGAAGCTACATGATTTAACTTTTAATTAATGGGCTTGAATATTAAATAATTCAGGGGTTATTTTTATTATTTTTAGATAAAAGGTCATTTATGTTTATTCCATGTTAAAACGTTATTTTTATACATTTAATTTTTTTCTTAAAAAATGACTTCTCATTTGAATTAAATTTTAATTTTTTTTTTTTTAAAAGTTTAAACAAATTGTAAAGTCTTTTAAAGGTGTCATTTACACTATTAAAGGTATAATTAGTTTTTGTGTCATTAGACAATTTTACTTCTTTATTATTTGATGAAATGTATAAGTATACAATCTTTCTAACCGGAAATAATTATTTAATTCCTTAACTGAAAAACGGTATTAACTCCATAATTTTTAACCTTACAAATTTTTTTATATAGAAATACTAGTTAATTTATATTGACTTTTTAAGATATTAAAATATACTTTTATTCAAACATTTTGACTTTTCGATATGGTTCATCATTGTAAACCAACTTTTAACGGACTTTCTGATTTATTTTATAACTTTTAATGTCATTAATTATGAATTTTGAATAATGTACTATTCATTTAAAATTTAAAACAGTAATATTAATGTAAATATTTTAGAACTTCTATCAAAATATTAATTTTTATTTAAAAAACTAAAAGATAATATAAAACAAATCAAATAGCCATAATAAAATAAAATAAATTATACCAATGAGGGTTGAGTCCAGAAAAAAATAATGATAGACCAAATTTCAATTTTTCATCACCGAATTCTCTATATTTAATGTGTTATAGTGCTTTCAACAAAATTAAGCGACAGGATAGAAGATAAACATTGACTGTAAAAAAAAAACTTGCATATATTAAATAACTTGAAATTAAAAAAAATAAGAACTTAATTGTTTGATTTTTTATGATGCCATTATGGTGAATAATATCATAAGATAAGAATATGAACAGATAGAAATGGAATAAATTCCTATGCTATTGAATGTTTGATCTCAACTAAAAACTTAACTATAATAATACACAATTACTCTTATGAAAAGGCAAATAGGACAAAGGACAAGCAACAAAATAGGATGCAGAGTGTTTTGTCTGGTGCTTATATTTGTAGTAACTAAGGGTAAATAACAGGATGCAGATAGTAGGCAAAATGACAGGTGCAGAGGGACCATTATCTTCTTCAATTGGTAGCTGTAATTTATGACATGATCACCTATACTATTCAAGAAACTATACCTACACAAAATTGGAAAGCAACATATTCTTTATTGCCTCTGGAAATTCTGAAGAACAATTTATATTGTACCAAAGCTGTCAGTGAAATAGATTGTTTGCAAAGTTCAAAACTATTTCTTTGTAAAGCAAAATTCACTAAAAAAAAATGAGTTCTTAGATACATGACTTTAACTTATATGATACAAACAGTCCTATTTTTTTGTAAAAATGGAAATTAACTCAATAAAATGTCTTTACTTGTATGTAAAGATTGTCTTCTGCGTACTGTTTGTGAGTGGTTGTTCAATATAACAGTATTCATAACACGAAGAAAAATAGAGTGTTTATTTTATATCTAAATTAAATTAAATAAACAATTAATGGATAATCTATAGATAGATAGATAGATGCACCTATTAGTAATTTTTTGAAAAATAAAATTTTTTTCAATAATTTGAAAACTCGACCTGTATTCATATTGAGACTAGCATTTATTATCAACTTTTTTTATATATGAAATAAGGAGAGATAATATCTTAAAATTGTATTGAAAATGTAAGGTTGCGATAATTCTATAATGTTTTAGAAGAAACTTAATTTTATCATAATTAGAAAATCACAATAGATATTATAGTAACATAATTATTTTCTTATTCTTATGTTAACAAATTAATAGAAAATTATAATGTATTTTATTTCGATCTTGACCCAAGGAAACAACATACTCTAATGGATTTTTTTACTAGGGATACATAAGGAAGATTCACTATTCATGAATCTAATTGTACATCTAAAAAATCATGATATCATTATCATTATAAAATCTTAAAATTTAGTGTTTATAATTTTTTTTCTTATATGTCAGTCAATTTTTTTATTTATAGTCAACGTAAAACTTTCAATTTATGCTTATTCCCAACATTTTCTTTATCATAATTTATATCATAATATAAATCTTAAATTATGATCAAAGACTATCAAAATAACAATTATATTAAACAATACGAAAAAAAAAACTTTATTTTAAAAAAGAAAACCGAGTAATTGGACCTTATGCACACACATTAACATCTTTCACCTTATAAACCATCTCCTATCTAACTGAATGGTGTCATAATTGTATTATATGTAGACACCTTGTGCAAAATGCATTGATGTTGTTGATCGATTATCTTGAGAGTTTTCATTGTGAATATGAGAGAGTAACGATTGAGTTGTATTGTCTTAAGTTTTTTAAACTTGTATTATAGTGAATTGTCTCGGAAGGTAAATTACTAATTGAATCACCTAACTTCTTGTGTGTTTTGTGTTTCCTTCTTCTTTCTGATTACTATTCTTCAGTCAATTCTGGTGTTTGTTTGAAATGTTCTTGTGTATTGCATTTATCAGTAAACTTGGGTTTAATAGATTTATTTGTGTTGATTTCACATTACTCATATTGTTTGTCATTTCAAGAATTTACAGAATTTGAAGAAGGATATGTTTTCCTTCTTATAACAAGTCTTACAAAACTCATTTGAACCTTAGAAGTTCAAGTTGTAACTGAGAAGTCTAGAGGAAAAAACATTTGTAGGATTTTGTAAGCTGTGTTATCTTGTATCAGGAATCTACGCTGGCATTGTTTTTAGACTTTAAATTTAGAATTGTGTTTAGGCTTTCTCTGTTATTCGTTGGTGTTTAGGGCAAAACAGTGTCAGAGACGGTCACTTCATGCCATGTATTTCATTTATTTACATTCTATTGTTATGTTTTTTGGTCATTCTACTATAACATTTTCTATATGAAGTTTTCTTTCTTCAATCTTTTAATTTTCCATACTTTTGTCTTTTCAAAGATTATAGCAGTTCTCTCCTTGGGGCAACTGATCAATGTAACTAAACATTTTTGCAATAGAGAACATAAGATATTTGCTTACAAATTCAAATCCCCTTTTGGGTTGATTGTGAGATAAATTTTGGCATTGTAATACATGGGAATGATCCAACTAATCAGGCTCTTGATGTTTGAAATGAACCAAGAGTGTATTTGAAAGAATAAATATCCCTGGTTTGTTTCATTTGGACAAGGCTTTTGAATTTAAACTTGTTGTGAGTTATTACAGCAACTAAAATCCAAGGTAGCACAATTCTCTGCAGATTTCACTTTGATTGGTTCCAATCCAATATATGCCATCTTCAAATTGATGAATCATAGTTTTAACTGTCACAAGTACCATGATCTCCCTTTCTGGCATCTATCTTCTTTCCCCAGTCATGTAGCCTCAGGTGCAGTTCTGCAGCAGCAATCAAGAAGTGAATGGCCTGTTTTGGAGTCAGAACATTAACAATACCCTTGAGTGTTCCCAACCTAAGTTCATCAGCTTTGTGCAGGATCTTCTCCAAACCCTCTTCCTTTGGCACCAGGGTTGATTCAACCTTGTCCTCCAATTCTTTACTCTCCTCAACCTCTCCTCTTTCATTGGCTCTAATCATCTCAGAAGCCACATGAGACAACTCCACCATTGAGGCATCAGCCACCGTCTCCTGGTGACTTGCCATCAAATCTGTGATCTGCCTCTCCTCTAAGATGGTCCTCCTTTGCATCTCATCAAGCTGAGCTATTTGGGCTGCTGAAAGGTCTCCCAAGTCATGTGTTCTTAGACCTTGGATCAACTCATTGAGTCTGGCCTCAAATTGCAAACCAGACTTGGAATATAGCAAGTGAAAGGACACGCTTGGTCTCCATCCACCAATCCAAAGAAAAGCCTCTTCCAAGGAACTCATCCATGTTGGGGACAACACGGCCAACACATCTTGCTTTGCACACCTTGACTTGGCCTTGAAGTAGTACTCATAATGCTCCACCACCTTATTTATCACTGACTGAAGCTCCTCTCCTGTTAGCTGAGTTGAATCAGCAGCTAAAAGGTCTTTCAGATGTTGGTTTTGCTCAGAAATCCAGCACTCAAAAAACTGGTGAAAGCTTTCAGTTTCACCACCACGGTTACCCTTTTCAGTGGTGTGGTTGCCACTGCAAGGAACCGCAGACATAGCTGAGAATAAAGTAGAAGCACGTTTAACAACAGAAGTACAAAATGTGGCTTTTATAGGGTGAGACATGCACTTGCAAGTGGGATATGGAGGCTTTCAGTTTCAGGAGACTACACATGCCATTGGATGATGAGATGGACATTGGATTCAGTGTAATGTCTAATCTGTTGGAAAAGTGAAAGGAAACAAAGGTGGTATGAATTAATTTAAATTAAATCACATGCTGCTATGTGATGTAGTGAAAGATATTTTATAAGACGTGTGTGTGCAATGCGTGTGTGAAAGCCAATTGAGAAAAATGACAGAAGACTCTGATATAATAATAATAGTGGATGAGATCATGCATGAGACTAAATAAATATATGACAGAAGTAGCTAGAAGCTGTCTATTGCAGGGTGCCTTGCTTAGAGGAAGGAAAACAACAAGAAACTTGTTTGTGGCTTTGCATGGTAGCTGTAATATGTCGGCTGTATAGTATATATTTGTACCACATCTCAACTGATTATGTAATGTTTACACCATATTTATTGCTTTCCACTTGACACTTTCTTGAAAGCTAAGTTTGTCCCTTAGTTTTGAAGATAATTATTGGAGTTTGTAAAAGGGAAATATAAAGTATGAATTGAAATTGCACACTTTTACTTAAGATACCTCCATTCTCATTTATAAAGAAAAAAAAAATTATACTTGTTCTCAATTAATATGAACAAATTTTAACTACGTTCACTTTCCTTAATAATGTTTTTTTAATATACTTCATTTTAGTTCTCATCTTATAAAAATTACGGTTTTAATCGTTTTAAGTCCCTCCGTAGGGGATTAGGTTTTTTATAAAACATAAAACCTAAAAGTGAATACAATTTTAAGGGGGTAAAAAGTGTTTTCATGAGTTCTTATATTTTTAGCCAAATGTGATTGAGGTTCATGTATTTTTGTATTGATGAATTTAGTCTTCAAATAAATAAAAAATAGATGAGTTTCATCTATTTTAATATAAGAATTCATCAAAAAAAATTGAAATTAAAATATATTACATCTACATATTTTAAAAGATTGATAACTAAATTTATCAGAGTAAAAGTATAAGGAACTTCACCGTGTGAACTTAAACTACAAAGACAAAACAGTACTTTCTTCTAATTTTAATAACGACAAACAAAAAAATATATTTTTAATGATTAAAAATATATTTAACATGACATATTATAGATAACTACGTACATTCAAATTCACACACACAATCTATTTATTTGATTTTGACAGACAGTTATACAAGTTTTAGCTAAAGTGTTTATTAAACAGAGTCCATCTATTAACACCAAATACGATTCATTTGAATCCATCGGCATCAGCAATTGCAACGAAAGCATTTAAAAGGAGTCATAGGAAGACTACTTATAAATACACTTATATTTTCTATCTAAAGAATCCGTAACACATATTTAGATAGTTGTATAAATTTGATGGCTAAACTACCAACAACTATAGAAAAGCTAAGCGTTTGGAATTGAATATTTTAAGAGACTAGTTCAATTTTTTAAGATAAATTAGTATTTTGTATAATAATTTTTTTACGAAAATGCAATTCAGTTATCTCTAAAATTTTAATTTCGAAAACTATTTAAAAAGAATTCTGTATTAAATGGAAATTAAAACATTTTATTTAAGCAAAGCGAAATTAGAATATGTAAATTACTTCAGCCAAACAAAATATTAATAAAGAAAATTCAGTTAGAAATCATTTAAATATAATGTATTTAAATTTTCTTGAATTACTAAAATCCCCCTTCAAACATAGGCGAGGAGTTCATTTCTGAGTGCAAAATTAGTCAAAACTCTCAAAAACTTAAAACGGAAATACCTAAAAACAATGCGAGTGATATTTGAACTATCGAGGTAATAATATTCTATAAATACATAGTAGTAGCATATGATAGATTCAATGCTACATTTTGAAAACATAAAAATAGTCATATTTGAGTTACTGACATCAATCTTGCCCAAAAGCTGAGAAATACAAGAGAATTACATTGTTATAATCACAAATATATACTTTACAATAACTTAACCCTTTCCTGCGTGTATTCCCTGTTCCTTTCATGACTTCATTGGTGCTCCAACATTACAGTTAGCATTTTAGCATCAAAATTTCAGTGAAGAATGCACCCAATCTTTGAATGCAATAAAGCGAGGCTAGCAAGAACTGAGGGGAAATCCTGCGTCTAGAAATGTCCTGCATGAGTCCACTGAACTATTGAGACCCCAAATCGATCCGCACTTGTTCTCTCTCCCAGCAGAAACCTAACCATGAGACAATATTAAATCTCACTATCAGTCCAATACTTACTTTAGGTATTTCATTAAGTTCAACATGGCTGAAATTATAAAAGCTAACTTGTTTGCCACGTAAAACATTGATTTTGAAATTCCCATATAATTTTTAAAACAAACATGGCAAAATTTGAAACTTATTTGAATTTTTCCCATACATCTCATGAACCTTATTCTTCAATAAAAATCACCCCAACAAAAGTATACCTGAGATATAAGACTCCCCCTCTATGCGAAGGCACGGGGAGATCATTATACGCATTCTTATCCTTACAAATACAACAGGAGTTTTCGGATTCAAACATATGACAACTGTTATTAAGCAGAAACTTTATTGTTGCACTAGGGTTTGCCCTCAAAATATACCAATAAAAGATGTTTCACATTTCAAAGATATTTATCTCCCAGTATGGGAAATCAAGTTCATATCTAAAACAACCGCCTGCTTACCACACCATTGCCAAAAATAAATAACTGGAGCCATAACTCCAAAATTGCATTACCTTATATTCGTCTTGACTTCTGTTGTGAAGGGTATCCCGGCATCCCCATTTGTTCTTTCCTTCTCAACTGTTCACAACATAATAAATTTGAATATAATACAACAGAAGAAAAATTACAAAAAAAAAAAAAATGTTAAACCCCTTTTTCAATTCCCATGAAACACTAAACCTGTTGTGGATGACCCTGTGGAACACCTCGTTGCTTTGAGATACTCCCAGGATTCATTCCGTCTCCCATGGCTGCCTGGGACGTGAGATTATAAGCTGCCATTGCCTGAGGTGGCAATCTTGGCATTCCAACAACATTCATTGGCCGAGGGACAGATCTATTAGATCCGTGAGCACCAGGCATGCTGCCAGAAACTGCACTTACCTGACTCGGAAATAAGAAATATACATACAAAGTTAAAACTCAGAAGTGCAGAGCATGTTTAGACGTACAAGCTTGCACACAAGCTAGAATAAAACCATACTTTACTGTGAAGGGTATTTTTTATAAGCAAGGCAACGTTAATTTCAATAAGGAACAATGATATCAAATGCACTTCCACTCCTAGTCATTATTCATTATAAGAATGTTTCCAGGTCTGAACCTCTAGTTCACAGTTCACAAGACTACTTTATCACTTCAGACAGGCTCCCCCTCAGATTATTTACACAAACATTTGAGTTCAGCAAGATAACACACAATCATATGCACAAAATTCACATATTATCATATTATTAACAAATAGGTAATGATATCCAGCCTTTTAACTATACTAGTACAATATCCAAACTAGTGTAACTCTGCAATTTCCTACTCCACCATCTATGATTTTTTTTTTTTTTTTTTAAAGAGTCTCAATGGTCCAATACTAAAGATGAAAACATATTTCGTGCAAATCTTACATAATTAAAATTGAATTAGAAAAGTTGTACACATGAAAATGACAACTTAATTTTACTTATAAGTCAAATCCATAATATATGACTCTAACGATATTTATTTAATTAAATAACAAATTTCAAATTGAAGAACTTACATAGTCATATATGACATGTATAACTTACATAATTTTAAGTCATTCGCATACACATACACATTGCCAAACTTTTCAAATTATGTAATTGGCATGCCAGATAAACGAATTCCTTAGCATTGTAATATTTTTTAATTTAACATTAAAAAAGCATTTCATCACCCTAATCCTTGAATTATTACTCTAGTTGCATTTTTCATCCTTATATATTAAATTACTACACAACTTTCCCTTCCTGTCCAATTTAACGGTCAATTCTAATATAGTTAGATGTTCATGCCAACCACTTGATATGTGGAGAAAATATGTGTAAAACAAAACAAAAAAAAGGTCTTGTTATGAAATATTCAAACTCTGGTGCAGAAAACGGTATCATCTTTTCAAAAACTGTCATGTTTATCATGCAAAATGGCAAACACAAGATGCTGGTTAAAACAGAGTTTTGTTTTAGCAGTGTAGGGAAGCAGAGTAGCCCCTGACTGCTACTGTGATCACCATAGCAGATCAGTTTAATGCAGTCAAAAAGACCAAATAGGGAAGACCGGCCATAGCAGAAGAGATAGGAGTGTCTTATTGATTTCAAAAAAGTCCTCCGAATAAAGAGATCGTGGCTTATTTAGGGGCTATTTTTGAGATTTCATGTGAAAAAATAGGGCTATTTATACTGCTTAGCACTCCTATCAAATATGGATAAAGATGGGCTCCAACACTCCATCATGCTGAGAGCAGAACATTTCAAATATGAGAGTAAATATTTATAGGTGATCTAATAGTGGCATGATAGGAAGTGGTATGATACACCAAACAAAGATCACTAGATATCCTCTATACCATCTTAGAAATTGGATTGTAAGTCTAACCCAACCTCTGAAAATCAGAGCAAAATAAAGTTTGTCTCCACTTACATAGGAATAAATGTTTCAAGTGTGAAATTACATATTTGTGGGTGGTGGTTTGATTACAAGTAGCACAATAAACTCAACAAACCTTACTAAGATAGGCTCTGATATCGTTTTAGAAATTGTGAATTTTAGGCTTAAACCGTATTCAGGATTAGGTTTGCACCTACTTATATAGTATATTTTTTATCATATCTCTAGTCAATGTGAGATTTCCAACCATTTCTATCTAGCAAACTTGTTACTTGTACGTTATGTTACACTTATTACTTATGAATATTATGAACTTTGAGTAATCTTTATCATTTTTTAGAATATATATGCATATAGTACAGTGGCTATCCCACTGTCCGCTATCACATAATAGGGTTTTCATGGCAAGCTGCGTTATGGGTCACTATCCAGGATTTAAAACACTGGACAAAAATGTTGCAGTTTAGAGAAAACAAAGAAGTTTGTAATTGATTGTGTGAGGAGAAATTGTGCATATTTCACTAGAAGTGTGTGGGCAGTTGAAACTTTGAATAGAAAGGGTGTTGATGCTCACAGGTTAGATTTTATTCAAACTCAAGCTACAAATATTAAGGGTGTGCCCTTGTATAGCAGTAAAGTTTCTTTGATGACAAGTTGTGGTCATCAAAGGTATAGCTTTGAATCCAGAAATAGTCTCTTTGCATATGCAAAAGTAAGGCTGCACTAAAGACCCTATTTTAGCTATAAAATCAAAATTTCCATAAGGATATATATATTGATGTAAGAGCAGTTATGAATGAATATCAACAAGTTCATTTTCAGATATGTCATGGATGAATTCAGTTGTCACAAAATCTTGATGAAACCTTAGTCGGAAGGTACAGGCTATAAGTCTTATATTATTGTAATTGTGTTGTTGTGTTTACTAAAATAGATGGATCAAAAAAATCCTATGAATTATTATTTATACTTTTAATGTCTTATTTTCTCTATTTGTAAATTAAAAATATTACAACCACCACAACATGATAATAAAATTTACGTTATATGATGAGCATGATTTGGTTAAAGATCCCTCATTGTAGAACATAACCAAGCTAATCATGTAAATTAATGAACTTCATTTTCAAATTTTGGTTGTAATATTTTAAATTTTCAAATAAAAAGCTTGAGCTCATTAAATAATTATTAGCATTCAAACAATTATATAGTTAGGACTTCCATAATTTATATTAACAAATATGTCTGTTGTATATCTATGAATTGAGTTGTTGTTAATTAAACACTGCAAGTTGTATATTACACAGGAATTGAATGAATAAACTTCTCTAAAAACAGTTTTAGAAGAAAAAAGAAAATAAAAACATAAGTTCCTTCAAAATCTAAAAGTAACTAGTGCATAAGTTAATTTATAGAAATTCTCTCGTAGCTTTTCTAAAAGCTTGTTTTTAACTTATGCATGAGTTAATTTAGCTTTTGGAACAAACTTATTTTATTTCTTTCTTTTCCTATAAGAATTATGAAGAAGTTTACTCAACCATACCTATAATTTACATAATTTTTACTTCAGATATTTAAAAAAAATCTAAAGACTTACTAATTATCTAATTAAATAAATAATATAGCTAAGGTTTAAATTATGCAGACAACTCATTATATAATTAGGTTGTTATTTTTCATGTGTACAACTTTTGACATACAACATTACATCTAAAGTTTCAAGTTCGACTTGTTCACAATAGTCATTAGTACCAACTATGACTTGTCATTACCAATCCACATGTTATTCGAACAACTTGTTTACAATAGTCTTTTAGAATTGTCACGAACTGGTAAGCTATAACCAAAGGCAACTATGTTCTACTAAACATAGCAAAACCACTGAAATTGTTCATAAACATCATGTCACCATCTAATTGAACTTTATTAATGTTAACTATCACCTACATTTTCTCCAAGCAGTTCCCTTATCTGTAAGAAATGTAAAACTGGCAAGTTAATGCAAGGGTACTTTTAAATTATAATTGAATTTAAAAATATAGATGATATAAAGTATATCGGAGAAAAAATAATATTGTTAAACAATGGTGAAATAACATATCTTAAGAATAAAATATAATGGAGGACTTATTCATTGCAGATAATAAGATTTCTATTTTATTAGATAGGAATAACTTAAACAGGTATTTTTTTAAATCGAATATGAAATTACAAAAACATTTTTTAAATCAAAACATGTTATCTCTATGTCTGCTAATTCGATATGGAGTGTTAAAATTCAAAATTTGAAAACCAAATTCAAAAAGGAATTAACTAAAAACCGTATATTTAAGTTAAGAATATAAATGTTTTTTCAAAATGGAAGTTTAATCAAAGAGAAATCGTATACCATGGTGAGGAAGAGAATGACTCCTAAAACTTCCTTTTGTAATATTAAGTACCCAAATTTTTGATTGGATTGACTCTCCAATAGATCTGATTAGCCCACATAAATTCAACGTAATCTCTTTTTTGTATACCATAGTTATATTGACAAAGGTTCAATTTTCTGCAATCAATTCTCGATTTGGATAAAAAATTAGTAGTAAAAGGTTACAAAGGAGTATTTTACAACTGTGAACAGAGGAAGAGTTGAAGTTCAAAATCGATATTGTAGTTAACACGCTCCAGCAGGAAATACATGTAGTCATCATTTAAAGTTCAAAATAATATATCTTCTACAGCTATCATAGATTTATATATGAACAATTTTTTTTACTTCTCTCTTACTCACTCCCCTTTTCTTCTTCACATATTCCCCCTTATATTAAATGCCTATTTAAAAGGTCTCATTTCCTAAACATCTTTAAGTATTGGTTCATTGACAAGTAATTTATCATTATACAATATGATTCATCAGTATCTTATAACCTTGATTAACCTTAAACTTTCCACTCAATAAAGATGTAATTTATCTTTGTACAGTATAATTTCCTATCATCCTAACCCTGGTTAACCTTAAAAAAAAAAAAAAAAACTCCAGTTGTTATAACCCATAGGCTACCCACATCCTCTAATAGTCCTTCTCTTCTCTAAATATGCAATACTGTAACAATTTGAAGTACTGCCTTATCCATAAAAAAATACCCCAACAATATATTAGGTATGTGCAATTGCAGTCTAGAAGGATATACCCCAATCATATTAAAACAACAAATTCTCAATCATCATTGCATACCGCTTGTGAAGGTGGCAGATTGGTTGTCCCTTCAAGATCAGTTGTGTTGTCCACTGGACGAGTGGGATAATTTACAATTTTCTCTCCAAGTTGACATGGTACAAGAGCACTGATCATGATTGTACAGCATGTTCAGTTAAAGAAAATAAACATTGACAGAATATGAGCTTCATAAGGACTACCATTTTTATAAAAACACAAAATAACTGCATTAATATTTTGTCTATAAAACTTTTAGCAAAAAAATAAATTAATTAAAAAGAGATAGGACCAGTTTTATTCATTGAATTTAGAATAAAGGCCAATCCAGAATAATCAAAAGTGGTAAGAAAAAATCTCACTTCCGTCCAGGTAATGGTTCAATTTTGAAATACCTGGCAAAACAGAGCATAAGCATGCTTGTCAGATAACAGCTCAACTACAAAGAGGATCTAATATAACCAAATTCACAATGCACAGCCTTAACTATATTGATATAACAAGATGACAAGACAACCACATCTTTTTTAGTGCACCAAAGATCTCAGAAAACAAAAAATCCAATAACTAAATAAATGTAAAATCATACTTTTCAAGTTTAGATATATATAATATACACAAGAATAAAGAAGGAAAAGAAAAGATTCTTACTCATGCTCCAAAGCTTGTGCAGCTGTTATTCGTTTCCGAGGATCATATCTGCACATAAATCCACAAACTGATATTAAATGTAAAATCACTAATGTGTCTTCATAGTAAAGCTTAAGCTTTTCGGTTAGTCAGTTTATAACCTACTATTAGAGCCTCAGTGGTCAAGTAATCTAGAGTTCAATCATTGTCACCCCAACACTTACAAGTAAAAAAGTTGAAACTCGATAAAGACAGGCTGGCTTGTGTGATCCACACTTCAAAGACAAATGACTTGTTTGGGGAGTGTAAAATATAAAAATACTCGTGTAACTTCACTCTAAAATTTAAGCATAGGGAACGATTGGTTTATGACATCCCCCATCATCTTAAAAAGACAATTAAGAACTAAAACAGGGAATTTTGTGTTGAAACTGAGTTGATATAGTATGATATAGTATGATGAGTTGTACATGTTGCAGAAGACATGCACAAAACCTTATGCATACAGTCTAATACTAAATTATAATCCTAACTAAATAAAGAAAAAATAAACAAATACAATAAAATACTAATCCTCAAACGTGATGCAAGATGCTGTAAATTTACATGTTGTAAGATGTTGGATAGACTGCTTAATTTAAGTCGTCCCTAGCCCACCTTAGTTGGGGATTGCAACTTCAAAGATGTTGTTTAAGCTCAAATTGAGATATGACTTAGATAGAGCTTATAAAATTAACAGCCCTCACCTCAAATTCAGTTTTGTAGAGTTTAGTTAGATCGTTATTCCAAATTCTATAATAATATTAGAATCTATCCTAGATACATTGTCAGGTCACCTACATTGTCACACACACTCTATGTACGTAGCCCTAAGTATGAGGGGGATTGTTAGAAATCTGCCTTAAGTGGGGTCACCCTTAGCTCGCCTTGCAGTCTATTTGAGGGTTGCCTAAATTGTAATCTCAAGGGTGGTGTTTAATCTAATATCAACTAGAGATATGGCTTAAATGGAACTTAAAACACTTGGACAATCCTTGCCTATAAGTCAAGTTTGTAGGGTTGATGTAGATTATTAACCTAAATTCTAAGACTTATTTAGCATCGTAAAATGAGCCTTTGAATTCATTGTCCATATCAACAAAGTCCTAGAATTCAGATGACAAATAGGTTTATGGCTCACAGTGAATATTTTACATTGAAAGCATCTGGTCACAGCCAGGAGAGATAGACTGATGTTGAAACAGAAAGAACTAGTGATCATGATTATTAAAGCAACAAAATGTTAACAGGTAGGTGATAATAAGTAAAAGTAATAAAAACCTCAAGCCTACATTTTACAGATCAACACCATGGTAAGGAAAGGAAATGTTTTGGCTCATTTATCCACTCCACTATTTGGGAGCACTAACTCACAAATGTACATAAGTTATTGTACTGCACCTAGGGTTTAATTTTGTATTAAATGGAAAATGAAAAACGTCATTTAAGTTTTGTGTAGGTATAGAAAGATAAATATATATATATATATATTAAATCTACCGAACAAACTTACTCAAGCATCTTTGACAAGAGGTCGTATGCAGGACTTTTTGTAGATAGATGCACAGCATTATAGAGACCGGTGTTGTCACTTTATACCCAAAAAAAAATCCATTAATTTCACAGTAGAAACAAATCAATTTAATTTTAAAATTTAAAGAATGAAGGGTAACTAAAGAAGGGCTACAAATTAAAGAAAAATATCATTCCTACATGAGTGTATGATCACATTAATAATGAAAATTGACAGCACCACCTACAATAGTATCAAAAGATCTTACTATTTGTGTCCTTGTATATGTTGCACATCCTGTTGCCAATGGGGAAGACTTGCCAACGAAGGCCACTTTTCTAATGTGGGATGGCCTGGCACAGTAACAATGTCCTGTGATATAGGTCTAGAATATTTGTCAACAGAATGAATGTCCACCAGCAGGGAAAATGAAAAAAATTATGCAGATAGTTACCTAAAACCTTAAATATCTTGTCAAGTTGGTCAAGCTGCACAGGTGGAACAACAATTATGAAAAATCCAAAAGACAAAGCTAGCACTGATAAACAAATTATTTCAGCACCAACCCAAAGAAAACTAAATCTATAGCACAGTATTCAACTACAGAATCAGAAAGCTATAACTTATTGCATCAAGTACCTGAAAGGGATTTGATGTAGCTTTGACTTCTGCCCCTTGAAATAGTGGCTTCAAGGTCAACAACTCAGCAAAAATGCATCCCACAGCCCACATATCTAAATGTATATTTAAGGAAAAATGACTGGGTACTGGACCATTTTTAGAAGAGTGGAAAGATGTTATCCCAGTGATAAGCTCACACCAAACACCCACACGGATAAATTAAATGTAAACATTATTTCAATCTTGTGGAAATCACCAATTCAGCGAAATCATAACTCATTGAAGAGCGTGTCTTGAGTAAAACTAGAGACAACAACAGAACCACGAAACATGCACTGAAGCTAGCTATTTCACAGAACAGAAATTCATTGACAGGAAAATATGGAAAAAAATCACCTTGATACCCAATACTTAAAAGAAAGTAAAACTTCAATAAAGGGATACCAACAGCACTGGTATAATGTTTTGCTCCAAGAAGCAACTCAGGTGCACGATACCAAATAGTTACAACAACCTGCAAGTCAGTATCTCTTATATTCAGGAAACCACCAGATAGTCAAAGCTCATGACAAGCTGATAATTTTGAGAAAATATTAATATTGCACACTGACTTCTGTTTACAGGGATTTTTTTTTTATAGTACAAAGTAATTACAGGATAGTTCTAACTGTTAAATTAAAACAATAAATATTTAAGAGAGGCTGGTTATAACTGTCAAAGGGAGTGGAAAAGGAAGGAAATGATGCCAAAGAGAGTGGAAAGTGAAGGGAAAGAAAGAGAATGAAAATAGAAAAGAAGATAATTTTTTTATTAATTATTTCTATTTATTATTTCAATATTATTTTTATTATTGTAATATTATATTTAAATTATTATTATTATAATTTTTTCTTCAAAATTGATGACTTTCTTCATATTTCTGCAAAGAAAGTATTTCTTCGCAAAGGTGCCATCCCCACGCTTCTTGACTTTCTTCCCTAAATACTAACAGGACATAACTAAAATAATTATACTAGCTAACTATTCCATTGTTTAGTAAAGGGGTTTTACACTCACAAACACGAACCACATGAAGCTTTTAGGTTAAACTGACAGTTGTCTACAGTCACCAATCATTTAAATTAGCAACAAAATCATTTATTGCTAATTTAAATTATCATTGACAAGTGTAGCAGATCACACGTCCAACAGAAGGTTTTTCAATTTAGGTTCTTTTATATACATATTAGAGTAGTTTATATCCTCTGGTGAGAACCAATTTGAACAACGTTTAGAATATGTACCTATTTTTTATTTTCTATTTCATTCACAGGCATTACAAATTTCGGACGAGGGTTTTACAGTGGAATACAAATTTTGCTAAAGGCCCCCAGTTTTCCAGATATAAACAAATCATACCCCATTATCAGATAGTGGCTTAAGAGGAGCTTGATATATCCTTGCAAGTCCAAAGTCAGCAATCTTAACAACTCCATGCTCCTCTCCTTCACCCATAACCTGACCAAAGAAAGATCACTCAATTAAAAAGTCAAATGCACTAATCAAAACTTGAGAAACAGAGTTCAAAATTTGAAATAAGAACAACTACACATGTATTGCAGTAAAAGTAGTCAATGTACAGCAATGAGGAAGCCAAAACCGTACCAATATATTTGATGGCTTCAAATCTCGGTGTATCATCCAATTACTACAGGGGCAAAAATGCAAAAAAATAAAGACTATTTACAAAAAAAAAAAAAAAAAAAAAAAAAAAAAAAAAAAAAAATATTTAATAAAACAAAAAAAAAAAAAAGAGAAAAAAAAAAAAAAAATAGGAGAAATAAAAGGAAGAAAATTAGTGAGGGTTTTTTATAAAAGA
>Ga0099825_1001223_pt1 | contig 32100 bp, 13 predicted proteins | sample SiratroredBW_FD_76838 | JGI IMG/M metagenome (GOLD analysis project Ga0099825, IMG submission 76838) | Root nodule microbial communities of legume samples collected from California, USA - Siratro red BW | ecosystem: Host-associated > Plants > Roots > Nodule | place: USA: California | collected...
ATGCACAATTTACACCTTACTTGTTCTTGAGTTCTCTAGGATAACCTATTCCTAATTTAGATATCCCTAATCTTCTTCCTTAATAGTCGGTCGAACCTCTCTCAAAGAAAAACCTCTCCACCTCTTTTTCTTCCTAGGAACTCATCCTCCAACCAAAACTTCAGCCCTCCACGTCCATTTCCCTCTAATTGAATATGCTTAAGCTAAAAGGAACTTCATCAACTATTCATACTTTTCTTAGAATAATTACCTAACATTTTATATGTCACTAAATGATATGCATGACGATATCAAAATCAATGTTGAAACCTATAGTATGATTTCTCATACTCTACAATATATAAATGATATGAATAACAACTACTTAAAAAAAATCTTTCTCTAAAGAGAGAAAGACAAAATCAGAAAAAGCTTGATTGCGTAAAATACACATTAAACACATATGAATACTTTTAAGTTTAACATCCTTATCTAAAGAAATTTTATTATACAATAAATTCCACACAAGAGTTTTAGTATTCATCTATATCAAAATTTTTCACACAACACAATTATAAAGTATGTGAAAAAGTCCTAACTACTTTTTGATTCACAAAATCATCCAAAAGATGAATTAAAAACATTAAAGACAATCAAAAATTAAATTTTTTAGATTGTAAAAAAAATACTTGAAAGAAAGATGCATAATCTAAAATTATAAACTTATGTAAAAAAAAAAAAAAAAAAATTTAAAAAAAAAATAAAAAATTAAAATTAATAAATTTATTAAAAAAAAAAAAAAAAAAAACTTGAAAGAAAGATGCATAATCTAAAATTATCAACTTTAGAAATAAGTTGATCCTTCACTTTATTCAGCATAAACAATTAATTAAAGATATTATAATTGGATAATTTTAAAGAGCTTACCACATGTTATGTTAGGATGCAAAGGAGTTTATTATACATTATCGCATTTTTATTAATAAACTAAATATTGATTTATAATAATTTTATTATATTCACATGTGATAATAAATTAAATATTAATTTTATATTTATTCTATCATATATATATATGTATGTATAATCATATTTTTTAAGAGCGAATTGCATTTTATAGAAATATTTTATTTTATTTTATTCAGAATGAAAATTTTCACTAACTATTTTTTAGCTTAATTTTTATTTCTGTCAGATTGTACATTTTTACCCAAACACATATTGATTTATTTATATGTATTACAAAATAAATCATTTGGAAATTTTATTATTTAATAAATTTATTAAAATTTTATTATATTTAAATAAATTGGTAAAAAAATATAATTAAGTACAAAGATTTGATTATATTATGAATTCAAATCAAATTTAATGACAAAAACCATTAAAGAAGAACCACTACTTAATAACTAAAAAACTAAAACTTGTAATACAATATAAAAATTTAAATAAAATATTAGAGTATGATATAAATTTAATATTAAATTATCATGATATAAATATAATTAAATATTATATAATAAGTATAAGTGTACGCAAAGTTATTCTAATAATAAAATAGTAATCAAATAAATAGATTATATCAAATTGCGGGAATTACAATAATAAAAATTTGATACTAACATAAATACTTTAAATTACAATAATAATTATTCATTTAGTTGTAATCCATTCTTTGTCTCTACTTATCTTTCTTATTTTGTAAATTTACGAGTAATTTGGCCTCGGTAATGGATTACATCTCTTAATTATTTTTCTATTCACATTGTAAATTTCAATTAAAATACACAGATACTAAATTTAAATTTAACTTCCTTTAATTATCAACCTGCACCAAAAACCCAAAAACACCACACAAAAATTGAACCTTTAATTGCCCAATGGATCAGTGATATTCAGACGAACCCAAAACTGACTGAATGGACGATAATTTCATGTGGATGTGATAAAAAAATTCCTTTCGTGAAGTTTAAATGAAAAAACGAGTTGAGTCAATGTGACAGTAAGTAACAGTGAAATATTAGGGTTTTGGACTGAAGTGATGGAAGAGTTTGTGCTATGTGTTGTGTGAGCTTATTGCACAATCTTTAACAGACGCAAACAAAGTTGTCAGGGTAACTGATGAAAAGGCCAGGTACAACGTTTTGGAATGTGTTGTGTTTGTTTATATATAGGACTGCACTTATCATTCACATACATCACTAAACATTCCAATTGGTTTATGTTGAGTGTCCCCAATAAATCTCTGTAACTGTGATAAAAAGTCTTAGTTAATTCTTAACTAAACACATGTAATAATATAAAGACCAATATTAATTTCTTTATATGGATTAAACCGAAAATAACTAAAAAAAAGCATGATTTAAAAAAACTACCAACATCAGAAGTAAAATCAAACATAAATAATTGATTTAAAAATTTGATAATCAAACATATATTCATATTTTGTTAAAGTTGAATTTTATAAAAAAGTTAAAATTTCTAGTAACTATGTACATTATTTATGTAAACATATATTCCTTTATTTATATTTCTTATAAAAATAAATCATTTTGAAAATTTATTATTCGACAAATTTATTCCAATTTTATTATATTTAAATAAATTTGTCCATAATTAAATACATTTCATTATATTTTGACTTCCGAAACAAATTTAATAACAAAAATCATTATAACAATATCTACTAATTTGTAACTCAACAAATAAAACTTTTAATACAATATAAAAATATAAATAAAATATTAGATTATGATATAAACTTAATATTAAATTATTATAATATAAATATAATTAAATATTAAATATAATAAGTATAACTGTATAAGAAAGCAAAGTTATTATAATAATAGAGTAGTAATTAATAAAAAATATGTCAATAAAACAAACTTTAATTTTTTAATTTTGGAATTAAATTATATTATTAAATTAATTGTTCATTACTAATTGAGTTGTAATCCCTTGTTTCTCTTCATATTATTCTTCCCAAGTTGTAATGGTTGGTATAAAATTCATATTTTAGATTCAAGTGAAATCCGCATACACTAAATTTAAATTTAACTTCCTTACTCATATAAATTTTATTATGTAACAATTTGTGTCAAGGTAGAAGGTTGTTCATCGATATCAAATTTCTCTACACAACATAATTATGAAGAATGTGAAACCGTCTAAAGAAAAAACACATGATTTAAATTAAAAAAATAGCAATATTAAATTATTTAGATTGTTCAAAATTGATTTAAAAATTTGACAATTAGATAATTTTTAAAGAGCTTGTTACGTGTTATTATACTTTAAATATTGATTATAATGATTTATTATATTTATTTTATCATATAGAGAGGGAGAAAAATCATATTTTTGAATTGGATTTTATGGAAAAATTTTATTTTATTTTAGTTTTAAAATTTTCACTAACTATGTACATTTTCTATGTAAACATATATTGATTTATTTATATGTCTTACAAAATAAATCATTTGGAAATATTATTATTCAAATTTAATACAAAAAATCATTCAACAATATCTACTAATTAATAACTCAAAAAAATAAAACTTTTAATATAATATAAAAATGTAAATAAAATATTAAATTATAATATAAACTTAATATTACATTATTATGATATAAATATAATTAAATATTAAATATAATAAGTATAAGTGTATAATATATCAAAGTTATTTCAATAATAAAATAGTAATTAATAATAAATATATTAACAAATTTTATTTTTTTAACAAAATTTAGAATTAAGTTATATTATTAAATTAATAAAAATATGATGTTGAAGTATATATTTTTATTTTAGTAGAAATAAAAGCCTTGTAGATAACCGAGTAGTCTAAGACATTTAGATCTTTGTATTTGAGACACTTTCTTCCTACACCTCCATAACTTCTTCCTGCCCCAATTAACCTTATATAATCCTACACCTCCATATTTTCATTTTACTCCACTTTTGCAATAGACCTTCAAAACCATTGCAAATATTAAAGGTCTCAAGAAGTGAACTTTAAGCCTAATTCAACCTTACAAATCGACTTGTAAAGTGAGGTTTGAACCTATTTATAAACTATTGAAATATTTCATCTCTAGTCGATGTGGGATCTCCAACACACACCCTTACACCGAGACTGCTCAACTCGAGCGTGAGACTATATTGTTTAAGGGTGATCCGATAACGGCTCGAGGATGACCTAAGAACCGTGCTAGGATAGGCTTTGATACCATCTCAAGAAGTGGACTTCACATCAACTAGAGATGAGGTATTTCAACAGAAGGAAAAACTTCTTCCAACACCACAATAGATTTTGAAATTATCAAAGTTCCCATTTCAAAAAGACTTTTATTGTCCATAATAAGATTAATGTATAGGTTTTAAAAGAGTTAAAATGGAGGAGCGTGAATGATGGTATTGTTGCAATTTTTCTGTGTAGTGTGGCAGTGGTAGCATGTGTGGCTATATGATTGTGGGAGGTTAGTCATGGTGTTAATGGTAGTGGTGGGGAGGTGTTGGAGAAAGCTTTTTGTTGGAGGTAAATTTGGGTGAAATGAGTTTTTTTTTATTATTTCGGATTAGGCAAATCTAGAAGAAAAATTAACATTCCAGAACACACCTCTTGTATTTGAATATGGAATACAAATTTAAGTGAATGTGAATGGTGATGTAAATGATAATGACGTATGCGCAATACATATACCTTTATCGAAAATGACATGAACAGTGGATGACAATGAACAATGACGACAATTCTTCATGCGAGGAGGGTTCTTTCTTCATTGTAGTAGTGCTGCTATGGAGGTCTGCGACTGGAGGTGTGGTTTGCTGCTAGAGTGTGGAGTAAAATGATAATATGGAGGTGTAGGATTAAATGAGGATAATTGGGACATTTTACATTTTACTTAAGGTTAGTTTGGGAAATTTGAGAATCTATGGAGGTGCAGGAAGAAGTCGTTTGTATTTGGGTCAAATAGTTTAAGTATTTAAACTTGTATTTGGATCTTGTACTAGATTAAGGTTAAGCAACCTAGTTAGGGTTTCAATTGGGCTCACACAAAGTCCAAGAGAAATCCTAGGTCAGTTTCAACATGCTGGGAGAGGTGTAGGCTTCTTTCATTTTGAGCACATGCTCAAATGTGAAAAGTGAAAACGTTTTAAGCTGAGTTCAAGAGGGGGGATGAATTGAACTTTGAAAGATTTTTCTCAATTTAGACCTTTGAAAATAGTTTTCGCAATTTGAAAAACTTTAATGAATCTTGGTGCTAGAGATATAAGGTGCAGTAAAGAAATAAATTGATTCAAGTCACGGATGAATCAATTTGTTGTACAGGCAGATAGAAATTTTCAAACAGGCCACACAACAGATTCACAATTACATACCAAATTTGCAACAGTACCTTAAGCAGATCAAATTCACACAGTTCCAATAACAATATTACACTCAGAACAGAATCACACACAAATAAAATTTTGAATGAGAACAAAGAGGAACTGAATTACAAAATACAAATTGAAACACCTAACACAACACTACATTGATTTCAGTCAATATTAACAAATCTGATAGAGTTTCCTAACACCAGCAATTAATACAGATTTGAAAGTTATTCAGAATGCAAATTCAATTATACACAGAACAAGAATACAAATTTTGCAATATTACAACAGTTCAGCCAAAGTTTCAATTCTTTGTAAAATCACAGATTCAGAATCTTTATATGTATTACAGAATTAGAAAAGAACCAATCTGATAAGCAAGATTTCTTTGACAGCTACAACAGATTTATCAGAACCAATACAGAATTCAAGTTACAATGCACAAATAAATATCCAACAGAGAACATAAACCAGTTTTATCAAGATTACCAGAAATTAATTCAATCTTTCAATTAAATTCAATATGCAGTGCAAGAAAAAATCAAGATTATGAGAGAAGGGTCTAAGAAGAAGAGACACAATCAATTTTATACTGGTTCACCACAAGGGCTACGTTCAGTCTTCTCTGCACCACTTGCAAAGAAAGTTCTACTAACTCAATTAATTATTCACATACAATTAATCAACCAATTCCTACTCCTTGTAGAAATCAAGAACCCTGCTAAATTGATCAACTGCTCCCCGCAGCTCCCAATCAATTTCAGCAGAAACACTAGGTTAACTCAAATCCTACTCCTTGTAGAAATCAAGAATCCTGCTAAATTGATCAACTGCTCCCCGCAACTCCCAATCAATTTCAGCAAAAACATCAGGCTAACTCCTATAGCCTAAACTAATACAATTGTTCAATGATTATCACAGAATTACAATGAATACAACACAAATCTTGATTCAAACAGGATCAAGAGGGTTGAGAAAACTCCCTGATTGGCGCGAAAGAAAGCCCTGTATACTGTCTTGAAGAAACCCAATAACACACCTTAGTCAAGATTGATTCTTCAACCAGAAACCCTCTTTCGAAAATGATTATTATGAAATAGCAACTCTCTCACAGTAGTTCTCAAAAAATGAATTTCAAAAGATTGTGTTTCGCAAAAATGTATCTCTTTCTGTTCTTTCTCTTCTCTGTTCTTTTTCTTCTCTTCTATTTCTTATTTTTCACACTTGAAAGCCCACTGTATTATAGAAGAAGAACTCAAACCAGATTTTAAAAAACAGTTAATTCAGTTATGCTCAGACACGAATAAATTGATTCGGCTTAACCTGAAATCAACTTATAATAGTTCAGTACTTCATTTTCCAAAACTATTTTTAACCAAAGTTAAATCTTTTATGGTTTGATTTAAATCATTTAGACCATGTGCTAATGAATTTCTCCTTATATGTGCATAGGTTCTCTTTCACAACCAATCACACTCACTCACACTAAGACAAAGCCTAAAACACACTTCCACTTGCTTGCTTTGGCTTGCTGGACATGTCTTGCATGACTTCATCAAATTCTTTAGTATTGTGAGAATACTAACAAAAAGTATAAATGGACAAGTAGCACTTGATCCACTTCATTCATGTATCACTTTTATAAGGGATTCAAATTTGAATTTTACTCTTCTTCTTTTTTTCTCAATGGTCGACCAAAAAAAGCTATAAACTCTCTTGATGCATTGTAAAAATCATTTTTAAATGAGTAGAGTTATGACACATAATTTACACCTCACTTGTTTTTGAGATTCTTTAAGATAACCTATCCCTAATTTCGACATTCCAAATCTTCTTCCTTAAGAGTTGATCAAACCTCTCTCATATGAAAACCTCTTTACCACTTTTTCTTCCTAAAAACTCGTACTCCAACCAATGCTTCAATCCTCCATGTCCATGCTCTTCCAATTGAATATGCTTAAGCTAGAAAAAACTTCAATTATTCATACTTTTCGTAAAATTATCACCTAACATTTTATATGCCACTAAATGGTATGCATAACTATATCAAACTTCAAATGTCTAAAACCTATTATGATTTCTTATCTTCTACAAATAATATGAACAACAACTACTAAAGGAATTTATTTCTTTACTAAAGATAAAGATAAAATCAGAAGTTTAGTGAAGTCATCACTAAACTTTAATAGTCATAATATTATCCTTTTCCTGATTACATAAAGTACATATTAAATGCATATTAATACATTTAAATAACATCCTTATTTTTTATTATACAATAACCTCCAACATGAAATATTATTCATCTATGTCAAATTTCTTCACACAACACTATTATGAAAAAAATGACTTGAAAAAAAAAATATGCATAATCTAAAATTATCAACTTTAAAAATAGATTGATCCTTTAATTTTTTTAAGCATAAATAATTAATTTAAAAATTTACAATCGGTTATTTTAAAGAGCTTACGAGTTATGTTAATATGCAAAAGAATTTTTAATCATTATCACATTTTTTATTAATAAATTAAATTTTGATTTTAGTAATTTTATTATATTTATATGTAATAATAAATTAAATATTGATTTTATATTTATTTTATATTGAGAATCATATTTTTTTTAAAAGTTAAATTAGATTGTATAGAAAGATTTTATTTTATTCAGTTTTAAAATTTTGAGTAACTATTTTTTTTAACTTAATTCTTATTTCTATATGATTGTACATTTTTTATGGAAATAAATATTGATTTATTTATATGTATTACAAAATAAATCATTTGGAAAATTTATTATTTAATAAACTTATTAAAATTTTATTTTATTTAAATAATTTTTTGTAAAACAAATCTATGTACAATGATTTGATTATATTTTGAGTTCCAATCAAATTTCATGACAAAAACCATTAAACAACCACCACTAATTAATAACTAAAAAATAAAACTTTTAATACAATATAAAAATTAAAATGAATATTAAATTATGATATAAATTTAATATTAAATTATCATGTATAAATATAATTAAATATTATATAATAAGTATAACTGTATAAGATAACGTTATTCCAATAATAAAGTAATAATAAATATATTATGTCAATCAAATAAAATGCAAAATTACATTATATTATTACATTAATAAAAATTTTATCCTAAAATATATACTTTTATTTTAAAAAATTAATTGTTCGTTTTGTAATAAAATAAAATCTTTCTCAGCTTATCTTTTTAAATGTTGTAATTTTTGTTATAAAACTCTGAATGCTTCTATCCCAATTTTCAAAATTTCTTCAAGTTATCTGCCCTCTCAATCACTTTGATGGATTGTATTAATTATTTTGGTATTCAGGTAGATTCAACATTAAATTTAAATTTAACTTCTTTACTGATAGAAATTTTATTATGTAACCATTTATGCCAGTAGAATGTTGTTCATCCATGTTAAATTTCTCCACACAACATAATTATCAAGTATGTGAAAAAAATTTAAATTTAGAAAAAGACTAATATCAAATTATTTAAATTGTTCAAACCGAAAATAACTAAATTTTTTTTACAATTTGATATTTTTTAAAGAGGTGGTCACGTGTTATATAGGAGGAGTTTATTATATTTTTAATAAATTAAATATTGTTTATAATGATATTATTATATTTATATGTAATAATAAACTAAATATTGATTTAGATTTTATGGAAAGATGTTATTTTATTTTATTAAGTTTTAAAATTTTCTGTAACTATGTACAATTTTGTATGTAGACGTATATTAACTTATTTATATCTCTTACAAATAAATCATTTCGAAACTTTATTATTCAACAAATGTATTCAAATTTTATAATATTTAAATAAATTCGTATAAGAATTTGTAATTAAATATAAAGATGAATTAAATTTACTTTCGGACCAAATTTAATAACAAAAATCATTCAACAATATCTATTAATTAATAACTAAAGAAATAAAAATTTTCATACAATATAAAAATGTAAATAAAATATTAGATTATGATATAAACTTAATATTACATTATTATGATATAAATGTATTAAATATTAAATATTAAATATAATGTATAATTGTATAAGATAAAAAAGGTATTCCAATAATAAAATAGTAATTAATAATAAATATATTATGTGAATAAAACAAATTTTAATTTTTTTAAATTAACAAAAATCTGATACCTATATACTTTTATTTTATTTAATAAAATTAATTATCGATTAAAAATTCGGTTCGAAAATCGCTTATTTCTCGTAATCTTATTCATGTTGTTATCTTTTCTGTTCCCAGTTTCTCATGCTGTTACCTTTTCAGTTCCAACTTTCTCATGTAATTTCTCTTATAAAATTGTGACTTATCCTCTTAAGTCGTTTACAGTAACTGTTGTTAATTGGGTGTTTGATGGATCGTTCATCCCAGCTTAATCTGCAAGCGATGAAGGGTGAGGGAGGATCCAATCACGATTGGCCTAGTTTCTTCTCACCAGCTTCCAGTTTATCAGCTTTTGCGGCGCCGTTTAATGCTAATTCTTACGCTTCATCCGATGCGTTGTCTCAGTTCACCAATTCTTATGTTTCATCCAATGTGTCGTCTCAGTTCATGGATTCGGCTACTCACATCGTAGATTCAACTGAATCCGCAGACACTGCGCCTCCAATTAACTATCAAGCTTACGGCTTCGATTTCTCTACCCCTGTTCCACCGTTCGATTACACTGCTCAGTTCCCTCGACTGGGTTTTCCTTCTTATGCTGCAAGAACAAGTCTTGTTGAACCCCAACCGTACCCTATTTCTTCTCCAATTCATGATCACCACGCTTCTTCGGTGCCACCTTATCACTGGTCTTCTGTGACTCCCTCTTCCGGTTGGCCCTCTCTGAAGGAGGCTGACCACTTAACTGAATTAGGGTTTTCTGGTCAAAAAGGTGTTTCCTGGGAACGGTTTCCGGAGTTCAATGGCAGTGGTAAAGGGAAACAGGTTGCAGTTGGGGGCAGCAGTCTCTCCCCAAAGGGAACAGCTGCTTCTGCCTTGGTTGAAGGAATATTGAAACAGGCAGAAGGTATTTTGTTTTGTTTTCCCTTGTATTGTTATTGCTTTTTTTCTTCTTCAATTTCTAGTGCCTGATGCAGCTGTGATCATCGGATTTTGATTATGTAAGGTGTGTCTGATTTCTGATATGAGTGTCCTTGCAAAATCAGTCAGTTAAGTTTATAATGTTAATACTAAATTATATCATATAATATGATATAATATAATGTATATATAATGTAGGCTATAATACAATATACGTATATTATTGTCTTGCGTCAGGGGATGTTTCAATTGAGAAAGTCTGCAAAATGTTTTTGGAATGAACACATCTCATACAACAAAATTTGTGCATGAAGATCTGTTCTTTGTTTCTAGTTAAATTGCACGACAGTTTAATTATAAGAAAGATTATTGGCGGTGGATGTTATTTTGTTTCTAGTTAAATTTCAGAAAATTAAAGTATGAGAAAAAATATTGTAGTGGATGGTGGTAAATGAGAAATCAATTTTTCATCTTTTAGATTGAAAATACGTTCTTTTTATTGAATGCAGCAAGCAAAAAGATGAATGACTCTGTTAATGTTGAGGTTTCAAATATTATTGATCGGGAAAACTACAACGTGCCTGCAATTCCAAATCCCTCACTTGGTACATCTAGCTGTCGGGGAACTATCAAATCCATGCCAGGTGAATTTCTAGGTGCCTCTGTTGTGCAGTCCTCTTCAATGTCTGTAGGAAGTCGTCAAGAGGCCCCTTTGAAAGTAGTTGCTGATTCAGGGAACAATCACCTGTCAAACATTGGTTCATATGACAACCACCCTAGACATGTTGATAAATCTTCAAGGGTTGATACTGTTTCTTCAATGCCTAGAACAGGGTTGACTACAGATATGAATATTGATGATATTATATCAGATCAACGTGTTGTGCATAATAATTTCTGTCTTACAAAAGAGGGAGTCAGGCCCTGTCCTGGAATCTCTGGTTGCTTTGACCCTTATCATATCCATGACCATCTAGGAAGAAGTGAACCTTCCACATCAAATAAAGCAATGGTTTCAGACAAGACTGTTTCGAGGGATGATGTTGATTATATATTTAGAGGAAGGACTGAATATCAAACTCCTCATGCCAATATGAATACTTTAAGCTTAAGACATGGTGTTATTGAAGATGTCAATATTGTTGAGAAATCTTTTGAGGGTGCTGATCGATGCAATCCTGCTGAAGACTCACCTTGCTGGAAGGGAGATTCAGCTGCTCGCTTTTCTTATTTTAAACCTTCTGCAGTCCTGCCTCAAGATTATGTACACAAAAAAGAAAGCAGCTATGTTCCTGTCATTCAGGAGTCTCAGAATTACCTGCTTAATACAGAAAACAATACAAAAATATCAGCTGAAAATTCAAATGGCTATCAAGTGCAAACTGATTTTGTCTATCAAGGAACAGGTTCTGCAGGTTCTTCTAGGAAATTTTCATCAACAAATTTTGCATATGAAGATTGCAAGTTGGGTAGTGCAGTGAATGGTGGGCCTTTTCCATTTAAGCCTGACTATGATTTTGGGCTCCAATTTATGGATATTACCAAAATGAAGGGAAATAGTGTGCCACCAGCCAAGGCAACCAATTTTGAGTCTGGATCTTCTCACATGGAGCATCAAGTTGCAGAGAAAAACAAATTGATGCCACAAAAACAGCACATTTCATGCATAGGTGATGCGAAGGCTGGATGCAATGTGAATAAGTTCTTGGAACATGGTTCATCTTACACGGCAGAGTACGTTCCTTTACCTTTGGTAGTAAATACCACTACTACACCTTCTTCCGTAGTAGGTACTACTACTACACCTTCTTCCGTAGTAGATACTACTACTATACCTTCTACACCTTCTTCAATAGTAGATACCTCTACTACACCTTCGGTAGTAGATACCACAACTACACCTGTAAATACAGCTGGGAGAGTAGCAACTGAAAAATTAAATGTCCAAATACTGGTTAATACTATGCAAAATTTATCAGAATTGCTCCTTTACCATTGCGAAAATGATGTCTGTGAATTGAAAGAGAGAGATTGCAATGTCCTTAAAGATGTGATCAGTAATCTGAATACTTGTGCTTTAAAGAGTGCTGAACAAATTGCCCCTGCACAGGAATGTCTTATCAGTAAGCCAGAAATGTTTAACTTTGCTAGAGAATTGCTTGAGCTTCACCAGGTATGTTCTTGTTTCTTATATTCAATAACAAAGCAGCTCTATAATGGATAGTAAACACTCTTTCATGACTTGAGTGGAAGAAAACTTTTACAGACATATATGTTTTGTCTGTTGTTGACAATTATAATTTAACAGTAATTTGGTTGTATGAGAATGTTCCTGTGCTTGCGATGATTTTAATGTGATTTCCATGTAATGTGATTTCGATAATACTGAATGATAACATTCCCTCAGAGTGCTTTACCTGGTACCTGATAATGAAATATAGATAATCATTAGCAAAAAGAAAAGATAGGCTTCTCTTTTTTGTTTGAAGATAGTTAAGGTGGTATTTTTGCATTTTTTATATGCGTGACAAATTATTAGCCTTGCATTACTTTGTAAGTTCTCTGAATATATTCTCAGAATGTAAGTGTCAAGAGGCTACCATCAACCAAGATTGGACCAGAGATCTCTAAGGTTGAGAATCCACTTGCTGTGGAGGCAAACTTGCATTTGAGGTCTGGGAAACCACTTTCGAAGCTTTCAGATTCAATTTCCTCAAGAAGGGAGGCTACAGAAATGACAATTACTGGTGACATGACTAAGGTATTTCAGATAGTTTAATTTCTTCCGATTTACTAATGCATGTTTTCAATTGGAAAGAGGGGAAAATACAGTGGAAGGGAAATAATTAATTGCTGTTGGCATACCTTTTGATAGGATCTAAAGAGGACTCTTAATGAGAATTTCCACGATGATGAAGGAGCAGATCCTCAGACTGCGTTATATAAGAATCTGTGGCTTGAAGCTGAAGCTGAACTATGTTCCGTTTATTACAAGGCTCGCTATAATCAAATTAAGATTGAAATGGATAATCACTCTTACAAGGAAAGAGGTTGACATTTTTTTCTTTATCTCAATATTCCTCATTCTTATAAATATCATGGAAATTTGATTTTTAAAGAGGTTGCCATTTTTTCTTTATCTCAATTTTCCCCATTCTTATAAATATCAGGGAAATTTTATTTTTATTTCATCTTATATAAATTTTGTAGAGATGGAGAATCAATCACAATCTGAGGTAGTTCCGACTTTGAGCCAAAGTCAGAGTTCTGAAACTAAAGCGCACAGTTATCCAAATCGTGGTTCATCTTGCTTGAATTCTTTTACTGATGTGAATAAGCCTAATAATGCAATGACACCTGGAGGAAGAGGTGGTCAGAACCTGGATAAAGCCATTAATAGTAATATTGTTTCCTCCTTAGATGCGGAGCCTGAAAGAAATGATGAATCTTCTGTTATGGCCAGATACCAAGTTCTCAAAGACCGGGATGACCAGTTATGCATTGATACTACCAATCCAGAGGAACCATTAGACATGGCAGACAAGTCATCACCTAGAGGGAGTGATAATCAAAATGCAGTCAATTTCTGCCAAGATTCTCCTATTCCTGAAAATAATAGCACTGATTATGAGGCATCTGTTGTGGCGAGGTTTCATATTCTTAAATCCCGGCTGGAAGGTTCAAGTTCTATTTCTTTAGAAGGGAAACAAGTAGATGGAGTTGGATCTCCTGACAAAGATATGGATGACGAACCAATTATAAAAACATTTGAGGGTAAAGGTTTGGACGTCCATGAAAATCCTGCTATGGTGTATCTCGACTCCTACTTTGCCATGGACAAGTCAATCCCAGAGGGGTTTCACCAGAATTTGGAGCACAGTCAAGAAATTCAGCCTTGCAGAACTAGTGAGTTTCAACTTCCTAACTATCACTCTGATGGCTTCTCATCTGATTGGGAACAGGTGGAGAAAAGCTTGTAGGCTGTTTTGGAACCGTGGTGAGTTTGGTTATATGGTTCAATAAATGTTTATACTCGAGAACACGACTGAATAATGTTTATGGATTAGATTTTCTTATTATCTTTATCAGACGTATGTTACGTAATTTGGTCTTATCAGTCTTTGTTCTATTTGTATATAACGATGTCCGACTTTTTGTTTATCTGTTGTGTGCCTGCTCACTTGCACATGTTTATAAATAAGCAAGTGATTAAAAAATCAAGTTGCCAAATTGCTTCAAACTAATCGACTATAGGGATCTTGACGATTTTTTTAACTTCCAAATAATGTTTTGACATTGTTTGCTGTATAATTTGCTAGCTACTTACTAATTACTTTTCCATTCACACGTTATTATCCTAAGAAGCTGCTTGATTGATGCATAAAAATGCTGTTTCACAAACCGTGAATTTATGAATTGAAGTACTTGCAACATTTGTCCCGGAAGAGTTTTGATACTTGGGATTTATACATTTGTCATGTACCAACTAATATGTGATACATATAACATGTTTGTGCATCATGTGATTAGTTTTTGATGCAACAAATGTCTGTGTTTCAGTCAGCGAGTTTCTGTTTTGCACATTTATTAGTTTTGCTATTAAGTATATTTGAAGCCATTTACCATGGTGAATTAATGATTATAACGGGCGTACCGAAAGATGATTTTAACAGGTTCAAATTCTTTCATTTTAGTGTAGTGGCTGCTTTCAATCTTCATTATCCCAGAGCTCTTTCATTTCTTAATTTTAAAATTGAACCAGAGTTCTCTAACAATATTTTTTATTGATTTTAAAATGGACTGAAAATGTTTTAAAGAATTTTAGCAACATTTTCTGTAAGTATTGGTAGCAAATTGAATTCGTTTACAGTACTGCGAGTCGTCACATTTTCAATATAAATGAATTCAATTTTCGAAATTATTATCGCTATTGTAATAATAGTTGAACGTTGCGCAATGAATAAAAGGTGGAACAGGTATAATCTTACCCTGGTGGAATTTTGCGAAAGATATAATCTTACTATTAATTTTATAAAACTCACCAGACTAAAATATGGTTTATTGACGACAATTATTTAAAGATCATGATTTCATCTTGAGAAAATGTTGATGGAGAGAATTCTAAATGTGTATAAGATCACGTTCAGCAATATGATAATTGAGATTATGCAAGATTATATAAAAAAAAAAAAAAAAAAAAAAATTCTTGTTTGGTTTTCTCTCTATGTTTCTAATTACTTCACTAGTAGGCCCTTGTAGAGACCTTTGTAAGCCTATGTTACCTCTGAGAAGGTACGTACCATAGAAACTATCTACTTGATACTGTCTTTCGACCACTAAGCTTTAGCTCTTCAAAATAGTATCTCACTGATTGTATATTGGTCAAACAAATCAACCAAACAAAATAAATAAAGAAACTTAATAGCATAAGGTTGTCGATATAACTTGTGTGTTTTGCTCAATAATAGACATGATTTACTAGCTGTACAAGGCTAGAGTAGAATATTGCACCAAGGGGTACCCTCTTAGTAGATTTCCAAACACAGTGAATAAATAGATTAATTCAATAAACAAAGCTTTCCAAAGGTCGAAATCACCATTATATCACGATCAAAGTTACACCTAATCCAATTAAGACACATGAATTCAAGAGAAATAGTGGTTTGGAACATACAACTAATCTTAAAATGTGACTATATATTTGTCTTGGATATTGAAAGCTAAATCAGTAAATCATTCTTCCTAATCCATGCCTTCTTTCTAGGAATACAAAAGTTGATGTAACAACTACCACCAAGACCTAGCATGTAACTTATGTAACCGAATTTTTTTTAGCCTGTTATTTATATTTGCTAACCATTCAACTTAACAACCAATTTGGATTTACGTGCACTCAAGTCAACCAGAATCGATTTATGCACGTATTCCTCATCCTATCACCGCGTGAAATCTAGAAAAGAGCCATTGTCAAACCACTACATTAGCAGTGTGCTATAACTTGTTCTACTTGTCGTTTCCTATAGCTCCCAGTCACTTGCTTCTTGACGATCAAATTATAATAATATTCCAGCTTATTGCCCTATTACTTGGCACTAAGGGCAGAACAATCCTCTTTTAATCATTGCCTTTCATGTATAAATATGCTACAATTATGTCCTAAGCTTACTTAGAAGCAAAACATTCTTAAAGAGAAAATGAGGTCAACAATGCTTAAATGTATAACTATAGTGTCGGTCATATATTTGTTGAATCAAAATGCTCATTGTGAACTGCAGGTTGGGTTTTACAGCTACTCATGTGGCATGGCTGAGTTCATTGTCAAGGATGAAGTCAGAAAAGCTGTTAGTAATAATCCTGGAATTGCTGCTGGGCTTGTAAGAATGCATTTTCATGATTGCTTTATTAGAGTAAGTGATCATATGAAGCCATTTGATATTTATCCATTACCTTCTTTAGCAAAAACCGTAACTGCTTCGTTAATTTTAGGGGTGTGATGCATCAGTGCTTCTTGATTCCACTCCCTCAAACACTGCAGAGAAAGACTCTCCCGCAAATAAACCAAGTCTTCGAGGGTACGAAGTCATTGATCATGCCAAGGCTAAACTTGAAGCAGTGTGTCCAGGAACTGTTTCTTGTGCTGACATTTTGGCATTTGCAGCAAGAGACAGTGTGGAGTTGGTAAGTGTGTGTGTACTTTGTTCTAGAAACATTTCTGAAAGCAAGGAAATGAGCTTATACCATTTCTTGCATAATGCAGGCTGGAGGGCTTGGTTATGATGTTCCAGCAGGTAGAAGAGATGGCCGAATCTCACTAGCTTCAGATACAAGAACGGAGTTACCACCTCCAACCTTCAATGTAAACCAGCTCACTCAACTCTTCGCAAGGAAGGGATTAACGCAAGATGAAATGGTCACCCTCTCAGGTATACAAGAGCTTCACCATATGGTTTGCTTATAGCTTATTTAAATCTGCTAATGGCATGTACTTCGTTCATGCAGGAGCACACACCATTGGCCGCTCTCATTGCTCAAGTTTCAGCAATAGATTGTACAATTTCAGTGGCACTTCTAGCCAGGATCCAAGTTTAGATCCCTCATATGCACCACTGCTGAAGCGGCAATGCCCACAAGGCAGCACAAACCCAAACTTGGTGGTTCCAATGAACCCTTCAAGTCCTGGAATTGCAGATGTGGGCTACTATGTTGACATATTATCAAACCGAGGCCTGTTCACATCTGACCAGACTCTCTTAACTAATGCTGAAACAGCCAGCCAGGTGAAGCAAAATGCCCGGGATGGCTATCAATGGGCAAGTAAATTTGCTGATGCAATGGTGAAGATGGGTCAAATCAGTGTCTCAACAGGTAATGCTGGAGAGATTAGAAGAAATTGCAGGGTGGTCAATAGCTACCAATAGTGGTGAGGGAAGTACCTGCAGCAAATTAAGATTTACAAATTTTTAAGTCGTGCTTCTTGTGGAGGGTTTTTTCCTCCAGCTTCATTACAGAGCACATAACTTTGCTTCTGTTGTATTTTTCTTTTCTTTCTTTTTGTTCGCGAAACTGGCCTTCACCTGTCGGTGATTCAGTCCTCCGTTTGCCCCCAAATTGATAGCTTGTCGTGTTTAGCAAGAATTTACTCATGTTACCACAATCAATTTTCTTTTCCGCAAATACCAAAATCGTCCAATCACAATGCTTTGCTATCGACAACCAACATACTTTTTCTCCAACCTAGATATCGTTGAGGACAAATGCTAAATTAGTATATTACACGTTTAACAATACTTCTAGAAATAATTACTCGAATGTGTTTTTGTTGTTTTAAACATTTAAATGGACAAATGACGTCATATAATTTTAAAATTAATTCAATTTAATCCAAGCATAATATCAGCAAAACTACAAAAATTCCTGGATCGATGGTATCCCATTTCCAAAGGTCTGGACATGAGCCTTCAAAAGTAGCAGGTATGGATCCAATAAACCAAACCTTATATACCAGGAAATAAACATGCAACACTGAGATCTAAACTCTAAACCTTAAGGGCACACTTTAGAGCTCATAGAAGGCTATTATGAATAAAAACAGCAAAATATTATGATCATTGATCATCATATAGTACCACAAATCATAGATAGCACAAAATTATAAGGTAAACACAACCATATGGACCAGAGATATGGTTTGAGTACCACAAAATAATAAGGATGGCACTAGTTCAAAAATCATCCCCAAAAATCAAGAACTACAAATAGAACATAAACAGAAACTAAGTAGTGAGCTCCATGATAGCACCAACAATGTCCCCGTCGTGAGTCTTGAGGGCCTTGACAGCCTTGCTTCTAGAAACTCCTGCCTGGGTCATCACCAAATCAATGTCATGTGGCTCGACACCAGTTTCATCAACCTCCTCCTCTTCTTCAGGCTGTGCTGCTGCAGCTGCAGCATCTTGATCTTGTTTTGCCAGCACGGATCCCACATCTGGCATCCTGAACTGTTGAGCAGCCTGTGTCTGCAACTGAGAGCTCAAGTCCTCTATTTTTGCCTCCCCAAATATGACATAGGTCTCAGAATTTGGACTCTTGAAGACATCAGGTTTTGAGATGAAAAACAGAACCTAATGCATAAAACAAACTTGTTAAAAGCCATCCACCTCTCCGATAGATCACAGAAAAAACAACTATATATACAAAGACTCACATTCTTTGTCCTCTTGATTGTGACCCTACTAACACCAGTAACAGGTTTCAGTCCCAGCTTCAACATTGCTTTTCGGCTCTTCTTCTCACTTCTGCTCTGCTTCGAACCCTCAGTACCACCTGCATCATAAAAATACATTAATCCAAGACAATATATCAACAGATACAGTGTTGCAGTTGAAGGCACAACAAAAAGAAGCACATTGTATTTTTCTTCAGGCCAAACCCTATAACTATAGCCCTAACCCTAATAACACTGCAAAATAATATACAACTGCATAGCTCAATCCTTTCGAAACAAATAATACATGTACCTGTACCAAAAGTATAAAGTTTTTTATCACTTCTAACTAAACGAACAATGAATACTCTCGTGTAACTTGTAAAATAACTACCTTGAGAGTTATTTATTATCAGTTAACAATGATTTATTTTGGTTATTGTTTACACAGTCATGCATGCCTATGAAACTCATTGTTTCTCTCATTGAAAGAGAAATCTCAAAAGGATATAAGAACCCGAAGCACAGAAATATAACCAACCACAGTGAAAAGTTGACACATTAAGTTCGTTGCCAACAAAAGAATCCCTAGCATTAAAACGATGGTCTACAATTCTCAGATGTAAAATTGTAAATCTACATACAGCTAAATCCATTTATTAACGCATGTTAACTGTGATACATATAAACATAGTGATTAAGAAAATAAGGACACGAGAAGGAAAAAGGAGGACCTTGGGCGTCATCTTTGTCATCGTCCTCGTCCTCATCCTCGTCTTCGGTTTCATCTTTTTCATCGTCCTTGACGTCCTCTACGATGGGAGCATCATCTTCCTGAGAAAAAACAGATCGTGGAAGCGAATGAGAGAGAAAGTAAAGTGAAAAATTGAAAGGAAATAGAGCGTAAATGGGAGAACCTGGGGGAGGGGTTTCTTTTTCAGGGCTGCATCGTCAACGGAGAGCACTTGTGCCTCGGCTCCGGCGTCTACGACGGCGGCGGCGTCAACAACGGGTCCCGGAGGCATGGCTTTTGTTTCAGTGAAGAAACACTCGACAGACACTGAAGCCGAAAGATAGAAATTGCAGAAACGATAGATTCGATGATGAGAGTCCTCTTCTGCTATTCATTCTTTAGCCCTTCCCGCCTCACGGGCTTCCGGGTTCTTCTTCGGCCCATCCTTTCCTTGGGCCTTTATTCCCATCTCTTGAGAGAGCTTCTTCCTCCACCTCCACGATATCATCTGAACCTCCATACCATGCACGAAAAGACGAAATTGTCCCGGACATTAAATTTAAAATCAACAACCTTTCACCCGATTTCGTTATTCTGCACCGTTCTTTCTGCCAATTCTGCTGTAGTCTCCCTTCACGTGTTTAATCTGGAGGTTGAAATTGAATTTAAAACTTAAAACTACCTCCACTCTCAACCATCTCTAATTGCATGATTCATATTTTTAATGAATTTAGAATTTTAAAATTAGGAAATTGTTTTGAATTTTAATTTGTTTTTCGAATTGTATAATCCAAAAGCAAATTGAAAGCTAAAACAGCTTCTAAATTAAAGATATTTAGTTTAATCTAGAAGACAATATTTAACTTTTAGATTTTAGAATTCGAAAGTCTAAAATTTATTTATTAAAATCCAAAAATATAAAATTTATTTATTAAAATTCGGAAGTAACTTTCAAATTTTACAGTTTTAGAAGTCTTAAACTTTTTTAAGAAACATTTTTATCTTTTCATAAAGATTAAATTAATAAAGATATGGAAGTAGAGCAGGCTGATATTATGAAAGTGCAGGAAGAAGCTCTAATCCCTTAACCCATACTCGTAATTTTCTTTTTAAATATTCATGTAACGAATTACATTTATCATAAAACCAAAGATAGATACTAGAAACATGGTCTAGTATTTTATTGAAATTCTGAAAATAAAAAAAGTTGTACTATCATGTCTCATTTACATCCCTTTTCCAAAATTGGACTTCAATAAATTTAACTAATAAAAAATATATTTGATTGTATTCTTTAGATTCCTCGAAAATATATTTAGCAACAAATTAAAGACAATTTAAAGGAAATATTCATATTATTCAGATTAAGAGATATCATACTTTATAAAAGTACAATTCAATATACTCTTAAAACAACTCTTTCTAATTTTGTTTTTCATGCATAGTATATATGACATAACTAATAATCCAAATTTAATTACTTCCTCCAATAAAGTTTTTTCCTAAACTTTCATTGAATCCTAATGATCGTATATTTAGAATCTAATAATAATTTGTTAAGAATCGAAATTCATATGCTACTTATTATTATTTAGATTTTGGTCTTTATGATAGCGATGAAGAAGAAGCTATTACATTTCCATAATGTAAGCGAAGAAAGAGAAAAAAGAAAGTGATAAAACGAGAAATTTTTTATTTTTTTAGAAATACACATACGCACCAACTTATATTGGTGTAACAAGAAACAACAAAGAAAAAATTAAGAAAAAATTGTAAAAGTGAAAGAAACTAGTGAAACTCAATATCCTCCTTCAAGCTAGTAGATATCCATCAATCCAATCTTGAAAATAATAGGATTAAAGACTTTATATTCAAGCGGTTTGGTAAAGACGTTTGTTACTGGATAAACAAATGAATCAAAAAATAGTTAGAAGAACTTAAATTGGAGTTTTTCATAAATGACATAGCAATCGATCTTGATGTGTTTGGTTCTTTCATGAAAACTAGGATCGAGAACTTGCTTGTATCAGTGTGGTTGGATAACTAAAAGTAATCATCTTTTAGAAAACTAAGTGTTTTATTTTCCTAGTATATCTCTTTATACTTTTAATATTTTTTTCAGATTGGTTATTTGGAACTTGATTATGATCATAGTTATTTCTAATACTATTGTTGTCATTAATAGGTTTAGGAAGAAAACGAAAATTATCATATTGTTGATTATTTTCAGGATGAGAATTTTAGTTTTAAAATAGGACAACACATTCTCATAAAAGTTCACATTAAACAAATATCTCTCTATTTCGAATGTCAAAAACTATGTATCCTTTCATCCCATTTTTATAACCAAGAAACACACTTCCTTGCCCTTGAATCAAGTTTGGATTTATCCCTCTATATGCTAGAAGCAAAACATAAAGAGTTAAAGACCATTAAGTTTTGAAAATCATGTAACTGTTTATAAAGTACGTAATAAGGAGTTCTTTTTATGAAACATTAGAAATAATTCTATTAATCAAATAAGAAAAATATTAGTTTGACACCATTATTTATTTATACTCCTATTTGACACTGTATTTTATTAATAAAATTTTATATATAAATAAAATAATAATATATATTAGTGTTAAATGGTGTCAAAGATGAATAGTGGTGTCAAAATATTACCACCCATCAAATAAATAGCATTAATCACAACATAGGACAAAAAAACAAGAGGGATTTTGGATTGAAATAACAGACTTTGTATGACAATCAAAATGTGTTGGTACTTTCTTTCTACAATAGAGTTTTGTTGAACAGTTTCCATAAAGCTATATCTTGAATCTAACAACACTTAGAGAAAAATGAGTTTACAGTTATGTGATGCAATTATTTTTTGTAAAGAAATAAGATTAAACTCAAAATCTGGTATGTACAACACATTATATAAAAATAATGCTTCAAATAACTACATAGTCCCATCATAATGTGCACATGTGATCCATTGGGCAATTTCATACATATGAGATTTATTTTGCAAAAAGTTATAAATTAGATATGGATAAAGTCACATTATTAGTTGTCCCATATCTAAAATTTAAGAATTTTTTGTTTTTCTTGCCTTTTGTAGTGTTTTCATCAAATGACTCACCAATGAAGTTGTTCACTTTATGCATGGAGTCAGTCTTTGTTTCTTGAATGATTTTCACAAACTAATACACCTAGACTTGTGTGAATTAACTACATTCATGTGTAATTTGCTAGTCTTTTTAACAACTTCATCTACAGTGTTATTGACAGCTCTCTCATTCACTCTTCTGCTTATACCATGGAGGAAATTTATGTTTGGAGTAACATTCATTTTACTATATGATACAATTTGTGGCAATAAGTACATTGTTTACTATTGTTTTAATTATGATTCATTTTTCTACCTTGAGACTTCTAGTTCCCATTGTGAGGTGTCTTCCAATTCCTTTGGTTACAAGTTGGGTTAAGTAGAATTTTGCTATTGATCATAGTATTTGTAGTTAGATATTGTTCTTGTTATATGACAAGTGAGAACACACAATTTATACTAGGTAATGGCTCCATGAGCAAAATCTGTGTTTTAATTGTAACATAAGTGTCATTAAAGGCTTTAAAAAGAACACATAACATATTTAGATCCTTGTGTTTCACAACTTTCTTAATTAAATCACAATTGCATTTTGATTTTACAAACATAATCTGAAGTTGGTCTTAAAAATTTCAATTCTTCCCATAACGTTTTTAGATAGTAAAAGCTTAATCATATTTTGTTCACCTATTTATTTTGTGAAATGTATTTCTTGTAAAAGATATTGAAATGATCCCCTTTGAGAACGTTTCACGCAAAACTTTCTAAAGTTCTTTGGCGTTTTCAATATAAATTGTGCTTTGTGTTATTTGAGCATTCATGACACAGAGGTGATCCATGGTATCACCATTAATGTTACACCTCTCCCAAACTTCATGAAGAGGCGTACCACCAGATTATAGAGTGAAAAAGCAACCATCAATGAACTTGTGTTTATTTTTGGACAACAACGAATGTCTCGTTATTCTATTATAGGTGTGTTAATTTCTTCATTAAGTTACAAATTTATCAAAATCATTTCTAAGTTTTTCTTCAAGATTTAAATAGAAAAGATTAGATAAATTTTGAGAAACATCCAAATTGTTGTAATTCCTTTCCATGATAAAAAAAAAAATACAAGAACAAGAAAAACAGATATAAGAAAGCAATGGAAAGAGAATCAAATTCTAACAAAAACAAAGTAAAACTAATTCACTTTGATATCATATTAGATTTTGGTCTTTATCATGACACAACATAAATGACACTGAAGAAGAAAATATGCATATAAAAAAAGTGTTTCATACAAGAAAAACAACATAAACAAAAAGAGAAAATGATAAAATGAAAAACTTTATTTTTCTTTCATTCGTAACTATACAAATGCACCAACTTATATAGATACAACCAGAAATAGAAAAAAAAAAAGTAGTTCAGAAAAAACTGTAAAATAAAAAACCAGATAAACTAATGAAACTGAACATATTTTATCATAGAGAATAAATTTTGAAAATACTATACACGGTTCAGCATAAGCTGTGTCAACATCATTTATCGAACAAATGAGTAATTTAATCCTTAAATGTGAGGTAAGTTTTTAGGGAAGAAGAAAAAAAATATTTGTTTTAATAACTGATTGTCTAAAAATTTTTGTGATTACATTCTATTCTTAAGTTTTAAAGATTTATTTTATCCACGGGTTTTTAAGATTTTCAATACCCATGTCAATTTTGAAAATCAATTTGACATTAAATTAAAGATTATTTTATCCTATATTCTAATATTAGGAACAAATTTTAATTTTGAATATCTTTAGGGACTAAATCAAATTTTACACTTTGAAGAATTAAATCCACATCACAGTGTATATTTAAAGATCAAATTGTTTATTTACTCATAATTTGTTTAATAACTTTTTTATGTTATTTTTAATGTTTTATTGTTAAAAGATAGTTTTCTCTTTTAAATCTCACCAAATACAATAAAAACTTATTCTATGTTAAAAAAATTCTTGTTATTAAAATTCAGTATTTATACTTTTAATTTTTAGTTGTACTACTTAGTTAGTTGGTCTTCTATTTTTTTTTTCCTGATCAATTTTCTCACTCTACTATATCAAAAGCTAATTTTTCTAGTGATACTTTTAAGAGTTTTGTTTAAATTTTAACTTTCAAGTATATTAAAGAATTGCATTATCATTGTAAATCTATTTAAAGATAAATAAAGTTCTGAATTTGATTATCTATTGCATATTTTTTCTATTTTAAATATACATATTTTTGTTATAAAATAGATTATTTTCTTTAAATTCTTTTAATGTATATTACATTATTTTTCTTAAATTTAGAAACCCTATACAATGAATGAATGGGATATTTTATAGTTTGAGAATAACATATAAAGTAATATATTTTATATCTCTACCAATTTTATAAAAGATAATTGTTGGCATGTATCTTCAATTTCATGTGCAAGTACTAATTTATTTTATATTACTGGATTTAATAGCATGTTTAACTACTCAACTGTTAGTAAGTTACATATTTTATCATTTAATTATTTCTATATTTTATTATTAAATTTTAAATTTCTTATATTTTATAATCTATGTTTATTTTCTGCACATTTTAATATCATATTTCTAACCTGTATACTTTTCTCATAAGTTAGTAAGAAAACAATGTTGTTTTGTAGAATTTGTTGATAAAAATGTCATTTTCTGAGGATACGATTCTTCTTTTTAACATTCCTAAAATGTAGGAAAATTTTACAGATAATTTAACATGTGAATAGCCCGAATTTTAATTTTACTTCATATATAACTTTTTTCTGAATTTCTTATCCACAGTTTTTTGGTGAGAAACCGAACAAAGTATTTTATCACAACATTTTAAACTCTTCAAAAAGTGATTATTCTTCAAGAATTCCATATTAAAAACACAGGTACGACATTCTCAATATTTTATTAGATCATAAGAAATTGAAGGATGATTGACACTGTTTTAGGACATATTTTATGGAACAAATCATTGTGAGTGTAATACAAGAATCAATAACGATTATATTGGTTTCGACCCCAACACAGAACTATAAATTCACCATTCACGGTATTACAAAGCTATAATAAAGACACGTTTCAACCTAAAATACGGTAGGCATAGTTATACAATCATTTCAAGTAAACCAACCAAGTCGGAAAATCGAGATTTGGGTTCCAAACTAGAATGGTATATGTTCAAAATTTAAGAGCATTCAGTCGTGTCTTTTTAATTCATCTCTTTCTTGACAAATGCTAAACAATAGTACTAAAATACTAAAGCAACAACACAAGACAACTATAAAGTAACCGGTAATAACAAACATATAAACGTTGATATGCTGATTCGGCTTAACATTAAGAAAAGGAACTAGCTCTAATATCATTCCGAAAAAAACATACAAACAAAACATAAACCCCAATTAAGTAGTGAGTTCCATAATGGCTCCAACAATATCGCCGTTGTGAGTCTTGAGTGCCTTGACAGCCTTGCTTCTTGACACTCCTGCCTGTGTCATCACCAAATCAATGTCATGGGGCTCAACGCCGGTTTCATCAACCTCCTCTTCTTCAGGCTGTGCTGCTGCAGCTGCAGCATCTTGATCCTGTTTCGCTGTTACAGATCCCATGTCTGGCATCCTGAACTGTTGAGCAGCCTGTGTCTGCAACTGAGAGCTCAAGTCCTCTATTTTTGCTTCCCCAAATATGACGTAGGTCTCAGAATTTGGACTCTTGAACACATCGGGTTTTGAGATGAAGAAAAGAATCTAATACATAAAATAACTTGGTTAAAAGCTATCAATCATAGAGATAGATCACATAAAAGAACAATACATATAATGACTCACATTTTTTGTTCTCTTGATTGTGACCCTACTAACGCCCGTAACAGGTTTTAGTCCCAGCTTCAACATTGCTTTTCGGCTTTTTTTCTCACTTCTGCTCTGCTTTGAACCCTCAGCACCACCTGCATATCAGTCCAATAAAACAAATTAATGAACAAGAAGATCAAAAGATAACAAGCCAAACAAACCCAGTATACTTATGGCTGCTAAAACGGAGCATAAATAGCAAAGTGCTTAACTAAGTAGTAATTTTCTCAAGGGAAAAACCCTTTATTAAAAAAAAGACTGCGACAATTATGTACTTGCTACGTTGAAACAGCTATACAGTGTGTAATTTTTTTCATGAACAATTCAACCATATAAAAATCATCAAACACATAAATGCAGATGCTGAATATAGTTAACATGTGAAGTTCAACAACATCAACAAAAAGAACCCGAAACATGATTATGGTGGTATAAGAAAGTGCTCAGTGATCAGAAGCAGCCTTTAGGAACTAGTTGATGCGTTGAAGACTATAATAAAAATAAAAAATAAAAGAAAAATACAACCATCTGACTCAAAATGTGCAGTTGGAGTAAGAAATTCAGAACGTTTAAAATTAACTAGTTGTCTTTGAGACTCAAAATAGAGACCACCTTAGGATATATGCTTCAGTAATTAATTGATAGTAAAACTAATCCAAATAGTCATGATTCCATCTTTTGTTAATGGTAATGTCATTCTTCAGCAAGACAACATATTTCGCGCAAGTCACCTCTGTTCATTCTCGGATATACATTGAATGATTGTGTTACTAATCATGCAAATTCTGTAAGTCTGGACATTAGCAACAACTGAATCTAGCTCAGATCCGATTTTTCAAGCCACAGCACATGACATCCGCAATCAAGTGACAACTAATGAATAGTTTTACCAATTCCCCTTTTAATTCCTACTCTGTCCTGTGCAAACAATACATGAATCTCCAAGAGAGCCATCATTAATTAAGGCCTAAAGCGTAAAGGATACCTCCAGACCCTAATGAAAATAGTGCTTTTACTCAAAACAAAAAAAATCATCAAAGACCAACATCTAGAGCCAATACACATATAAACACGTACAAATAACAGCCAAAAGATGAAGCGGTTGAACATTAACTGTCAACAAACAACAACCACTTCCATATGTAATTAGAGAGATCTTGTTATGGTCGTAATAAAATCCAATCTATATATCAATCTGTTTACCACAACCAGGGAGTCATAACTAATCATCTAACGTGAGTTAAGCGAAGAGCTCAACCCAAACCCTAGAAAAACACATAAGCACACGGAAACGCAATAATAAAAGTTGATAAATTAGAACATAGGGGTTTTATTAACAATACAATAAAAAAATACCAAATAAGGATTTCGTTAGGTTAAGACATAAAAACAGTGAAAAACGCAATGAAAGAGAGGAGCACCTTGAGCATCGTCTTCCTTGTCATCGTCATCGTCGTCCTCGTCGTCTTCATCGTCGTCAGCGTCGTCCTTCACATCCTCGACAACGGGAGCGTCGTCATCCTGACAACATAAATGGGACCAAACGTCAACAAGAGAAACGAGTCGAATCGCGTTTTGGGAATTAAACAAAAAAAAAAAGGGAAATGAGTGAGAAGTAGTGAGGAGGAACCTGAGGTTGGGGCTTCTTCTTCAGCGTTGCGTCGTCAACGGAAGGAAGGTCTTGTTCCGGTTGAACCTCAGGGGAAGCGTCGACGACGGGACCTGGAGACATGGCTGGGTGTGTCGGAGAGGGTAGGATTGGGATTTCGCAGTTTCACTCGGCGTGGGTTCTGATGATCACTGAGCTTGGCTGATGAGTAGATAGATATAGATAGGGATACCTCTTTTGCTCCTTATTCCGCCTCCAGGGTTTTCACCTTTATTGGGCCGTTCCTTACATCGGCCCACTTTAGTTTATTCCAATAAATCATAGTAAATGGCGTAAAATTATTTCAAATACTTATTTTTTATTTAAATTAACGTTTTATTATAAAACCAGAAAAATAAACTTAGTTACCAAAAAAATATGATCATTTTTCATCCTAATTAATGATATTTCATTCACTATCAACTTTGTGTTTAGCATCGTTACCTAAAAGGTTATATAATAAAATTTTAATTCAAAGTTGATAAGTTGGAAACAAAAATTTGATACTTAATATGGTAATTGACTAAATTGAAAATGTTGAGTGAATTTATTAATTAAATAACTCGTGTTCATAAAATAATGTGCAAAGTATGTGTATGTGTGTAAATATATAATAATTTAAATAAAATTGTATTACATTCATTAATACTGGAAAAATATGGAGTACATGAGTATACTCTCACTTTAGACAATTGCTTCATGTACACTATAAATTGCTATATGTATTTAACAAATTCTTAATATGTCTAACAATGTTATTATTATTTTTATTTTAAAATTTACTTGTTAAATAACTTTTTCTTCTCACTCCCATACTCAATTGACTCATGGGCCAGTGCAATTGAGAAAAAAAACTATTACCATTTATCTTTCTATGCCATATGTATATCTTGCAGGATATGATATATATTCTTTTCTTAATATCTTGAACCATTTTAAATAAAGTATTAACAGACAATTTTGATAAATAATAACAAATTATCTTGATAAATATTAACAAACTTTATTGATAAATAATAAAAAATAATTTTATATAAATATTAAGAAATGTCTGATTTTTTTTTCAACCAACATTAATTTTTTTATCATAAAACTAAATAAACATGTTCAATTGAATTTTTAAAAATTATTAATATAAGTTGTAAATATCTTAATAGCAAAATATCTTATTTTAAAAAATTAATAAAAAAATAAAATGACTATTAACATGCAATTGAAAAAACAAAAATTTGAATTGTGCAAGAAATAATTGTCCAATAATTATCAATATCATTTTTATTATTATTAAGAAAAAATAAAAATATATTATATCTTTTAAAAGTACCGTACATATAACAAAGATGTTTTTACACATGGGAGAGGAAAAAAATATTTAATAAATAAATTTAAAATAATAAAAATATTTTTGATATATTAAAAAATTATTAAATACAAATTGTATCGTGAATGAAATAACTCTCCTCACTTCATATTATAGAACATTAATATTTTTATTTTTATTGTTTTAAAAATAATTGTACTGTATGGTATATTTTTATTTCTACTTTATTTTAAATATGTTATACTCATTTAAAAAGTTATTTTTTATTTTATTTTCAATAGAAATATTGTAAGATATAATATAATATAATATATACACAATTTAGAAAATATTTAACAATTGAAAGTAAAAGTAATAAGATTTAAATGATTTTTCAATAAATAATAGATTATAAGTGTTTAAAAATAAATAAAAATAATATTTAAAATACCCTCAAAATATATTTTTATTAATAAAAGTGTTAAAATTTATGTAAAAAATTGCATAAATAGGTATAATTTTGTCATTTATATTTAAGATTAACTTTATTTCATAATTTCACCAAACACTTGTAATTTAATAAGTGAATTTAATAATTTGTAGCTATCAACTTGTTTTTCGTTTTCGTTAGTTTTCATTAATTTTGACAAACATTTATCAATATTTTTGAATGTAAATATCTTATTGATAAATAATAATAATTTGATGCTTTTATTTTAAAAGACTTAAATTAAAAATTATCAATCGCATTTTTAATCATTAATAGTTACGGTATTTATTTGTTTTCCATTATTTGTGAATTATGAAATTCATATTTGACACAATAAATTTGTTTTTGAATTAAGAAACACAAAACAAATGTTCGAATTCAAATTTTCTTTTGATACTAATGTTTTCTCTACAGTTTAGTATATATCAAGCCATATTAAAATTTTTGGTTAATTGATATCATGGATTTTCTTGGATAGTTTCTAAATCGTTCTTTGCTTCTTCCATCCATTCAATGGTTAGTTCTTTGTAATGTAGATTCTAAGACAAAATAAAGAGTTAATAATGTGTTGTCAATCAAAGCTCTTAATCTTGAATCAACAGTATGTTCATAAATAAAACAGAAATGAAATTGATTGCAATCAACACAAAATGTGGTTTAACACCCAACAGATAAATTGGTTGGAGTTCTAACTTACTCCATAACTATGGGCATTAATGGTTTTCTTTAGTGTGGAAGAAAGAAATAGAAAACAAACAAGGGAACGGAAACGGAAAAAAAAGTTATTGAAATAAAAAAAAATAGATTAAAAATAGAAATAATTTGATAAGAGAACCAAATAAAAATAAAGATTTTATTAAAGATTTTTTAATGTTTGTTAATATTATTATTTATTTTTATTATTATCGTTATGTATAGGATATACAACTCGAAGGCACGACTAAAAAAATTTACATGTGGTGCTATTAAAGTTTTCTTCCAAAGTTTTGCTTCTAAACTTTTTTTTGTCATTTATAGAATAGTATTCACTTTTATGTTCTTCACGTTCTTCACGGAGCGATTTGGGTTAGTATGAAATCTTAATGGAGACTGCTTCTTCCTGCACCTCAATATCATCTTCCTACACCTCCATAATTTTCAAAATTCCAATAATAGACATGAGGAAATTACAAATTTAACCCTGCTACTATAAAAGAAGGTTTTCCATGGAAGGGGTGCGGTGCATTTCTGAACATTGGTAGAATATATCGCAGTGGTGGTGGGAGGTTCCTATAGTGTTGGAGTGGGGGGTTGAAGGCACTTTGGGTGGCCGTCGGTGGTTGTGGGTGGCTGAAAAACAACCACCGTCGTCTTCATCGAGGTATCTGTTATTCATTTTTTCTGATTTTCACGGATTGTAGAAACCGTAGAAGTTTAGTATTTACGAATTCTGTAAGCCGTAAGTTTAAAATCAATATTTATGCCTCTTATGGATTACACAAACCGTAGTTATTTTAACATTCGTAAGAGCTTACGGTTTGTACAAACCGTAAGTGCATAGGTGTATAAGAGAACTCTACGGTTTGTACAAACCGTAAAAGTAATAGACATTACGGTTTGTAGAAATCGTAGAAGCATTTGCATTTTTTTTACTCCTTACGGCTTCTACAAACCGTAGAACATTTTTTTTGTCTACGGTTTGTAGAAGCCGTAAGAAGTAAAAAAAAATGCAAATGCTTCTACGGTTTCTACAAACCGTAGAACATTTTTTTTGTCTACGGTTTGTAGAAGCCGTAAGAAGTAAAA
>Ga0099825_1001226_pt1 | contig 32089 bp, 13 predicted proteins | sample SiratroredBW_FD_76838 | JGI IMG/M metagenome (GOLD analysis project Ga0099825, IMG submission 76838) | Root nodule microbial communities of legume samples collected from California, USA - Siratro red BW | ecosystem: Host-associated > Plants > Roots > Nodule | place: USA: California | collected...
ACTTCTCTAAATAGCAAGAAAACTTTATAAAAAAAAAAACAAAAAAAAAAAAAAACATACACACTCACTCACAAAAGGATTGAAGCACCATGGTTTTCTCTTCTATTCCAGTCTATTTAGATCCTCCCAATTGGCAGCAAGTAAGGTTTCAATTCCCTCAAATCTCAGCCACAGTTTCTAAGCCCTAAAAGATAACTCGTTAATATTCCTATTCCTACTTTGCAATCTAATCTTCCTGAATATACCAGGTTTTTTTCATTACAACTCAACTATTTCTCTCTTTCTTTCCTTCTGCAGCAACAAAATCAACATCAAGGAAATGGCAGTAACAGTCCTCAGCTGCTTCCTCCGATGCCTCAACAGCCACAGGACCCTCACGTGGGAGTTCATGAAGCTGCAGGCTCAGTCCGGCCCGGTTTGATGGCGGATCGGTCCAAGATTCCGGCCCAGGAAGGAGCTCTGAAGTGCCCTCGGTGTGAATCCACCAACACCAAGTTTTGCTACTTCAACAACTACAGCCTCTCTCAGCCGCGGCACTTTTGCAAGACTTGTAGGCGTTATTGGACAAGAGGTGGAGCTCTCAGGAACGTTCCTGTTGGTGGAGGATGCCGTAGGAACAAGAAGAACAAAAGGAGTCGCTCCAAATCTCCGGTTTCTACTGAGAAATCATCACTTCCCAATTCCACAAGTTCGATGCCTGAGCTTATTGGTCGATTCCCACAACCTTTCATGGCCTCTCTTCAGATTATGAACCGCTATGGCGTAGGAAACGCCGGTGTTAACTTGCGTGAGATGCAAGCACAGAACGGTTCTCCTATGGGGTTTCAAATTGGTGGTCAGGGTCATGGTTCAAGTGTTACTACTGCTGGAGGAGGAGTGGAACAGTGGCGGTTTCAGCAATTTCCTTTCTTGAATGGTTTTGATCCAGCTTCTGCTGTTTCTTCCTACCCTTTTCAAACTGAAAGTGTTGAAGGTTTGGTTGGAGATATTGCCGCAACTTCTAGGGTTACTCAGCTGCCACCACGGGTTAAATTGGAATACAACGGTGGTTTGAATTTGTCAAGATCTCCTTTGAGTGTCTCAGAAAACAGTAACCATTACTACTCATGGACGGATTTATCTGGCCTTGCATCTTCTTCCGCTAGTCATCTCTTGTAACTTAGATGGGTTAGAGAAAAGAGAAAATCTATGGTAGCCACAGAAATTTAAGGGTTTTGGTACTGTTATTTTTTCTTTATCAATGGCTGAATGAGTTTCCATTTAATCGAGTCACCCTTTTGTTGACATGCTTGAACTCATTTAGCTATTGATCCAAAAAATAACTGTACCATTAAACTCTTATATTTTTATATCCGTTCTAGGATGGCAGCACTCCATGTTCCACCGTCTTCACGCGTCAGTGTTAACAGAAATCAGGCTGGTAGAATTTAGTCTTCAATTGTATATTTTCTTGTCATTGGTTTTGTTTATGTTTCTGCATCGAGCCAAGTTTCATTTGTGTTCAATTGAGCTTTCTTTGTAAAACAGTGTGTGCATGTATTGTGTTTCGTTTGTTTACTATGCGATATCATTTGGTTTAAAATTTTGTTTCTTGAGTTTGTTACTCTCTTACATGCTTCATCATGCTTGGTAACTCACTGGTGTTCCACGTATGGCGATAAGCTAGTAGCACGATAAAGCAAAGGTATCAAGACAGAAGAAAAGTGGTACTGCTACATACAGTATTAAAGAATGTGCCACTGATCCACACTAACATTTATCGAGGCAGTGTTTCTCGGGATAACTTTGTTAGAAATTTCATGCTCGGTTGGTACTTTTCTCGAATCTTGCAGCCTCTCTATACAAGTTTACATTATCTTAATTTCAGAAGCAGTCTTAATGCAAAGTCAGAAATATGGTTTTGCATACAAAGGTTGATTGTGTCGTAGCAAGTTGGATAGTTCAGACAACTACACTAAATATTTCGGTAAGTCACTCTTTCCTTTTTCTCCAATTTTTTTCTTTTCTTTTTCTCTTCCGTGCATTTGCTGGTACTTCAGTTGCCATTAGGTTTTGCACGCACTGAAGCTTTATTCTGAGAAAAACTTCTCAGAAACTTGATATCGTCGACAGTCATTTAATGTCCATAGCTCTTTACCTGTCCTCAAAATTGTCGCAAAATCAGAATTCCGAGGAAGCTCCAATCATTGTACTTTCAGCATATTCGAAGTAGGAAGTTTCTTTATCGTGTTGCGAATTTTCAGTTAAGAGTATTCACTTACAGAAGCTCCAAGTCAAAAATGAGTGTGAATGGGAGAGAAAAAAAAGGAAAAGAGTTCTATAGACAGTGAGAGAAACGTAAAGAAAATACACATTCCATCAGTCAACAGGCAAGACTTTACGACGTTGTAATAATCAAATTAGATTCATAAGCTGGGACGTACAGATTTGTTTGTTTTTGAGGTTGAAAGTTGAAGATAACCAATCTTAGAAGACGCCAAAATCCCACTCAAAACCATGCAATTCGACCGAAGTGAAGTTGGTGAGTGTTCTAGAACTTGTTCAGTAGCATGATGCAAGAAACAAACACAAATAATGAATGTATCATTTTAGGTCATATTATATTCTGCACTTGAAAACAAAAGGAAAAGGAAAAGACTGGTCAAGATAAATGTGAACTTTTTTCTACGTATTGTGATGTTAATTTCTCACCTTCCACACTGGAGTTATCAGTGCGCTTCTGAGGTAACTGAATGCATGTGTTCAAACACTAATAATTACTAACTTTATTATTACAAGACCACTGAGAATAAACGAAATTATCTTTTAAAAAAGAAAAAGCAGATGATAACTTTTGTAAGGACCAATGCTGCCTTTCAACAACGAATAAAGCAACACGACCAGCAGTGACCAATTCAGACAAAAGCTTTCTCCGTGTCTGTGTTTCGTCAGCTAGTCATGGGAGGTCTTAGGCAGCAGAAAAATAGTTACCCTAATTCCAAAAATGTCGGTGTGAGTGGTTCTAAAACAATGCCTTGAACCTTCAATTTTACGAGTTTAAGTTTCATTAATTCTCTCCTATTAAGGGTATATAGGTATGAAGCAGGTGATTTTAGGAATTCAAATTACAAGATTTTTAATACTTTTTTTTTCTGTGAAAATAGAAAAGTATTCATATGTTGACAAGTTATCTCTTGATTAATACTCTATAACTTTAAAACCAATCTCATTATTATTAAAGCTATATTATCCTAGTCCTCCTGGTTAAGAAAAACCTATTATATATCTCTAAACACTTTCGAGAATGGCACAAACTAACCTACTTTGTATTTAAGTTCAACCTCTGTTTTAGTAAAATGTGTAGGATAATGATGGAACTTTAAACCACACAGTCATGAATAGTTTTATATATTTATGTATCTCTGTTATGTGAAAGTTAGAGAGAGTTTGAGGAAAAGACGTAAAGAGCAGTGTGGGCTAAATTTGCAACCGAAGAATGAACCAAGAGGGCTCAGAATTCATGCATGTTTCGTGGATTAGAGAGAAATGCCCCAAGCATTTGAACGGTGTTTTCAGAAACCAGTAAAAAAAGAGAAGCCATAATAACAGTGTTTCAAGCATAACAGACCAAACCTCCAACATTGATGGTATGGATCTAAGTGTAATCTATTTGGATTGCGGATCTAAATGTAACCTATATGGATTGCACAAACAGACTCTTAGGATTTGTTTTTATTCTTAAGGAGCCTTGAGTTCGGTAACAATAATTGTTTTTGCGGGTCTTAAAAGAGACTAGAACAATACTTCGAAGTGTCAATTGGGATTATTTTTCCGTCAATCTCTGATTTCCGGTGCCTGGAATAACGGGAGAGTCTTAAGAGACTAGAACAATACTTCGAAGTGTCAACTGGGATTATTTTTCTGTCAATCTCTGATTTCCTGTGCCTGGAATAACTGGAGAGGTACTTGTAAAGTACTTGTAAAAGACACTCCAACGCTCAAGTAAGTATGTTATCGGAGAAATTTCATGTAAATTGAAGTTGATTTGAATATGATGATTGCCTTGAGTGCTTGCTGTTAGATAGACATATTGTTTCTTCTTTCATAAGCATGGTTATCATTCTACATTCTGTTAGAAGGAAAGTGTAACGTTCACTCAATCTTACTTTTGTCAAATATGGGTTGCCCTGTTCATTAGAATCTGTTTTTGTGTTAGAGATTAGATTTTTGTTTTCAATGCAAGGGAGATGAAGAGATTAAGTGTTAGTTGTCAATGTAAGGGAGACGAAGAAACTCATTCTTTGAATGTGGTTAAATATTTGTGATCCTATATATGATTCTTGGTGGCCATAATGTATGTTAAAATTGTGCACAATTAATTAGTTTAACCTCTTATTAAAAATGCTTGTAGTACTAGAAGTTGGTTGAAAACATATAAACTTTAAAAATTAGATGATAATATTAGTTAAGATGTAAAAGAATAATTAACTAAAGACTTAGAAAATACAGTGTGGTGTTACTTTAAATTAGAAGATTTTTATTTATATTATCATATGTATAACTTCTAATTCCTTTTCTATGTGTCTTGGTTCTCTTCTAAGCCTTTTTATTTTCACAGTGGCGTGGGACCTTACCTATACATATTCATGGCATGGCAGATACCGTTACCAACTTAACTTAGAGTCGTCAATAATGCGCATTGGTGCAAATGAATTTTTTCTAAAAGCAATTTTGGTGTTAGTTCTGATAGTGATCCTTTACCCCGTGGAATAACTGGAGAAGTAAGAGATAAAAGGATTAAAAGGGAAGCAATGGAAAAAAGCTATACATGGCACGCACGTCATTTTTTTTAATGGGAAAAGTTATCTTCGCACATTTTAAACCAGACAGAAACTACTGAGTAACGTTGTTAGATGAAGATGGAAAGTAAGAAAAGGGAGACACAGAGGCAAAAGAAAAACAAAGGTTACCATGTACTGTCTCTATGTTGTACAATTTTCTGTAGCATATATTGTCACGTTCTTTTTTCCTTTTTCTCTCTTTATACGAATCTACTGTGTTGTGTGCTAGGAAGGTTTCAAACTACACAATAATAAATAATTATAACAGTTAGTTTAAATTAAAATTTAATTAAAATTGAATCGTGTCACTTCTTACTTCTTCACAATAACATGTATTCTTATTTGATAGTATAAAAATAAAATTAATTATTTATATTCTTATTCTCTCATGTTCTTGATGAGAATTATATTCGTTTTATGGTATAAAATTAATTATTCTCATTCACAATAACATGTATTCTTATTTTATGGTATAAAAGTAAAATTAATTATTTATATTCTCATTCTCTTATGTTTTTATATTAGTTATATTCTTAATTTACTAAAAACATACATAATTTATTACGTAATCTAAAAGCCTCTTTTTTTCATTGTTTTAAGTGGTACTTAATTTTTGTTACACAACTTTTCATTTTCTCTCTCAATTGTTGAATATTTACAAAGTTTACCCATATTCCCAAAGTGATTCTCTCACAACATTAATTCACATTTCTCTCCCAACATTGATTCACATTCCTCCTTTTATCCCATTTTGTTCAAATGATGTTTTCTTTTTATCAGTCATAAAAAAATAAAATAAATGAGAGTGGGTGTTCTAAACTTTGTACAAAGTAAGGAGTCATAACAATGATGTTATGAACCAACTTAATCACCTGAAAAAAAAACTACAATCTTGATCTATCTCATACCAAAAGGCCTTGTATATCCAATATCCAAAACAGATCTCAATCATAGCTTAAATTACACAATAAAGTAGTTACCTAGACATAGACATAGGGTATTGTTTGAATGATGTATTGCGTATCATGAAACACAAACTTCAATTTTATTAAATCAAATAATTTTTATGACACACATTTCATTATTTTTAATCATTTTTTATATTTTTATTTATTGTTTACTTTAAATTCTCAATCTCGTGGTCAAATCCTTTGATATTTTGTTTTAATATTTACGTAATTATTATTTCTTTTTGATATTGAAGAAAAAATAATGTGTACTCTCTCTATGTTGAATCTTGGATTTTCTTTACAATTTTCTATTTTTAATAAAAAATTATTTAATTAATATGTAAATGAATATACACGTTATTAAATATGGGATAATCCACAAATGAACTTATATATTGCTTGATTTTAATTTTCGAAAAAGAAAATAATTTTAACCTTTTTATTTAACTCTTCTAAAAGTCTCAACGGATAAGTTTGTGCAAACATATCTAAAAAAAAAAATGAATTAAATTATCGTATAGATAAGTTACCTTTCAAAGTAAGTTAATAATAAAGAACAAATGTAAAAGTGTTCTAGATAGAGTATCTTCTCTTTTCCCTTGTTTGCATTACTTTATGAAAACAGTTATGTGATCTTCTCCATCCTTTCACAACTTTCATTTCCAGGATTTTAGCTCTTGTGTCTTGGAAGAGGCCAACAAGAAGCCTTGTTGGGTGTAAAAGAAAGTTTTGATTGAACCCCAATAATCCTCAAATTGACCCAATTGGGAATTGCTTATTGGGCTCACGCAGAATACAGCTTACCTACACTGGCCCAACAACATGTCAAGTTGTGTCCGTCAATTATCCATTAAAGTAGTATAGTACTAGTTGACCAGGGAAAAAATTTGAAATATTGGTAAGTATTCCATAACATCACAAAAATATATTCAGACTTCTAACAGAGAAGAACAGCATCTAAGGGTAATTAGTAAATCTGTAGAAAAGTGCAACTACTAAATGAAATTATATGATAAAAACAATAAGCTTTAAAAAATTAAGATACAAAATCACTATAAAAATATTAGCAAAATAAAATCTAAATGTGTAACATTTTTCTTATCCCTACTTTACAGGTCCAGCAATATGACAGTGACATTGACAATGGTTGAAGATATTTATGCTTATGGATTGAGAAGCATATAGCAAAGAGTAAGAGAGCTTGTTTGTTTATTTATTATTTTCTTAGCTAGAGATGAAGGGAGCATCCTTTTGGTGGCACTTGGTGATAAAAGAAGCATGCTTGGATAATATATAAATAAAAATGTTGATTGTTGACACTACTATGCAAGGAAGAAATTCTCCATGAAAAAATAGTTGATTCTTTTATTTATGATATGAATACCATATTCATATATATATGTATTAAACAAATTTTCATCAAAAAAATTGGTTGATTATTTATTGTGAATAATGTGCTGTATATATATGAGGTAGAAGTCATTCCTTAGCAGACATCTTATATAAGTGACTATATATAACTCATATCTCAATATAATATATATTACAATATATTACTCAAAGCTTATATAAATTGATTAATATAAAAAGGTAGACTCGTGTTGTAAATATTGAAATTGTGATGTTCATTGTTTTTCGTCTACGAAAGTTAAATTATAGCTTACGGGTAAATGAAAAGGGGAAATATTAAATGAGGGTATTTTAATATTGTTAATATTATATACATGATTATTGCACGTTAAATAAAATATATCTTTTACTACAGGTCTGTAAGTCACAACTTTTATTTCTGAAAATTAATAAGGCTTAGATATTTTTTATCTCTTGTAAATTTATAAATTTTGTATGTGATTTTTAATATCTTTTTCTTATTTTTATTTATTTTTTAAATTATCACTATTTTAGTCTCTTTTGTCTAGAGTTATTTATTAAACAATGACTTATTCACTACATAACACATCATTGATTAAATAGGACAGAGATGTGGATTTTTTTTATTTATTTTTTGATAAATTTACATTTTGTTTTTCTTCTTCGATATTTAAGTGATAACTTATTCATAAGTGATGATATAAGTGAACCAAACATATATTCTTTCAAAAGAAGAAAATTAATCAATATGATACAAATATTTATTTTTTTCAATTAGAATTTGCATTTTTTATTATTTCAGTCTTCCTTATTTAAATGTGAAAATAAAAAAAATACAAAGATATGCAAGTATAATGTTTTTTTTTTATGATTCTTTAACTTCTATGAATTTAATCATAAAAAAACGATGTTAAAAGAAAACAAAATACAAACACTAACTGGAAAAAAACTTATATTAATTATTTTTAACATGCCATTTCTTCTTCGAAGACCTTTTCAATTGTTTATTCTTCCAAACGATGTGATAATATATTTATACTAATATATAAAGAGAATAACAATTTCAATAACTGTTTCCGACGAAACATATTTTATTGAAAATTTTAATTTTTATGTTATAATAAATGTTTTGTATTTTTATATTAATATAACTGATGTTGTGGTAATTCTTTTTTATTACCTCGTAGTATAGCCACGTATCTTGTCAAAGTTTCCTTCTTGAGGAAATATGGTTTCAACGGGATTGTTTCTTCAAGTAAAGGCTTTCCTGTTATAGAAGAAAAGACAAGAATAAAGTTGAAAGATTACGTTCGACTATAATAATAATAATGATAAAAAAAAAAAAACTAATACAAGTTCGTTATATCATTCTCACTTCCAAAAGGAATTTTCCCTACATTAACCCGAATTAAAATGCTAAACATCATTAAGCATGCTTAAGTAAACATGGCTATAAAGCCATAGGCATCATTTATTATTTACATTTCTCATCAAAAACTTGACTTTTGGATAGGATTTGTCCCTAAAGTAATATCAAATCCATCCAAAATAAAGGATAAGTTTTTATAACACTGATATTTATTGACATGCGTGTTTGTCGGAAATCCATCTTAAATCATTCTGAAAACTTTAAGATAAATATTGCACATCATTTTTCAATTTTTAACTAAACTGATAAAACCAGATATATATTTTGTCTGAAATTAATTTCTTTACCCATCCCAAGAACTTTATGACTTATAATATCTATATATACTTTGAATGGAAAATATGCCGCCAATAGTATGAGAAACTTTTTGAGTAATTTTTTCCAAAAAAAACAAAAAAGAGAGAACACTTTGAGATGAACCAATGTTAGAGCTTGTGGAAAAATCAAATACTTTTATTAAAGTTGACTCTGTCTGCGCAGCCGAGTTATGATCCATGTCCACTTTTGAATTCCATGGATATTTATTTTATTTATTTATGGAAATGGAAGAAAGGTGGTTGTTGTTGTTGACAAAAGTATAAACAACAGTTAGTTCCTGCCAAATTGTGAACAGGTGGAGCCTAGTTTCAAATCTCAACTTTTACTCCTTTCCATTCTTTATTTTTCTTTGATTTTGAACCATTTTCACATGCTTACTCGTCAATAATATAGAAATTAAACTTTCAACAAATTAAAACTTGTTTACTTATGAGCTAATTGGGATGAATTGTATGTGATCTAATAAGGTATTTTGCAATATAAAATTATATTTCTGTGTTGTTTTAGTTTTACCATTATATTTGAATGTTTGAATGTTCTAACCTTAAGTTAAATGAAAAATAAATAAGATTGAGAGGAAGTTTAAGATTATCTTGATTTTTTTTATTTAATTGGATAAGAGGGTTTTTAACAAAATATTTAAAATTAATATTATGATATGTTAAATATTTAATGATGGATTGAAAATTTTGAAAATGTTAAATTTATTGTTGCTTGTGGGATATTATGAATATGTTACTATTGTTTTTTTTCACATATAATTTGCCTAATAAATGATAATTCATCTATTCGGTTTTAAAGAGCAATTAACTAGTTCTTTAAAAAAAAAATCTGTCAAGTAAATTCTACTTTTTTTTTCAGTAAATTCGATTTATTTTAACATGATATAGTGTATCTGAAATGTATGATTTGTATATAATTAGAAATGTTTATGTATATGTGAAATTGTTCTATGGATTGAAAATAGATTTGATGGATGAATTAAAAGTGAAACTAATTTATGTTCAATTAATTAATTAAGTTGTATGTGTGTAATTATTTGATGATGTAATATTTAGAATTACTAAATTTGTATTGAATTGTATATTTATATTAGATTGAATGATTTGAGGTTAAATATTTAATGTAATGTAAGAAGTTGAGAGAGAAATCTTACATTAATATTACATATAATTAGTTGTATAATTATTAGTGTAATGAATTTACTTTAAGTAGTTAAGATTTAACATGTAAACCAAATCTTCTTATAATGAATGAGATGTTAAGCTGTCATAAATAATACAAATTGGATAAATGAATTTAGGTGTCCTTCAGTATTTATTGAAGTTAAGGTTTTTGGACGAAAAGTATTTTAAAATGAATTCAATAAATTGATATTTAATATAGTTGGAATTGTTTAATATATATATATATATCTTTTTGTTAAATATTATAGACATATAAGTTAAGGCTTATGCATAGTTATTTTAGATGTTATATTTATAATTATATAAATTAGAGAATGAGGGATTTAAATATCTATAAGAACACAAGAAGAAGGTACATGCCTGTCGTCTTACTGTTAAATGCAATGAATCTCAATTGGAATGTAAACGTGAATCAGATTTTCTGTACGATTTTTATAATTAATTTTGAGATAAACAAGATCAGATCAGAAAAAGAGTTAACTAACTAAACATGTTTAACTCATTTATATCAATTCAGAGTTAAACTTGACATCTAAAAATTAACTAGCAGTTGATATGTCAAATACAGATGATTTAAAATACTGTGTATGTATTGATGTTCCTCTTATTGTTTGTTTTCACAACATTAATTCTATCACTTTTGTTGTGTTGTTTCATGTTTGATACTTTAATTTCTTGCATTATACAGATGGTTCTTGAATATGCTGTTGGTATAAATAACTGTGAACAAAATAAATTTGGTTAAAAAAATTTAATTGTTTTTTTTTGAATAATTTAACTAGATAAAATCAGAAGCAAAATTGATAAACAGAATATCATACTACCACTAAAGCGTTATAACCAAGGACAAAAGTAGATGTCATGAATGGGTCAAAATTTAATAAATTTATAAATATTAAGATTCATATAAAATGTTCATATTTATTATAGAAAATATATTTTTGTAAAAATAATTTTTAAAATTCTAAGACTATATAAAAGTAACTAATTTTACATAGCAATAAAATATTATGAATTTATTTAAAAATTGGTATATTTGTGTAATTATATGCTATTTAAAAAAATTATTTACACTCTAAAAAGAAACTATATTAAATATTAAGTTATATTTTGGGATAAAAAAATATATATTAAATAACCATTAAAAATATTTTGTTTTGAGAAAATTGAAAAATAAAAGAAGAAAAATGCGGTATCCTGTAATTCTAAAAACCAATTAGGAGAAATATTCAATATCTAATTTGTTTTTCCAGTTTTACACAATGGGAACTTAAGATTGATTATAGTAAAATGTTACAATATAGACCACAGACAAAATATAAAAAAAATAAGATAGAAAAATAAACTATTTATTAATAAAATTTAAGATGTCAATTACTTGTATAATATTTGTAAATCTAACTCTTAGGATGCCAATCTTTATTTCTCAGGTCAATATAAGAAAATTTTGTATTTAATACTCTTATTTTCATAAGGGCATTGTTCACTGAACCATTGTACATTTGTGTATAATCATTTGGAATAAGAAAATTATAGTTTAGGATGGGGAATCGAATCTTTCAATTACCAATGCATATCTCTAATACTATTTTGTGAACGGACCACAAATCTAAGATCTAAAACAATTGTTATTATAATGAGAAAATTTTAGAAAGAGATAGTTGCACCAATGATAATATTAGAGGGATGCACAGATTAAGTGATTAGATAATGAATGGAATTATTGGCTAATTAAGGTGAATTAGTTAGAGAATAACAATTTGAGTGATTGATTAAGCAGGCCTATGGGGAAGGAATCTTATGGTGTTAGAAATGTGTGCTACATGCCATGAAGATGAAAAGATGTACTGTTTTTGTAATTAAATCTAATTTATTTACATTGGATTTATGATGGTCCAATTAAAAGACTTTTAAAATCTTATATGCACCCCTTTTTTTTTTCTCTCATGAAGGATAATTTTGGATTTATAATTGTTTAAAAAATACTTGAGGTTAAATAAGTCGAGAAAATTAGAAATGTTTATAGTTAAATAATAAAATTTTGGATTTCATTTTATATTTTGTTTAGATTTGTATATTCAAGTTAGTTATGCTAAATTTTAGCTAGAATAGTAGAATTTTAAAAATTATGTTTTAGGTAGTTAAAGTTTAACCTAGGAAACTTATCAAGAATGTAACTAAAAAATAATCAATTACAAGTTTAGAGTATTTTTAAATATTTTTCACATTAAACATTTATTTTTAATTATTTATAAAATGCTTATTGAGACTGCTATATTTTAGGGTTGTGACGGATTCTAAATTTAAAATTGGAAAAAATCATATCTATATTAGATTTTTTTTTTCAAGTTGAAATTGTGATACAATTTTACAAAGTGTTGATCTAAGGTTTTGTAAGGTTTAGCATTTTAGTTCTTGGACGATTTTATTGTTTATTTGTGTGCTTATGAAAATTTGAAAGATTAGTGAGTTAGTTTAGTCAATGTGAATGGGTAGTTAGATGCAATTCTTTCTAAAAACGAAAATAAATTTCTTATATTTGTGTGCTTATGACTATATGCATATCGATAATGAAAATAACTATATGCATATTTATCTCCACTCCCAAATTCTTACTTGTTATATCGATAATAAATTTACCTTTTATTATGCACAAGGTTGGTTTGCAATATTTAAAATATTTATGGTTGAATTCATTTTAAATAAAGTTGATATTTTGTGAAAAAACTCCCACTGAACAGTTTGATAAACTAAAATTGGTGAAGAAATAGAAAAAAGAAAGTGAATATATAACTACAAAAAATGAATGTATATAAATAAGTTGAAGGAGAGAAAATAAAGAGGTGACTTGTTAAACTTGAACATGGTAGACGCATGCCATAATTACTGTGACAATCTTTGTTCCCGTTGTTCAAAATAAAAGAAAAGAAAGCATTTATCAGTGTTTTCTGTAGGCCACAGATAAAACCCACCGCAATAATGTTAGTATCATTTTAAAAATGCAAAAAAATCTAAAAATAATTTTGAAAGCCATGATCTAATTATTCTGGTGATGGATTATGAGCATATAAAATAATTAACAAATGTTTCGTTTTCCATTTCTCTCAAATTAATTAGCTTTAAATTCGTTCTATTTTACTTTTCCTTTTTCTCACTTGCCTCTAAAAAGAGATTGTACACAAAATCTAACTTTACATAAAATATGGTAATAAAAACGAATCATAATTAGAGGAAATATATGGATAAATAGAAAAGGGGTTCATCATTTCTTACATTACCATGATTACACTATTTCCTTTAAGAAAAAGGATTAGCAGTACGTAAAATAGTGATAGTGTTTGCAAAGAAAGTGAAGGTGGGGACCTGTGTTTTAATGTAAAAATATGAATGTAATGTATGATTATTTTCATTTGATTTATCTGGGTAGCTAAGTTAGCTAGCTAAATCTGACTGCTGTCCCAAGTCATTCTCAGTAACTGCTAACACTGACACGGTCAGCTACCCTTCTCTCTCTCTCTCTCTCTCTCTCTCTCTCTATCTCCGAACCTTTGCCACTGTCTCCTCCCATAACATAACACGGTTACTTACACCATACACCTTCAATGTGAATCAACCTTATTTATAACACCTTAAGCCACCACACCAGGTGGCGCACCCAAACCCACAAGAGGTGAAGTGAACCATTCTTCACCTCTCTCTCCCATGGGTCAGACCCTTAGTTGCACGCCCAACCATGACCACGGCCTCTTCACCGCCGTCCAACACGGTGACCTCCAAAGTGTCACCACTCTCTTGGAGGCCGACCCCTCTCTCTTCCACCAAACCACTCTCTACGATCGCCACTCTCCGCTTCATATTGCCGCAGCCAATGCCCAGATCGAGGTTCCTTCCCTTTTCCTCTCTCACTCTCTCCCGCGTTCTCTTCACGCAATTTCTCTTCTTTACGTTTCTCTTTCTCCTCCTTCCAGATTCTGTCTAGGCTTTTGGATGGATCTCCTAACCCAGATGTTTTGAATCGCCACAAGCAGGTACTGACTTCTGCTCTGTATCCACGGTTTCCCCATTTAGAAAAAAATGCTATCTTTGCTTACCCTTTATTGGTGTCGTCAATGCTTCAGACTCCGCTTATGTTGGCAGCAATGCACGGGAACATCGCGTGTGTCGAGAAGCTTCTTCAAGCCGGAGCTAATGTAATGTTTTTCAATCTCGTTAATCTTATCCTGTGATGGCGGGAATGAATTTGGAAACTGAATCGTGCGATTTTCAGGTGTTGATGTTTGACACCATTTCCGGGAGAACCTGCTTACACTACGCGGCTTACTACGGCCATTCTTCTTGCCTTAAGGCTATTCTTTCTGCTGCTCAATCTAGTCCAGTGGCTGCTTCTTGGTTTGTTTGCCCTTTTAACTATTGATTTCGATGTTATTGTGGTGTCTTTTCGGTATTTAGTGATTTTGAATTGGTTCCAGGGGGTTTGCGCGGTTTGTGAATATTAGAGATGGAAAGGGTGCAACGCCATTGCACTTGGCGGCTCGTCAGAGACGGTCTGAATGTGTACATATTCTGTTGGACAGTGGAGCCCTTGTTTGTGCTTCAACCGGTGGATATGGGTAATGATCTATCAAAAGAGTGGTTTGAATGATCGAATTTGATGTTTTTACTTTTCTGTTTGGCGGAGTAAGTAATCAATTGCTATATTTTCAGCTGTCCTGGGAGTACTCCGCTTCATCTAGCAGCTAGAGGGGGATCTCTGGATTGCATTCGTGAATTGTTAGCATGGGGTGCGGATCGTCTTAATCGCGATGCATCTGGGTATAGTGCAGTTTCTCAGCTCAAATTCTTACCATTAAGAGAAAGGGATTAACGGGTTTGAAACGTGTTCAATTTTGATTGTTGTGGTTTATTGGGTTATGGATGGTTTATCTTAGTAGTGTCAAATTTTATGTTCTTTAGGAAAATCGTTGATTTGCTGTGATGGGCCCTTTACTGTACTCATCTGGCATTTTCCTATCGCAACTTTCTTAACTTTATGAGCAACTTACCTCATTTAACGATTAGGTCGTTCATGCGTAGATTGGATCCATAGCATTTAAGTTTTACCCTGCATCTTTTCCTCAGTATATACTCTCAGAATGTCTGGTTGGCGTGTTTGTGCAGGCGGATACCATATATGGTTGCTCTGAAACACAAACATGGAGCCTGTGCATCATTGCTGAATCCTACATCTGCAGAACCTCTTGTCTGGCCGTCTCCGTTGAAATTCATCAGTGAGCTTAATCCTGAAGCTAAAGCTTTATTGGAACAGGCGTTGATGGATGCAAACAGAGAAAGGGAGAAAAACATATTGAAAGGGAGCGCTTACTCTCTTCCCTCTCCATCACATTCTGATGGGGTAACTGATGATGTGTCCGAGGTAATTTCTCACCCTCTGCATATCCATACCAACTTTGTTTCGTAATTCAATTAAATCAGACTATGGAAATAAATATAGTTACTAAGACTTAGTAGATTAAACGTGAGACCTCATTGCACAATTTTAAAATGATGCAACATTCAAACATCTCTGGTTTGCAGTAAAAAAAGAAAAAATCACATTTTGATCAATTTTTAAGGTGTGTTCTATACTGCATAAACTCCTTGATTCTCCCCTGCCCCTTTTAATTTTTTCAACTCTGAATTTATTGGTACTTGGACAGATGAAGCAATTCTGGCAGAACTTACTGATATAACCAAATAGTAAAAAAGGATTTTGAATTGAGTTATTGAGATGTAAGCAAAATATATTATATTTTTTATAAGGGGGTCATTATTTTGTCTAGTGAAAGACTTCTCTTCATGTATATTATTACCTTGGACCATTATATTGATGTTCTTTCTATTATGGGGTATTTTGCAGGTTAGTGAGTCCGAGTTGTGTTGCATCTGCTTTGAGCAGGCATGCACAATCGAAGTTCAGAGCTGTGGCCACCAGATGTGTGCACAATGCACACTAGCTCTATGTTGCCACAACAAGCCCAACCCCGCCACAGCCTGTCTCACTCCACCAGTTTGTCCATTCTGTCGAAGCACCATAACAAGACTGGCGGTGGTGAAGACAGAATGCCATGACGAAACTGATCTAGACAGTGTTGACATGAACTGTTCCAAGCTGAGCAAGTCATCAAAAAGATTCAGAAACTTGAATGACAGTGGTAGCAGCAGCTTCAAGGGCCTATCCAGTGTCAGTTCATTCGGGAAGTTGGGTAGCCGCAGCTCTGGAAGGATTGCTGCTGAGTGGGTGGATAAACAGTGATGATGGCAATTGCTTGTGGTAACAAATGAATCTCACATTGGCAAGATACCGTAACTACATAGGTGCTTAACCGGCAAGGCAAAAATCAAAGTTAAAAAGTAAAGGAATATTATGTAATTTTGGGAAATAAGCAAAGTGAGTTGAAATGAAGTGAAGTTGGCGGTAGGTAGCAAGTCTTGTTGGGAACAGGAGAAGAGTATGTCATGTTGTTGCAGTCTTATTATTATTATTACTTGAGAATGAAGAAGCATCACCTGCATCGATGATTTTGGGAATCTTCAATAATTTTATTTTATTTTATTATACGTATCCCAGTAAAGTCAATAATTTTATGGGAAAATGTATTGCTTATTTGCATCTGGTTTATTTCTTTGTACCCATATGATATAAGCAATAAGATACAAAAGAGAAAGACAAAGCCTTATGTTGCTTGTCATGTGATCTTGCCTCCTTGGTGAGTAGGCTCGTTAGAGCACTTGATTAGGCTAATCATATCTTTTTATTCCTTCTATTGCATCAATCGTCCGTGTGAAAACACAAGTGTTACACTTTGGTTGGATCATGGTGAAGTCACATGATGAGACTTAAAATTGGTGGTCAAATAATTTGGGGTGGCCACCACGTACACCAAACGGGTTTGTTGGGACTTTTCACACAAGAAACTGAAAACAGAAAGAGACATAGCCAAAAAACAAAGAAGGAAAGATGAGTACATGCATGGGCATGGGCATGGGCATAGGCAGGGTATGTGTCGTTTCTCTATATGCTGCGTTGCAGAACCCAACGTGTTTGACCTGTCCTCCTTCAGAGCCAAGAGCCCCACCACAATCCAAATTATCCAAATTTAAATTATTTCACAAACAACTTATAAGTGATGTCTTATAATCAATTATGATTGAGACAAAGAATGAATAATTGCTCAAACAGTATTATTTATGAGATTAGAAAATTATGTGTTTGATATAAGAAAAGTCACATGACATAGAGAAGAGATTAAAATTAGAGTAAAAGGGCTAGTAACGAAAAAAAAATAGTTTTAAACTATTTATTGAGATAAAATTGGATGTTTTTATTTATTGTAATGTTGTAAATGGTCGAGGACTTTGAATACTAGACTTTGTTTATTCAAACGGTGATATCTTGAGTTTGTTAGTTAATTTTAGGTTTATTAGGTTATATTTGGGTTTATAATGAGTTGAGAGACTAGGTCAACTACTTGATTTTCCTAGAATATATTATGAATTGAGTTTAGATATTTGAACAGTGACCTCGAATCTATTATCACTTAAAATCATTCGTCAGACATTAAATGCATCGAGATGGACAATCAAATATGACAAGAGATATTGATTGGTTGAGAAATCAATACTAAAAACATAATGTTATCTAACTAAATTTATAGTCTAAGGTCAAGGAATTTGAAAATACCATGTTATTTTTATAGGATAATTTTCTTTTACAGAAAAATTTGAAATGGTCAATGATAAAAAATGTTGACAAAAAAAATTAAAAAATTTTATATTTTAGAAATTAGAGATAAATTTTATCATTTAAAATTATACAATTTCAAAATTTATTTAAAATGTTAGAATTTGAAAATTTTAGTAATCTCTTCTCTTTCAAATTTATATATGTTTTCTTTATAATTTGGTCTCAGTTAGAATATCATCAACTTAACTTCACATAAGATATTATCAACTTATTGGTGTCACAGTTTTTTTTTTTTTTTTTAATTTATGTGGATGAGAATTTCTTTTATATTAAAGTTGATTATGATTATTGTATTTTTTTAATATAAATTAAGGTTATTTCTAACATTTTTTTTTGGTTTATGTTAAATATGATATTTTTAGTTAATGTCAATTCAAAATATTTTCATCTTAGGTAAGTTAGAGTTGTTGTTTAGTCAAAGTATATTAAAATATAAATTGATGTTACTTCTTCACCGATATTAAATATGGTTTTTATCGACTAAGATTAGTCAAAACATTTTTAACTAATGCTAATAAAGAATTATTTATCATCACTTATAAAATTATTTTTCAATTAATATAAAGCATGTTTACATTTTTAATATTATTTTTGTGCTTATATGAGTTATGATTATTTATTGACTAATATTAAAGAAGTGTTAAAACTTCAAATATTCTAATCTAATCAAACGCATAATTATATTGAGAAAACAGAAGTGATGATACTGTCACATGATTAGAAAAATATTAGAAAAAATAAAGACACATAAAACATACACGAATAATAACTCTAAGTGTTCATTTGATTTTAAGTCCATTTTAATATCAATATTCTGTGTTTCTTTGTAACTCATATGTGGCTGTAAGAAAAACACTCAAATAAGTTACGTTGACAGAATTGATAAACTATATTTTATTTTTTAATTACACATATATTCGTTATTATGTTGTGTGAATGATAACATATTATACATGTTTCTGGTACAATAACATACTACTGTTAAAACAATAAGGTAACATAAAATGCAATATAATTACTTGAGTTTTCATTAAGTTTATTATTTTTTTATTAACTTATTTCATAAATAATAAATTATCCAACTGTTAGAATTTATATTTCTAAAAAAGTAATCATTAGATAAGTGAATTTAGTCAACAGTACTTTAAGAACCGGGTCAAGCTAACTCGACCAATGAAAAAATATGTTGACTCATATTAGATTAATCCAAGTACATCCACTTGAATTGAATAGACAACTCTAGTTTGAATCCGTACAAATAATCATACAAATACAAAAATTCACATTTAAAACAAATTTACATATTTACCATATATAACAGTATTAAAATTTAAAAAAAAAACTAATGAACGAAGAGATGTCTGTTTCCCCCAGTTTTTAATCAAACAAAAAATATTTAATTCGAATAATAGTTTATCTATTTTTATTCTTTTTTCAATCCTTATTTTATCTGTACGCTCAAAAGCAAATACAACAGACTAGGATTTTTTTTTTTAAAGTTGAAAAAGTACATATTAAATAATATTTAAATAAAAATGATGGAAAAAATATTTTGTAGCACAAAGAATCAGGGTGTGTGCCGACAGTTGCAGAAAGAAATATCTTGGAAAATATTGAGCATCACATGTGGCTTACTTTTATGTATGAAAAAGAAAATAATTAAGAATGTATTTGGATCTAATCCAAGTGGTTGCATATTCACATGAATCTGGATAACTTAACTAAAGAACGTGACACGTACGGTACAAACTACTAATCCATCATTACATACACAAATTATATATTAAGTCACACACCTTCTAGGTTAAATGTTTTATTATTAAATACTATATAGTTAACTCACCTATATTAACATTTGTAGGTAGAGAAGGGATCTAAATTTTCAGAGGAGATAAAGTTAACATGGTGAGAAAGTTTAATTTCACAGCCTTACCCAAAGGATAACTGAACCATTACGTCATCTCTATCTTCTCTATATGCACACTCACACACCAAAGGAATGAAAAACAAAAAACAAAAATGCTCCATCAGATCCATTGTGATCTCTCTTTTATTCTTTAAATATTCTAAACTTGTTGCTCGAACACATAAAAAAAACATTAGTATTTTTCAATGATTCGCTAGTGTCTCTGACTCGATTAATTTGGCCCTACCTCAATTAATTCCCTTTCTTAATTTAATTAAAGGTAGGTCTTTGAAATTATGCAAATCATAAAGATACTTTCTAATGAGCTTCACCTCAAATATTAATAAGTTTGGTTTTGTCATTTTATACTAACAACAACTACAGCAGATCCCGTAAGGCAAAGGAACATTGTTTTCTACTAAAATACAAACCTTTTTTTTTTAATTTATAATTTTGATTTTCCTACTTTAAAATAAAAATTTTTATTCTTTCTCATATTTACAAAGAAAAATGTTACTTTGACCGGTGATAGAAAATATCTTCCTTTTAACAATTTTGGTGACACGATCAGTGATTAAAATATACTTTTGTCATAATTAATATTTTACAAAGTGAGAAAATATTTGGGATGAACATCGTTGTAAGGAAAATGTGTAGAGAAATCATATTTCATATCGAAAATTCGTTCCATATTAGAAAATTTGTTTCTTTTCATATTGAAGAATCGTTTTATATTGAAAAGATTGAAGGAGACGAGTTAATACACAAATAAAATCGTCTCACATAAAAAAGGAAAAAAATTTATTCGGGAGGAAGAAATGTGAAATTTAACACAAACGGAGGAAAAACCAAAATCAGGCTGCTATCCAAAATGGATAACCGTCCACAAACCACCTCATCTTACTACAAATCAAAACACATTACTGTTCCATCAGAGAACTGCGACTCAACAATCAACCACCACTCTAAAGCACCATCTCTAAAACTCATATCCAAAATACCACCGCTCCAAATTAACTATCAATCATGACGACACACTCAAAATAACCTAAATTCATTTTCATTTCATATTAAACATTCCTAAAGTCCAATAAAAAAAATATTTCTTTGATACGATCAATACTTTCAATTAAAAATCTATTTTTATTTCAACTCACTGTCATGTAAATGTCATATAAGATTGTTAAATGGTTGACATGCCAAATAATAATATCTAAATCCTAAATCTTAAACCCTAAACACTCATTCATAAATAAAAAATATGTTTGATTTTTATTTTCATTAAACACTTATAAGAAAAAAACATGTGAAGAAAAAAAATCATATAACGTTAGCTTTAGATACATATTTCACTTACATTTAACGTTAACTTTGAAAGAAATGTGTGGTGATACCAAATTATAATTAGGAGTTAGCTAAAGGCAACTTTTCCACACATGCATGAAAATAGCTCGTGGAGTGAACCAAACCCTTTGTTGTTGTCGTGCCTTATGGGGCGAGGGGGAGCAATGGTGCCATTCATAAAAAGTGAATTTGGTTCTACAATATTGATTTCAGGCAATGCAAGCTCAAAATGAAGGCTTCGGTTCCTTCTATTTTCATTAGCAGCTCTTCTTTCCACAGCAAGAAACTGAGCCAGAGAAGGGGCATTATTTTTCTGCTTCAAAGCTTCACAATTTCTACTCCTTGAACCCAAACAGAAAAACCATGACCAAAACTTGAACTTGCTTTTGGTCTTCAAGAGCTCTGTTTTAGTTTCTCTGAGAGATCTTCTTGATAGTTCCACAGTGCTAGAGACACCCATTAGGCTCCCAAGTGTGGTACTTTGGTCCAGAAAAAAAGACCCCGTCGACTGAATCAAAACAGACACACATGTTACATTTTCAAATATATGTTCCAAACTAAACTTATTAAAACCAAACCCTTTACACAGTTACTACGTAATATGAATTAGATCCATCTAACTCAACTCAATTTATACCATCAATCATAGGCAAATTTAATTAATGTAGCACTAACAAGACTGGCCACCTAATGCAACCTAAAAGGGGGATTTCAATTATAGCCCAATTTAAAAGGAAAATTCAACAGATATATATTATAAGATATGGTTGTCGATAATGTTTCGTACCACATTAAATGTCGTAAGTTCCTTGACAGTAACATGCATAAAATATACACCGACTAATTAAATGAAACAAACTTGCTATAGCTGTTGCAATTATATACATAACCGAGTCGTTCAGCTAAAAAAATGGTTCAATTAATGTCTGAAAATATTCAGGTCTTATCCAAGAGTATAATATATGCTCCGGAACACACAACTTGATGACAACAAATCCCATTCGGAGTAAGAACAAAAAACTCGGTCACATCAACTAATAATAATTTCCTTCTATTGCTTCAAACTTTCGTGCACAGCTAAACTTAGAAAAACGGATGTTTTTTGTTTTAAAAATTTAAAAAGTAATTAGTTTATTTTAATACGTTGGATCAAAGCGTACTCATTAAAGGTGATGTAATTGGACGAACTTAAAAGATCAGGAAAAATAGTATATGAATCTTATAATTGTTTTATTGGAATTTATTATAGTATTTTTAAAATTTTCCATAAATATATTTTAAAACTTAAACTTCTTCCTGTAACGAAAATAATAAATAAATACTTAATTAAGTTGTTTATTTACTATAGCCTATGGGGGTGAAGTGTTATACCAAATAAAGTAGCTATCAATTGTTACATGCAACATACCCAACTGTTTTGGTAGTTGAAATTTAGTTCACGAATGTTTTCTTTTAATACAGTAGAAATTAGAAAAGAGCATTGATTTGTTTTTCTCTCTTCATTTAATGAATGATATCAAGCAGTAAGAAGAGTTTTGCCCCTTTTGCTTATAGGATAGAATTTTATTAGTATCAGATATTTAGAAGTGAGGTGTTATGGTTTTGGTTGTTAGTCGATAAGAGAGTTTTTGGTGGTAAGTTCCACTCACTTGTAGAACTTAGTTTCTAAAATACATTATAATGTGTATAACAAAAGAAAAGAAATATTAGAAGAATCTGAATTAGGTGAAGAAGAGTCCAACAACCAAATAATTCACCATCAACTAAGAATATTAGGAATAAAATCCCAATTAAGTCAATGAAAATGACCCAACCTACAAATATCTTCCATGTGTAAAACTAAGATATATAATATGTTGGGATAATATGTAATGTCAAGAAATTTCTTTAATTCTAAGGCAATTCACTAGAAAACATGTTAAAAAATCTAAATATTTTCATACGGGTTCCATTTAGATAGCAATAAAATCTTATTTAGAAAATAAATAAATACAACTGTCATTAAAAAATTGAGATAATAAGCTAAAACAATCACCCAATCAAGTATTAACTATATTTCAAACTTACCTTCAAGAACCCAATATATACAAATAATTACGCAACTAGTTGGTAACCTTTAAAAATTTCATGATATATAGTATAATATAATATGAATGATATATAGTATCATATAATATTAGATAGCATAATCCTAGTACCATAGTACCATAACAATTATTATAATTTAGAAAAGTAATAGAAGTTTAGTTCACACTTACTTAGTTATTAATGTACGAAATTGCTATTAGATATTTTATATAAACAAAAAATATGATCATATAATAAAATATTGATGAGGGTAAGCCTTATCCTATCGAATTAGTTTTATGAAATTAAATTAAGTTTAAAGTCTATATTTACAATAAGATATACAAACTTATCAATGACCCATCTCAATCAAATTTGTTAAATTTATCATATCATTCAGGATGGAGTTTTTATTATTTTTATGTTTGATGTCCTCAACTAATTTTAATATCATTAATTAATGGCGGATTATAGACTACTTGACCCTTTTTCACAAATTTAATTTTATATGATTTTTAATAACAAAAACGCCCTTCCTAGCTAATAAATAGAATAATACCTCATTTTTAAAAGTTTATAACTAATTAAATACACGTTTTTCTTTTGAAATATAGTGATGTATTTATTTAAATAAAGTTCAAAATACTCAAGCATATACACCCACCTCCCCCAATTAAATTATCTCAAATTCTAAGAGCATCTTTAGTGATGGATTTTAACGAGTTTCTTAACTTGAAAAAACAAATCTTAAAGAAATCTATCTGAGAGATATCTTATATGACACATCCGATCTTTTCTACTTAAAAAAAATTATTACATAGAAAATGATTTATTCAAACTAAATGCATGAATTTCTAAATAAAACTGAACAAGTTTCTAAATAAAACATATTTAAATAAAAATAAAAGTGAAAGGTAAAAATTTCTTAAAGTTTCTTAAAGTTTTTTTTTTTACTATTAAAACAAAATCGATTAGTGTTTCTTAAAAATGGGACGTCATTGTAGGAATCACACAAAATACAAGAGAAACTATACTAAATATTTAATAAACTTTTTGTAAAAAACATATATTAGAAATAATGTAGTACCATAATGAAACTAAAGTATAATTTGAATTGAAATTATACTTTCACATGGTGAAATCAATAAATTAGGATATTGAAAACATGTATGAAAAGAAATAAGATAAAACTTAGAAAGGGAATTCTCCCAAAAACAAAATTTAAGATGTATTTAACACAAACGAAAGTTTACAAAGAATGAAGAGAGGAAATAGATAGAATATATATTATTTACTCCATCCATCCAATTTAATCTTCACTCAAAAATTGAATTGTAAAGTAAGCACATTCCTCGAACTTAGCCTTTGGACAGTTTAGGCACAGAAGTTTAAAGAGCTTTTTGTGTAACCAAAAATTATCCCCTTCGAGGCTATTTGAAGTTGTGACTTTTTTTAAAAGATGGACCAGTTTACCTGAAGAATCCAAGAAACACACAGAAGAAAGACAAAAATGAAAGTATATTGTATTATTGAAGTGGACTCAGCTAGTCACATGCTCACTGCTACTTATGTACATTAATTATACAAATTAATTTTCATTTATCATCTTTTTTAACTACTTTATTCTATTAATATGAAGAACCAACAATGCATCTTCAATCATGTTTCCTTAACACAGTTTTCTTGACAATTAAAATTATTCTTTTACAATAAACTATTAATAATAAAAGAACAGAACATAAAGTTACCATAATGTTTTGCTGACCTGAGTGTCTAAATCAGATGAAGAATCTGTAGAAGAAGATGGAGAAGCAGTGATTAAGGTGTTGAATGATATTGACCCTGTCCCAGTCCCTGCATTCTCACTGTTTCTCACCAATTCAATCCTTGCATTCACTGGCTGTAGTAAACCCAGAGGCCACCCCTCTTCCTAAAATCAAATCAAATGTAACAAAAATTGTTCAGAGAAACCACCAACTTCACATGATACCAGACAGACAGCAGAACAAACGAGTCACAAAAAACAACCACGTATTCATCAAATCAGAAATCATCACAGACCCACCACCGATATCCCAGAGGAGACAGCATGATCAATCCCAAGGTGAATTCTTTAGAAAATTCCAAAAACGGGCATGCATGGTGCAGTAGAAAAAGTACCTGTTGAGCCATGTTTTTTGAATTTTTTTCAGCATGCACAAACCGTCCAAGATGTTAGATAGGACTGCAGGAATCGTCCACTCCTTGTTGTTATGTGCTAAGCATAAGCGAATTATTGACAATGACTGTGAAAATAGAAATGGTGTAGGGAAAATCTTAGTGTAATTAGAGCAAAAATGGGGTCAAAAAAGTGACATAACCACTGACTGAAAGTGCTTATCATTTGCTATTCTCATCAGCTTTTTCTATAGCTCTGTTGACTATAAAGAGAAACAGAATCATTGTGTCGTTACTCGTTACACTAACGGGTCATAAATAATTGAACCAAATAATCAAAGCCACACAAATGAAAAATTAATCTACTTGTAATCCTTCAGATTTTTATACTGGTTTTTTATGCAAGTGGCTTGAAATGGATTTATTTGTTTATTTATCTTCACCTTAAAGGTGGAGTGAGGAAGCAAATGATGTGGAGGAGTCAATGTGAATTATTAATGATGAAAAGGTGCTGCTAGTGATGCATTATGGCCATAAGATGAAAAGCGTTTTCAGTTTTTAGCAATTATGGATGATGGATGCACAGTGAGGTGAGCAAGGATCCTATGAAAAGGGTTAAAAGTGATACAATTTCTTTTCAGCTATGTTAAAAGACAATCACAAGCATCTAAAAAAAGGAACACACTCGCTTTCTAAAAAGCCTCGCTCAGGCTCATACCCCGGCAAGTGTTTCACAAAACAATGCATATTGTCTGCATAATTTTGGACTACACATTCTGCATAGCCCTATGTAGGGTTTATACTTTCTTCATATAAAAGGATATATTTGGTAATTCAGAAACATAAAGCAGAGGGGAGTGTAAATAGGAAAAGTCTATATGGTATTGCTTATTTTTCTGGCTGACCCCCATGGCACTTAAATCCAGGCCCAAATCCACCAGCGAAAACTATTGTCAGACTCTTTCTTTTTCTACTTCCATACTTTTTTGCATTGATTACGAGGTGTTACCATATAATTACATTGATGATTTCTTATGTTAAAGGGTGGGAGAATGAATTATGGGTTGAGGGAAGAAAAAGTCCAATACCCAGGTGATTGGTTAGGGACCTGGGCTGTCCAATTATGGATATTTTTAGAGCTATTGGACCGAGGCCCGTTACAGGCCGCGGGGAAATTTGGTAGTGCTTCCTCTAGTTTACAATTTGTGAAATGTACCATATTATGTTAATGAAATGTTCAAAAATAACATAAATTTTTAATAATGATAATGTAGGTTCTCTTTTTCACGTCTCTTCTCTCTCAGTTTTGTCTTTTCTATTACAGTATTTTCTTTCATGGAAGATTTTCATTATTGAAGTGTTTTCTTTCTTGTAATATTATCTTTACCTGTAACATTATCTTTACCATATTCTTATACTTTTCTATGTTTTTCTTTTCTTTTTATTCTTTCTTAGAATAACTCAGCACCATCACCTTCAATTTCCACAACCTTAAGTAACCTATACTGCATTGTATGTCATTCTAAAATAATAGTGTTAAGGGTAATATTTAGAAAATTATATAGTGCAAGTTAAAATTTATATAGTGCAGGAAACAACTAGCGTAAAGATAAGTATAATAAAACACTAAATGGAAGCATATGATGTTGACTTCGAATTTTATTTTCAATATTATGAGATGAGGCATGATGCAACAATTTATGTACTGTTATTTTTTTTATTGAAGAGGAAAATAAGTAATACTTGAAAATAAATTCATTTGATTGCAACGTTTTTATTTATATCTTTCAAAGAATATAACATAAATAAAAATATTATTAAACAGGAAAATAAATAATACTTGAAATGTAAAAAAAAAAAAATAACACAGTGTTGGATTTTGAATCGGCTGGGCTCCAACACTTCAAAAAAAAATTGGCCGGCCCAATTGGGATTTTTCAGGCTAGTGGATTTTGTTCGGCAATTGCTTCGTGCGCCCCCACAATTGCTTTCGAGTTGTGTGGTGGACGGTATGTGGCGGTGTGAGTTTTGGTTTAAACGTTTTAAATTTGTATATAAGATAAGGCATTTTCAAAAATCGTTTTAGTTGGTTTTTAATTTTCTGAAAATGTTTTTGATAGTTGGTTTTTGATTTTTAGAAGATGTTTTTGATAATTGGTTTTTAATTTTCGGAACATGTTTTCAGACAAGGTTTTTCGAAAATCAATTTTACATTTCTAAAAATATTTTTTGGAAGTCATTTTTAAATTTGAAAAATGTTTTCAAAACTGCTTTTTTACCTCCAAAATTTATTTCGGAAAATCATATTCGAAAGTCATTTTTACATTCTCAAAGTCATTTTTACGTATCCAAGAATAGTTCTCACATTTTAAAAATTTAATAGAATGCAGGAAGCAAATGAGAGGTGCAGAAAGCAATTGCCTTTAGTCTTTATGTGAGAGGCTAAAACTAACAATAACATGTGTTCTTAAATGATGGTGAAGGTGCTTTACTTGCAGTTTTAAGCACTGCAAAAGTCAGGTATCGATGTAGAGGAAGATCAGAGGAATAAAATAAGGCAGAATATGAATTGCTCTTAATGACAGATACAATCGAGTAGCTAAATTAGGTGGCTGTTTGGCCTAGTTCTTAATTGTCGTGTATACGTATGCTAAAAGTAGTAATAACTTTAGTTGGTGAAGATGAAAACACAATCTTTAACTTCTCATTATTAATGAATTCAAGTAGTTCTTGTTTTTACATACAATTATATTTAGTTCTTTACGAATAAATTTGAAAAAGAAGTGGACTTTTCTGAAAGTCAAGTTATCTATTTGTAAAGGGAGTTTTTAACAGAAGAAAAATTAAAAGCAGAAATTGAAGGTGGAAGAAGAATAATGAGGAACGCATGGTTTTGCGCACTCAAGTGGTAAAAACGAGGGAAGAGGGAATGTTGTGTGGTTGTCTTGGGAAAGTCAATGTGTCCCATTTCCATCTCCAGAAAGTCAATGGATTCCGATCCCACAAGAAAGAGAAACACCAAATCTACTCTCACACACTCTCTCCACGTTCCTCCAAAATCAAAACCTTCCCTACCCAAATTATGCCATCCATCTACTGCTACACATCACATTCTATGCCTTTTTCATTTCCTTATTCACATTCAAATCCACCCCCATCACAGTACCGTACACATTTAATTTCGGCACAACCAAACAAACTCAATTCTCAAAGAAAAGCACCATCAAATTCAATTAATGCTGGATGGAGAAGAAGCTTTAATTATACGTACCAAATGAATGCACTATCAGGGTTACACGTTTGTCTAGAGTTACAACTTACAAGTGCATAATCACAGCACCAACACACAAATTAGCAAGATACTACTACTAGTTATGGATATTGATCAGGACTCTAGCTAGCTAGAGAATCTAAGGCTCACCCTTGTGCCACGTTTAACAGTGTTTCACTCTCTTATTCACGCCACCGCCTCCAAGATTTACCACAAAAGGCACAGGGAACAAAGATTCCAAATCTTGGGGCAGATCAAGCACGATTCTTCGTCGACACGCTTTTCTTTTCGCGGCTGCCTTTGGTTTTATCTTCTGGGGTGCACCTGGGCATGCTAGGATCGCCGGGATTTTGTTGTCCGAGGATGTTGGAGTCGTGTAACCGTCATCCTCGGTTTCTGATCCCACGTACGGAGACGGAATCTCTAGTTCCAAGGTGATGGGACGTACCGGTTTTGTAACGTTGCGTTGTTGTTGCCTTTGCTCTTCTTGATGGTGATCTTCGTTATCTTGTTCTTGTACTGATAGTTGTTTGAGTTTAATAAGGTGGTGATCTTCTTGGATAAAGGTTTGGAACCCTTGGTCGTGTACCAGTAACCCCACTTCTGGATCGAAGACGTTGGCTCCTATGATATCTTTGTCAGAGAGAAAGATTTTGGGATTGGAAGATACCCCCATGAAGAAAAAGGAAGAAGGGTATATTGGGAGAAGAAAGAACAAAGGATGTTCAAGAAGATTGAGGTGGATGGAATCCAAAGTGATTAACCTAATAATAAGATAGCTATAGGAGTGGTGAGGTAAAAAGATGCATGGTGTATGAACACAAAGAAATGAAATGAAAGAGTGTTTTTTAAAGGGTTTTTCTCTCAAACATGTTTGGATTGTAGCATTGCAGGCGTTGTTGGTGTCATGTGTGTGGTTATGTTATGAAAGAGAGAGAGAGAGAGAGAGAGAATGAGAATAGGGTCTGAAGCGGAGGATCCAATGCAAGCAACAAATGCTACCACAACACAACACAACACATCACAACCACCTTTCTCTCTCAACTCAATATATAACCTGCAGGAAGGGGAAAGTAGAGGGAGACTTTTACTGTCACTCACCTTATAAAACTATAAATGCATGTTGAACAAGTCCACAATACCAATTTTCTTTATTAAATACTCAAAATACAAATAGTATATGAGAAAATAAATTGTAAAGTAAAGAGCAATAATGCTCTATACCAAATGCTACGCATGAATGCAATACAATACAACATGTGTTCCATTAACAGAAATGCAGTAAAAATTCATTTTTAACAGTTAACCAGGGTTATTTGAAATTCTGTATCCACTAAAGTTTTCTATATAAAGAAATTTGAAGTATAATATAATCCATTTTTCCACCTGAATTCTACAAACTTTGAAGCACAGGGCACGTGGTTCAGTAGCAAAATCATATGCTCTTAACGTGCATGCTACTAATTTAGTATTCTCGCCACCATTCTCGCGGTACATTTGACTTTAAGGTATTAATTTTATCTCGTAATCTCTGTTTGTTTATCACTTTATTTTAAATTTTAGGTGATTAAAAAATGGCAATAAAAGTGTAGAAAAATTTCTATAATGAAGTTGAAGATAAAGTTTGGCGTGGCGTTAATTGGGGTGGGCAAAACACATAGCAGACATTAGGTTTGTTGTTGGATGCAAGGGCAGCAGAAGATGTTTCTCACCATTAATTGAGTGCTATGGCAAGTGTCAAAAGCATTTGAAAGTAAACCCTTATATATCCCTAACAGTATAATTGCAACTCTTCACATGCATTTTATTGTGCTTTCAACTAAATTGCAACTTAAATGATAGCTCTACTTCTATTTAATACAATACTCAACAATCATAAGCTAATAGATAGTTACGTCCCTGTTTGTTCTATCTGAGTCACTCCATCAATCGTCGTCGTCATCATCATCAACTAATAAATTACCGTCATATTCTCTTTTCTTTTCACAAATTGTATATGTAAAAAAATTGTGTATGCTTTTGTACAACAAAGAAAATATAAGATAAAACAGTTCATATGATAAATAAACACTAAGAAAAATTGTAATGTATGTATGACTATATAGTTATTTTATTTTGTCTATAAGTGGGAAGATTTAATTACAAGTATAGGTTATATATGTATGTGGCTATAGCTATTGCTATGAGATAGGGTTAGTTGTTGCTTCAATCTGGGGCTAGTTCTTGTAGGGTTGTTTCTGTTTGTCCTTTTATATATTAATACACACGCAAATAATTATATCAACTAGATTGATGATTGGACTTGATCGGTTCATTATGCATGAAAATACTTCTTCATATAATAGATATAGTTTTTTTTAAATAATATATATATATATATATATATATATATATGCATATCAACTATTAAAAAACACTTTTTTAATAAAATAATCAATTAGTCTAATTTTTAACATATTTAGATAAACTTATTTTGAAAAAACGGTTTTACATTTTCTCGAAACTAATTTAAAGTTGTTTATGGTAAAAATAAAAAGGCAGTAACAGGTAGATTTTTTTTTTTATTAAATAAGATGTTTGTAAATTTTTATTTAACAAAATTATGCTTGAAGTTTCATAAAGTTTCACGGTATGTTGTTAGTCTCCCATTTGAGTATACGTTTTTGTTTTGTTTTTTTGTTTTTTTTAAGTATGATTTAAGATTTCTTTTTTGAAATTGGAGCATATGTTGGATAAATTAAAATAAAACTTAGTATGAGATCTTTGAGGTCTAAAGAAAATAAAGATTTATCTTTGGAGTCACTTCTTCATTTTTTATATATAAAAGGCTTAAAGTTTGTCTTTGAAATCACTTTTTTATCTTCAAAGATGATTTTAGTGTTTTGTGTTAAGTCATTTAAAATGGTATTATTAAGGTAATCACCATATTTAAAGTAGGAAAATTTTGCTTTGACAACCACAGCTAGCATACAACCAGATATCAACTATTGACGTAGTTTAATTATACACAGCTGGCGTACAACCAAATGTCAACTATTGACGTGGTTTAATTATACACGTAGATAAGGGTGACTTTTCTTTTTGAAGAACATTTAGGGTATTTTGTTATGAAAAAACATAATTAGATTTTTAGTATCTAAATTTAGAATTTGAAACGTGATAGGAGTCCAGTGCACCCATTTGCATAAGGGAGATTTCGTGTGAGAGTGATTGTGGTGGCGAGTGACAGTGGGAAACCATCGACAGTGGCGAGCAACGGTGGGAGACCATCGACGATGGCGAGCGACGGTGGGAGACCATCGACGGTGGCGAGCGACGATGGACAACAACTTCGGTGACAACAGCGGATACGACTGCAGCGGCGGCGACAGCAGTGGCGAGATTCAAACTCACTGCTTCTCAACCCTTGATGGAATATGTGGGACAACGTTTTAGATAAAACCCCAAACATGTAAACCCTAAAAATGACTCTCAGTGCCACGCTGG
>Ga0099825_1001227_pt1 | contig 32088 bp, 29 predicted proteins | sample SiratroredBW_FD_76838 | JGI IMG/M metagenome (GOLD analysis project Ga0099825, IMG submission 76838) | Root nodule microbial communities of legume samples collected from California, USA - Siratro red BW | ecosystem: Host-associated > Plants > Roots > Nodule | place: USA: California | collected...
AAATAAAAAAAATAGAATTTGGAGCATCCATTCATGCATTACCATTAAAGAAATTCTAAAAAAAGAAAAATGAAAAATTCAAAATAAAATAAATTTTAGAGATATATGTATTAATGATAGAAAATAAAAAGGGAAAAAAATAAACAAATTAACATCTACATATAAATAATCATAAAAAAAAAAAATTTCATGCATTCATATATAAATTCCCAATTTCTTTTCTAAAAAAAAAAAAAAATACATACATCATATATGCATTTCCAAAAATTTCATTCATATATGCATTATCAAAAAAGAAAAAAAAATTCATGCATTCAAACATACATCATATATGCATTTTCCTAAAATCTAAAAAAAAATTCAAAATTTCGTACATTCATAGATGCATTTCATAAAAAAAGAAAAAGAGATTTAAAAAAAATGTGGTGAGTCATTTGTTCCTGGATTGTAGAATTCACAAGACTATGAATAATAAAAAAATGGGGATCATTCAAGTGAAGTGTTAAATAAAGGTAAAAATTGGCTTTTCCAAGAAAACATTCGCATACTCAGTGCTTGTTACCTTTCGACCTTCCCAAAAATTCTAAGCTTCCTAAAATTCCCAAAATTCCCAAGCTCCCTAAAATTACCAAGCTTCCCAAAATTTCCAAGATTCCCAAAATTCCCAAATGAAAGGATTAACCTTAATGGTTACCATTGCCTAAAAATTGGTACACTGGGGGTAGAAATGTCATGTTTATGTTAGTTAGCCAACTAATTAATCTCATACGCCTTATCTTCTCGAGCATTCAAAAAAATTGAAAAAACTTTGAAAAAAACATAGAAGTTTGTTAGATTGAAAACCCGCAAGGACGATCTAAGAAAAAGATAGGACATGAAAAATAAAAATAAAATTAAAATGACACATGTTGGAAGTCATTAAATTTTGTTTCACTGTTAATCTTTTTTGAAAATTAAGCAATCGTGATTCAAAGTGATATATGACCATGTTTCTTCATCCTAAATATTTTTTGCAAATCCTTTGCACCCTTTTCGAGCCAAAAGATAAATATTTCTTTCAAAATACCTTTAATGAGGATCATCAACATGTTGATACTCAGTCTAAGGTTTCAATAGAAGAAATTCATAAGTAATTTATATGTCAAAGCTCCTAATTCATCAAGGAAGGAGTATCTTCAGAAGTTCCCGAAAGTTTAAAGAAAAATGTTCATCAAAGAAGGAGTACATCAAAAGTTTTTTTCAAAAAAAAAAAATTAGAAGGAAAAAAGGGAAAAGGAACGTGATGCAAGAAAGCTCATAGAGGAAGACCTTTATTTTGTACATTATTTGGTTGATGATCCTTTTTAAAAAAAATATTTAAGCCTATAAATAATTTTTGAACCTTTATATCCTTTTCTTCACAACCCTGTTAACCCTTGGCCACGTTACAATCTTAATAAAGTATGATGATTGATGAATGATTGTCACAATTTTCATAAAGTTTAACTTTGTAACATGAGGACATGACTGATAATACGTGTAAAAAAAATTAAAAAAATATTTATTAGAATGCCTCTGTTAGAAGGGAGTTTCCAATCAATAAGCCAACTAAGAATAACACATTAGAGGGCAAGTAACAATGGGACAATCCAATTTCGTCTATACCATTGCCATCCCTCACATATACCCCATCATTCATACAAACTGGAGCAATCCGGTTTCATCCGTACCCTTGCCATCCCTTACATATATCCCATCATTCATACAAACTTGGGCAATCTAGTTTCATTCGTACCCTTTCCATCCCTCACATATATCTCATCATACATACAAACTAGGGCAATATAGTTTCATTCGTACCCTTTGCGATCCCATTTTTCACCTTACCAAGATAAGTCATCTTTCACGCAAATCTCGTCGTTATTCCCCTTGTAAATACAAACTGGGCAAATTGGATGAATATTCTGGTAAAGCCTATTTCTCTTTCAGGGACAATCCTTTACACTTACCCTATTATTTTATTCAAACCAAAGTATTCATACTTTTCCAAATCTCATACAGCCAGCCCAAAATACCCAAAACTAGGGCAATCCACTCTGAGGATTGCTCATTCCTCATATCTTGTAAATACCTCCAGCTCTCATTTTACACACTTATCCTTTACCCACGGGTTCAAGCATGCATTAAAGCAGTGTTTCTAAATGAAAATATGATAATTACACCATGTTGACATTAGCTTCAAATGTCCCTATGTTGTCAAAAATGGAAGTCAGTATTTAATGAATTCAATAATTACAAGAAACATCTAACTCTACGCAGCAACTTGAATATTGGTTCACAAGTCGAAGTTAATTGGGAAATAAACCTAGCAATGTAGTTTAGTCACCCAAAAAGCCTCGAACCTTTTTTTTTTTGCAAGGATGTGGCATTTCTAGAATTGCACGGACCTTGTTTAGGTCTACTTTGATTCCTTTTTGACTCACAATGAAACCTAGAAGTTTCCCAGATCTCACACTAAAAGTACATTTTTTCGGATTTAGTTTGAGCTTGAACTTCCTCAATCATATCATCGACATATATTTCGATCTCCTTATGCATCATGTCATGAAAAAGAGTGACCATTGCCATCTGATATGTTGCTCCAGCATTTTAAAGTCCAAATGACATCACCTTGTAACAAAAGGTACCCCATATTGTAATGAAGGTAGTCTTTTCCATATCTTCGGGTGCCATCTTGATCTGATTATTCCCGCAAAATCCATCCATGAATGAATACAAAAAAGACGTAGTAGTGTTGTCAACCAAGGTGTCAATATGCGAAAGTGGAAAATCATATTTCAGACTAGCTCTATTCAAATCCCGATAATCCACATACATTCGTACTTTCTCTTCTTTCTTTGGCATAGGTATAACATTTGCAAATTATTATGGGTATTTGGCTATTGCCAAAAAACCCACATTAAATACTTTTTCAACTTCTTCTTTTATCTTCAATGTCATTTCAAGTTTCAATCTTCTTAATTTCTGCTTGATTGGAAAGCATTCTGGCTTCAAAGGTAATTTATGTTGTACTACAACATGATTCAGACCAAGCATATCTTGATTGGACCAGGCAAAAATATCCTTGAATTCTCGCAAAAGAGTATGCAACTGCTTTTGCATTTCTTCTGTCATAGCGGTGCCAATCTTGACTTGCTTCTCTTCTCCTTTTTCTCCCAAATTGATTATCTTTACTTCCTCCTGATGTGGATGTATTTCTTTTGCTTCTTGTTCCACTAATCTCAACAATTCTATAGGGGTTCCATAGTCGTCATCATAATCATTTTTTGTATCATCGACAAGGAGAGAAAAGTTTGGACACAAAGTATTTGATTTTTCATAATCATCGTATATCTCATCACTGGTATACACCATAGGTAAATCTTTGAACTTCAAGTTCTTAATTTGCGCATCAGGAAGACAGGGGTGCACAAGATTCAGCTCTCCAACTTCCAGCATCTCCTCAGTCATTGCCACTTGGTTAGTATTGATCCATCCTGAGCTTCAAAAAGTCTGCCTTATGTCGCACTAAGTAATTCCTTTATCTTTAAGCTTGTAGCCTCTCAGCTTGGCTACATTTCTTTCTTTCTTTTTCTCTTCTAGTTTTTGATCATTTTGAGGAGCCTTACCTTTCAAAAAGTTTCTTGATGCCTCCATGGTCACTTCTTCATTCGCATTTTCGTGACTCTTATCTCTCCTCAATTATGTAGGAGCGAAAAGACGACCACTTCCTGTCATTCCTCCAATTCTAGTGATATTATGCATACCCATCTTACCAGCATCTAAAGCTTTGATTCTCTGTTCTCCTTTGGGCTCTTCTTTAAGAACATTGATCCCATATTTCTATGGGACTGCCTTATCACTTTTGTATGGGATAGGAGATGAAACTTGTATCACCAAATGATGCACTTCTGCTGGTACTGCTGAATCTCTATTGAAATGTATTACCTGCGGTTTCAGCTTGGGTATACTTGATTCGTTGCCACTTTGAACGAATACTTCGTCGTCTCTTTTTTTTTGTGACAAATACGTAGCATATGTCAATTCAACAAGTCTTGTATAAAGCTCTTGAATTCAAGACACTCCTCAATAGAATGATCCTTACTGGCATGAAACCCACACAAATCTTCTGGCTGGTTAATGGGTTTGAAGTAACCCATCTGGCAAATCAATGTAAACATATCCTTCAGTGGACTCTTGATGTCTTCAACACTTTTATTAGATTTTGTCCTTCTTCACTTATAACAACATTTGTGGAAGGGCCTGCATGTCCTAATAAAGGATTCTTTTCAATATTTGGCTTATTTTCTTGAAAAGTCAATCATCTGGAGTCTATCAATGACTAATCTTTGAACTTGACTGCTTTGCAATTCTCAATTGAATGTCCAACTGCCCCTCCATGATATTCACATCCGGCATTGGCATCATAGAATTTAGGATAAGGCAGTTGCAAAGGTTTCATGGGACATATTGTAACCAGAGCCCTTTGAAGGAGAGTTGGCAGGAGATCTATGAGTGACATGGGAATTCGAGTAAATTGGACTTGATCTGTTCTTTGGAATGAATTCTGCCCCTGAATCAAATTAGAATTTGATCCCCCCTTATTCTTCCAATTTAGCTTAGGGATTTGAACATTCTATTGGTTTCCCTTAATTGTATTTGCCTTGTAATTCGTTGAGGGATAATGAACTATGGTTGAGGCTACCTGGCCATCACTCTCCTTCCTTTTACCAGAATTGAACCTGATCACTTTGCCAGTAGGGGTTGGGCTGAGCCTTGAGCTATTTTGTCAGTTTTCAACCCAAGCTTTATTCTTTCTCCAATGATGACAATATCAGCAAAATTGGAAGATACACTGCCCAACATATGTTCATAAAAGGGAGATTGTAACTACCCATGAACATTACCACTCTTTCTTTATCATGCAATAGAGGTTCTACCTGTGCGGCTAACTCTCTCCATCTTTGAGCATACTCCTTGAAAGTTTTAGAATTCTTTTTTGACATATTCTGGAGTTGCAGTCTATCAAGAGCCATATCAACATTATATTTGTACTGCTTTATGAAAGCATCAACCAAATCCTTCTAGTATCAAATTCGAGCAGGTTTCAGATACATATACCAATTTAGAGTTGTGTCTGCTAAGCTGTCTTAAAAGAAGTGCATTAATAATTTCTCATTGCCAACATGTGCCACCATTTTTCTGCAATACATCGTTAAATGATTCTTCGAGCATGAGGCACCCCTGTACTTTTCAAATTAAGGTACCTTGAACTTAGGAGGAATTTCAAGGTCAGATTCCAAGCGTAATCATGCAGCATCTCCGAATCGAAAGCTACCACCTCCTTCAATAGCCCTAAGCCTTTCCTCCAAGAATTCCAGTTAGTCTTGGCTTCTTCAACATCTTGAGGTGATTCTAAACTACTAGTCCTGTTGGTACTCCTTCGCTTGCTGTTAATTGAACAATTAGTGGTGTTCCAGTAAAGACCACTGCCCAACATTGGCATTTATGGGTCCAGTGAAAATAATGTTTTGGTTGAGTTCAAGACGGGGGTGAATTGAACTTTATAAAATTTTTTACTTTTAAAACAATGAAAACATTTTTCACAAAATGAAAGCTTTCACGAATCTCTATGCTCAAAGACTTGAGGTGCAGCGAGAAAAATAAATTGATTTGGGTTCACACCAAGAAGCTCAGTACATGCAGTAGATTTAAGTCACAACAATATAAATTGGCAGAAACAGTACAAGAATGACCAAGGTACAATATAATATCCAACCAAGAGATAAATCACATCAAGGAATTAGCTATGCTCAAGCAAGATGTAAATGATCTAAAATAGCAAACCAAGCAATGAACGTGTACCACAGATTTTTAGCTAAAATAGAATGACTTCAAGTATAGTAGCTAAACTTAATGCAGTGAGAATGAAAAACACAGAACAAATACAACAATATACTAACAACCAATCACAAGATGAAACAAACTACAACAACACCTTAATCAACAATTGCAAGAACTAAAATGAAGAACACATGTAAACTAATTTTCAAAATAAAACAACCACTCTTTGAAGTTGTTATGCAGTTGACAATATTTATGCAAAAACCAGTCTTGAGCATGTCAAACCCAGGTTGAAATATAAGTTACTACTCCAGTAAATTGTAGTGAAAAGGCACACGTTATTCCTTCAATTCTAGACTACAGATAGTGTTCAAGAATCCAAATTTCAAGATATAAGAGAAGCTATATTAGTGCAGTAATAGGTGCAGTGAAAACAATAGCTTTAAATGTATTTTGATGGCACAATGCAGATCAAGAAAACCAAGGAAAATTGAATGGTGCACACGTTGTATTAAAGGACTCCAAAATAGATCACTTAAAATCTATCAAAGCAGTAAAACATTCCACAAGTATTATGCAGAAAATGTCCAGCAATGAACTAGTTGACAGAACCACACAAAATGGCTAAAACTAGCAAAGAAAGGATTCAAATATGCAGCAGTAAAGTACAATTAATTTTATTAAGAACAACTATTAACAAAATCAAGATTTCAACACCGAATTAAGGAAAGTAATGCAAAATAATAGTAAAATGGATTTGTGATGAACTGATAGTAGTGGGTAGAGCAGTATGAATCAAAAACATAGAGAGAAGGGGTTAAGAGAGAAGAACACAAGCAATTATACTGGTTCATCCTTCCTCAAGGGTTACGTTCAGTCTTTCTTGCAACTCTAGCAAGAAAAATTTCACTAAACACACTTAATTGTACTCAATAACAATCAAGACACGTTCTTGCACCCTGCAAGATTACAATACACCACCGAATTGAAGAACAAGCACCCTGCACTCCCCCAATTCAGAAAAAACCGAATATTAAACCCTATAGCATTACCAATTACAAAATTGAATCAAAATTTACAATGTAACAATTTAAAAACACAAAACTTGAATAAAAAGTGGGTTCACAAATCTGAGTTTAGAATTCCCCTGATTTCAATGAAGATGATTCTGCCCAAGAGCTTGAAGAATTCCGATGGCACAAAACAGTTTCCAAGTTCTTTGTTCTTCAAGAAAACCTCTTTGAATCTTTGAAAAAGCCAATCAATCTTTTTCTCTCAAAACATTAGCACTTTTTTCTCAGTTTTCTTCTCTGTATTACATTTGTAATTCGCTCCTTAATCGCTCAAAGAAGGTCTAGGTATTTAAAACATAAAAACCCAAAACTAGTTTTTAAAAACAGTTTGGCAGTTTTGGTGCAGACCTCGAATAAGTCGATTTCACCAATAAGGAAATTGATTTATTTTCTACTGAAAATTGTATTTTCAAAACTTAGTTTTCCAAAATGATTTTGCTTTGCTTTGTTACTCATTTTAAGTAGTTTTAATTGTGCCAATGTGTTTCTTCTAAGCTTTGTACAAATGTATCTTCATCTTCCATCACTCTCACTCGCACTCGCACCTATTGAAAAATATGATGGCCAAGTTCAAGAGGGGGGTGAATTGAACTATTAACTCTTTTTTTAATTTTGAAAAGTATGAACGAGTATAGCAGTGACCTTCGGTTGCCAACTTCTATCCAGACACTTCTCCCCTGGCTTTATTCTAAATAACTTATATTCTTGTATCAAAGCGTGCTTTCTTGCTCTTTTGACGTCACACGCCCCTCATGTGTTACTTCTAGGATGTCCCACATCTCTTTAGCTGATGTACACTGTGAGACCTTGAAAAATTCATCAAGATTAAGCGATGAGGTTATTATGTTTTTAGTAACACTATCACACTGAGCTTTTTTACTTTCTTCACTAGTCCAGTCACACCAAGGATTATCAACATACACATTATCAATAAGCAATTTAGGCACATACGGTCCATTAACAATAGCATCCCAAACACCGCGATCAATAGATTCAATAAAAATCCTCATTCTAACTTTCTAGAATTGATTGTTCAACCCACAAAAGATAGGTGGCTTATTAATCGAGGCAGCCTTAACAAAAAAAAGTTTATTTTCGGACATTTAAGATCAACTTGAATAACTTTCAAGAACCCGCTCTGATACCAATTGTTGAAAAATATGATGGCCAAGTTCAAGTGGGGGGTGAATTGAACTATTAACTCTTTTTTAAAACTTGGAAAGTATGAATGAGTATTTTTATTAAACTATGATTACAATCTAGAGAATACCCAAAACAACAATTTAAATACGCAAACAACAATTTAAAATGATATTAAGTTTGCTCAACCAGTAACATAACTTGTTAAAAGTCAAAAACAACTTTTTAATAGTTTTCTGGCAGTTCTAGAAAACGCAAATAACAAGTTGAAATAAAAACAGCTTGTTAAAAATCCTTTTTAAGTACTTAAGCTATTTTCAACTACTAGTTCTGCAACAGTGAATAAACCAGTCAAGCAGTATGAACAAAAGCACGTGGAGCAAACTAACCATTGATATAACAAAACAATTTTGATATGAGGAAAAGAGATTTTACAATTCAAGGCAATGGACAATGCTTAATTTAAAATAAATGAATATACCAAGTAGAATGTGCTGGATATGAAAGTAGTCAATGAGTATAAGTTATGTTAGAATTTAATAAGAGTAATCAGTATAACAAAATCGGTACTAACAGAAGCAGAATGTTATAGAATGAATGGAAATTGTTATTGTGATGAAAAACTCCACAAAAGTGATTTACAATTTGTTAACCAGAGCACCACTATAAAAATCAAAATAGAAAACAATTAAGAGAAACAATAGCTAGTTAAAAGAAAATCTACAGGTCAAAGCCTCTAATATACAGCAGTATACAGTGACAAGATTAACTCAGAGAAAGCTAACTTTAGATGGACAAATAAAGCAACAATGCTAACAATATAATAGTTCCAAAAATATTAAGAATTAAAACACTTAAGCGATAGAACAGTGATGCATCAGTAGGGTGAATTATGCAGAAAGGTTGCACAAGTTTTAATAGGCAACAACAAAAACCAGATTTGAGAAACCAGTAGGTTATTCAATACAGAAAGCTACAAGACTGATCCAGAAAATACACGTTACTGATTAAGGCTTTAACCAACCATTATCCAAGTTCTTTTAGTCAATTTTGAAAACAAATTATATGTCAGAATTTAAGGTTCAAAACAGTCAAGAACCAAGAAAGTTTCAATTGTGTTTAAAGATACAAGGTAACACAATCAAGAAATCAGTATAGTAATTTTGCAGTGAAATACCAGTACTCAACAAGCTGAAAACAGATTTTAACAAATTTTTCACATCAGTAAAATTACAAATGAACAAGAACCAATCACAAATGTAAAGAGAGTGGGAAGAAGAAGATCACACAATAATTTTTATCCTAGTTTGCTCTTCCACAAGAGCTACGTCCAGTCCTTTTGCACAACAATGCAAATATTTTCACTATATCACACAAGTTTACATTCAAAACAAATACAAGAACGAATCTTGAACCCTACAAGATTCTCTCTACCCCTTATGCACCACCCTACCACATAAGATGCACAATCCTAGTGCAATATCTAGAACTCTACTATTGTGTTTAATGTAAACAATACATCCAAAACAAAATCTTACAAGATTACTCAATATACAATGCTTAAAAAATCTATTCAAGCACTTTACAACCAAGAATTGATGAAAAAATGAATTACAATCATAAGAACCAATTATGCAACAGCTAAACACAATGTAAAACTCATAAGAGAGTCACTTATCTCTTTACAAGAACAACTTCTACGAAAAAGCTAATCAATTGAATGTTATGATCTCTTCAAACATGACAATACATGATGATTTTTGTTAACTTTGATGAATCTTTCTCACAAGAAGGTTTTCTCTTCAAGAAGCTATCAAGTAAATCTTTAGAATGTGTTTTTAAGCCTTTAATTAGAAGAGTTTTTTTTAAACATGCAATGCAGTTCTATTTAAATAGCATAAGTCAAAACTGTTAAAAAGAAACAACAAGTTGTTTTTACTCTACAACACTTCTATTTTAAAACCATTTTAAGAAGAGCAATGCAAGCAAATGACTAAGTGACACACACAAATGCATGAGAGAACTAAACCAAGTTAAAACTACCCCAAACTAAGAATCTAAGGTCTTCCTTCATCCAAGCCAATTCTTTAAGCAATTTCTTCATCAAATCACGAATCAAGGGGCTTCGCAACTAGCTCTAACAATCTTCCCCAATTTGATGAAGACAATTCTTATGGTTTAGTGGTATATGCATTTGTGATACTCATGCTTTCATCTCTCCCATACTATGATCCCTGCAAAACAGTTTAACCAATTTTCCAAAGCAAAACCAAAACTACAGTAGCAAACCAAAGAAATTAGTAGGTTAAACAAAACATAACTGGTTAAAAAAAACAACAGTTCAGTAGTTTTAAGTGTTCGCAGTTCACAGTTCACATACCACAACCACACGTTTCTCCCCCAATTGAGTTCATTAAGTTGAGAGGAAACTTAAAAAAACAACTTAACAAAAAACACACATAATGTTCATGATGATGATGTTCCAGTTAAAAGTGATGCATGGACAATTTAAAGATTGAAATTGTTGAGAGTGTCGTGGTTGTCATCCACTTGTTGGGGAAGCTGCTAGAAGTGAGTAACGCAATACTCATGATGCCTACGCTGCTCTTCAGTCATGGTATCCAACCTCCCTATCATCATACGTTCAAAGCTTGACATAGGTTCTTCTCTTGGAGCTTGAGGCACAAATGTGATCACTGGTGCTGTTGCTAGATTTGGAACTTCAGCTTCATCTTGTCCCGCAATACCACTCGTTCCAGCTCCATCTTCATCTCCTCCTTTTGTAGGTTCATCTCCCATTCACCTTATGTAGGCCAATTCTTTTCAGCATTGAATGATTAATTTCACTTGTCTATTTGAGGGTTTCTGCCAGCTCATCCACTAAGTCTACCTCAAAGAACTCAAGCATCCTTGAGACCAAGACAACATATGACAGTTTGTAGTCATTCAGCTTTTGTGCCTTGGACATGTGATCTTTCATTGTGAACACCCAGTTAACTCTTACTTTCTTCATCAAACGGTACAGTAGCATCAAGTCTTCTTTAGTAAGGGTCACATGATTGTTGCCTCTAGGGGTTATTATCCAGACTATCAGCAATTTTAAAATTCTTGGAGTCATGGCCAACTTTCCAACTCCAAATGACTTCACTTCTTCACCCAGATTTCTTATACAAGCTTTGTAAAACTTTTATTAGCACCAGTGAATTGTTGTGGAGATTTGATGAAGCCAACCATGTGAAGAAGTTCAAGACCATGTGGACTGCATGAAGATTTCATGAAGATTGGAAGGCTCGATCTAGAACTTAGGATTCTGTGTTGTGTGGGAAGTTTGATTCACTTCAGCATTATAAGCATTCTCAATCAAGGATAAGCTCCATGTTTTCAAATATGATTTAACTAAGGTTTTGAGAAATTACTAAAATCAGATTTTGAGTTTTGAACAACTGTTTTAACTAACTAGAGAAAAATAATGGACTATTTGACAAAACATTCGACTGAATTTTAAATGACAGTTGTCTATAAATAGTTGGCACGAAATTTTGGAACAAAACGAAAATCATTCTGAATCATTTTCAATAAGTGCTCTGAGTTTTCCAAAAGAGAGAAAAAGCGCCCCAATAGTTTTTGTAATCAAGATCATTTGAAAAGCTCTTCAAGAACTGTTTTCTTAATACTGCTAGAGCTTTGAATTGACTGTTGTTGCTATACTACTGATCTGATCATACTGAATAAGCCTTTTATACCCTTTCTTTATTACTTTTGTAATCTGTTGTATAGAAGTGCTTGTTTTACGGAGTTTTTAATAATTCTTTCATTGTACTGAAGTTTATTCTGCTGTGAGTTATCTAGGTTGGTAATTTTGTTTGTACAATGGGTTCTGTACAGGTTGTAACTTGCTGAGGGGATAAGTAAGGGGCTTTCTGGGTTATATAGTGGATTTTGTATAGTTCTTGATCTCCTGTAGGTTTCAGGGATTGATTTCTGTGGGAGCAGTGTATTCTTGCAAGTAACAAGTGGTTGAATTTCTGTAAACTGATATGGTTTGATCTTTTTATAGTGGAAATCCTTACAGTGGTGTAAGGGACTAGACGTAGCCCTTGTGGAAGGGTGAACCAGGATAATCTGCTGTGTCTTGTTCTCTCCTGCTCTCTCTTTACTATTCTTGATAAATCTTGCTGATTTTCTTGATTTTTCAGAATCTGTTAAACCTTGTTAATTGAATAATTTCCTCAACTTTCTGAAAACATTTTAAGTAACTTTTGAAAACATATATTTTGTTTAAACACAGTCTATTCTTGAAATTTTTGAATCTGATCAATAACTAGTATATTAGTTTTCTGTAAATCTGCAGTATTCGCAACTTACTGGGTTCATTGTTCATCAGTCAGTTTTTCTAGAAAAGTTTATTTGTCACAATTATCGGTTAAAAACAGATTTCATATATTAAACATAATTTGTGTTGTTTAATAAAAGATTCTTTAATCAGTAATTCATTTTGATCTAATTCTTTGAGTTCTTGGATTAACCTTTAAATACTATTTTTACTGCACATTGTATTTTTCCAGAATTTGCTTAACAGTCTACTACTTTTCTAGAATTACAATTTGTCTTCAGTTTACTGATTCTGGGTGATTTCCTTTATTCTGGAATTCGGTTTGAACCTTTGTTGATTGCAATTTCTATCATCTTGAATAGTTTCTTTAAAGATTTTTCATTTCTCACATACATTTGCGAAAAGTTTTAAAGGTGTTCAATTCACCCCCTCTTGAACTTGGTCAAAACATATTTTACAATTGGCATCAGAGCTAGGACTTGAATCCTAGTCAAGTTTTTCGATCCATAGCCGAGAACAAGTTGCCTTTTGCTAAGGGAGCCTATATACACAGGCCACCCATGTTTTCTGGGGTTAATTACCAATTTTGGAAAGTGAGAATGAAGATTTTTATAGAATCTATTGACCGTGGTATTTGGAATGCAATTTTGAATGGTCCTTACATTCCAGTTTCTGTTGTGAATGGAATATTTGTTGCAAAGCCATTTGATGAATTGACTGAAGTTGAAAATAAACGTGTTCAGTATGATTGTGTAGCCAAGAACATAATCACTCCAGCTTTGGATCTGGATGAGTTTTTTAGGGTCTCACAGTGCAGTTCTGCAAAGGAGATGTGGGATATACTTGAAGTCACTCATGAAGGCACTACTGATGTCAAACGGGCTAGAAAGCATGCGCTGATTCAGGAATATGAATTATTCAGAATGCAACAAGGAGAGTCAATTATTGGTGTGCAGAAGAGATTCACTCATATAGTGAATCACTTGATCGGGCTTGGAAAGCAATTTGACAAGGAGGAGCTGAATATAAAGATCCTCAAATGCTTGGACAGAAGTTGGCAACCCAAGGTTACTGCAATTTTAGAGAGCAGAGATTTGATAACTCTCTCCACAACAACACTCTTTGGAAAGCTGAGAGACCATAAACTGGAAATGACGAGGTTGAAAGAGATGGAATTTGCCGAGAAGAAAACTAGAAGCCTCACACTCAAATCAAAGGCTACTGAAGTTGAAACCAGTGAGGACAACTCAAAATAAGATAGTGATACTGAGAACCTCAGTCTGCTGACAAAGAAATTCCAGAAATTCATCAAGCTAAAGAGCAGGACAAAGAATCAGCAAACTAAAAGGTATAATAGAAAACCTAATTCAAATTCAAATAAGTTAAACTATTTTGGTTATGGGAAACAGGGACACATTAAAGCAGACTGTCCAAATCTGGTTAACAAAAAAAAGACCATTGAAAAGAAGAATTACAAAGTTGGAAAGCGAAGAAAAGCATATATTGCATGGGAAGACAATGCATTTTCATCCAGCAGCTCTTCAGAGGAAGACATTTAAGCAAATATGTGTCTCATGGCTGGAAAGAATTCCGAGGTTAGTAGTGAAAGTTCCAACACTTCATTTAACAGTGCAAATTACAGTTCACTGCTTCAAGCTTTTCATGAAACCCATGAAGAAGCAGACAAACTAGCCTTATCTAACAATAGACTAAAAGATCCAAATAATTGGTTAGAAGGCAGAGTCAAACAACTAAAAGATGAAATTTAGAACTAAAAACTGATTTTGATCATTTGGAAATGATTTACAAAGCTTCCAGCAGTCTTGACTCTAGTCAGCCAGTTAACTGTGAAAATTGTGAAGCTCTGCAGAATAAAGTGAATTACTTAATTACTACTGCTTCTAGACTTTCAATGTGTATTGCAAACCTAAATGCCATTTTGGGTTCTCGAAACTGTATTTTTGAAAAAGCTGGCATTGGTTATCAAACTGGTTTAAAGAAATAGAAGAAGTACAATAGTTTTTTTTTTTAAAACAGATGCACAACAGTTTTCATCACCATTGACCTGTTTTTATTGTATGAGAAAAGGCCACTGTGAAGAACTCTAAAATTAGAAAGTTTGATGTGCCTAAAGGACTAGTTAGGTGGGTTCCCAAAAGCACATCTAACACTGTTAGACCCACGTTTAACTGGGTACCAAAACCTCAAATCTAATATGTTTTGCAGAACTGTTTGGCATCCAACAACTTACTGTGGTATCTGGACAGTGGATGTTCCAAACATATGACTGGTGATGCTTCTCAGTTAACTAATCTGAAACAAAGACCTACTGGATATGTCACCTATGGAGATAACAATCGTGGTAGAATTCTTGGAGTGGGTGACATTGGAGAAATTGACAAAGTGATCATCAAGGATGTACTCTTTGATGGACGAAGGCCCAAGCAAGGTCTAATCATTAGATCCATGACCAAACTCATTGAAGCTTAGGAGGAGTCAAAGGTACCAACAAACATCAAGATACTGACAACTCTAAGCTTTAGTGGAAAATTACAAAAATGTTGTGGAAGATTTTCCTTTGTAAAAATGTTGTAGAACGTATTTCTCCTTTGTAAAAATAAACCCTAGGTGCCTTAGGATTTGTAAAGGCACCTAGGTTAGGTTTTTAGAAGCATCTAGAAGTTATGCCATGTGGTGCCTTCTCATTTGGGGAGACTGAGGCGCGAGGGCTTGGGAGAAGCTTGCTCCACAAGCTAGGTTACCCTAACCCTAGTTTCTCCTACACACTACTTAAGTAGCTTGCAAGGCAAGCTAGGGTTTGGAGAAGCTTGCTCCACAAGCTAGGTTACCCTAACCCTAGCTTCTCCTACACACTACTTAGGTAGCTTGCAAGGCAAGCTAGGGTTTCTAACCATTGCTTCTCCCACACACTACTTAGGTAGCTTGCAAGGCAAGCTAGGGTTTCTAACCCTAGCTTCTCCTACACACTACCTTAGCTTGCTATAGAAGCTACTAACTTTTTCTTCTTCTATAAATAAGAGGTTTAGGAACCTCCACTGTAGACTTGATTTTGAGCAATGATATGCTGCCCAATTTTCAGCACAATGCCCCAGGTTTCACATTGAGTTTCTTCTGTTAGAAGCTAGGAACTCTCTCTCTTGAAGGTTGGCCCAACCTCCTTCAAGGCTCTCACCATCTACTTCACCATCAACCTTCTTGCATGCTTTCATCCTTGCATTTCCATGACTTTCGCAACATGAGGAGTTCATCCATTTCTTCCATTCGATGCTTCAAAGTTTCACCAAGCTCAACCTCCATTGAAGCTTGCGCAAGAAGCTAAAGCACCTAGGAACTTCTCCATCACTCTTAGTGGAAGGTTTATAGCACAGCCTGCTGAGCATCAGTCAACTGTGTGACAAGGGGTACAAGATCACCTTTGAACCAAATCTTTGCCTAATAACAAATTCAAAATCGACTGAAACTATCTTAGTAGGTAAAAGGGTAAATAGTGTTTATATGCTTAATGTTTCATGCATAACATCTAGAATGAATTGCCTACTCACTAGGAATGATGAATCTTGGTTGTGGCATAGAAGGTTAGCCCATATTCATATGCATCATCTAAATAGAATTGCATCAAAAGAGCTTGTAGTTGGTCTTTCTAAGCTCAAGTTTGAAAGAGACAAACTGTGTGAAGCATGCCAAAAGGGTAAACAAACAAAAGGAATTTTCAAACCCTTGAATGTTATTTCTACTTCTAAACCCTTGGAGCTGTTGCACATGATTTTATTCGGTCCCTCTAGAACTATGAGCCAGGGAGGGAATTACTATGGTCTTGTTATTGTTGATGACTATTCTAGGTTCACTTGGACATTTTTCATTGCCACCAAAGATGAAACTTATCATGTTTTTAAAAGATTTGTCAAAGTTGTTCAGAATGAAAAGGATTGCAGTATTTCATCCATTAAATCTGATAATGGGAGAGAATTTCAGAATGAGAAGTTTGACAGATTCTGTAATAAACTGGGAATCAAATACAACTTCTCAGCACCAAGAACTCCATAGCAGAATAGACTTGTAGAAAGGAAGAATCAGTCTTTAGAGGAACTTGCTAGAACAATGCTGAATGAGACTAAATTGCCAAAGTATTTCTGGGTAGATACAGTGAGCACAACTTGCTATGTGCTGAATCGGGTACTCATCAGGCCAATATTGAAGAAAGCACCCTATGAGTTGTTTAAAGGAAGAAAGCCCAATGTATCTCATTTAAAAGTGTTTGGTTGTAAGTGTTTTATTTTGAATAATGGTAAAGATAACTTGGGCAAATTTGATTCAAAATCTGATGAGGGTATTTTCCTTGGCTATTCACTTCATGGTCATTCATATAGGGCATTCAATAAAAGAAGCATGCTAGTAGAGGAATCCATGCATATAGCATTTGATGAAACTAACCAGAATATGCAGGAAAATTCTAAGATAGGTGCAGATGATGAGTTTCCAAACATTCAACAAGTTGATACTGGTTCAGAAAATAAATTAGAAGATACCAGTAAACTGCCAGAGGTTCAATCAGATGATCAGGGAGTTCAATCAACTGAATCTGGAGTTGGTACTGGTGCAGTTAATTCTGCACTTCCAACAGAGTGGAGAGTTCCCAGAAATCTGTCCTTAGACAATGTTATTAGTCAAGTGCATAAAGGAGTTTCAACTAGAAGTACACTAAATCAATTATGTGAACATATGGCATTTGTTTCACAAACTGAACCAAAGACTATAGCTGATGCACTTGAAGACAACAATTGGATAACTGTTATGCATGAAGAATTGAACCAATTTGCTAGGAATGAGGTATGGACACTTGTCCCAAGAATAAATCAGATGAATGTCATTGGCACCAAGTGGGTGTTCAAAAACAAGTTAGATGAACAAGGTATTATTGTGAGAAACAAAGCTACACTGGTTGCTAAGGGTTACAATCAGGAAGAAGGAATTGATTATGGAGAAACCTATGCACAAGTAGCAAGACTTGAAGTTGTTAGACTGCTCTTAGCATATGCTTGCATGAATGGATTCAAGCTTCACCAAATCGATGTCAAAAGTGTTTTCCTTAATGGGTATATTGATGAAGAAGTTTATGTTTGTCAACCTCCTAGATTTGAAGATCATAAACATCCAGATTATATCTTCAAACTGAAGAAAGCTCTATATGGTTTGAAGCAAGCCCCAAGGCAGTGGTATTAGAGGTTGAGCAACTTCTTGCTATCTCATGCATATGAGAGAGGCACAACAGATAAGACATTGTTTATTAAGAAAGCATTCAATGATATTATTTTGGTGCAAGTATATGTTGATGATATTATATTTGGATCCACTAATCAAAATCTGCGTGAGTAGTTTGTTGCAGCTATGCAGGGAGAATTTGAGATGTCCATGATGGGAGAACTTAACTATTTTCTTGGACTACAGATCAAGCAATTAAATCATGGGACATTCCTTAGTCAAACCAAGTATTAAAAAGAGTTATTGAAGAAGTTTGACATGGAAAATTGCAAAGAGATTTCAACACCTATGGCCACTAACTGTTATTTGGATTCGGATGAGAAAGGAACTAGTGTAGATCAAACTAAGTACAGAGGCTTAATCAGTTCACTGTTGTATCTTACTACTAGCAGGCCATACATCATGTTTAGTGTTTGTCTTTGTGCCAGATTTCAATCCAATCTGAAGGAATTACAATTCACTGTAGTGAAGAGAATTCTGAAATACTTACAAGGAACTACAAATGTTGGGCTATGGTATCCAAGTGAGGTATATCTGAATTTAGTAGGTTATTCTGATTCTGATTTTGCAGGTTGCAAAATTGACAGAAAAAGCACCAGTGGAACATGCCATCTGCTAGGTTTAAGTTTGATATCTTGGCATTGTAAGAAACAAGCATGTGTTGCACTATCCACTCCTGAAGCTAAATACATTGCAGCTGGTAGCTACTGTGCACAAAGCCTATGGATTAAACAGTAGTTAAGTGATTTCGACCTTAACTTGTCTAAAATTCCATTATTATGTGACAACACCAGTGCCATTAATCTTACAAAGAATCCAATTCAATATTCAAGGACTAAACATATTGAAATTTGCCATCACTTCATTAGAGACCATGTCAATAATGGTGATTGTGAAATTCAGTTTATTAGTACTGAAAATCAGCTTGCTGATCTTGTTACAAAACCACTTAATAAAGAGAGATTTAACTTCCTTCCAAATGAACTTGGGATTATTGATTTCAAATTTGTGAAATAAATCAATTTATTCTGAATGGATTATTGGCTGATTTTATTACATGGCAGTTTTACAAATTTCTGTATTAATTTCATTTTTGAACAATTTACTGGATTAGTTTTAATTTTACAGATTACTTTACTAGTTTCGATTTCTTCAACTTATTGTATTATGTTCAGTTTTACAATTATTAGATTCAATTACTCTTTTCGAATTACTGGATCAGTTCCATTTTTTTCATTTACTGTATCAGGTTCACATGACTATTCACTGTTTCTAGATCAGTTTTTAAAATCTGATTAATAACAATGTTAAAATTGACTGGATATTGATATTTGATTAAATGTTAATTCTGGATGCATGTGAAACTGTGTTGGAGTTACAAAGCAACTAGGGAGGTGTTGTGTAACTGAAAGAATTCGAACAAAACCAAGCACATTCCAATCCAACCAGTTGAAATTCTGAATAAGACAAAGTCGTTTAAGGTCACGTTCAGCATGTGAAGAGAGAGACAACTCGAGATGCCACATGGCGCTGCAATAGTGGAGAGTCAACTAGTCAAAAAGTTGGTTTTGAAGAATCTCTGCAGCTAAGTATAAGCAACTATGCAAAACTGATTGCCTATGGAATCTCAACAAACTGCAAAAGTTGTTTTGCGTTTATGAATTGTCAATCAATGTGTTGTTTTTCTTATAATTATTTCCCATTAAGTAGAGGGTTAGGCATGCATTCACTCGCACACTACCTCACTGCCTTATTTTATTCGTTATGTGTGAGAAACTTAGTTCTGTTGCTCTTCCACCAAAAATGACGTCTTCCTCCAACCCACGAAAAAGAACCAAAAGGGCTATGGTTAAACATGCTGGATCAGATAGTGACAACAGCGAACCCGATTACCTTGGTAGATGGTTTGTTGGAAACCAGGAGAGCATTGAAGAGTATTACAAATTGTACAATAGGAAGATCATCATTACTCCTAAAGTGCTGAGTCTTGAGTGGCTCAAGGAGGAGAAACTTGATGAGGTCCATGACATGCTCAAGTTTCAGAAGCTGGACAGGTTCTTAAAGCTGACTGGGAACACTTACCCGGATTTGGTTAAGGTTTTCCTTACCAACATGTGGTATGATGAGGAGAACTTGTACTCACAGGTGAAAGGCACTGACATAGCAATCAATGAGGAGGTTTGGCTTAGTGTCATTGGCCTGAGGAATGATGGTGCGACTGTGAGCAGAGGGAACACATCATAACTAAGGAACTTTAACAAAGTTCAATTCTACAATTCATGCTTGAGGAACCAAGAGTCTGCCTCGAGGACGTTCAATGTAGGAGGACTTGTTGGTACACCGAGAATCTTGACATATATTGTGATTTGGGTGCTGACTCCTCGTGGTTTCAACCATGCAACATTAACTGAGGAGGATCTTATACTCATGTACTGCCTCATGAATAACATCAAGGTCAACTAGGTTAATGTGATTTGTGAGCATCTGTTCAAAGTGGGGAAGAAACTGGAATATCGCATACCATATGTGATACTATTGTCGCAGTTTATTGAATATTTTGAAATAGATGTGGAAAGTGAAGTTGTTGAAGAAATTAAGGCGCTGAACCAGATTACCACAACAAATCTCACCAAGATTGGACTGAAAAAGATGAAGAATAAGAAATGGATTTGCAAAGCTGATGAAGAATCGGTTGGAGATGATGAAGAAGAAGAAGAGAAATCCATTGATGATGATGATGAGGATGACGAAGATGAGGACAAAAATTTTGATCAAGCTGAACCAGAACCAGAAAAGCCTGCTGCTCCTAGTCAAGACTCCTTCTCCAGACTCGAACAACTCATGATGAATCAGTTCAACCACTTGGAAGACCAGAACCGTAGTCATCACCAGTACTGTGAAATGCACTTTCAGTTTATTGAAACACAAGTTGAAGATATCCAGTCCAAGATGGGGACTTTGTTCTTTCCTCCGGACGAATAGAGCATTTACATTGCCTATCTAGTGGTGGTTTCTCTTCCATTTGATAAAGTCAATGGGGGAGAATAATGAGTGTTGAGAACAGAAAGTGTTGTGGTTGTGGTCTAGGAGTCTAGGTTGATGTTGCTAGGTTCAGTTTACTGCCTGTTTGGTGTTTGTTATATTTCCTGCCGTTGTTGTTTACTGTTTCTACTGTTGCTTGTTGTTTGATATTTTTTGTTGTTGCTGTTACTACTCTGATTTGCTGGTTTATCCAGCCACAATCCAAATTTTAGTTTGTTATGCTTAATCAGTTATCCTGCACAAATTGTACTGATCAATGAATACCATATGTACTCGTGCTTATTATCAATGAACTTTGTTATCCTTTGTGTTACTGTTTACTTCACTCTGTGAAATATTATTAATAGGATATCAAATTATGGGGGAGCTTTGTGAAAGCCAGTAAACTGATTTAAAGAAGAACAAACATGCATTTCAACTCAACACACCATTCTTTGTCTTCATCAACTTGGGGGAGATTGTTAGCACCAGTGAGTTGCTGTGAAGATTTGATGAAGCCAACCATGTGAAGAAGTTCAAGACCATGTGATAATATGTGGACTGCATGAAGATTTTATGAAGATTGGAAGGCTTGGTTTAGAACTTAGGATTGTGTGTTGTGTGGGAAGTTTGATTCACTTCAGCATTATAAGCATTCTCAATCAAGGATAAGCTCCATGTTTTCAAATCTAATTTAACTAAGGTTTTGAGAAATTACTAAAATCAGATTTTGAGTTTTGAACAACTGTTTTAACTAACTAGAGAAAAACAGTTGACTATTTGACACAAAATCTGGCCAAAATTTTAAATAACAGTTGTCTATAAATAGTTGGCACAAAATTTGGAACAAAACGAAAATCATTCTAAATCATTTTCAATCAGTGCTCTTAGTTTTCCAAAAGAGAGAAAAAGCGCCCCAATAGTTTTTATGATCAAGATCATTTGAAAAGCTTTTCAAGAACTGTTTTCTTAATAGTGCTGGAGCTTTGAATTGACTGTTGTTGCTATACTGTTGATCTGATCATACTGAATAAGCCTTTTATACCCTTTGTTTATTATTTTTGTAATTTGTTGTATAGAAGTGCTTGTTTTGCTGAGTTTGTAATAATTCTTTCATTATATTGAAGTTTATTCTGCTGTGAGTTACCTGGGTTGGTAATTCTGTTTGTACAGTGGGTTTTGTACAGGTTGTAACTTGCTGAGGGGATCAATAAGGGGTTTTCTGGGTTATACAGTGGATTTTGTATAGTTCTTGATCTGCCGTAGGTTTCAGCGGATTTTTTTTTGTGGGGAGCAGTGTATTCTTGCGAGTAGCAAGTGGTTGAATTTCTGTAAACTGATATGGTTTGATCTTTTTATAATGGAAATCCTAACAGTGGTGTAAGGGACTGGACATAGCCCTTACGGAAGGGTGAACCAGGATAATCTGTTGTGTCTTGTTCTCTCCTACTCTCTCTGGAATGTTCTTAATAAATCTTGTTGCTTTTCTTGATTTTTCAAAATCTGTTAAACCTTGTTAATTGAATAATTTCCTCAACTTTCTGAAAACATTTTAAGTAACTTTTGAAATCATATATTCTGTTTAAACACAATCTATTCTTGACATTTCTGAATCTAATCAATAACCAGTATATTAGTATTCTGTAAATTTGCAGTATTCGCAACTTATTGGGTTCACTGTTCATCAGTCAGTTTTTCCAGAAAAGTTTATTTGTCACAATTATCGGTTAAAAACAGATTTCATACATTAAACATAGTTTGTGTTGTTTGATAAAAGATTCTTTAATCTGTAATTCATTTCAAACCTGAATTTGATCTAATTCTTTCAGTTCTTGGATTAACCTTTAAATACTATTTTTACTGCATATTGTATTTTTCCAGAATTTGCTTAACAGTCTACTGCTTTTCCAAAATTACAATTTGTCTTCAGTTTACTGATTTTGGGTGATTACCTTTATTCTGAAATTTTTTTTGAACCTTTGTTGATTGCAATTTCTATCATCTTGAACAATTTCTTTAAAGATTTTTCATTTGTCACATTGAAAAGTACATTTGTGAAAAGTTTTGAAGATGTTCAATTCACCCCCCTCTTGAACTTGTTAAAATAATTTATAGCTCCTTTATCCACTTGCTATCCTTCATGTCTTAGTCTGATTATTGCAAACCCAACTTTTGGAGTTATTTCCATATCCACTCCTTTCACATGGATGTACATCTTTTCCCCATAAAAAATAAGGATGGTGTAGAACACCTTAACTAATTTAGGGTAAATACAACCATTCAAATCGAGGAACTTCTTCAACTTTTGGTGATTTATGATGCTTCTGACCTCCTCAAGTTGTTGTTCCTTCAGCCATTTAGTGGTGACATTTTATGGAGCAATTAGACTCTTGCGGCTGTACTCGTGAATATATTTCTGCATTTGACCAGCTTCTCCATTAAACCAGTTTTCCAAATGGCCATAATCCTCATCTTGGTTTGAGGATTGAGTTCTAGTGCATTTTTGTGGGAGTAGATGAAGACATGGCTACTGGTTTTTGAGAGAAAAATAGTGATGCAGAATGGGTTTTTTGGTGCAGTAACATATATGATACATGTTGTTATGTAACTGCTCAGGATCAATTTAAAAATAGTTTTTCAAGCCTAGATGCATGATACAATAATGCATGTGATTATGATACACCCATGTGCAGTTTCAACTGAAAAATCATGATATGCAAACCTGCACAGTCCAAGATTCTTTGTACAACAGAACCGATTATTCTGTAGAACCACTTTTTGACCGTTTGAACCACCTCTGCCCAACTGTGACTTGTTCTGTGTCATTTGGTCCTTCCAATGGTTGTCACAGGTCCTAAGGTATTGTGTATAGCCTATTGGTTCATTGGGTGTCACTGCAGTACCTTCAAAGACATCTATTTTGACCTTAACAACAAACTGTTAAGTTTGAAATGTTATATTAACAGGTTTATTTCGGCAGTTAACATGTTAAAAACTTGGAATCAAGGTTATTAATTGACTATTTTCTGAAATTAATAGATTAATTGAATCAGCTCCAGGAAAACAACGTGTACACAGAATAATGACATGTTTTCGAAAAACAATTTGTTGAAATAGTTGGAACATATACTACAGCATATTTTTAGCAAATTAATAATGAAATCAACAGGTTAAAATACCAAATGCTAGTACCACTTGTTTGAGCTTGCTAAAACTATTCTAAGACACCAAGTTAGTCAATAAAACACATAAACTGAATCTCATAGTCTCCATTGCTAACATGATCTTGAATAAAGTGATGACGAATCTGAATGTGTTTCGTCCTAGAATGTTGCACAGGATTTTTGGTTAGATTGATAGCACTAGTGTTATCACATTTAAGAGGTATTTTTGAGAGACTTAGACCAAAGTCACCTAGATGTTGCTTGAGGCACAGTATATGTGAACAACAAGTCCCAGCGGCTATATACTCAACTTCAACAATTGAAAGAGCCACACATGCTTGCTTTTTCTTGTGCCAAGATATCAAGCTAGCACCTAGCAGATGACATGTCCCACTAGTACTTTTCCGATCTAGCTTGCAACTGGCAAAATGCAAGTTTGAGTAGTCTGTTAAGCTTAGTGGCGCTCCTCTAGGATACCATAGTCCCACAATGACTATTCCTTTTAAGTACTTCAAAATCCTCTTTCCGGCTTTAAAGAGTGATTCTTTTGGTTAGGTTGAAGTGTGGCACACATACAAACACTAAACATTATGTCAGGACGAATAGTTGTAACATATAATAACGAACCAATTAGCCCTCTATATTTTATCTAATCTACAGAAGCTCCCTTCTCATCCCAGTCAAGGTAGCAACTTGTAGATATTGGTGTTGAAGCTTCCTTGCATTTGTCGATCTCGAATTTCTGAAGAAGCTCTTTGGAGTACATAGATTGACACATAAATGTCCCATGCTTCATTTGCTTAACTTACAATCCAAGGAAGAAGTTTAACTCCCCCATGGACATTTCAACCTCCCCCTGCATAGCTAACACAGAATCACTGCCTCACAGCCTGCATCAAACCATATAGAGCTTTTTACAATATGTAAACATGATCTGGATGTCTGTGATCCTCAAAGCCCGGCGGTTGAGATACATATACTTCCTCATCTATGAAACCATTCAAGAAAGCACTTTTCACATTCATTTGAAAAAGTTTAAAATCACACAAACATGCATAGGCAACCAACAGTCTAATAGCTTCTAGTCTAGTAATAGGAGCATACATTTCACCAAAATCAATTCCTTCTTCTTGGTTATACCCCTTAACTACCAGCCTAGTTTTGTTTTTAACTATAATGCACTATTCATCTAATTTATTTCTAAAATCCCATTTAGTGCCAATAACATGCATATCAGGTGATCTAGGAACTAAAACCCAAACATTATTCCTAGAGAACTGGTTCAGTTCATCATGCATAGCCTTTATCCACTTATCATCAGATAAAGCAACATCAATAGAACTAGGTTCAATTTGAGATACAAACGCCATATTTTCACACAAATTATTAAGATTATGTCTAGTAGAAACTCCCTGTTCTATTTGACCGATAATGTTGTCCAAATATAAATCACGAGGAATCCTCCTTTCTCTTGGTAGATTTGCATTAGTCTCAGGTGCAGGCGATACTTCTTCGTGAGTTGGGGCCTCTTGTTCAGCTGCATCTTCAATTTGCTCTTTATCAGATAAATTCAATTTATTGAATCTCTAAATCAGCTGACTGTTTCTTTGCAACAACTCATTATTATTTGCCTCATCATCTGCTCTGTTCCTATAAACATCTCGCAAATCAAGGTTAGTTTCATCAAATACCACATCCACAGATTCTTCCATAGTCATAGCTCGTTTATTATAAATTATATATGCATGACTATGAGAAGAGTAACCAATGAAGATGCCTTTATCAACTTTTGCATCAAACTTGCTAAGATTATCTTCGCCATTATTTAAAACAAAACATTTGGACCAAAACACTTTAAAATGACTAATGTTTGGTTTTCTTCGCTTATAAAGCTCATATGGGGTCTTTTTCAAAACAGGCCTAATCAAAGCATGATTTAAAACATAACATGTAGTATTCACCGCATCTACCCAAAAATACTTTGGAAGATTATAATCATTTAACAAAGTTCGAGCAAGTTCTTCCAAAGAATGATTTTTCCACTCCACAACTCCATTTTGCTGTGGTGTTCTTGGAGCGGAAAATTGTGTTTTATGCCATGTTTGTTACAATTTTTTTTAAATCTTTCATTTTGAAATTCACCCCATGATCAGACTTTATAGAATAAATATGGCATTTATTTTCATTTTCTAAAATTTTGGCAAGATGTTTAAAAGTTGTAAATGCATGATCCTTGGATACTATGAACAATGTCCAAGTAAATATAGAAAAATCATCAACTATAACAAGTCCATAGTAGTTACAACCTAAGCTCATAGTGCGAGAAAGACCAAACAAATCCATGTGAAGCAACTCAAGGGGTCGAGTAGTGGAAACAAAATTTTTGGTTTTGAAAACATTTTTTGTTTGTTTCCCTTTTTGACAAGGTTCACATATTTTGTCTTTCTCATACTTTAGTGTAGGTAGTCCCTCCACCAGATTCTTGGATACTAGTCTATCTAGATGATGCATGTGAATATGTGCTAACCTTTTATGCCAGAGCCATGAATTATCATTTTTGGAAAGCAAACAAGTCATGCTAGATGCATTGTCACAAATGTTAAGCATGTAAATATTGTTTACTCTTTTACCAATAAGAAAGGACTGGTGAGTTGATGGATTTCATATGAGGCACAAGTCTGGTTTGAATGTGACTTTGTAGCCTTTAACACACAGCTGATTGATGCTCAACAAGTTATGCTTCAGTCCATCCACCAACAACACATCCCTGATTATTATTGAGTCATGACTCCCGACATGACCTATACCAAGGATTCTTCCTTTGTTATTATATATGTCTGTACGTCACTAAGCCTTCTTGCCTCTTCTTTGAAGCATCGTCTGTCATATGCTTCGAACAACCACTGCCAAGGTACCACAACTGCTTATTGGCTATCCAAAGTCCCTGCAAAACAAGTTAAGTTGCAAGAGTTGCTCCCCTATTAAACTTGGGTCCATTTATGTTAACGGTATCCTTGGGAACCCACTTCACAAGGCCTTTAGGCAAATAATACAATCTAGCGTTACAATGTCTAACTATATGCCCTCTTTCCAAACAATAGAAACAAGTAATAAATGGTGAAGATGATGTACTACCATGATTAAGAAAGTTTTTAAATTTCTTCCCCTTCTTTGGAAAATCATCTTGGAAACCGATGTCTACTTTATTAAAAACACAATTTTGAGATCCAAGCAGCGCATTTAAATTTGCAGTTCCCATGGAAAGTTTAAAAATTTTTTTGATCAGATAATCCACCTTCCTTGCAAAACTTCACAATTTTCACAGTTGGTCATTTTAACAATTTCATAACAACTACAAGAAGAATTGTTATAAATCGTTTCAAGACTTTCAAAATCAGTTTTCAAGTTTAAAAGTTCTTCTTTTAATTGTTTCACTTTATTCTCCAACCAACTGTTTAGACCCTTGAGTTTATTATTAGAAAGAGCCAAATGGTTAGCCTCCTCGTGAGTTTCCTTAATGGCATTTAACAAAGTGCTATAATTTTCATGAGTAAAGGATATGTTAGAACTCACACTACTTTCTGTGTCTTGCCCCGCCATCATACAGAGATTTGCCTTTGCCTCCTCTTCCTTATCCGTTTGAAGAGCTGGAAGAAGGGTCATTTTCTTCCCATGCTATCTACGCTTTTCTCTGCTTCTTTCTTTTTCTTTGCAAATTTCTTCTCTAGGGCTTTCTCCTTAAATGTTTGATTCAGAAACTCCATCTTTTTTCGTTGAATTATCAACCCTTTTTGTATACCTTTTTTATGGTTGATTTTTATCCTTTCCCTTTTTCTTCGGGAACTTGCTGAATTTCCTAGTCAGCAATGTCAAGGTCTCTGATTCCCTGCAATTGCTGGAGCATTCATCTTCACTATCTTTCTGTGCAACAGACTTCAGAGCTATTCCTTTCTATTTTTTTTCTCCTTGTTCTTGCTTGTTAAGTTTGTTCATCTCCAATTCACTCTCTCTGAGATTTCCAAACAATGCAGCAGTGGTCAAGGTAGTGAGGTCTCGTGTCTTTGAAATAGCAGTGACCTTTAGTGCCAACTTCTGTCCAAACACTTCAAAATTTTGATGTTGAGCTCCTCCTTATCAAATATCTTTCCCAGACCTATCAAGTGATTAACAATATGGGTGAATCGCTTCTGTACTTTTGCCATTGTCTCCCCTGACTTCATTCTAAATAACTCGTATTCTTGTATCAAAGTGTGCTTTCTTGCTCTTTTGACGTCACTTGTTCCCTCATGCGTTACTTCTAGAATGTCCCACATCTCTTTAGCAGATGTACACTGTGAGACCCTAAAAAATTCATCAAGATTAAGCGATGAGGTTATTATGTTTTTAGCAACGGTATCATACTGAGCTTTCTTACTTTCTTTGCTAGTCCAGTCACACCAAGGTTTATCAACATACACATTATCAAACAAGCAATTTAGGCACATACGGTCCATTAACAATAGCATCTCAAACACCGTGATCAATAGATTCAATAAAAATCCTCACTTTGATTTTCCATAACTGATAGTTCAAACCAGAAAACATAGGTAGCCTATTAATCGAGGCACCCTCAGCAAAGGAAGTTTATTTGCGGCCATTTAGGATCGACTTGAATAACTTTCAAGAACCCACTCTGATACTAATTGTTGAAAAATATGATGGTCAAGTTCAAGAGGGGGATGAATTAAACTATTAACTCTTTTTTAAAACTTAGAAAATATGAATGAGTATTTTTATTAAACTATGATTACAATGTAGACAATACCCAAAACAACAAGTTAAATGCGTAACACTAGTAGAAAAAAGACATTTAATCGCGGTTATATATGGCTTACAAGCGCGGTTCCGGAACCGCGATAGATGCAACCGCGATAAAAAATACTGAAGATACAATCGCGGTTGTACAACCGCGAAGGAAAGTATAACATAACACCGCGGTTCTCTAGCAACCGCATTATAAAATCCTCATATTATGCAAAAATGGCTAAAAAAGGCATTGTCAATGCACATACCAGCGCGGTTTCTCTACAACCGTGCTGGTATGTGCACTTTTTTAAAAAAAATCGCAGCAGCTATTTGCTATATATAATTCACATACAAATTGGACTCGAGTGTCATCCCCAATGCCAGCAGAAGCAAAGTTGGCACCAACTAGCACTTTTTCCCCGTCAAGCTCAAGGCTTAAATATGGCAACGTGGACTCTGACCCAAGTACTTAACCTGCAAAAATAAATCACAGATCAACTTACACTACAGATAAAATTAACAATGGTGAAACAAAAGTTAGAGAGGTTATTAAGCTAACTGATAAAATCAGGAATGTTGAGGCCATTAGAGAAACGTCCAGTGGGTTTGCCAGTTGGATAATCAATGCCATAAGGTGGAGCATCTGATCTAGCTGTGGTGACCAAGTAGTTGTTGTTGCCATTATCAACAAGTGAATCTCCAAACACAAAGAAGGCTTGTGCTGCCTCTACCCCCTTCAAATTGAAACCACTAATTGCTAGTGTCGTCACTAGACTCCAAACAACGTAAGACATGAAAAACGGGAAAGCTAGCCATGATTTGGATTAGAGATGAAAGCCAAGTCTAAAAGGGTTAACTGTGATTGTTGGCTACACTATAGAACTTCTGCATATAGATATATATATATATTGACACATGTGTTAATTGCAAGTATGGGATTAGGTGGATCTATCTTACATAGTTTGGACTCAGTGCATTTTGTATCTACGTGTGGTTATGAGACCAAAAATAAGAAAGATATTATGATCCCGAGTATATATAAATTACTAGCCAGCTATCCTATTAGTTGTATCATAGAGCTCAGTGGACACACTTTCTGTAAGAAGTAGATAATGTTAGGTTAATTTTAAATGAGTCTAAATATTTGCACCTGCATATGATATCTCCATAGTTTTCGGGTATTAGATACATATTATTTATTTCTTTACCTTTCAACCGCTGAAAATTCTAGCTTCAAAACAAAATTATATCTCTAGAGAATAACTAGATAACACCTAATTTGAATAAGTTGTTGCGTAGTTAGAGAAAAAGGAGATTACCAGCCATGTAAGCGTTTGTGGAGGTTGATGGTGTACTCTCGGGAGACGACCTCCTCTTTCCTACCCTTGGCTTTCTCCACCATTGTTATTCACTCACCTTTGCATGTAATATGTACTGAGGATTTGCTTCTATTTGAACGAACACGCTAATAGAAACAGTCTTAATTGAAAATCGAGCAGAGATAACGTACCTTTCTTTCGATGCAGCGATGACAAGAGAGGAGGAAGAGACGGAGGCAGAAGAACGAATTATAGAAAGGGGTTTTCACATATAAAATCTAAACCGAAACCCTAAGGGCTTACATACAAGGGCGGTTGTTTAAACAATCGCCCTTGTATCTCCTTTTAAAATAATTTAAAAATTATTTTGCAGGGAGATACAAGGGCGGTTGTTTAGATAACCGCCCTTGTATCTCTTTGCAAAATAATTTAAAAAATTATTTTGCAGATACCAGCACGGTTGTTTAGACAACCGTATTGGTATCTTCCTGCAATTTTCCAATTTTAAATGTTTGTGCCTTATCATCGCGGTTCTTGCTCCAATCGCGATTGTATGGTTCAACATAATTTCAAAAATGTCACCACATTGTTTTTAATTGCGGTTTTCTTTTAACCGCGATAATATCCTGTCGTGGAATGTGTTTTTTCTACTAGTGAAAATGATATAAAGTATGCTCAACTAGTAAACAACTTGTTAAAAGTCAAAAACAACTTGTTAATAATTTTCTGGCAGTTCTGGAAAACACAAATAACAAGTTGAAATTAAAATAACTTGTGAAAAGTTCTTTTCAATACTTAAGCTATTTTCAACTAGCAGAAGAGTTTAAACAAGCTATTTTTCCTATGTTTATGTCAACTTACTTTAAATAAATTCTTATGATCAATTATCCCACTTAGCATACACGTATTAAACCATATGTCTTATGTCTTCAGTATTGTAATAACAAAATTTTTCTTTCTTTTAAGTGATCAATACCTTTTTTTCATCATCAAAATTATTCAAGAAAAAAATAATAAAATTGCATTATAAAAATTGTTACTTTTAATATGATAAACAAAAATTTACCAAAAAGATAAACATAAATAATGATTTATTCGTAATTAAACTAACATTCTCAAGTTCAGGAAAGAAATATACATATGTTTTCATATTTGGATTAATATCATATTAATATATAATGTATAACTAGTAGAAAAATAGGCTTTAACGTCTCATTTTTATGACGGTTAAAGAGGCAAACGATGTAATTAGAAACGCGGTGGCATTTTTGTAAATAAATGAACAATCCCATGTTGGTTGGCACAAACAATCGTCATTGACCTATTTATAAAAAAGAAAAATTTAAATTTTTAAAAGTTCCAAGAGGTGCGTGAATCCCACGTCGGTTAAGAGGCCATCACCGACGTGGGATTGTTGTCCACTACATCGGTTACGGGCTCATAACCGACGTGGTGAATGCTGTATGACAAATTGGGGGAAAAAGTTGAAATTAGGGCACACACCACGTCGGTTCTGGGCTTTGTAACTGACATGGTGTGTTAATAGTAAACTTTTTTAAATTTCAGAGCATGCACCACGTCGGTTGGGAGTCCAGAACCGACGTGGTACGTCTATTTTATTTCAAACGCGCCCTTTTTCTTCACTTTTCTTCTTATCCGCTGCGTGCGTATTCTCCCTAGCACTGTTCTGGCGTCTTCTCCTTCACTTTTCGACCTCCATTTGCACCTCATTCTACTTCATTTTACTTCCTCTTGTTCGCATTTTTGAGAGCTTCGATTTGAACGGTTCTATTTTCGATTTCAAGTCTGTTCGTGCTCCGTTTGCTTTGAAGCTGTGCACTCATTCTTTCTCTTCCATTTTCTTTTGCTTTTACTCATATTGTTATTGTATTGAGCATTTGTTTGTGCTTTGTGGTTTTGGTAGGGTTCGTTTGGCCGATTTGGGTTTGTTTGTGTTGTTGGTTTTGGCGTCACCACTACGGGTTCGATTTTGGCATCACCACTGCCCTACAAGAGGTGTGTTTTTATCTTCTTTGAAATGGAAGAACAATATGTGTTGAATGTTTATCTATATCATTAGAATGCTTGTTCAAATTAGAATGTTTTGGGAG
>Ga0099825_1001228_pt1 | contig 32086 bp, 16 predicted proteins | sample SiratroredBW_FD_76838 | JGI IMG/M metagenome (GOLD analysis project Ga0099825, IMG submission 76838) | Root nodule microbial communities of legume samples collected from California, USA - Siratro red BW | ecosystem: Host-associated > Plants > Roots > Nodule | place: USA: California | collected...
TCAATATTTTTTTTAAATGAACTTTTAAAATTTTTTGACAAGCTTAGATAAGTAAAATAAGAAAAAAAAATTACCCAAATGAAGAAAAAAAAAAAGAAAAAAAAAAAATATAAAAAAAATATAATATAATATAATATATATATATATATATATATATATATATATATATATATATATATAGTTTAATAAAAATGGCATTAAAAAATTTATATGGTAATTATTTTTAAATTGGAAGTTCTTTAGTTATTTTAAAGTAAAGAGATGTTTCGATTACTAATTTTATTAAATAAAAAACATTATCTTTTAATCATTAGAGATTACACTTGTCTGATTGAAATATGATACTTAAAATAAGTTGCATTAAAATATAAAATTATCTATGACATAGAAAAAAAAGAAAATTATCTCTTTATATAACAATTTAGAAGTAGTTAAATAAAGTTAAGCAGTATTTATTTATTTTAGTTAACATTAATAATAATCAATTTTTTTATGAAATGTCACATCACTAAAATAATGTAAGACAAATAATGATTAAAAATTAGTTCTTTTAAAAAATTAATAAAAGAAACCTTTGGTAAATTTGATTTGGCATTAATTAATAAACATCAAGAAAAACAAACAGAGTTTAAAGATAAGTAGTATTGAAAAAAATCAACTTAAAAAAAATAAGAAAGTTTTATAGTAATTTCATTCTAACTAAATGTATATATAGTCAATCCATACAATTTGAGTTAGATTTTTCACTAAAATATTGAAATATCTAATTAAATAAAAGACCTATGTAACTAGATCAAAACAAAAAGAATAAATTATAGAAATATCTTTTAAAAAGATATTTAAATATAATTAAGAATAATTAATTATCTATAATACACACCAAATCCTAGTGTACGAATTTATATATTCAAATTATAAGAAAAAAAAGAAAAGTAATTTGTGACAAATTATATATAGTTTGAACTATTGAAGATTATTGAGCCGACTCTAAAGAAAAAAAAAATGTTGTAAACAAGATACTTTGTGCAACTTTCTTACTTACAATAATGCTTCGCAGTTTAGAAATGAATAAAAATTGGATTTTTGAAATGAGAGAGTTTTAAAAAAAAATTAAAATAATTGATTATTATTTAAAGATAATTTATTAATTTGTTCATTCATCGTTTTAGGAAGATTTTCAAGAAAACTTTAATTGCAACTTCACTTAATAATTTGCAAACATTTGGATTTTTTTGAAAAACTTGAGATAATGGTTTATATTTCAACTTAATAAATTACTCTTTCAACATATGAAAAACCAAGTTTGTAAAGATTAAATGATTATAAAACTTGTATTTTGTGTATTTCTCGTGTATTAAAGTATTTTCATTGCAAATACTATAACATAAAATCTTAATATATCTTTTGTAGGTTTTATTATGTTACATCATTTTTAAAATCTAAAGAATAAATAAATAAACAAGGAGCTATGATAATTTGATAATAGTGTAAAAAGATGACTCTGTATATAGTGTAAAAAGATGACTCTGTATATAGTGAAATATTGATGGTCTCCTTAAATTCAATACAATATATGGAATGGAGATATGATGTATTCTATAAAGATGAAGTAGATTAAATAGGAGTTAACTCAACTTGGTTCACATTTTGGTAAGGCAAATTTTTTTAATCTAGCTTAACCCATCATGGATTAGTAGGTTATATATATTTATTGTAATATAATAAAAGTGGATTGACTCTACTCACTTATTCATAATAGTATTGTAAAGGGATCACCTGTATAGTATTAATCATAATTAATATAGTGTTGATAGTTTGACAACCTTAGGTGATATACAATCACTTGACAAAGTGTAAAAAAAATGTATTTTTTTTTTATTTTGTTTGTGGGTCTAAGAGAGATGGAGAGTTGGTGATTAAAATTAAAATGTATTGTCCATTTTCATTTTCTGCTTTCTCTCTCTGTTCCTGTTGTTTTGTTATACACTTCTTGTATTCTCCTTTCATTAGATTGTGGTGTGTGGTTTAGCTTGACTTCTCTACTGTAGTGTGCAATTTAGGATTGTTATTTGCAGTGTGATGTGCATTTTAAGTAATTGTCTCTATGTGTTGTGCGATTCCGTTTGATAAGAAGTGACGTTTGCTTTGTGGAATTCAAATATATGTGAACTCTTCTATAAAAGATATTCTCCAATATGTGAACCCCTCTTCAAAATTGTCTCCAATATGTGAACTTCTCTCCAAAATGTTCTTCAATATATGAATTCTTCTCAAAAACAGTTTCCAAATTATGTCCACATTTCACAATCCCACCCATTTCATCCATCATTTCGAAATTTGAATTTTTTTGCAAGCTGTCATATCCTTACTTTTTGCAAACTTTGTCATATCCTTACTTTTTAAGTCTTGAATTTACATATTTATTTGTCTTTTTATCATGTAGAAATAGATACCATGTCGTTGTTAAATGGAATATATGGTTTTCAACTAATTTAATTTGTAATTAATAAGTGATATTATAAAGATAATAAGTAAGATCAAAATAATAACTTATATCATTGAGAAATTAAACATCATTGTTAAAGAATATTTTAATCTTAAAAAAATCAAGATTCATAATTAAAACTAGTAAATAATTATAATAAAAAAAAATAATAAAAGACTTTTGTTGATAGGTTATTGTCAAGCACCTTTGACCCCACTATTTTCGCATTAACTGAATTAATTTCAATTTAATCCATAATTAAAAGAAATTATTTTTGTAATCCAACACATCACCTCAAACCCAACCATTGGTTAGTTACCAAAGTCAGATTTGGGAAGATTTTAAGTTAAATAATACATAAGGTATTCTTACCAACTCTAATCTGCACAACTTTTAAGATAATGAGATTATGAACTAGTTTTCTTTCTTATTTGTGATTCACCTTTCTTATTTTTACTTTACGTGGAAAAGACTTAGCATTTAGATTTCTAACTTTTCCAATGTTAACTTTTAATTATAAATATATACTAGTGTTTAATTTAGTATTATATTTTAAATTTTATTTTTAAATAAAGTTTATATTATTATTCAATTAATTTTTTTCTAGACAATTTTATTAAAGTTATTGCACATCATATGATTTATTTATTACATTAAGCATTACAAGAAGATTCTAAAATTGATCAAGGGATATTCTTTTTTTTCTTTTTCATTCCTCTTTCAAGGTGAATTGGCAAGACATGTATTAAGGAAACCCAAAAGATCTACAAGTATTTTTTTCTAAAATATGATTCTTGCTATAGTAGAAGGAACTTAATCAGAAATCGTTCCCTCCATTAATGAGAATCAAATGAAATAAAATTCCCTGTTCAAAAAATTAGGGTGATTTAAATAAATAATATGTTATAACTACCTTTTTTTTTTCTGCTGAGCCAGCAAAATATATATTAAATTTCCTTGCTTTGCATTATCAAATGTGTGTTCAGAAAGATGTGATAACAATGGAGATTGAAAAGGTTATACGAACGTTCCCTTGCAATTGTCTTGTTGACTTTCTTGTAATATGAACGGATTATAGTTTTTCTAGAGTTAAAAGATGACATATATTCATTTCATATTGGTAAATTAATCACATGCCACGAAGGATTTTTGTTTCAAAAGATAGAAAGTTGCAGTGATCAAATAAACGGTGACCATCAATTGAGATTATCATATTTGTGGGGTGGACATAACATGCAAGCAGATCAGAAACACAGAGAATATAAGAATATATTGGAAACAAAAGAAACTGAGAATACCTTAAAGGGAGAAAACTCATAAAAGTATTCAGCATTAAAAAAATATGCAGAATGTAACTTTTAGTTATGTAATGCCTGCGTTTTCGGTTCAATCATGAAGCTTGCAAGGTGGAACAATGAAAGGAATTATTCTTTCGAAAGTTGCAATTCCATCATTGGTTACCCTTCCCATCCACTGACATGTTAGAGAGATAGCATTCACTACAATTAAGGGTGCGTAAGGAGGTGCAATTTAAGGTCAATTTTTATAATGAAAAAAAAAATCTCAAAGGGTCTAATAAATTGGTTTGGCCAAATATGTGAGAAACTGAAAGTGCACTATGAATGAAGTTCGGTGTCATTAACTTTTTTGTTATAATGCAGTAATGCACCGTTTCATATTGTAGTGATACTTGTGGTTCTAGGCTCAATTCCCATTGTACTAGTGTTCTGGTGTAGTTTTATGTGATTGACACCAAGTAAATAAAATTGAGCCATGGTGGACTGTGAAATGGATGAATCAGTCTGAGTAACCTGTTACAATAATACCAGTTAAGGACCTAAGACAAGCTGAATTTTGTTATATCAGTTTTGCAAGATATTTAGCTTTCCATGAGTCACGATCAAACTTGAAATGTTATAATTACTTTTTGCATCATCAATCACTATGCCATCACTAAATGTCAGTTTTGATATGTGTGTGACTAAACCATTCAAGAGAAGCTTTGGTTAGTTTAGGTGCAAACCTCACTTAATAAGCCGGTTTTGTATCATTGAGTTAGGCTTAAAATCTTTTTCTTGATATGCCGATTTTGTAAGATAGAGTTAGGCTTGAAATCCACTTCTTAATATGGTATGAGAACTTATCCTAACAAGATTGTTGGGCCTATTAGACCATCCGTTATTGGACCACTTTTGCAAGATTAAGTTAAGCTTAAAGTCCACTTATTTTGATATATTGCTTCAAATTACACCACTTGCTGATACTGTAACTAAGTTGACAGGCAGTAATGAATTATGAAGCAAACGTGCTTTCTTTACTTTGGGGAAGACAAAAAGACAGACAAAACTGATTAGTGGGTTGAAGTCTACATGCCTGTCAGTGTCAACCACCATCACTATGTCACTGTCCAATATGCAAATCATGCAACTAAACTGCAAGTATTGTGGAATCTCACATGGCCTAGTTACGTCGATATTTTTATTTGTTTATAGATATAATGGTCGAGCTGATTATATCATGTCAAGTTAAACAAAGAGTGTTCTATACTCATATAACAAGCTAAAGCGTTCTGAATCCCAATCATTTTGTCAACTCTTCAGAGTTCTATACCTTTGTATGATTTTGGTAGACATATTGTATGCTATGAATGAATGTTAAGCAAGTATTGCAGCCTATTGAATTGCAATTAGCAATTTTCTTTGTTGGTTCCTTTTCTGTCTTTCTCTCACTCCTTCTTTTCCTTTTTGTTTGCTTTTTTTTTTCAATGAAATTTGATACAAGGAAAAAAGATAATTGAGTCTGCAACTTTTTTTGTATCCACATTCAAACAAATCAACAGTACAGTTCACATGCTACATTTACTTGGACAGTTGACTAGGAGTTCCCGGTTTTCTCTTCAGTTTCCTACTTCCAAACAAAGTTATGCGGTGAAAGATCTTGAGTAGCCTGCTGGCATACCTTCTTTGTGAAGCAAAATTTACAGAACTGATGCAACTAGTAGCTTGTCCAATTGGGTTCCTCCTTTTGCTCAGTGATCGAGTTTCTAAGCCACACGGCTTCATCTTCTGGCTTTTCACCAAATTTGGTTCTGCTTTTGTTACAATGTTGTGCAACTGAAGGCTTCTTTTCAAGGACATGAGTTCTTGTTCTAGATTTTGAATCCTGAAGCTTGTGGACTCATATTCAGTGGTTGAGAACTTGAAGTTCTGCATCACATTGTCTTTCTGCAGCAGTAAGCTCAAGGGCCTGCTACTCAGCTCAGGTTTATCAGTGTATGGACTCTCTCCTAGATTCTGACTTGCAGAATATGGACATCTAGAGCTTGATAGGCTTCCTGACGTGTCTCCACAATGTGCATATCTAAACGATTCTGAGCATTCTTTGAAGGCTTTGTGTGTGTTTAGTTGTTGAAGAAAAAGTGCTTGGACAATTAGTCGTAGAGGCATCAATTCGTTTTGTACAGCTTCAATGCACGCCTCTTGTGATAACCTCTGACAATCCAGATACTTGCACACTGCTCCCTTATCATCTTCGGATATACCCGGATGTGTCTACAGTGAAAAAGCTAAACTTGTTAAAGCTGAAATTGTTTATTCTTTGTTAACGATTTCAGTTTCATGAAGCCTGAAAATAGTATTTACTCATTATTTCTTCTCTTTTTTCTAAGGATCATGATTATTGTATCATTCAAGTTTATCATTCAGTTAAACCACCTGGTAGAGTCCTTAACATTCATTATAATGTCCTTACTAAACAGATAGTGATATTGTCATGAGAGCATGTGTAATGAACTAGGCAATGTAGTTGAACTCAAATGTGACTTTTTAAAGAAGCTTTTGAGAAATGCTGAAAGCTTGCTTACCTTGAGAAAGTTGTTGGTTGTTTTGTAAAGTGGGTAATGGTTCTGTCTATAAGATTGTGGTACCCTTTCAATGAGTTCCATGAATCTCTTGGGTTCCATATCTGGATCTGCTGCTACATTGAATAGATATGCATCCCACAGTTCTGCAACCCTGAAATTGGTAGCTTCTGGGGCATGGTTTACATGTGAGTTAGATGCTACATATGCTGAAATTATGCTTTCCATAGTCTCCAACTCCATGCTAGAGGACTTTAACTCTGCTCCACTTTCTGGAAGAAGAAAATCCTCCACTTGGGAGAAGTGCAGAAGTGATGTAATCTGTTCTTTTAACTTTGCCTTGCTTTCAGTCCTTAACCCCAACTCAAGAGATCTAGAAAGCAAGGCAAAATAAAACCCCACTGGAATCACTTTCCTAGCCTTATCTCCCACTGGAAGAAGATCAACAACACCTTGTAGAATCACTGAAGGTTTGCTATTCATTCCACCTTCCCCAATCTCATCACAGGAACTCTCCCAAAATTGGCGTGTTTGTTTAGATAGCACCCATTTATTTGCATAGAAAACAATGATTGGACTCACATACTTCTCCTTCATTCCTTGTTTCCTTAAAGATCCTATAACCCTTTTGAAAAAGTCAAAGGGTAGAGCAATCAGATCCCTCATCCAAAGGTCTTGGCTCACAACATCCTTCATTATTTCACAGCTCCAAGCTTGAGAAGCCAACTCCTCCACTGTCACAACTGGGGTGTCTCTTCTTCTTTCTGGATCAAGCACCTCCATGCATGCCATGAAGGCAAGAGATTCAATGCAGCGGCTCACTATTAACAGATATTCGGACCAAGGAAGCAGCATCTGGCACCTTTGAAGTGCAATAAGGGTGTCATCCCAACTTTGCAACACCACCTGATTGAGATAAAGATCAAACCTTTCACAAAGATTGCCCGAACAATGATCTTCGGTCATTTCAAGAAACTCTGCTGCACACCTGAGTGCCACAACATTAAAAGGGTCAATCAAAGTGGAGGATCCATAAATGAACATGGCTATCATCTCAAAGGTTTCTGGTCCTCCAGGAAATGTTTCCGGAAGCTCAACCTCAGATGTATCGTTTAACTGCTTCTTGAAGTATCCACTCTTCGAAGTCAAAGGAAACTGCAATAAACACAACATGCAAATAAATAAATAATTAAGGCAGTTAGCTATGTGAACCATTGTTGGATTCCAATTCTGTCAAACTTACTTTATGCAAGTTGAACATCTTGTCTTTAACTCGAACACGGACAGAAACAGGTAAACCAGTCTGTTGGCTCCTGTGACAAAACATCCAAGTGCATGAGACAAACTAACAACACGTGGAAATGGAAAGATCCATGATATGTGTACATATCTTACCATGTGATGACCTTGATCTTGAGCAAGGCTCCAATGTTAGGTGAAGAGAAAGGACTTGAAGAAACAGAATAATCTTTTGGACTAACAACCTCCATGTTAGTAATACTACTGCTACCTTTCTAGCTGCAACTGAAAAACATCTGATTGTGAATCCTTAATTATCTCTTGAGGAACTGGAGCAGCAGCGTTCAGATGTTAAGGAAATAAAAGCAGTGGTTCAGATGAATGGAAGTGAGATTTGAGGAGTTTATCCCAACACATTCTTGCGCATGTACTATATTATTTTGATGCAGTCAAAGTCAACATGCACACGAGTGAAACTCGAAATCCAAATTTTAAGGCTTCAAAAACGTTCTTGAATGTCGGGAACTTGAATTCTTGGGCTGCAACTTGGCTGCCTCGGCCAATAGAATATGGTGACTTTCCATGCATCCTAACATCTTAAACTTGCACTTCAAGTTTATGTATGTGCAACCATAAAGTAACTCAAGTGTACTGTGTTAACTCAAATTTACCGAATGAAATTGGTAGTTTTTGTAAGGGTAACTGTTAGAAATTTAAAAGACAAATTCTGCATATCACTCCTAATATAGTACTTATCTGATTAAAATATAGTATTGTCTCATGTATGCAATCACTATAAAAAAATAGTAATTTGTAATTTTACCTGATATGATTTTAGCATATTGAACATAATATCCAAGGGGTAGAACTTTTGAGGGTGGATTGTGTTTGTGAACATGAGGCCTTAATTGATGATGCATTTGGGGAAATGATGGGAGGAAACAGTTTACACAAGTTACGTTGGATTTGGTTTAGGTTTGATAAAGAAGGTACAAAAGGGTTTACTGGGAAAAAGAAAATGATTGGATTAAAAAAAGGGAAAGGTAAGAAGATGGTTAAGTGCATGTCAAGTTTTGTGGTTCCTTTAGGTGGCCATGGTAACGCCCAAGACGGCACGGCTACTCAAAAATGGGGTGCATGCTTTGGTTATTGGGTTTTCCTTGCTTTCAATATTTTACCTTTTCACACTCTTTCAAAACTACATCATGTCTGGCAAATAGCACATTATTTTGAGTTTTTGTTTTATTTAGTCATATTATAGTTTAGTTTAGTTTAATCACACAAAGTTAGTGATTAAACTCCAATCAACAAGTATTAAAGGTCTAATTGTATAATAATTTGTTAAGCATACAATTATTTTCGTCTTTGTTAATTAATGAGTGGGTTGTATTGAAAAGTGGTTCTTGCATGTGTGTGTGATTCTCATGGTGTTTTTAATATAATTGAGTCTTACATCAAAGAGGTTGGCATGCTAATCCCACAGGAATTTGATGAAGCTGTATTTTGGTTTTCTATTCTTAGAAATGAAGCAATCATTTACCAAAGCTGTTCATAGGCACAAATGGAATTTTTAATTAATATACTGCATCCCTTCTCTCTCTCTCATATATAATATTGTTATCTTTTTCTCCTCTATTTTTGAAATTTGAACTCTATGTTTCCGAGTTTTTCAACTGTTGTTCCTTTGCAACTCTTTGCACGTGATTTTAGTATTTATATTTGTATTTTTATATGTATGATAAGAGTAATAACTTTCATTTTTTACACAAAGACACGCACATAAGAGTAATAACTTTGTATATATATATATATATATATATATATATATATCCACACACAAAGGCTTTAATCCTGCTGCTATATATAAAGTAATACTAATCAGATGATGCCAAATCATTGAAGGAGATTTGTGCTTGTTAATGTCACAATATTTGGTCAAATATATACTTTTATGGAAGGATTTTAACTTTAAAAGAAAAATATTAATACTTTGAATGATGTTGGAGATAAAGAAGAATTTACATCCTATGAATGGGAGTAATCCCCACTTTATCAAAGTCAGCTAAGTGAATATAAATTAAGCTTGTTATCTAATCATTATTGATTATCTAAAAATATCTAGTTTCAAATTATTTTACTTAAATAATTAAATAAATTGATAATTAATTTTAAATTTTGAATAATTGATTTTTTTAGTAAAGATTAGGTTATTTTATTTTAGCATAAGTATGTTTTCTAGGAGCTTATTATTTGTTGTCTCGTATGGAAAAGTTGTGTATTTGCATGTTCATTCCTTTATCCTTCTTTCAAAGTGTAAGGATGATGAATCAAGTTGACATTTTTAATTCATTAATCCACTTTGATTATCGGTCTATACTTAAAATAAAAAAATATTTTTTATATTATATTATTTGAAAGATGAATTTAAGTAATAATATTATAATTTTAATTATTAATTATAATAGTTATAAAAGTAATAATAATTTTAATTGATATAATTAAAGATATGAATTAATCAATTAAAAATTTAAAAAGTAGTTAAAAAATTATGATATATGTATAACAACTTTTAAAAATTTAGCAGCATGACTTTTGGTTATCGAGATAATATTTCCAAGTCAAATTGTTCTGAATTAATAAAGAATAATCACTGTCGAAATGACCTATTTTCAACCCATTTCTTCCCATTTTTTAGTGAGCCAAAAATGGATCTAATGGCGTCAAAAGAGGCAATCTTGACCGGTGTTATGCACTTTATGTTAACAGAGATGGAAATTTGTCTATGCAGGAGGGCATAGCATATTTTTTTATTCTATTTTTAATTAAAAATTATTTAAATTAAATATGAAAATATCTGATTGAGTTTTAATTTATAAAAAAAGTTATAAATTTATGATTTAATTTAGATTATATTTTTATTTGTTAATTAGAAAAACCCTTCAAAAGTTATCAAATAAAAAGACTTTATTATATATATATTTTTTATATTTATTAACATATTCCTAATTTTAATTTTCTTTTATATAGATAAATAGTTACATAATCTTACTTAGGGATAATAAAAAAGTCATATATGCAAACATACTGGATATTAAATAGATATATTTAATAAATACCCATATGTAACGAGTATGAATATATTTTTTAAATAGAGTGAGTATGAATAATCTTGGTTTTCAACTCATACATACATGTTAGCTACTAATTATTGTTATTAAATTTTATTTGGATATTCTAAAATAAATGAAGTGTTCAAAATAAGTTATTAATGAAAGAAACATTAACTATTGAAAAGTATTTTAAAATTTAATTATATATGTATTTTTTTATTTAGATGTATAAAATTGAATTTTTTAAAAAGATTAATTTTAAAAATTAAACTTTAAGATCCAACTTATTTAAATTTGTCTTTCGGGAAGTAATAATATCTTATCATGCAATATTATTTGAATTATATTTTCAAATCAATTTTTTCATCTCAATTTATATTTTAAAGAATTACTTTCAAATGATTTTATTTGAAATTCTAAAAGGTAAAAGCGAAAATAGGAAACAGATATAAAACCATGAGTATTTTTTCATATAATACGAAAAAGAATTAATTTTAAATAATTTTATTTAAAATTTTAAAAAATTAACATGATTTGAGTATTTTTTTTCATAGATACAAAATTTTGTTTAGAGTTGTTTGCAAACCATACAAAGTATTATCATTATATATTTATAAGTATAAATACCATACAATAAAATTGTTATAATTAACAATAGACATATATTCTACTTAAATGTAATAAGAAAATATTGATCAGGTTGAATTTTTAATTTTTAATCTGAAATTCAAATCAAACAGTTAAATAACAGATTCAGTTTTCAATCCTCCTATTGTATGAATTTGATAATTATCTGTTTATGATCTAAATGAGCTTGTAGGTACAGTTTAAGAAGTTAAGAGTAGCTAGAGTCAATCAATTTTATGACACTCTCTTAACCATTTCAACCTTGAAGCAAATAAAAAAGACTATGGAAGAAATAAATGAGGGAATCCGCTGAAAGATCTACAAGTGATTTTGGAACGAACTTTCATGAGTCCACTGAAGAAGTCCTGTACAATACAGATATAGTGAACCTGGAAGGAGGGGAAATGCATCTACAAACCAACTATCAGAGTATGGGATACAGATACTTTGATTGGAAGTAAAAAGTAGTTGAATTGGACAAAAGGGTCAAACAATCTGTGAATAGGTGGTGGTGATGAAGGCTATGCTATCAATTTATTGGTGTTGATTCTTCATCATAGTTGAGTTCATAAAAGAAAGGATCCTTAAGGAGATCCGTGGCTGAAGGTCTTGCCCTTGGCTTTGCTATGCACTTCTCAATGAATTCCTTCACCTCAGGATCTGTGACTTTGCTCAAGGCCTGAGGCTTAATTCCCTTAGTGACCTTTTTGTATATCTTCGCCACACTGTCACATTCGCTGTAGGGTATCTCCATTGTAACCATTTCAAGCAAACACATTCCAAAAGAGTATATGTCCACCATCTCAGTGTAATCTTCCTCATACAGCTCCGGTGCCATGTATTCAGGCGTCCCTAAAATAGAATGTGCAGCATGGTTCCGTCCCACAATTGCAGCCAATCCAAGATCACCGATTTTCACCTACAAAAAGCCAAGATCAAAATCCAAGGATCTGTTCATTTTTATTCTCACATTGTACTTTCAAAAGTTGCTCTCTGAAACAGTTTCCCATGATTTAGTAATCAATTTCGCATCCAAAGTCTATTAGATTTAAAAAAAAATTATTCTTAACAAGTATTCTAAAGTTAGATAACAAAAAAACAGTTGAGAAATTAATTTGCATTTTCTTCTTCTGTTTCTTTTTGTTAAACATTTTCAATTCTAATTTGTTCTATATATATGTATGGATAATCTTGTTTGATCACCTTTTGGAAAATAGAATGCATCTTACATTTAAAATATCTAAGCTGGGAAGGTAAACATGCACATAAATTAAAACTTGTTAAATCAGGAAAACTAAAGATAATTTTCATTTAACATGTGAAAAAGAAAAGAATTGCATAAGTTTGAATGACAGTGTTTCATTTCTTTATATGATTTCAGTAGCATGAGAATGAATAATAAACAAACTCAAATAACCTGGCCAATGTTGCCGTTAACAAAGATGTTGCTGCAGTTGAGATCCCTGTGAATGATGCATGGGTCATGAGTATGAAGATACTCCAACCCTTCAAGGACCTGTTTGGACCACTTCTTGAATGCCTTAATGGAGACATGGCGGTGCTTCTTGCGGTAATCCCTGAGGTTCCCGGAAGTGCAAATCTCAGTGATGAAATTGATGTTGTGGTGTTCCTCATCCTTCCACACACTGTAACAGACGATGATGTACTTGTTGCTGAGGGTTCTGAGCAGCTCAACCTCAGAATGAAGACGATTGATGAGAACAGGATCGTCGCTGAAATTCCTGAGCCGCACCTGATTCCACGCCACCTCAATTCCTTCCTCTTGATCAAAAGCTCTGTAAACCTTCTTCACAGCTCCACAACCGAGAAGATCGTTGTAACGCCCAAACCTTCCCGTTGGATCAACCTCCACGAACGCTTCCGCTTCGCCGTCGCAACTGTTCGACTTCTCCGCAGGCATTTTCAATCTCTCTCCTACACTAAACTAAACAAATTCAAAACTAATCACAAAAGTGAATTATTACACCATCGGTTCAATAATTTTCAAAATAACCCTACTTTCTCGCCCTTTGTCTGTTCATTACATCAGTTACCTTTATTTTTTGCACAATTCTGCTACTGTTATGCATGTAATTCAAAATAAAATAGCGATTTAATCGGAAACGTTAAACGTTACCTTAACAAGTAGCGATAGGAGAATTGGGAATGTGGAAGCTGAAATTGAAAGAGTGAATGAAAATGCAGAGATTAAATAGCCGAGAGAAGATAGTGGTGGAATTTGTTAGAAGAGGAAATGAATGGATGAGGTGGCAAATGCAGAAGTACACAATCCCTTTTCCGTTTACAATTTATTTTTGATTCGGTGCTTTTGAGATCCTTTGCATGACAGAAAATCGTAATCTAAAGAGAATCAGTGCATCTGGATTCTGAAGGCGTTTTCTTGCATTCACGAGAAGAATGGGGAAACACTGCACTCAGAGATAAAGTTTCAGGCGAAGCCCGTGCTCAAGTACCTACAAATTACCAACACTACCTCACCATTCTTCCAAATAATCTCTTTGCTAATACAGTATCTGTTTCTGTAATCTTCAGCTTTTTTGTTTTTTCATGAGCTTTGAGACGCGGTGCGTTATGGTTCTGAGAGGCTACATTGGGAAATGAGGTCAATTAACGTAAACATTGAATCAACGTAAGTTAACTCACCTTGACATGAAGTAGAAGTTGACTATATAACGTTTGTTATTAATTAATTAATTGGAGTTTTAATATTTGTAATAACTCTTTTATTGTTGTTACCAAAGTCAAACAAAGAGTAGTTCATAACTGTTTATTTTTTAAATGAAATTACTATAATTGAACATTATCATTAACTTTTTTAATTAATACGGATTATTAATGAGGATGGGATACTTAACAAAATTATCTTAACTTTATGAATAACTTTTTAGTCAATAATATGAAAATTATTAAACCAATTATTTACTACAAAATGAATGAAATATAATTATATAAAATCTTAGACCAGAGATTACATGTGAATGGCATAAAACAAATAGAGTTTATGTACCAAAAACAATAGAAAGTGTTTTAGGCTCAGTATCATTTAAATAACAATTATGTTATTGACCATAGTTAATATATTTATATTATGATAAATATAAATTTAGACATTAAAATTATTTCTGATAAAGAGTAAAAACTAAATTTTTTGTTGAGAAGATTGAAAAGTAGATAGTGAATGATGTGTTTATAAAAGGAAAAATGCAGTTTGGGAAATTTGTTTAAGTTCTGTTAATTAGAAAAACCCTTCAAAAGTTCTGGTGTCTTAGACGCTGATATAAGATGTCGCTACAGAACCCTAACAATCGTTGAGTGTGAAGAACACTAGGGTTCTGGACGAAGCCATAAAAACCGGGGACCCTGGCGCGTGAAAGGTAACCAATCCCAGCGATACTTCTAGAACCGCCTCCCACCACCCGGTTCCACCTCCGTTAGAAATTTCACACCTTTGGATGAATTTGACGCGTTTCACGTTTCACTGCTCCAGAGGCCAAAGAGTACCTTTTATCACTGATGGATATGGAACCTCTTATCAGCCTCCGAGCACCATTAAAGGGTGGAATTACTTAAGGACACTTATCATTCACGCATCAGAAAATTGTGTTTTCAGCCATTAACAACAACAATTACACTGCCACAAAAGAGATCAATCCTGGGAACACTAGGTTTCTTGGTGGATGATGGATTCTAGGCTGAAAGATGATGGAAGTGGAGGTGCTTTACACGCCTGTTGCGAGTGCTACACCGGTTCCTATTGTACTACTGTAAATTTGGAGAGAAAGAACAACCTGAGAATAATACACTTTGCATACTAACCTCAGCTTAGATTGTTTATTCTTTTACAAAGTACATTATTTCTAACATACTTGTTCTCTTTTTAGGTTTCAGGATATGTTATTTTTAATTTCTACAGCACAGTTTTTTTTTTTATTTTCTTCACATTTCAGAAAATATTTTTCATGAGTTTTTCAGAAAAATACTCCCTTAAAAACACACTTATTTCTTTTCATATTTTGAAATATACTTCGAAAACCAAACATGAAACTAGAAATAGAAAATAATGGTGGTGCACTTAGCAAAAGCAAGGTGGTGTAAAATAGGCCCAATTGGTGAATGTAGCCCAGAGCTGAGAGTGCTGTGTTGGGAGAGAGAGAGAGAAGGAGAACCATGGATTGAAGACTTGACAAATGAAATGAAAGCACAGAAAAGCATATTCTGTGTGTGTGTGTCAGCGTGTCGCTTTAAAATTAATAACAGAGCAGAGAGAGAAAGAGAGAGAGAGTGGACTTTTGCTACCTTTTGCCTTGTTGTTTGGGTCAATTAAATAAGGATGTTACATTGGACTCACTCGCATTGCATTGCTTCCTTCCACCCAAACCCACAACATCAACAACAACAACAATTTCTTCTGCAACAAATAAACACTTCTTTACTCAACTCCACTCCCTCTTCTCCAATTTCGAGACCCTTCTTGTTTCCGGGTAAGTAATCTCTTCCCACGTGCAATCTTTCTATTTATATTCCCCACAACCCAATTTCACTCTTTTTCTATTCACCCTTTTCAATCTTAACGTACTAAATTCGATGTGGGACTTTTTTCTGGGTTAAGGGAGGTTTGGAGAGAAGGTAGAATAGCGTTTTTTTAGACCCTAACAAATGAATTAGTCCTCTCTCCGCTCTCTCTTACCGCTGATTTTCCTTGGGTTAATTTCAGACACAGAATAAGGCATAAAGAATAAGCTATCTTTGAATGTTTTGTTTGCAATTGGATTGTTTAACTGATAATTAAGTAGAGTATGGTATGATCTCAAAGTAGGACCTGGAAATTCAATTTTTGTTTGAGATTTGAGCTTCTGTCAATTGGAAGTTAGTATGGCTTTAATTATGCGTGTGTATGTGTTTTTATATGCATATATGCGTTAAGACTCCGATTTGGAATATTTAGATATAGTATCAGCTGTTTAGCTAGTAAAGTAGTAGAAAGAGGAGGTTTTTATTAGAAAAGAAAACATTTACATAGGAAAAACAAGAAAGTTCGGCATACTTTTTTCCAATGAAAACTTTCAGCTTTTTTTTTTTTGGTCTCAGAACAGGGTTGAGATTAACAGAACTGATAAAAAGTTCGGACAAAGGAACTGCGGATGAAACAGAAATTTTTCCGACCCAATGTTCAAGCTATAGCTATTACTGATATTTCTGTCACATGGAACCTAAATTTGTATTTTTTCTAATAGGTTTTCAAATGTGTCAGGTTTGAACAGCCACAGGCGCACATTGCTTAGCCTTCAGTCAGGACATTCATGGAAGCAGTTAATGAAACTAGACCTATTTCCTTCTGATTTATAAGAAAGAGGTTCACATGGTTTCTTCAGACAAGAGTGTAGATCAAAATATCCCTTCTAATAAGTTGCAGCATAGAGCGAGTCCTGATAGTGATGTTACATTGTCACAAGGTCATGATACTAAAAATGATCTGTCCAAACCAGAGGGAGCAAGAAGTACTCCTTCTGTTGTAGCTAAAAGTGAAGAGGGGAAGGACTCTGATGCTACTGCTTGTGCCGTGGAATCAGATCAAGAAGGAAGCACGTGCTCTGTACCACCTGAGAAACATTTGCAGAGCCCTGATACGCTTTTGAATGAATTGCCTCTATTGCAATCCAGTCAGGAAAGTCCCTCTGTAATTCGTGAAAAGGTATCTAAAGATGGCTATAACTGGCGAAAATATGGTCAGAAACACGTCAAGGGGAATGAATTTATACGGAGCTATTACAAGTGTACATATCCAAACTGCCAGGCAAAAAAGCAATTGCAGCAGTCTAATAATGGAAATATCACAGATTGTGTTTGTATCGGACAACATAATCATCCAAGGCCTCAACTGAACTCTGCAGTATCAGTTGAGTGTGTTTTGCCAGTTGTGGAACAAGCAGCACGCAAGCCCTTGTTAGCCAATGTGAAAGGTGAGTAGTAAGATTGTTAGTACTTTAGTTCCTATGCTTTCATAGAAAAGATCTTAAATGTATTTTATGACATCATTCATGAAGACAAAACACCCGTTGAGCAAGGATGCACGCCTCAACAGATCAAGCCTTTACAGTCCCTTCCAACTACAAAAGTGTCCCCAGTCAATGAGTTGAAAGCTGAACCTGTACAATTGTCTAAGTCAAGGAATCAGGTTCATGACAAAGAGGATCCTGAGTCAAAGCGACTGTAAGTTGTTATCATTATGTTTTAAAATCTGTTTTGATATATATGGATAGCTAACACTGCCAAATTGATACCAAGCAGGAAGAAAGACAATAGTAATACCGATGCCACTGGAGTTAACATGTCAACTCGTGAATCTCGTGTTGTTGTTCAGACCTCAAGTGAGGTTGATTTGGTAAATGATGGGTATCGCTGGCGCAAATATGGGCAGAAGCTAGTTAAAGGGAATGCAAACCCAAGGTACATGTTAAATTTTCATTTCAAATACAGTTTTATTTTCTGCCACTGTGTGGGTTAGAGTGTGTTTTATAATGATCCACAGTATCTCACTTTGCCTTGGATGAGCTAGCCTGAAACCTTGTCGCTATAATTAATTTCATTAGCTTCCAGTCTATATTATGTTCAGAGTATGTTCCACATGCACTTTTTGTAGGATTTTAATTTGGTTAAACTTAAGTCCACACAACTAGTAGTCTCAATATTATGGGCTTAACCATGATTTAGCAGTCCTAAACTGGTTTTGAAATGCAAGCGAAACTCTTGAATGTTTGAACATAGATGAACAATTTTATTATAAATGTCGTGTTCTTAGTTTAACTGTTTTGAACATAGATGAACAATCTGGTTACACTGTTTTTAGATGTTTATGTGCTCTTTCTATTCCTCTATGCACTGAGCTTTACATGGATACATCATTAAAAAATGTTTAAATGTAATGTGATTGCATCTTCTCCCTACTGCAGGAGTTATTATCGATGCTCAAATCCTGGATGTCCTGTCAAAAAGCATGTGGAAAGGGCCTCTCATGATTCAAAAATTGTAATAACTACCTATGAGGGACAACATGATCATGAACTCCCTCCTGGAAGGACTGTCACACATAATGCAGCTACAAATACTCACTCAACAACCATTAATGGCAAGGCAGGAACCAAATCTGCAGTTACTGTTAATAGAGGGGAACAAAGTGGTTTGGACTCAGCAAGCAAATTAACAGAGCAACTAAATGGCAAGTCAACTATTAAGTCAAAGATTGGTGATATGGTTGACTTTGGAGGGATCAGCCTTTCTAATGAGGGTCCTGAAATTAAATTAAATGAGCAACAACAAAAAGATAACTCAGGTACTAAAGACGATTCTGTCAGCAATGATGTTGTATGCCATTCTAGTTCTGGAGTTCCATGTAGATCAAATGAACAGCTGAAAGATGAGGTAAAACCTTTATCAGAAGGAACTAAGGATTGCCTTAGCAAGGTTGCCATTCATGATACCCCTAATACAGAAAGGGAATTTAATAAGCAATCAGCAGCTGATGCAGAACCGGTCCAAAGCTAAATTTGCAATTCTTTTTGAAGCTGCAGATGGTTACAGAAGAGTACAAATATTTGACTATGACATAGGCTTGACAGATATATTGTGGGAATATAATTCCTATTTCTACTCTAACCTTCACTCCACTCTTCTTCTAGCTCTCTCATTGTCTTTGGGCAGTTTGACTAAATATGCAAATTACTATTTATACTACATTGGATATCAAACTTGTATACCATTATTGTTAGAGTTAAATAAGATTTACGTTTTCGTACACATGTATCTAAAATTCTAATACATCATTAAGCATACTAATCCTTCAATCTTCCTTCCTCGTTGTAAATTTGTAAATTTAAAAGTGCGTTGCAGAATTGTAGTAGTTGAATATAGCTAAAGTTATTCAATACCCTAAAACGTGAGTGTTGGTGCAGTGGTTTAGGTCCATTCTTTAAAGAGTATTATGTGTTTTAGAGCTTATAGGCCGATTATATCAACAGCCAATTCTCTCGTACATTCACGAGAAGACGAATTGGTGTCAACTTTTGAGGCTGATAAAGAATTTTATGGTGCATTACGTTTATGCTCATTCTTGAAGTCAATGGAGATAATATGAGGGTTTCTTCTTAGACATTCGTTTATAATTTTTATTTTTTGACTTCCACCTCTCTTTCTACTGAATTGAAAGTATAGAAAGATTTGCATATTACAAGGCAGAGAAAACCTTCATGAAAAAGTTACCGATATTTTATATGTCACCGTACCCTTTTTAATATATGCGATTCTCCTATTTGGCACTGATATTATTTTGTCAAGTCCACCTTTACAAGTTATGATCGAGCAAGTCAGCTTGCAAGAAATTCGTTCTTCCTTCACAAAGAGACACTTGCAAATGTTGAGATCCCTTAATGATCACATCATCTTTTCAATGACATAATATTTTTTCTGTAAGAAGAAAATTCTTTCTTGTAGAAGGACACAAGAAGTTTCCTTCAGATTGGTCCACCAGAGCAACGATTACACCCGCATAACCCCTCCAATACGCATACCCTGGACCAATAAAAGGAGTGACTGTGCAAAGTTAATCTTAGTCCCATTGCTACCCTCTTCCTCACAGAATAAAGATAAATTTCATCAAATTTCAAACTCTGTTACGTTATTTTCTTTCAGTAAATCACTAGTTATCATAAATGAAGACACGTGGGCTGTTTTATTAATTTAATCCGAACACTTAAAGCAAAACATCTAATAAAGTATATGGACAACAATGTTTGATGACAGGATAGCATAGTTTTGAAATGGCACTCTCCTAATATTCTAGAAATTACTTTCCCCGCCACTAAGTATATTACTTAACCATTGGGGTGTTCAGAATTCAGGGGCCAGAAAAGATTTTGAAATGACAGATTAATATTGCTGAAAAAGAAAATTTGTACCTACAATTTCTATTGAAATGCTTGAAACAAAGAAAATAGACTATTAGATTGGATTTAATGTCGAGAACTTTCTCATTAACTTTTACAGTAATGGAACAGAAAACTAAGAGGGATAGGTTCTTCTTCGTACCCCTCAAACTTGCAGGAGTCACATATCACCCAGTCTCATTTCCATGCGCAAGAAGCAACCAAATCTCTATTCATCCAACCCAGATAAAGAGCTCCATCTCTCTCTTCAAGCCTATATCTATTACTGTAGTTCTCAAGCAATTTCTTAATGGTACCATTCACCAGTGAACTCAAAGGGTAAGGAGTGAAACCGGCCATTGCAAATCTTGACCTCCACTTCCCAAGCACCTCATGCCGTTCAACCCTCTCAACCCCTTCACAAGCTATGATATTAACCAAATCTCTTGCCAAACAATGCTGCTCAACATTGATTCTCTCTTTATGATCTCTGGGAAGAGTCACGTCTATTGACTCAAACATTGCTGTGTAATAGTCCAGAGTTTCAAGGAAACGTGGAAAGAATGCAGCCGTGTTTGTGTTAGATTCCTGCTCCACAAGTGTCACCACCTTTGGCGATAGGCTCCTAACCAACCTCAAAAGCCTGTCCCTGTGATTCTGAGTACTCACACTTTCATCTGGCATGTGATGTAGCATGAACGCAAAATTCACAGCCAGAGCTTCCCCCGGTCGAACTCCAAGGTTATGTAGTTGAACATCACAACCAGAGATAGCTGCAGCATGAAATTCAAACGGCACCTTAAAATGCTCAGCAAGCTTTGATAACCTTCTTCCCACTATGTGCAGTCCACCACCGCGTGCATAAGCTGATTGTGAGTCATCAATACCTGTAATCCGAATGTGGGGTGGCCCTCCAGGTCTAGCTGCAAAAGCCTGAATTAAAGTGATCCACTGGCTTCCTTGACCGATTTGGAAATCAATTATGTGCACCCTTTCTTCATCTTTCATAGCTTCTGCAATGGCTCCATTTGCAGACATGTACCCGAATTTGAAGTAGGGGCAAACCTCATACAGTATGTGCATGTAGGAGAGAAGCTCAGCACTTTCTGGTTCTTTGCATCTTAAAGCTTTGTATATTGAACTCCCAGAAGCAGCCAATCGCGCAACAAGTCCTTCCAGCATGTATGCTCCCAACCGTTGAATTGGATCTCCAGAAACTGACACCATCTGCCTTAGTTCATCCATCAGCCACTGTGCCATGAGCAAATCATTGTCTGCAATGGCTTTGGCACATGCAACAAGGATGTGCTTCAGGTTTTTGCTAGAAATTGCCACCATTGTTTGTCTCCAACTGTCCATCTCAAGTGAAGCAAAGTTGTTTCCATTGCTTATGGCACTGTCATAACTATCAAGATTATCAGAGTCAGGGCCAAGCATTACACTTTCCAACTCTCTCAGTTTGTGCTTGAAGCTGCTTAAATCATCGGTTATGCAGGAGCCACTCACTGGAGAGCCATAGGTATTCTCAGGGGAATGATACTGGTCAGGTGGATATGACTGAGACTCTTGCTGCGATATGGGGCTACCATTGGGTGAGAAACTAACAGTTGAAGGGGAGTTGTAAAGGGTGAAACTGCCTGCTACAGACGATGACTCCAATGTACAGTAAAGTTCAGAAGAACTTGGAGTTGAAAAGTGAGTTCCATGGCCTCCATCATGGTAATATAGCTGTTGATTTAGAGCCCGATACTGCGGCAAGCAGTAGGCTTCAATTTGTTGTAATGGTTGGTAGTACATGCTTGAACTTCTACGTTGCTCTGATGCCTGCATTATAACTGACCCGGTTTCAACTGTGTTGTGGTAGTTCAAGTGATCTCTTTCTTGTATCTTGAAGCAGAACAATGAACAATAGTGGCCTAGAGATATCTGCTAATTGATCCTCATGGCAAGAAAACAGATATGGTCCTGAATTGTTCAGGTTCTCTTCTGAGTGGGGATAAGCTGCAGATTTGACATGATCTTCTTTCTGCGTGGAAAAATCACAGCATCAGTTTTATCATATTCAGCTGCAACTTGTAACTTACATACAATGAATAGAACAGAGAGAAAGCTACGGCTGAAATACTCAGTTGATAGCAACAGAATATAAGGACAACTTTTTCATGTCCTAAAGAAATTAGGCGTTTGGAGTCAGCGGTCTACTTTTTCTTCTACTTCTTCTACCGTGTATTATCAACTTGACTCTCATACCAAGTCAAACAATTAATCTCTCTGCTTATTTTCTTTTTAAAGAATGAAGAACTAACTGGGATCAATCAGTGAGACTTTCCAAGAAACATCATAATTGACCAATTCGTTAGTTTACTAATTTTTTTCTCTGCCAAAAAGAAAGAAAAATACTTTTGAAATTTCCAGAATTAAACAAAGAGAAGGGAATAATTATTCGGAAAGGGAAAGGGAATTATCTAAACATGAACACCAGATTTCCATAAAAAAAGGTAAAAAATAAGACGGGCAAAATGTACATGGACCCACATATTGTTGAATTAGTGTTCAAAACAACTGCAGAATTTAAGGGAAAATCCTCAGCCAAATCTAATGAAAAATATAATCTTTATCAAACGCTGCGAAGAAAATTCCCAGTTCTGCTTGTTTAATTCATTTCAGTGCTTCTGGTTTGGCTGAGCTGAAAGAAGAAAGCTTTGAATTTCAGTCAGAACAGATGTACAAAAAAACAAAAGCAGAAACAGAACGGGAAGTACTTTCCTTTTGTAGTTTAATGAAGTTACACAGATATTCTTTAGCCAATATTCACCTATACATAACAAGGTTAATCAAACTACCCCTCGTACGGTATTCACACATAAATCATAATTTATTTCATAACAAAATGCACATCATCTCATGATTAGAACTGGAAATTAAAGTTCACATCTCATTGCATGAATTGGTTAAGAATCAATTAAAGATTAGAAAAAGAGAGATATACATTTATGTAAAAACCATTCACATCATGACATCAAAACATAAATGCTAAAACACTGGAACTCAAAAAGTCCACGGGAAAGAAGTTTGAGCTTAATATACTTTACTTCACAAACCCTTGTAAACAGTGAAGATAAAAACAGAAGCAGATTTTGTAGGAACCTATGAAGCCAAAGGCTTCAGTTTGAGAAGTTTTTGAACATTATACAAGTTCCTTACCAAGATTTGAGAAAATTGCAGGGTTGGAAAAGCACAGTGGACAAGAATCTCAGAGCAAGAGGGAGTGTAGAAGACAAGGCTAAGGCTATTCCAATGAAGAAAAAACTAATGCATATGTTATAAAATAATGAAGGATAAATGACCCTTCCATTATTATAGAAACCATTGGTTGGTGTTAATATGATGCGCAAAGATGACTCTTTTTATTGAAATGACAGAACACTCCTTGTTATCAGTTTGCTTGGTCAAATACAGCCATCAATGCCTCTCTTACAATTGTGTCTCACATCACACGTGGCCTTCTTTGAGTGAGCTAGCATTAGCTGCTTCACTTCAGTTTCCTTTTCAATCCATCTACTTACCGATTCATTTTTTCTTGGACCATTAATATCATTCTTTTTCAAAAGAAAAACTTTATATTAAATGTAAAAGAAACAAATACTGGTATTGTATGCATAGTTTTTCTCTTTTCTTTTATACACTTGAGTAGTACCACCAAAACCATATCCATTACATAATTTCTAGACCACCTCACCTCCTATAAGGTTTTCATTGATGACCTACCAACTTTGATGCCAATTTGGTGACTAAAAAGGACATCCACACACAGAAGCACAATTGTATCTGCATATCTCAGTTGTTTGTGTCAGTAATTTTGTCATTTAACTCTATTCAAAACAATATCCAATGCCATAACAAACTATTAGCATGCTGCTACTAATAACAAAAATGTTAATCATTTAATGGGAACCACTAAATTTAAGTCCTTCTCACTACTTACACAAATGATTGACAAGATACTCATAAATTTCTCTGATTTCACATAGCTGAATAACAGGGTATTGAATACTTAAATATTGTCAACTACTGATACAAAAGAACCTCCCCAACAAAATTAAAACATTATTTAAAGTAACAACCTCAAATAATAAGGATTATCATATAGATTAATGTTTAGTATTGTACGCAAATAATATATGTAATTATGATGATGACAAGGTTTAGATGTGTATCCATCCAGGGTGGTTTAGCTGGACCGATGTCTCTTGCACGACATGTATGGGCAATGACATCAGATGAATGACATGCTCAGCTCATCCATCAATTGCAAATTAGTATTATTATTGGTTACAAAAACTTGTATTGGTAGTGTTATTTATGAGAGTTTCTGTTCAAGTTTTGAAAACGAGTGCATTTTTCTTTCTGTTCATGTGGAGAATACACTACTGGGGTCCCCAAACCATTGGTACATCAAAAATTTGAGCATGAACTGCTTAATACACAATTTTCTATACCACTACGTTAGCTCTTTGTGCGGAAAAAGATACATATACCTGCATCATATAGAAATTACCAGCAAAATCCAATCTTTGATTTGGGAAATTTTAAGAGTAATTGTTTAGCTGAAAAAATAGTGTAACACAGTAACCGCACTTTGCTGTAGATTACAAACACTGTAGAAATCATGAATTTAACTTCACTGAAGTGAAAAAGTACATATAGTGAAGAAATAAAGGTTTATGTACTCTTGATTAAAATTGAAAGACCATGTAATCATAACGTATTTCTAATTAAAACTGAGTAAATTACTTTATCACTTTAGACACTTTAGAACCTGACTTACACAAAGTGCATGTCTGCAATTAAATCTTTAAAAGCATGCTCATCCTCTGCCCAATCTAGGCTTGGGAAGTGACAAACATGTCATATTCATTACTTGCATTGGATCTTGTGCACATATTAATTCGATTTTATTAGATTCACTTTTGATTTCAGGTGCTTCTATTATTTCAAATAAATAAAATTAAAAAAAATGTGTATGTGCATACTCCTAAGGTGGTTTTTGTATTTTAACATTATATTAACCACTAGTGTATAAACATAAGTGTTGAGTGAATAATGGTTGAGATTGAAAAACTTTGAAGAGAGAGAGAAGAGAACCTTATATTAAAGGCAATGGAATCAATGATGTAAGAAGTAGTGCCTTACACTTCAGCTAACATGCACTTGATCCCTTTCTATCTAATTTAACATTTTTTATTTTTTTAAACCCTTACATTTATTTTATTTTGCTTGTTGCACTTGTTCTCTCTCATAATCCATTGAACTTATCTAGAAAACATCTATTAGAATCTCAAAAACTTTAAAATAATCACTACCTCTTATCCCAATCCAATTTGAAGTTATAATGATGTGTTACATAGAAAGTTACTAACTCAAATTATTTAAGAGTGCGCATTCTTGGACCATATCTCTCATAATTGCGTCTTCAACTTATTAAAACAAAAAAGGATTGGACGATAACTGCAATTAGATAGATAAAGTGAATTTAAATATTAATTAGCTTTCAACTATTCTCTTGTTGAATAGATTTTTTTAATACAACATGAAGGGTTTTTCTTTTTTATTTTTGAATTGATGTACCCAACGCACAGTGGTACGAACAGAAATAATTTGACTAAAATTAGGCAACATGTATAAACTTTTTGAAAGATTGTTAATAAACAATCTTCGTATAAACTGACTTTGAATCCACGTTGTTTCGGATTCCAAATTACTATTATAGAAGAAGAAAAAAAGATAAAAGACAAAGCAAAGAGTTATTATTTATTAAGGTCCACCATACATAAATATATATGTGTGTGTTACTTTATACGCGTGCTCTTGTGATATTGTTGGATCATGTTGTTAATGAAATGCTGAAAAACCAACGGCAAGAAATGCATAATTCTTTCTCTGGAAATAGTAAATGAATAAAATCAGAAAGGATTTTTGGTGAAACTTTAAGCATCCATTATTATTCTTGCAAAACCAAAACATGAAAGGGTGAATTGATGTGATTTGGGAAGTAGTTTTCCCCTTTAAATATGCTTAGGGAATCAAATGAAGCAAAGAAGTAAACAGAAAAAAGGAAGAAAAAAAAGGGAATCTTGGTAATAGTTTGTCCACTCCAAAGTGAGTGTGAAGAATGGCCCACACCCTTATTTACTTACTGCCCTTTGCTCAAATTTGGAGTTTTGTGTTTATTCTGGTGTGCGCCAGCGATTGTGTGGAAGATCTACTAAGAGAGGAAAATGTTGTTTATTTTTTCACATATTGTGGAGCGTCTACTTAATTTAGCTTCTGGGTCAAGCCAAGATCTTCTCTCATCTCTTCCAAATCATTTTTTTTTAGATCTTCATATCATGTCACTGATTGGTGGCCAAAGGATTTTACCAAAGGATTTTGATATCATCTAGGTTCAATCTTTAAAGATACAGCATAAATAAATTTTCAAATTTTGAGTAAAAGATATTTGAAATGTTATTTAACACATCTTAGTGAGTATATTGTTAAGAATCTAAATATGAGTCTAAGTCTCACATTGAATAAAAATGCGAAAGTTTATATAAGAAATAAGACCTATAAACCTACTGCATTAACATTTTGCATTAAAGATAGTATCATTGTCTTATATATGTTTAACCCATATCTCCTTCTTAATATTCCAATAACAAGACCAAATAATATCATAAATACAACATATATAACAACTTGAACTCTTCTCAATTACCTGAGCTAGAAAAATCAATTAAGCTTTTGAGATTTTAAAGCTTCATCATTATTAAGAGATGAAAGGGTAAGAAAAATTTTAACAAAATTTGTTAAAATGGCAGCACATAATTCATGGTGAATTGTTGGAATGGCCTTCTGATGTTAGGATGGAGTTTTGGATGTTCTTTGCTTTACGCCTTGACTTTAGGCCATCAATCAAAGTTCTGAAGTTGGGCTGTTGTTTCGGATTTGTTGGCCTTCATCTCTAAGTTTCTTACCATATTCTGTTTCATTCATGTGGTGGAACTGAGTTAAAAAAGGATAAAGGTTTTGCTTTTTTTTATTTCTCTCAATATTATAATAATTTTAATTTTATTCCTTTTTTCAACTTATTGTTAACAACAACTCAATTTTGATACTTACAACATTGGTTAAAAAGATAAAAGGTAAAACAGTTTAACTACCCTTTTAATCCATTTAATGTACTTCATTCATAAAGTAGTAGAATTCTAATCCAAAGATTAAAGTTGTATAACAATGCCATGTTTCAGCTTCAACTAATTGAATCCCTTTTCAAGTCCATAAAAGACAAGTATTTTCCCCCTCTCTACTTCTTTCACCAAGTTTCACTGTATTTTTAACTGTTGAAGAGTTAAAATAACTATAAGGAATAGGTTTTGGTAATTTAGAATTATAGCCAATACAAATTTTCAAAAGTTAAATTTAACAAGTCAATTACTCATCCAAACTACAACATACCATTACTCTTCACCTTTTGTAATAATTATATATATATATATATATATATATATATATATATATAACAAATTGTAATTTAGAAAATATTTCTCAAACAATTACATAGATGTTTTCTTAATAGTAATTGATGAATTTTTAAATTGAGTTTCCCATTAATTAGTTTTGAGACTCTTACTACCAGTTCTATCTCTCCTCTGTTCCAAGGTGCACATATCAAAACAATGGCTAGAGAATAAATTGTTGGATATCTCAATCAAGAGGACAAAATCTTGCATCGGCTTATAGAAATGGAATAATGCCTTACATAGGGCAACCTTTGTCCCTCCCTTCCCAAAAGCACCAAAATGAACTTCAACTCTTAGAATAAACTTGCAATACATTTTTACCTATTTAATTAACATCTTTATTTATCGAAATGGAATTCATATTTGTTTTCAGCTAGAGGTGAAAGTAAAGAAAAAGGATTGGTAGAACAGTAGCCCCTTAATTCACAATCAAAGCGTTGGTTAATGCAGAGCAGAAAAAAAAAATACTTTTGTGTCCATATATCGTTGAATATGCATATACATGTACCCAATGATATATAGTATTCAAGCTTCCATTGAGAATATGTAAGACAAAACCTATATATTTGTTCATTTCTAATTAAAAATATAGTTTTACTTCAGCAATCTGCTTAATGTCAGTTTGCATATAAAAATATGTAAATTTTTAAAATAAAATTTTAATTTGAATTAAAGAATAGTTCTAGAAACATTTACATGTCATAACGTCCTTTTTAGTGTTACTAATACTAAAGTTAAAAGACAATTAGACCTAATGAGTAAGTAGTTATATATTATATTAGCCACGTGACGTATTAGAAATAAAAAATAAATAAATTCCACGGAGCAGTGTTCAATTTATAATGAACTTCACATCCCAATTATTCTTTTTATAGTTTAAAATATCTTTAACTAAAAGATAAAGACTTATCTCCTAATCCATTTGAAATTTTTTTATTGATTCAGCATAATTTATAATATAGTTGGTGGGGTTACTCTCTAATACTATATATAAACAGAAAAATTAGAAAAACCGTGACAGAAAAGAAAAAAAAAACGAATAGTATATAGCAGTAAAAACTCAGAAGCTGAAACTTTAACGATTAACCAAACTGCAGAAGCTTATGAAAATGAAGAGGAACTGAAGACATGAAGTTATGATAGTGAGAAATGTTGATGAAAGAGCAAAAGTTGTGGATTGTAGTACTTTAGGATGCAAAGCATTGTAAGTTGCATGCAAAAAGAGAGAATGTAGGGTTTGGTGGTAAATATTTGTCCCCCGTTTCCTAATTCCTAAGATGAAGCTGAACCTAATTAGAGTGAACAATGATTTATGAACACACTCAGAGTAGCTGCTACGTGGGACAAGGCTTAAACTCGGTCCAATAACATCTCTGAAAATGTTACCAAGTTTCAGGAGTGTGTTTCAAACCTAAAAGCCATAATGAGAGATCTTGACTTTTGCATTGAGTTTCTCTGTCATGGCACCGCCCATGTAAGGGCTTTTGGGAGATACATTACCTTGATGTTCTCTCCTTTTTATCTGCAGAATTTGTCCTATTCTTATCCTAACAATTACCAAAGTTGCAGGTTTTGTAAATTGTATAAAGGGTATTGTTCAACAACATGTTCTGCCATGCATTTTGGCCAACACATGGGTCCCTCTCCCCACATGTGCCACTCTTTTCTTTGGAACAAATTCTTCACAAAATCCATATTTTAGGCTACACAGCATTTTTGTTTGTTCATGACGCGGCAAATTCCACTTGGGAAGTGTGTGGTGGAGGAGTTCTCATGTATTCTTGTTCCATCTCTCATTTAGGGTTTACCCTTTTCCTTTTTCTATTTCCATTTCATACAAATAAATATACTTTTAAATTTACAAATATATATATACACACACATATATCAAATTTCAGTTTTTCTATCTCTTTTTATGGATTATATATTATACACCTTCTCTTTTCTGTGTAGAATAAAAGAATAAAGACACCATCTCCTATGAAAAACATACTATTATCCAAAAAGTAAAAGACACGTTTAATCCAATTTCTGAGGGACTAGGTAAGCAAGCATTTAGTACTTAGTTGTAGGTTATTTTCTAGAATTTAGGTATCATTACCAGTTGCAATTTAGAAATCGTCAAATATATCAAGTCAGAAGTCAGTTCTTTGATGAGGGCATTTCAACGCAGTAGACCAAGAAATATTGTGTGGCATGGTCTGTTTACTTCCTTCAAAGTTCTTAACATCTGGGAATTTCAAAGTTGTAATTTTTTTTTTTTTTAATCAGCAACATTCCAAAGTTGAAATATTGGACTGGAAGAAACAAATTGCGTACTTGTCAAGCATAGTACCATATTTTAACTGGTAAAGCAAGCCATTTTTAGGTTAACATAGTCTCCTCATATTTTCCTACTCAATTTTCTAAGCAAAAAGCTTCACCAAGAGAAACAATAATTTACAATTTGTAGGATTAAGTTGAACAAGTAAAAAACTATAATTTTACAAAGAATGGTGCATTTTAACTCCATAATTAGTATAGGCTTTTGGTGAGATTCCTGGGCTAGGGTTACTCCTCAATTAATGTACACTTTTGGTTTTATATGATGTCTTAATCAGAATGTCTGCTTTATTTGATTTATTCAATTGCAGAGTCCACCAAGGACTTTGACTTTGGAGGAACCATGCTGTTAATTCTAATTCCAAATTCAAAATAGGGACAGTAGAATGCTTCACCCCTCAAATTATATTCTGGTTGACTCTTTTCTCAGTTTGGTTCCTTGAGTATTGGAGAATCCATTGAAAGTCCAGAAATATAAAGAGCAAAAATATTACACAGGAATATTAGTGCTGTATACTTTTCCTATTTTTGAGGCAAATGTTTAGTTCTCTGTCACTCTTAAAATACTTTACTAATTAAAATGTTAAATGATTTTCACTATTCTAATATAATAAGTATTTTTCAATAAAACTTTTTCATAGCATCAATTTTAAATATTAATGTTAAAAAACTAATATTGAATATACTAAAAAAATTTACCAACTGATAAAAGAAGATTGACCAAATAAATTGTATAGCTCTTTTACCTATTTATGGGCCGTACTTCTTCGTAGGGAGGCCCATTTACCCTTTTACTTAATTTATGGGAAAAAAACTAAAAAATAGCTAAATATGAAATATTTCTTTCAATAACTATCAGATTCTTTTGTATTACTTTTCAAAATATAATTTTTACATTGTGAAACAAATATTTCAAAATAAAAAATGAGTGATCAAAAAATGTGAGACAAAGGAGACAAAAAGTTAAGCCCTTAAATTTGTAATCCATCCCTGAGAACTAAGAGACTAATGTTGTAAGAAAAAGAAACTGAGACTAACACTTGCAAAGAAAAGTAAAGCATTCTTGCTATTAACTTCCTCTTCCACAGTTTCATAAATGCTTTGCTCCTTAATTGAGGTTACTAATTTTAATTATTAATAAACTAAGAACTGTTGTCTGATATAAGCAATTATATACGGAAAATATATTAGCTTGACATTATTATAAAAGATCAGTGTATTTATAATTCCAAAAGTGTCATGATTTTCCTTCTACTATGTTCTCACAATATGCACATGTATAGAAGCATAAATTAAAAGTGTACATAAACATTATAACGAAAGTACAAGTTTATACAATCATTAAGTTTAAAGAATAAAAAGCCATTTATTATATTCTATAGTATCCTATATCGACATTTTTTGTGATTATTTTATGTCTAAAAGACCTTGCTGCTAAAGTATTTTCTAATACTTTTTTAACTCAAACATTCACACACTAAACATATTTCATTGAAATAAATATATAACATGTGGATTTTAAATTCGTGAACATAAATATTTCTAACTGTTACATGATTATTTTGTTGAATCTTATTTTAGATTGGAAATATATTGCATAATTTCAAATGTAGACTTCCAGATTATACATTCTAGAATGGATTTCTAGATTTGTACGATCCAGAACCATGGACAATTCAGACTTTTCCTCACTTATGGAGGTGCAGAAAGAAAGTATCTGGCCCTAAAAGAAATTGTCTTCTCTACGGGCCTGATTGTTGGGCCAAGATAATTGGGCATTAGAGGTCCAGTCCAGAACAATTAGTACTGTATCACAATGTTAAAAAAAAAAAAAAAAAAAAAAAAAAAAAAAAAAAAAAAAAAAAAAAAAAAAAAAAAAAAAAAAAAAAAAAAAACAGGGGAAGATAATGAGAAAAAAAAATAAAATAAAAATAATAAATAAA
>Ga0099825_1001229_pt1 | contig 32084 bp, 14 predicted proteins | sample SiratroredBW_FD_76838 | JGI IMG/M metagenome (GOLD analysis project Ga0099825, IMG submission 76838) | Root nodule microbial communities of legume samples collected from California, USA - Siratro red BW | ecosystem: Host-associated > Plants > Roots > Nodule | place: USA: California | collected...
AAATATAATAATAAATATATATATATATATATATATATATATATATATATATATATATATATATATATATATATATATATATATTAATACAAATATATAATTTGGATAATCTTATTATTAATAAGAAGAAGGAAAAAACTTACATATATAGAGTAGGTTGTTTATTAAATTTAGATTTTTGTTTTGATCATTTACATTTTATCAAATTCATTATATATTATGCAGATTAAACTTTAAATTTAATTGAATAACGATACCTTTCATTACTACGTATCTAAGTTTTTCCAAGGAAGATTTAGTTGATAAATAATGTTGGGAGAATTATAATTTATAATTGGATGAAAATTATCTATTTTATGTTGTCGATTTACAGTAATTAAATATTTTAATTTTTCTTATATTTTTTACAATTTTTATATTTAAAACTTTAATTTTTCATTTTGCTTTATTGAATTTTTAATCAACATCCTTATTATGAAATAAAATAAAAATTGAATATTATTTATTAAATTTAAAAAAATTATTTAAAAACTATAAAAAAGAACATGCTGTTTCATAAAAATTACAGGCAATTGCAAATTCTCTTTAAAATTTAATCCAATCATATTCAATTAAATTTCTCCTAAAGTTTGGAACCAATGTTCTTTCGCTTTCAATGCTCCTTTGTTTCTTGGATGGATACCTTTGTGTGAGTGTTACTTCCAACTTGTCATTTTCACGTTTCCATTCTTATAACCCCACTTCTATTATTTTCACCAACAAAATTGGATATATATTTAATATACACTAAAAAAAACTATTTAGAAATCAATATTTAGCTACAAATAAAATGGTGACTAATTGTGATCAAAATAGTAATTGATATCTATCATTAGCTACCAAAGTTTTAGTGACATATATCATTAGATTCTAAATTGATATCTAATTAGTTAGAGACTAATTTAGAATCTAATGATATAAGTCACTAAAATCTTATTAGATAATGTTAGATACCAATTATTTAACTTAATTGGTCAATAAATTCAATCATTACTTCTATTTGTAGTTATTTAGCAACAAAAATTTAATTTGATAACTATTTTAAATACAATTACTAACCATTTAATGTGATAGCTAAAAATTAGTCTCTAAATAACCTTTTCCTTGTAGTGTATATTTGGTGTCTGTTTACAATTTAATATATATTAATATTATAAATATTATTTTTAGTTATCTAAAAAAAGGCAACATTCACACAAAAATTATATATTTAATTTTTATATGTTTTTAAATTAATGAACCTTTTATTTTAGTTATTTTTAATTACGAGTTCTCTGCAAACTCAACATACCTTATTAATAAATATTGAATTTCAATTTATGTATAACTTTGCATTTTGCTTATGTTTCTGTTATCATGTAAACTATGTTTGATAATTATTTATATTATTGGAAAATTTTAAATAAAACTGATGGCAAAAAAGAAAAAATATTGCAAAAATTATATTTATTTAATTAAAACAGTTTTTATATCAAAATAAATGCTATCTACAATAATCAATAAAAAATATTTTTATAATGATTTTTTACTATATATATATATATATATATATTTTATAATTTTACACTTAATGCTGTAGTAATTATTTTTTATGTAATAATTGTTATGATAATTTTTTTCAAAAATTTTATTGATTGTTTTTTATCGTAAAAATTTATTAACGGCCATATTTTCACTAACTTAGTATAACTTTTTTTCATTTCTATTTAAACCAATATAAATGTTAAAGAAATCAAAGTATAACAATACTAATAAATTTGAAATGAGTCTAATATTTGTAAGTCTTTATATTAATGGATATAAAAAAAAGTGAATCAAATTTTACCGTGGATGATATGAAAGTATTTTGATATAAGTGTTTTTTTAATAGACGATTCAACACCGGATATATTAAGCTAATATAGTACTTAAATAAATATTCATTCAAAATTAAATTTAAATAAATATTAAGGTTTCTTGAGATACAAGAAATTGTTTTCTTCAATCAATCTCGTGACACAAAAAAATTTGATTGAGCTATTCACTTGTACTATATGCAATCTAACTATGAATTGATGAAAAAAACGTTATGTTAGAGAGATAAACTTTATCAACATAAAGAAAAAAAATACTAATCAAAGTTACATTAAATGTAACAATCACATAAATCTGGTGAGAGGCACCATGCATAGAAGTTGAAGCTCTTCAATAGCTATAAATAACCTCCTAATAACTACCTTATTTCAAATTCTGGTAAAGCTTTTCATCCAGAAGAAAGAAAAGGTGAAAAAATAAGATATCATGTCAAATTCACGCTTAAATTAAGAACACTCATTTTAGTTAAAGAGAATATGTTATACATACTTAAATGCTAGTCAGATGATAGAATAAACCTCAACTTCATATGAGGATCCTCAAGCTTAAAAGTAGAAATATTGTTACAATATTAGAATTCAAAAGAACTTCATAGAAACACTGAGAATGTTTATCCAATTACATAAGAGAAAGAACTTATCCATTTGATACATTAAAAGAGATTACACTCCCTAAAAAGTAAGATGCTTCGTATTAGGAAAGAAAGTCTAGACTGCATATTCATATGTGAGATGTAACCATTCTTTTAATAGCCAAACAAGATAATAAAACATTCATCCTAAATATTCAATCCTCGTAAGTTAGCTAGAAGTGATTAAATATAAAAAAATACTCATCAAATTAAGAATGATCAAAGTAAACAAATACTCATTAAGCTAATTAAATAGATTTTTAAAATGTTTATGGAAGTTTATTTCATAATAAATATGTAAAGAAGTGTTTTGAAATAATTAAAATTTACTTCCAAATTATGTATTTGGAAAGGAAAAAAAATGCAAATCCTTATCTTAAAATATGTTTTTTTTTTTCTAAAATGTGTAGTCGGAAAGTCTTTATTATTTAAAAATGTATAGTTCTGATATTTTTATTATATTTGGAATAACATGTTCCAAAAGAGCAAATATTTTAATAATTCGTTTAAAAGAGAGTTACCGTGGAAAACTGTGGAGGTGCAATAAGTAATTGCAGGTGTATTGCAGCCTAATGTTGCCGACAGCCCAGAAATGAAAATAGGACTAACCTGGGCCCAAAGGAGACGGCGTCGTGCGACTCCAACGTTCATTTCACGTCTCAATTAGTCATGGTAAAGTAAGATGGTTCCGATATCAAGAATTCTCCGCGGTACTTCAAAACTTCGTCTTCAATGCATCTCCCTCCACCACCACCATCACTACCATGGACGGCAACAACCGCCGTCGCCGCCACCACTTCCTGCCACGTTCTACCTCTCCCGCCTCTCCCGCCTCTGCACAAACCTGGAAAGGCTTCAGAAGATGCACGCTTCCTTGGTGGTCCACGGCCTCAGCGGCGAGCTCATGCTCTCAACGAAGCTCCTCAGCCTTTACGGCTCATTCAGCGTCCTCCATCACGCCCGCGCACTCTTCGACCTCCTTCCCTCCCGCGACTTCTACTCCTTTAAAGTCATGATCCGCACCTACTTCCTCAACTATCACCACTCCAGCGTCGTTTCGGTATATCGCCTGATGCGTCTCTCCCTCCATCCCATCCCTCACGACGACATCCTCTTCTCCGTGGTTCTCAAATCTTGCACCGAAACACGTGACCTCTTCCAGGCCACACTCACACACTGCCACATCACCAAGTCCCTCCCTCCCAACAGCTTCCTCCTCACCTCTCTAGTCGATGCCTACTCCAAGTGCGCCCAACTCCCTCAAGCTCGACGGGCATTCGATGAAATATCCGACCGCGACGTAGTTTCCTGGACCTCAATTATCGTGGCGTATGTGCAAAACGACTGCCCTGGTGAGGGCTTAACCTTATTCAACAGAATGCAAGAAGCCTTCGTACACGGAAATGAGATTACCATGGGAAGCGTGGTCAGCGCCTGCACCAGCCTGGGTTGGCTGCACCAAGGAAAGTGGGTTCATGGCTCCGTTATCAAAAATGGAATTTGGATTAATTCTTTCTTGACCACGTCGCTTCTGAATTTTTATGTTAAATGTGGAAACGTTCGGGACGCACGTGCTGTGTTTGATGAAAGTATATCTTCTTCCTATCATCATCAGGATCTTATTTCGTGGACGGCTATGATAGTAGGATATACTCAAAGAGGTTATCCTCAGTTAGCAATAGAGTTGTTCAAGAACGAGAAATGGGTGGGGTTTTTACCCAATTTTGTCACCATTTCGAGTTTGTTATCTGCATGTGCGCAATTGCGGAGTTCTGTTATAGGAAAATCACTTCATTGTTTAGGAGTTAAGTGTGGATTGGAGGATCCTCTTGTAAAGAATGCTCTTGTTGATATGTATGCGAAATGTGGCCTTGTTTTGGATGCCCGGAACGTGTTTGAATCAATGGACAAGGATGTTGTGTCTTGGAACGCTATTATTTCTGGTTGTGCGCAGAGTGGTGAAGAGTGTGAGGCTCTGGAGCTCTTTAAGAGGATGAGATTGGAGTTGTTCTCGCCGGATGCAGTTACTGTGGTGGGTGTTCTCTCTGCGTGTGCTTCCCTTGGCGCCCTTCAGCTTGGTTGCTCTGTCCACGCCTTGTCGTTGAAGGATGGCCTGGTGTTGTCCAGCATCTACGTTGGCACTGCTTTGCTGAATTTCTACGCAAAATGTGGGGATGCGAAGGCGGCGAGGATGGTGTTTGATTCGATGGGGGAGAAGAATGTGGTGACGTGGGGCGCAATGATTGGTGGCTATGGGATGCAGGGGGATGGAAATGGATCTCTTGTGCTGTTTAGGGATATGTTGAAGGAGGAGCTTGAGCCTAATGAAGCTGTGTTTACAACTATATTAGCGGCTTGCAGTCATTCGGGAATGGTTGGAGAAGGGTCCAGGTTGTTTAATTTCATGTGTGGGGAGTTGAATTTTGTTGCTTCCATGAAGCACTATGCGTGTATGGTTGATATGTTGGCGCGCGCTGGGAACCTTGAAGAGGCGTTTCATTTTATTGAGAGAATGCCTGTTGAACCTAGTGTTAGTGTGTTTGGAGCTTTTCTCCATGGTTGTGGGCTTCATTCTAGGTTTGCGATAGGGGAAGTGGCTATTAAGAGAATGTTAGAGTTGCACCCTGATGAAGCTTCTTACTACGTGCTTGTGTCAAACCTGTATGCTTCAGATGGGAGATGGGGCATGGTTAAGCAGGTTAGGGAGATGATAAAACAAAGACGCTTAAACAAGGTCCCTGGCTGTAGTTCAGTGGAGATGGATCTCAACAATGATACTTATGCCAAAGTAGCAGTACTTTCTTAATCAGCCTTGTTCATTTTGCGTGGTAGTAAAACAGAACTACTTGCTTCAGTAAAACCTAAACTCTATGGACTTTATTCTTGGAAGATTAGAGATAACCATTGGATATGAGAATCTAGGAGCTTAGGTGCTTGGTAGATGTAATGGATCCGATTCCGGAGAATTGAAGTGAAAGTTAAATATTGTCTAGAGATGCAGTGAAACTCGCTGGTATCACCATTACACCCACACAAGACACTGTTGAGGATGACCTTATGAGGTATGTAGCGGATGCAAATATTGCCTTGTCATTGCCTTGCTGCTGCAATGAAGTGGATAATGTGATCTCTGCAGTGGTAAAATGGATAGGTTGGATTGCGAATGATCTGTAGAGAAAGTTTGGTAATTCGGGAGAAATAATATGGTGAGAATAGTGAGGACTCCTCGGACGGAATGTATAAGGTTGACTCAATGACATCGCCTGGTTCTTTTTTCCATAACTTCAGAAATGTATGCTACAGTTAAAATATGAAGATGAAAACAATAAGACCAAAGAAGTCATCTACAGTGGAAAATGCTGATAAAAGATATGTAACAGTGCAGGAAGTTAGTAAGACTAATGATTCAAAATTGCGAATAGTTAGAATCTTAGTTCATACATTAGTTTGTACAATGTTACAAGTAGTTGTAATTTTGCTATTCAAACTTGTAGAAACAATACACATTCGTCACTCAAAATGATTTTTACGATGCAATAAGTGGTTGTAACTTTGTTACTTGTACAAAACCTTGCTAACCCGACTTTAATAAATGATTAGACAGGTCTCATCACTTTGCTTTTAATCACTATCTCAAGTAATCTTGATCGATCACTGATAGCCTTCTAAATAAACGATATATTTCACTTCCTTATATGTTTTTAATAAGTAATGTCATATATGGCAAGGATTGAGAGAATAAATAGAGGGAAACGATATAACATAATCCTACCTCTATCCTACCTCTTGATTCGAAGATCCTGGACTTGCATAAACATAGTACATCCAAATCAGATGCATTATGCAAATAAATATATGAAGACATTATGACAATTAATATATGAGTGCTTGATGATACCAATAATTATCGACCTAACCAAACAATAACATGCCAGAAGTATGCAAGAATTTATCCAAAAGATAACAAAATTTCATTGAAACGTTCAATTTCATAGTCACCAAACGACTGAGGCCCAATGATGCAATGAGGAACCAAAGCCTAATTTTTTTCAATATATCTCCCTTGAAATGAACAAATAATACAAGAAACCCAACCAATTAGCTTCCACGATCAATTACATATACAAACAAAGGGAACTTGTACTCCTTCAAAAAGTCCAGAACATAAAAGGAATGCTTCCATACACATTTCAAACTAATATAAGGCCTCTTCCTGTTAACAACGACAAGGGCAAGACAAATACTGAAGAAACTGCAGTGAACTTCTTTATCCGCTAATGATAAGTACATGAGTCTCACGGTCTGTCATACACATACTTTGTTCTGGGATCAACAATGAGACCCGTCCCTCCATTTACCTCCAAATCATGCCTACATGAATAAAAGTATGAAACAAATTAGTGCCAGCTATGATCTAAACTACATTTACTATAAGGAAATAGATACTTCAAGAAAATAAATTGCAGCACAAATAGGGAAAAAGAATCCTGTGAGGATACTTGGTAGCATACAGCATCATTCTTAACATGCTATAATGCTTCAATTGTAAATACTTTTAGAAGCCATATATTGAAAATGGTATATCGTACAAAATAGCAATATGAAAAGAAAAAGTATAGATGCTCCACGCCAAAACTAAACACTCAACTGAAACACAAAATCTGGGATGGTCAACTGTTCACGAGGTACATATCTGAACAGCTGCAGAAGTCGATCAATATATACCACTTTCTTCCAAACCTGAAAGTTATATTTTAGTAAACAAATATCCACATACATATAAGGTCATAAAATATGTTTAGGTTCCACTACTTTACCACATTGTCCACAAACATCTGAAGCCCAAATACAGCTGCCTTTAGTCCGAAAGTTGGGTGAAGGACATATATTGCCTACACACGTCAGAATAAGAAATCAGAGAATTTATAGGACAGCACAAATAACTCGTAAGAGTACCAAATCAATAAAAAAAAAAAGGAGAAGAAAGTAAACCATGCTTACATGCAGGTTGCGCTGGTGCTTCCGACCAAGTATTTGTTGCAATCTTCTCATCCAACCCAGGTCTGGCTGTCTAATTATATAAAAACAGAGGGGGGAAAAACTCAACTGCCAACTAAACCAAAAAGTAAAGGGTACTGCAGAGCAATCAGGAGCAACCAATAACGACACTTTCATAATTCACAAAGCACTATCTTAAGCACTGGGTACTGCACAGCAATCAGGAGCTTATGTAAAATACTCTTGAGCCACCTTCAAAATGTACTGTCTTAAATTCAAGTATGCTTCACTCCAGTAGCACAACCTCAATTCCTTTTAACATAATTTATCTAAAAACACCGTTGTCTCTCTTAAGTGATGCTTCATAAAAGCCTACCACTCAAACAGGAATATCTTCCCTCAGCAAGCAATGCATTTTAACAGCTATAACATTCCTCAACAAAGTAGCATATACTTAAGTCACATCGAATCAAACCAAGGGGTTGCTCAAATTTAACAACAAAGGTACAAACTACAAGTGGTTAAGTGGCTTCATGACACTATGCCTCGCACGGACAAAGCCAATGGCCAAGTACGGCCCGCAAATATGCACTGCCAATACAATGTGAATAGTTTGGTAACCAAATTATTGCAGATGGGGATAAAACAAAACCGTTCAAACAAATTTTCTATATCTCGACAGCTGAATTTTCAGATTTCCCTTTTTCAGAGTTGAATACGAGGAGTGGATTACCAATTAACAAAAATTATGTATACAAAACTATTTCAATTAATTTGAAAAGTAAACAAATAATTCACAAAATAATTGAGTTAGCAATGAAAGTATAATTAGCTCATTCCACTTGAAGTTCCTAAAATATTTATCAATGATTCGCTTGTAGCAAACCTATATTTCATAGAAAAATAATAAACCAAAGAGTACATCCTAGAATTCAAACATTAAACACTTACATCTGCAAAGATGCAGCAGAGTGGAAGTACACAACGGAAAAGGGCTTCTGTATTAAAGGCTCAAACTCCTGAAATTTAACACCGAGGAAAAACAAAGGGGAAGAAAGATCGTGATTAGAACTTACAAAAATATTTTTTGACTTCAGTAGAAGTATGCATTGCCAAAGAATTTACAATGGCCAAACTAAAGCTTGCCACCAGAAAAAAAAATGTCCAGTGGCAAGGTATAGCCAAACTAACCTTTACCACATGGAGCACAAACCGCTCCAGATCAAGACACCTGAGTAAGAAGTGGGCCCCTACAACAACCATGACAGGATGGCCCTCACTGTCTACCCCTCCACGATAGCTGAAAAACAAATATACCTCATACATGAATCACAAATATCATATAAACCCTCGAAAGATCAATCTGAACACATACATGAACCATTCACATTGAATATCTGAGTAACAATGTAAGGAATTTCCAAAACACGACTCCATTGTGATTGCAATCATGGTTATCAATAACACTTTCTCGCATGGAGAGTTGTAGGAAGAGGTTTACATGGAGCAGCTTCCAGGTCTCACCTTGTATGCCTTTTGACACTCTCTACATGGCTTAAAATAGTCTCCCCATGCCAAGTTTGGTAACTTTAGTTTTACCTTACTTTAGTTTGCTACGGTCATTATGGGGTTGGTCAGTGCTTTTTTTCTACACTCTCATACTAACCTATGCATTTATTTGGTGGTTTGATAATAACATCATCATTGATGACAATTTTGATGGGACCCATCGGCTAAATTACACCCACAGTCAATTCCAAATGAAAGACGTAGGTTTGTTCAAATATCTTCTAGGCATCGAGGTTGTTCAATCGTCATCTAACATTGTCAATTCCGAAAGATAATATGCACCAAAGATCCTCATTGAGACTAGCATGCTTGATTGTCATCCTAGTAACACTAATATGAACCCTAACATCAAGCTTCCTTTAGGTTAGAGAGCCATTACAACACTCACGAAGATATCATGGACTTGTAGACTTAAATACCTCATTGTAACAACCATCACCTTTGCAATCAATGTGGTAAGACAATTCCTCCATATCCCTTATAATAACCATTGGGATGTCGTCATGTGCATCCTCAAATATATTACGAATACACCAAATTGCAATGTCATGATTGTTTGTTACATTGATTCTAATAGGGTATGATCACCATTAGACAGGAGATCTACCTTTGGCTATTGTGTACTTCTCAAGGGGATTTTGCTCTCATTGAGAAACGCAAGAAGCAAACTACAGTTGCTATATCCATTGTTGAAGCTAAATATCATGCCATGGCAACAACTACATGCGAAATTACATAGCTTAAGCACTTCTCCAACAACTACAAATTGGAGATATTCAGGGCATGAAGCTTATTTGTGACAATCAAGTTGCCATTCACATTGCATCAATCGAGTCTTCTATGAGTGAACTAAACACAGATAGATTGTCATGAGATATTCATGGCATGAAGCTTATTTGTGACAATCAAGTTGCCATTCACATTGCATCAAATCGAGTCTTCTATGAGTGAACTAAAAACAAAGATAGATTGTACTGTTGTCAGAGAAAGTGTTCCCAGGAGAAATCACCACCAACTTTGTTAGCTCCAATAACCAATTGACAGATATTTTCATAAAATCTCTCGAGGGATTTCATGTAGATTGTATTGTAACAAACTCGGTGACATGAGCGGGATTATTAAAGATAAAATCATTGCATCATCATTATTCCTTATAAATAAAGAAATGTATGAGCTCATTACACAATTCCTTTAAATCTTCTTGTAAAATCATTATCCAGCAACATTTTTCTTTCATTTTCTCCTCTTCAAAAGACTTGCTATCATTACAGAACATTCTGACTATTATATATTAATACATTTGATAGGGATTAACAAACACTGAGAATTATAATATTGAAAAACCTTTACAACTATCTGAAACAGTGGAATCAGAAACAAAAGGAAAGTATGATAGAGACTACACTAAAAATATGCAGCCCTTAACAAGCACCCCATGTCTGCAGCTAGCAGTCCTCTAGCAGGAGCCTTCCTAACATCCTTGCCCTAAAATTCTCCCCTTCTTCCAAATCCCTCCCCTCCTCTATTCCCCTTCCATCTCTCCAAAATGCTAGAATACCCCTCCCAACAAAAAACTGCCACCTGTTCATTGTATCATTACACCCATCATGTTCTCCCCCAATCAAATCCTTGTTAGTTATTCCTTCATTGCCCTACTATTCTCCAGATTACCATCTTGTCCCAATTCCTCCCTTTTTCCTGACTCAAGTTACTCTTGATCTATTACCATTGCAATTAGTTGTTTGATGAAGAAGCCAAAAAGGATAAAAGAAATTTTATAACCTTGAACTTAATTAATCTAGTAATACATTGTCAGTAAGAACTAATCAGTCATCCTAACAAAAAGTAACAAATAAAGCACCACAAATAATATTATAACTTACACAATTTTCATTTCTGCAACTTCGGAAAGATTTAAAGAATTTGCTTTAGACAGGTATCTAGAGTGTAGAGAATATTCTTCAGCGGCAGACAAAGTAGGTCCACCAAGGTTGCCATAACCTAGCAGTTTAGCAATATTCCAGCCTTTTTGTGCTTCAGCAGTTTTCTCCCACTGCTCCATACGCCTTAGATCAGGGTCTTTAATGATGGACATGAAGGCAGGATCCAGGAATGAATCTAAATATGACGAATTCCTATTAAAGCCACATCAATCAAGAAATACCGTATGTTAGATTAAAAAATGGATCGTGTGCTATTTAATCAAATACATTGAAAACTCACAAGCAATTACAATTATGTGCAATCAAACAAATTTAAATATATCAGAGATATCAAAAAATATGGTGAAACATAAAATACTTGAATAGTTGAACAGAAATATTAACCATATTTTCTGCTTCAATAAATCAATATTGCATATAGTTGGATTGATGATGCGCATCCTAGTCTTGTATTTTTCTTTTTCATAATCAAACACAAAATCAAAGTATTAAAAAAACTAAAATATGAAAAATATTACTGACCTGCAAACCAAGCCAACGTCACTAATAGGAAGATCAATTGCACATTCAGGTGGTCTAGAAACATTCCTTTTGGGCAAAGGCTTTATTCTGATTTTACGCTCAGCCATGATTGTCTCACCATTTTCATCCCCAACGTCAGCAGGAAGTTTAGTTAAAGCAACCTGCTCCTCATGTTTATCACGAGGAAAGTACAGTGGAAGCAACCTTCATGAATAATACAAAAAGTATAAATAATTAATAAAGTCTAAAGGCTGGCTGAAAAGAAAATCAAACCAAACTTATCTAACTATTGTAAGTTCAATTTTCTAAAAAAATTGCAGGTATAAACATCAAAACAAAAACAAATGCATAAAATACCTTTTATATATTTCAGTATCAGTTGTGCTCACGGTGCAAAAGACAACAGCTGTTACATTGTTTTTCTGTTTCTCAAGAAATCGTCGCACAGTTCCTGAATAAAAGACAGTTTAGCCTAAGAGTAATATATCATCCTTCAAGCATTTGCAAACAATTGTTAACTTGACACAGAATCATACTCTATATACTAGATGCATTCAGCAGGGATATGATAAAATAACCTGACATCATAGGAAATTACACATTAAGGTATAATTATTATGTATTGAAAAGGAAAAACGATGCACCCAGCATGGACTCTATTTCCTACTCAAGCTGCAATTGTCACCCTATATTTAAACACTGATGAAATGATAACATAGAAAATCAAATTCTGCAAACAGTAACGGATTGATAGACAAGTTGAAGAGAGCACATGCTTTGGCATTCTATCTCCCCCCTCCCTTCCACCAAATTTTAATTTCCCTTACTATCAAGTTAGCAACTCATTTTCCTGTTTTTTGGCATTTGTGGCTTGAGAGGAAGAAAAACGAGGATGTGTGAATGAATCCACGTCTTAACTACAAAACAAAGGGTCACTTATAACTAGAGCCATAAATAAAGTGGATAATGCCAACAAAAGTATACGATGCCCCTAATTACAATATTTCCCAATACACAATATATCACATAATTACAAGATTCTTAGCAGTGCTTCATCTATTTTGAGTATGGATGAAATGAAACAACAATAATCATGTAATAATAATACCCAAGAGTAATTCCGCTCCCAACTTTCCATGAGGTTGCCTAATAAATCAAGCATCAGCTCATAACATCAAAAGAAATAAATTGGAAAAGTAAAATCCTGTCCACATAAAATCTCACTTATAGCTACATGTGCAGCTGGTTCTCGGGGATAGTTCTTTGCCTCCGTATAAATACAACCCATAGCAATGCTACATAAATACAAGCCAAAGAAAGAAAGTAAGTCGTAGTATTTTGAATAACAAGACATGATGAAACAATAAATGTTGTACGAAAATAAACAACATAACATTTGGGGGAGGGGGAACCTTTGAAGTCCATTTTCAACCAGAAGCTCCAGGCAAGAACGATAGCAATGACTTAAAGCATTCTCTGCAGCATTATGGTACTTAATAGCATACTTTGGGCCAACAGTGTGGATAATTTTCCTGCAGGTAAATTATCAAAGAATAAAACATGGTATACAAATAATACAAATTGAAGACAAGAGATTGCTAAGTAACAAATGAAGTTGGGTCAGTAACAAGGGGGTATAAAGTAGAATGCATCAACATAATTTCTGAAGTAGGACATGATTAACAGTTCTCAGATTTTAACAAAAAGTATATCTAATCTAAGATCCAAATAAAGATAAAAAAGCACAGTATTCAAAATTTAAAATTCTCGTACAAATCCAGTAAAACGGGAAACCTTTAACAAGCAAAAATTATGGGCTGGGGGTCACACAAACCTGGCAGGAAGGTCATATGCCTTGGTAACTTTAGCCATCCCTGTTCGGCATCCACCCTGTACACAATACAGAGGTATTAGTTGATATTCAAGCATCATTTACAGAAAGCTTCTTCCAATGATGACAATATTCTGGAGCTGCTTATTACAAATTTAAGAAATATTAAACCACAAAAAATGTAAAAAGACAACTAAAAACATAATAACAAATAAATGTGTTCAAGTCCCCTTCTCACATAACATTCAACTTCAACATAGAGCACACAATATGTTTTTGGTAAATAAATATACCAAAGTCGCACATTCTTCTGCAAGAACAGGTCCAGCTGCATCATGTAATCCAGGGCAGCTGTGCGCTTCATCCATATTCTGTTCATGACAAGAAATAAAAAACAGGTAAGAAATATGATATCATTAGCTCCATTTCATCTATCGGTGTTCAGTTCTAACTTCTAACCGGTGTTGCCACTAGTGGATTGCGAAAAATCACAAAAAGGTGAAAATCCACTTTATAGTATGCAGATAGTGTCATGGGCAAATAGTGGTAGCCGCTGGCGGCTGAAAATGTAATACATAGACACAACAATTAAATATTTAAAAAATTAAATGCGACTCGTAATCTAGTTCAGAAGCAAGGAATGGAATGTGGATAATAAAAAGACTAAAGTGGGGAAAATAAGAGGCATCTGCAGGTCTATCGGGTGTTTCTTTAGTTCAAAATTGCAGCCCAATGAATAAATAAAAGGCCATGACAATTTGACTTATAGTTTAGCAACTCACGTGAACATATATGCATGAGTTTGAAGCCAACACGCAAGCTCAAACCTATAACTCCAAATGCGACCTGAACCAAATCCACGGATCACTAGTATCTTTTCCTCCTAAACCACGGAACCCTAATTGCAACCTTCTCTCCGCCATCCATTCACCGGATTCAGCTTCACTGGAAACCCCTGACTCAGTACCCATTCGTGGAGTTCACGTGACAGCATAACAAATGTGTTTCTCCCAAAACCCACTACACAATCATGTTATAGCACCCCCAGTGCCCACTGTTTGGCAACACTGCTTCTAACTTGCTTAACAGTATCATTAAATTATGAATACTGACATACTCTCCTAGTCCTAATAACCATTTTATTTCTGATACTAGATAAAAGAAAACATTAAATAAAGAGTAGATTCCATTCATGCCTTGAGAACACAAAATGCAATCAATACTTTTTTTTTTATTTAGTAATTCGTATGTTCGTTGGGAAGAGCTGGATGAAGAATTATTATCATATGCAGGTACATTTTGAGATGCAGGATAAAATATTCAAAACTAGAAGACTGTGGAAAAGACTCTGTAGAACTAGTAAAGAAATGAATAACTAAAACGTGAAAGAATGACGAAATGAAATCTGAAAGAATGACGAAATGAAATCTGAAAGAATGTATATTGCTCCTCAGAAAGGTGCCCCAAGAGAGAAATAAATGCACAAACAATCCAGGACTTTTGAGATCCAGGCCTCTCCTCCAAATCAGTTACAACTCCAAAACTAACTGGTTCCTTCTAATCTCTCATTTTTATAACTCTTCTACTGTTTCTAACAACCCTGACTTTACACATAAACTTCTGATACACAAACTGGGTTGCGCTCATCTAATTTTGGGCTTATGCCTAATCCTTCTATTATCTACATTCTTAATTGGGGGTCTAACAAACTCTTCACAAGTGTCAATGAATGTTAGAATATAATTCAATTCTTAGTTGCAATCAACCACAGATAACAACAAGTGGTCTGAGAAAAAGAAAAAAATTGGGCATTTGTCAAAAATCATCTGAATAAATTTGATTTATCAATTTGATTCTTTTGATTTTATCAGACAAAATTACAAGTGTTCAATTTGATTTTATCAGCCATTTTTTATTTTAAAACCTTAAAAATATGTCAGAATTTCAACAGACTTTTAAATTACAACACAGAGTAAGTGGCTGAAAAACAGAATACTATGCAACAATACAATACTTTTCCCACTAGATTGGATCAGACAAACCAAATGATGCCACAGTGTTCTATCATAAATTAAATCCTTGACCTGTCCGTTTAGATGTAAGACCTTTCTATGATTCCCATGTATGTGCTTCCAGCGACTTACCCATCTTGACTAGTTGTCTGTTTGCAGTGAAAGGGAGAGATAAGGTGGAGGGAACAAAGCTGAAGTGTGTATGGGGAAATTGGTTGGGTTGAGGGTATTAGTGGGTGGTGGGAACTTTGCAAGCGTCAGAGAATTTAATCGGGAAAATTTTTGTGATGTGCTTGCGTAATTTATGGGTGGAGGAAAATTGAAGGCGAAAGGAGAAAAGAATAACAGACGGAAAAATTAAATTGTTTAAAATAGCCTTTGAAAAGCTAAAACATGAAAGATGGAGAATTTTGTGATGTAAACAGTACAATTTTATAGTAAAATTCTTGTCGTTATTGCACTAATTAAAACAGTTATACTGACTGCACAGTTATACTAAATAAAATTCAGAGTTTTCATTTCTCTCAACAGTTAGGGTGGTAACTTTCAGCCAGAAGGAAAACGTTATAATTTTATAACTTTATAATAAAATTCTCATATCCAGACTTCACAATTCTAAGCAAATGAGTATGAGTTCTATCACGAGGTTTCATATATCACAGTAACAAAATAGAAAACACCAACATACAAAAGTTCTACTAATAAAGGAAACCTTGAACAACACAACAATACTAAAAAAGCCAGATAGTGCTCACCTCATTTGTTGAATTCACCACCGCATCCACTTCAATATTCCAGGGATTCCCCCTCCACAAATATATCTTTGAATTGACTTCATGGTCAACAGGAAATTTAGACACCGAGTCACCGCCATCACCACTGTCTCCCAAGGGCAACGCTAGAGGATCAGGAAAATGTGAACTAGAAAAGGAAGTTTCAAACCCCAAGGACTGATCAGCATCATTCCATCGCGGAACTTGATCTAATGTGACAACAGAGTCCCCACTGTCAGTAGGCAATCCACCCCGCGGTGTGGCAGAGGTAGCCACAGGCATATACATTTCAGGGACAACGGTCTACAGCACCAATCCCTCTGTTGAGCTTTCACAATCACTAAGCTACATAAATCAACAAGGTAAACATTCAAAATTCAGCTGTCATGAATAACCTTATCAGATATAAACTACAACCACTGATACTAATAACCATAAATATGATCAAGAGATTCTATTCGCAACACAATCACCAACCAGAAGTTTCATTCCAAATATAAAACCACAAAAAACATATTCCAGATTAAATTCTAAAGACTAACCAAATCTTGAATCATCACCTCGAAGATTACCCAAATTGTAAAGCACCACAGAAACGAAAACTAGTTATAATCAGAACCCTAATTAGGAATTTAAGGTGAGGGAAGAAAGTGAAACCTGAAATTGACGAGGAGAATCTGCAGCTGGAATTATGGAGTGTCGAAAAAGATTCCGCAAAACTTAATTGGTTTGGGACAAATGAGAAATCCAAGGATTATGATTGTGGTGGGTTTACAAATGCAAAAGCTTATGCGTTTTACTACAAAAGGAAAATAAAAGTAAAAAATAATGTTTGATTTGTCTGTTTGTGACGCTTTACGTCTCTGTAATTGAGATCCAGGTAAGGCTGACGCAAAACTGAGAATGAATTCAGTTAAATTCGTGAAAATATTCAGCCAGATAGAAGAGAGGATGAATAATATTGCAGTTATTCACCCTCCTTTTCTTTCTGCTGAGTTTGTTTCTTTCGTTTTCAAATTTCAGAAAATAACAACAGTTCTTCGTTCAACAATCTAGTTTTAAAGAAAAAAAATGAAAATAAATAATAAAAATATTAAGTAAATAGCCAGACCTATAAAAAAGATATTTTATAGCTGATAATAGTTTTTAAATACATATTTTCTCAAAGTTAAATTCACACGTTTTGATAATTATATTAGGCATAAGTTATGTGATGATTTTATAAATATATACAAATATTAGTGATACTGTGAAGTTATGAATAAGAATATATACACATGTACAAATTTAATTTGGATTGATTGAATCGGATTTTAATGTAATCTAATAAAAATTTATTTTTCAAACTTTTAGTCCATTCAGTTTTTTAATCAGTTTTTAATTTAATTGTATAGTTAATAAAGGCCTCTAATTGACAGAAAAAAATCAATTAATTATTATAATAAATATTATTTTTAAGATAATTATAATAAAAGAACAATCATTTTTATTTTTAGAGGAGGAAATCAAAATTGCAAATTGTTTAGCCAAAGCGAGCTCTTCCACAACTCAGCAACCCTTTTGTCTTTGGGAAAATTATCATCAGCAACTCTAATCTTGTCTTGTTTATATTTCTGGATGATAAAAAGAATTAACAATTTTTTACTATATATACTGATCTTGACTGAATAATTATATAAAAACCATTTATATTACCGGTACATAAACAAGTTAGTGTTCATTAATAATTAATCTTATTATTATAGACTGACCATAGTTAAAAGTAAGAATTAATATAATCAGAAAGTTTAAAAACTATTCCCTCTTAATATATACATAATTTTCCCTTAATATTGTTTGTTACATATTCAAACAATTTATATGTAAAACATTTTACCATTTTCATAAATATAAAAATATCATTTATAATTTGTACCACGTGACTGATCGATAAGGTAAGATCACCCGACCGATAAGTATTTTCGGTCGGACTCTAACATTACATCTGTAATTTCAGATAACCATTTATATACCACATGGCCGACCCATTAGGTAAGATCGACCGACCGATAAGTGTTTACCGTTGGAGTCCGACATTACATAACCATTTTATATTAAATACATTTGTGACAAAAGGTAGTTTGGTCAGTAGATAAAATATCATAGGTAAGTACAAATCATAACCAACCTTATATAACTAATTTCTGTTATAAAATCATAACAAAACAGGATGGGTTCAAAGCTCTTCAGGTTCAATATAATACCTATAAATACAGACTCAGTCACCTTAAGCAAGGTATTTCTAAACTCTCTGATTTATATACCTGCACACCCCCCTCCCAGGATGTGAAATTTAGACAGGTGCGATCAAGGAGCAATTATAGAAGACATTGTTGTGGAGCAAAGAAGACATTGTAATTGATTAAGGAACAATTTTTCTAGAAGACATTGTTGTGGAGCAAAGAAGACATTATAATTGATTAAGGAACAATTCTAGAAGACATTGTTATTAGTGGAGCCGACAGATCTCTTACGAGAACATAATTTAATAATAATAATAATAATAAACACTTTATTATATTAAACAAGAAAATAGAAAACTAATAATTTAAGAAAGAATATATTTAAATTAAAACACGTCTTTTATTGATATATTCTGTTAAAATTAAAAATAAGGATTAATATAATCAGAAACTTTAAAAACTATTCCCTCTTAATATATACATAATTTTCCCTTAATATATTCAATATTCAAACAATTTATATGTAAAACATTTATATTTATGACCATTTTCAGAAATATAAAAAATATCATTTATAATTTAATAATGATAATAATAAACACTTTATTATATTAAACAAGAAAATAAAGAACTAATAATTTAAGAAGGAATATATTTAAATTAAAACACGTATTTTATTGATATAGTCTATTAAAATTAAAGTTTTGATAGTTAAATTTAAATTGGTATTAGTTAAAATTATAATAATATTATAACTTAATTACTTTTAAACTAAAAGCTTCAATTTAATCTATCCTAAAAAGATTTTTAAATTTAAATTACATATGAATTAAAAATAAATTTAAGTGATAATATTGAAAAACTAGAAAACGTATATTGAAAAGGTTAAATTATGGCAGACGACTCATAATTTAAAGAAATAGAAAATAACTCTTCAATTATGGACTAACTTTTTAAATTTAAAACAAATAATTTTTTTAAAAAAACACTTATTTAAAAAGTGGATAAAATTTATTTCTAAAGTTTTTATCTTAAAATAAAAAATTAAACAACCTATAAAATATATAATTTTTATTTTATTAGAAAGCACTTAAAAATAAATAAATACTGACACTATATGCACAGGTATCTTGATGGTACTTAAGAATGAATGGGTAGTTCGTTTTAATCATTACTGAACCAGACCTATAGTTGTCCTTTAATTCATCAACTTTACAGCCAGAGAAAACAAGGTATATTTTTAATTAATATGACATTTCAACTTTATATAATTTTTTTATAAAGTGTAGGAATATATATATATATATATATATATATATATATATATATATATATATTATGAGTGATTGTAATAGGAATTCAATTAGTTTCATTAGGATAAAGTTTTACTGATTCGTTTTAAAAGGTATCTATTTATATCTAAGTCGACATCATAAAATCCGTTTTCAAAAGTTTGTCTAATTCATATATTATTTTTAGTTAACGTGGAATTTTCTACATTTATAGTTATTTTCTTTTTATCTATTTTTAAAAGTTACCTAACTATGTGATCATAGTGCATTAATTAGGATTTAAGATTAAGGAAACAATGGTTTCCAATCACACGGCAAATCTTCAAAGATATCAACCAACATCACTATCAAATACTATATAGCCATTAAGATATTTCAATCCACATCATCCAATTAACAATAAACATTGCCAATCAGTACTATACTTGTCATCTGATTTTTTTCATAACATTTAGCCAGTACACGATCTCATATTATTTTTAAGAAAATATTTGATTAAATATGTAACTATCCAAGGGATTTATATTACCCGAGTCCACCTATTATCTTTATTTTCTTGAAATTTTAAATTTTACGATATTCTTATATACTTGCATTCAAATTTTCCACTCTCAAACAAGAACAAAGTAACCGAACACGAACAGTGTTTGCCGACACAGAGAGCAAACAGTACCACACGACAAGTCTTAATGTCTGAGATTAGATAAGGCAGACCCACATATCCTGAACCACAAATTCCACAGATATTTCTTTTACAAAATCTTCCCCACTCACTATAAAAACCCACCAACAGTTTTTACAGACGAAGCAACAAAACAATGGCTTCGGAAGAAACCCAGAACAAAGCGACCGAGCCCTCCAACACCGAGCTTCTAGCCAGCGCGAAGCTGGTGGCGGACGCCGCGCAGTCCACTCTCCGGAACGAAAGCGACAAGGTGGACAAGACGAAGGTGGCGGACGCGGCGGGGGATCTTCTTGACGCGGCGGGGAAGTATGGGAAACTGGACGAGCAGAAGGGCATAGGGCAGTACGTGGACAAAGCTGCCGATTATCTGCACCAGTACCAGGATAAGGGTGCTGCACCTTCTGAACCTGCAGACTCCAAAGCTGAAGAAGGTGGTGGTGGTTTGGGTGGTCTTGCAAACTTGGCTGGAGGCTTCTTCAAAAAGTAGTAGTAGAAAATGGAGAAGATGAAGGTTCACTTCAGTATTGTTCTTGTGTGATGTAAGATTGAATAAAAATGATATGATCTTGTGTTTGTAAAAGAAGAACTTTTCTTAGTTCCACAAACATGTTACTACAAGACCTCTTCTCTTTATGTATCTGTTTATTAACGTTGGATCATTTAGGATGATTTTCTTGTCTAATAAATTCTTGGAAGTTTAGGATTTTATAATTAAGATCAAGTTAAAATTAGATGAAAATTATTTTTTAAGAGTGATAAATAAGATATATACTATAGTGATTTCTTTAGATCTAGATGAAGAGTATACGAATACTATTTCCCATTCATAAAAGAGAAGTGTTAGTAAGAGCATTTTTAAATTATTGTTCTTTAGACATTTTATATCAGCATAGTATGGTTAAATTTTGAATTATTATTGTTTCTGACTACGTTTTTCAATAAATTTTGAAAGTCATTTCTGATTAGTTATTTTATATTCAATAGATATGATTATATATATATTCTTCGAAATAAATCTAGATATTGCTTTCAGATTGTTATTTATAATAAGTCGGTGGATTATATTTGACCCAAAAAAATTGTTTTTATAAATTATATATATTGTCTATCTGATGAATGATATTTTAAATAAAATGATATTTTTTTTCCTTATGTTTTAATCAAACTGAATGTCTCTCACCTCTATTATTTTATTAACTGACTAAAATTAAATTGAAAACCATGAAAATTAAAATTATATTTAAATATAATAATAATTAATAAATTTAATCATATATTTTTAAATTATTTATTTTTCGTTATATTAAAATAATGTTTCCTTAAAAATATAAATGTTTATATTTTTACATGACAATCAGAGTAAAAATATAATGTTTTAGACGTTTTAAGATATAATAATTAAATTCTTAAATTTTTTTACAAATTATTATTTCATTTTAAAACTTTACTCTTATACTTTTGTAATTTTTTATCCTACAAAAGGAACTAATTTCTAACGTGTGAGCGTTATTAGGGAAAAAAACCTAAGCTGTGATCTTTAAAAGCAATTATACAATTACAAGAATCATATCATATTGCATACTATCAAAGTCACATACATGATAATCTATATTCTGGATTACTTCTATATGTTTTATGTTCCTTTCATTCAACACAGTAATTTTCACACCATTTTTTTTTTTTATCTTTCTCCCTCCTCTGTTCTTCATTGGTTTATATTTGTCCCATTCTGAAAGCAAGCAAGAAAACTGGAACTAATTTACATCAAAATTAGCCCTGTGTTATGTTTTACATGATCTTTTTCCTCCCCTTTTCCCTTTTTATGTAGTATGGAAAATTATCCCACTACAGAAGAGTTGTACAGTTAGAAATCACATAAATGTGTAACAAATAATTACATAATCCTTTTTCTTAAACCCAAACTCAGTGATGTTATGTAATATATATACATAAATATAATTGTTTTGTTAGAAGCAGGAACATGGTCCTGGAATCTTGCCTGTGGTTCTAATTATGTTTGCCTTCTCTTTTGCTTTGAGCACTTCATTCCTTCGCCTTTCCTCTGCTTGTGCTCTAGCTCCCCCTGCAATCTGATTTATATAGTTCATCTTCCCTTCATATTTCTTCAACGCTTTTGCCCTTTTCCTCTCACTTTCACCATGCTGCATGCAAATCCAACCATTCTAATTTAATTCAAATACTTCTTAATAATCGCTTCAATGTATAATACAATTTTCAATAAGCATGCATGTATTAAGATGATTAAGGTAATCAAAATTTTCACCTGAAGCTTATTTAACTTGCGTATTGCTTTAGCCTTCTTCCTCTTTTCCCATGACTCAATTGTTTCCAACAACTTCTCGTACCTGATAATCAAGCAATTCATCAATCCACAAATCACCTTACATGAAGCTTTTAAAAACTAAAATAACATAAAGCTTTTAATTTAATGTAAAAGTTATATAATGTTAAAAACATCATTTAAAAAGGTCCAAATCATGTTCATCCTATAGTGTGACGAGTATATATACCTTTCTTTGATCTTTTCCAGCTCCTCCCTCTCCCAAGAATCTGCCTTTGTTTCATTGGCACCTGCTCTTGCCGAAGTCTGCCTGATTGGTGGTGGCGGCGGCGGCGGCGGCGGCCTTAAAGGCTCCGGCTTATGAACTGGTGGAGGAATTTTTGTATGTGGGGTCTCAGGTTTTATTTCACCTGTCTTCACCAAGTGCTCATTAGAAAGAATTCCAACCCTTTTTGAGGATGGGTTTTCAGGTTCTTTAGCATCAGTGTTACTCCTTATCTTTTCACCAAAAGTTGAACTCCTTCTCATTGATGAGGCAGGGGTCATGCCTTTTTCAGGCCTCTTTATATCCACTGTAAGGGTTCATGAATAATTTTGTCCAATAGAGTATAGATTATTATATATTCAAAATGATTAATATTTCGGCATTAAAAATAATTAAAATTCAGTTAATTTTCACTAAAATATTCAAAGTCTTCTTTTTAAAAAAAATAAATAAATTAGGTCAATTTAATGATTTTTAAGTACTGTATCTACCTGAGGACTGTCTGGAGGTGCCACCAAACTGGGAAAATGGAGGCTTTGTATCATCCACCTTGCTTTTGCCCCTGCTCAAAGGTGTCTCCCTTATTTTCTTTTGTTGGGGAATTGGTGAAACCTCTTGTGAAAAAATTGCGAATGCAGCAGCAGCTACTGCTGCGGCATGCTCCATTTCTGTGTCATAATCATGACTCATGCTTCTTGAAAATTGTCTCTGGAACCAATTCTGAACCTTTTTCTTATCTGTGGAAAATCTTCGCTTGAGTTTGTTAACTAATATATTGGCTAGTTCATTTACCAGCCAAAAGAAGTAGAAAGAAAATGAACAGCTTCGTTACCTGTTAGCATTTCACTTGGAGGGAACTTCTCATACAAAAAAGTTATCATGAATGTAATCATAAGTTTATTAATTTTTTAGATAACTAATTTTAACAATATATTATCATGATTTGTTCGAGAATAAAAATACCATGACAAAATTACATAATTTTTTTATTATAGCATGAAATATGAAACGAACAACATAAGTTTTTCTGAAGATGGACAAAACATGCATGTCAAAACTCTAATTTTCTCAGCTCCTTCATTTGTTTTTTTCCCCAGTTAAATACATATTATTACTATTATTAACAAAGGCTGCATGGGAAAAATTACATCACCTTTGAAGGATGGGCTTTTCTGTGTTGAAACTTTCTGATCCCTGCTGCCACCCAGATCAGCTTTATTCTCCTCCTCTGCACCAGTTAATTTCACTCTAGCAAAAAGTTTTCAGCACATAAACAATATTCATGGAACAAAACTTTAGGCAGCAATTTTGTTATATGCATATGGATATGCCTAGTTAAAAGATCTATAGTATGTGAAAAAGATTGTGTAGAATTGAAATCAATTAATATATATAATTTTATGTATGTATAACCTTTCTGAATTATGTACTAATGAATGTCCACAAGGAATGAAGCCCTTGATCTGACACTAGGTTCACAAAATGATTGATGTTCAAATGTTGCATTAAAGCCTTGGTAGCACTAATAACTCTACCTTTTCAGCACAACTGCATGGTATAGTTAATAGTTGTTTATGGAAACAGAAGTAACATTCCTCCACCCAAATTATGAGAGATGTGGAAATTACAATGAATGATACATGTTGTCATCCTACATTTCTACAAGTAAAAAGCAAGAATTGCTAACCTTATCTGTTTCATCAAAGTTTCCATTCTATAGGAAGAATTTTTCTGACCTCTTACTTCCCTTTTATTGGCAGTGCTTTAGGAAAAACTAAAGTTGGTGGGGGCTTATTTGAAAGGGAATAAACCTAGAAAATTTAGGAGAACCTTTTTTGTTGTAGATTTTGGTCATAGTCTGTGATTTAGGGTTGGAGGGCAAGCAAGGTTAAATATACTTTGCATGTGTTGTCTGGTTTGGAACTCAATTAAGTGCCTTGTGGTGGAAGACAGGTATTCTTTTCTTCTTCGGAAACTTAACATTAAGTATGGGATCTTACTTCGTCTTCTTCACCACATTTTCTAAATATTTCTTCCGTGAAATTTGTAAAAGTTGAAGTAAATATATGTATATATAAAGTTTAGTTTTTTTTTTCTTTAAATTAGTTGCATGGTTTTAAACATTTAATGCATAGCATGTAGAAGGTCCAAAGAAATAAGGTATGAACAATACTCCTTTCATAATGTCTTTAGCCTCTATGTATGGCGAGATACTCAATGGGTCTGTATGAATTCGGTATAATACATGTGTAGTATTTTAACCTTGCTTTTAATTATATAATTTCTGTGAAATTAATATATATTAAATTTAAATTGTTAAAATTTTCATTATTTTTTTTAAATAAGGCCATTCAGATTTAATAATTTTTTTATAGAGTATTTCAATTACCGTCTATTACAAAAATTACTACCTAAAGTTTGTCAACATTAACAGAAAAACCCACTATAAACTTCAATAAAAAAATTGTGGTTAGCATTTATCAAAAAATAATTCTACATTCACTGGAGGAGAAAACTTTGATAAACATTAATAGATAAATAACTCTAATTTACATGGGTGAATACACAATCTAAACAATTAAAAAATAATTTATATTATCATTATTAAAAATTGGTTTGCGTAAAAGAAATATCATTCCTATTGTTAAATAATTCTAACTATTATCAATTGAAAAATAAATTTGTTAATATTAATTAAGAAAATATTGATTAATTTAAATTGAGAAATAATTTAAATTGATATCATCCATGCTAGTTTGAGAACAATTTGGACTGATTTTAAAAAAATAATAGTATTTTAAAAAAATTATATTTAATATTAGCGAAAAAAATGCTATTGATGCTGGCACAAAAGTCTAATTAATGTTAATTGAGAAATAATATAAGCTAATTTCGATAAATAAATAACCTTGACGATAGTAACCAAAAAGTATTTGTGATAAATTTTAACTTAAAAAAAAAAATTTGTCAATATGGATTGAAAAACAATATTACGTCCATGAAGTTTAATCTTAGTTGAACTCAATAACTTGATTGAAGATGAGTTGACAATTTCTCAAACTTAATTAAGCCGGAAATAGAATATAAAAAAATATATATAAATTTAAGAAAGGAAAGAACATGAAAAACTTTACATTTATACAAATTTTGTGTACAATTCGAAATTATCTAATATAATCAAACTACTTTCATAAAACTTTAAATTTTAATCCATTTTAAAAAATTTCATTGAAATAACATATTATATTATAAAATCTTTCAAATTATTTATAAAAAAAATCACCTTTTAATATGTTTTTTTTTTCCCTTATTTTTTCCTATTATGATATACATAGAAATATTAAATTAGAGTAAGAAGAAAAGAAAAAGAAACATAAAATAACATAGATGGTACTCTGAAAAAAAAAGTGTGCTTATATATGTATTATTAAAAGGGATGGGATAAATAATATATTCCATTTGCTAATGATATTTAAAAAGCAAGAGCGTATATAAATAACAAAAGAATAAATTTGTAAATGATAAATATGTATTTTATAAAAAAAAAATACAAAAGTCGTAATAATACTCTATTTTAAATTGTAGTCACGTGTATCCACCGAAGGCAGAAAGGGTTACACTTTACACATCCTTTTTATGTTATGTTCTTGAAAACAACTTAGTAAAAAGGTTTTTCTTAACATTTAAATATTTGAAATTTGTATTTGGCATTCAGTGATCTATTTATCACGTTTGTATATTTAAAATTATCATATTCAATGTTTTAAAAGTATCATATTCAATGTCATAAAATTAAGATTTGAGTATTGTAAGATGAATGTAAAATTTAAGAATCGAGTATCATAATCATAAAAATAAAATAAAAAATTAAATTATAAAAATATTTTCCTCTATAAAAGCTAACACAAAATTATTATCAAAGTAAGATTTTATATATTTTTTATGTAAGAGTTATAATAAAATTTTAGAAACAATGTAGCACAATAAAATTTACAGAAATTAAATTAAGAACTCGTTTTAATCCTTTAAAATGAAAATGAACTTTTTCATAATAGAAAAAGTGAAGTGATGTATATGTCATATGGATACAATACAACAAATAAATGCATTTGCCAATGCTTGCCGAAAGTTAATCCTATTGAATGCATGCATGAACGAGCACAACTTTTCCACCATCTATATTAACTTCAGTTTCACCAATCGAGATCACAAGATTGTTCAAAGGTTTTTTACGCCTACTTTATATAAATTTAATTTGCAAGGTATGAGAGGTTTTTTTGCTATGAAAATGTCTAAGTTTTGAGAAGTTTATTTGATAATTAAATTTATGAAAAGTTGGGGTGGATATATCAAATTATGTAAAAATTCTGATTAGCTTTTTCTAGTAAATGTTTATTGATAAAAACATGCAAAAACGGAATCATAATGTCCTTTGTTAGCATTATTGGTATAAATTAACTGATTGAAGTTATGTATTTAAATAGAAGGGAGGAATAAGTCTTTTGTTATTATAATAATAATAATAATAACAGTTTCAATATAAAATAAAAGACGAGAAATTTGATGAAGAGTAAATAAGGAAAACATACTAAATTCTTTTGCTAGTTTCCTTGGAGACACGAAATGCAAGAAAGGAAAACTAATCAGTATGAGACTTACATGAAAGTTTTCTCTCTTTCAGAAAGCTTAAAAGTTTTGCCATAAATACTTCACTTGGTTTTAATTGTATTAATTCTTCTATGTATAAATTATGTAGGGTCCGTTTGATCGCATTAATTTTTATTAAGGTGAGAATACATTGTACCATTAATTTTTTACCTACTTTTCTATGGATATTTAAATTTATTTTCCTTCTACTCGTTTTCCTTTTCTTTCTTTCATTCAAACAACCCTAAAACTTGCATGTTTGCTAAGAAGAACAACACAACCATTTCAAAATAAGAAAATATGTTAAAGATTCTATCTCATCTAGAAATATGAAATTGTAACATATACGTATTACTAAATAAATCTTGTAAAGATAAATTATGCGTAAATTTACTTTTATAGGATAGTAACAAAACTTATCAAAGATTTATCATAATAAAATTAGTTAAAGATATCATATAATCCGCTATATAAGATGCTTTTTTTCTAGATATATCATGTGATCCCCAATAATATGCTCTTTTTATTATAATAAAGACAGATGAAAGCCACTGTTAAAAACACAATTTAGTATTAGAATATACAAGAAAAATGTTGACAATGATGAGTAACTAATAGTTCTGAGATAAAGAAAGAAGAATCAAAGCAAAACACTATGAGTTCCATATATATATATATATATATATATATATATATATATTGATTCTCATTAATTGAGTTCAATAGAAAGAACTATACAAGAGGATATAAATATTAAAATGAAAGGGAAAAAGAAAAATTGTGGTTGACTGAGAAGGCACGAAGAATGAGCGTATTCTGACCTCAAGAACTGGTGCAGAAGTCATAAATGGATGCACCCTGCACTTTCGGTGGCTCCACATTAATGAAACTCGTGGGGTCCAACTCAATTCACCTCCCAACCACATTCTCTTACCATTTCCATGCTTGTTTTCAGATTCATCTCTTCTTTCTTCACAACCTTCACACGCTCTCTCCGTGCACTGTTGTACCACTTTCGCCACCTCCAACTTTCAAGATCCGAAAGCCAAAAACAAACATGGAAATGGGACTGCATTGCCCCACACCAGAGGCCACCACCAAACTAACACTCATCAACACAAAATCTAACGTTATACCATACATACCCCTTATTTATTGTTTCACTAACCAAGGCTATATTTTTCTCAGAGTTATCTTGTTCCAACCATCCATAAGATAAAACTCTCTTGATCGAGTCTGCTAATTAACCTGATGATATACCCATTTGGTCACATAAAATTAAAGAAAAGAAAAAGCTGAAAATGAGAAAAAAAAATTGAACTTGAACATGTCAAGAACTAAAGAAATGGAGGAATATAAGCTATTTTGCAAGATTGATGTGTAAGCATTCTTCTTGCTTTGATGGGTGTTGAGAAAGTTTATAGATAGTAGTAGTATTGACCCATGAGAATAATATGAAGAAAGGTGGTAAGAAAATGTGAGTAAAGAAGGAAATGGGGTTTGGTTTATGTGTAGGTTAAAAGGGTGGGGTCAAATTGAAATAGTACGTGGAAATTAAAGACACCTTACTGTATATGTAGTAGTAGGGGTGAACAGAAATGGTTGAATTAGTTGTGAAGAGGGTTGGGGCCAGTGGGAACTCGCCTCTTCTCTGAGGAAAACCTTGGATCAAGAAGTGGTGGAAGTGGACGTGAGTGCATTCTTTGAAGGCCAATGCACAAAGAACGTGGTCTGGCGTGGGGAAAAGAGTCACAGTAGTGGGTGTTTGTTGAGGAAGTTTGAGGTGGTATAAAGAAGAGAAAGAGGATGATGAAGATGGTGGTGGTGAGTGAAGAAAGAGAGGTCTTCATGGTGAAGAGGAAGAGGAAGAGGAAGAGGGAGGGGAAAAGTGTGAGGAGTTGTGGAGATAGAGATAGGGGTGAGAAAGTGATGTGAAGAAGAGGGTGGTGAGATTAGCGAAGTGAGTGTGTGTGAATGTTTAAATGCAAAGCAAGAGACACATGAAGAGATATAATTGCATTGAAAATGGAGGGGGCCTCACTCTCAACTCTCCAATTAATGGTGTTTTGTCAGCAATCACCATCTCTCATCAAACCAGTCACGAACTTTATATGGAAGTGTTGGGTTGGGGCATATGCGCATCTATATAACATAACTTTGTCAAAACCTGAGTTGACACACAGGGACTGCAATTTCAAACTTCAGATCCACTATCATGGTGCTACTAACATTTCATTGGTTAATAAAAAAGGAACTTAGACAAATGTCTAATTGTTTGCGTGAACTTGTTTTTTCAACTCTCTAGTGCGTATGAACGAATGATAAAGGATATGCTTGGACAAACTATTTTAAGAAAAAACAAATAAAATCAACATATTTATAATTTAAAAGGAATTCACTCGTACAATATAATGTGTTTCTTTCAAATGGATTTTTATGCTCAAATTGGTTCTTCAACATTTTTTTCTCCGTACCAAAATTTAACTGAATTATGAGATTTCATTTCGAAACTTCGAATGAATAGAATTTTCTTAACCTTTGATTTACATATTCGATAATTTTATCCATCTTAGTTCATTTTCTAGTAAGCATAAAATGATGAAATTCTTTTTATTCTTTCTGTAACGGAATAATAAAAACAAAAGAGGAAATAAAAGTTGTCTAAAAATGCATCTAGCAAAAATTAAAATTTTATTTGAAATCAATAAGCTAATTATTAATTTCTGGTTAATTTATAAGTTAATTTAACTAATACAAAAATATTTGATAAGATAATGAAATTATTTTAGAAGCTTCTAGCTTTTACAAACTAATTTGACTGGCTTATTGATCTTTTTGCCAAAACTAACTGATAAATTAGTTTCTAGGCGATAAACTTCTATCTTATAAACTATGAGATAAACTAACTAATAAAATAATAATAAAATAGTTTATAAATGTAAAATGAGATCAAATAATATAACTATAAGTTTTTTATATAAAAGAAATTTTTGTTTCTAAACAAAAATATATTATTATGTAATTGTAATTATATTTTTTAAATAATTAAATTCTTATTAAACTTTTTAGTAATTTTTTTAAATTTTGAAACTTGTATATGTTTTCTATTTTAAAAATTTATTTTATTTAAATAAGTTGAATTTAATTTTTATTTATTTTTGAAAAAAAAAACTGTTTCTTAATTTAAATTACTAATACATTGATTTTTTTTACAGTTTTCATTGTGGGTCATTTTCACACAAGATCATGTGATGAAATATTCGTTACTTTAATTTATTATGTTAATTTTTTTTAATTTGAAGTGCATAAAAAAATAGTAACCTAACAAATACTAAAAATAATACAACAATAATTAATTGTGTCTAAAATAGGTGATAATAGATAAAACAAAATTAAAGATAATAGAAAAATATATTAAAATATAAAGAAGAATAATGAAAGAAAATGAAATAAACTACAAGTTAGAAACTAACTTATAAGTTATAAACTAAAAACTCCCTGATAACCTACTTTGAAATATTTACCATAGTTTTGTGTTTAGGGTTTAAACAAATTTATAAGTTAGTAGCTAACTTATTAACATTATCAAAAACAATCATAAGTTGGGATTTGATAAACACTATATTTCAGTATTTTCAACTATAATTTTTTGGATGATTTAATATCTTTAATGTTGAAAGCAAGCCTTTAATGTCCATATTTTGCCTTGTAATTAATGAAGAGTGTATTGTGACCCCATATTGATAAAGAAAAGGATTTCAAGAAAAATTGAGAGAAATCAGAAAAGATGAACTGAAAAAGAAATACAATACAGTTGTGAAAGAAATACAAAAGAGAAGAAGAGTACGGTTAGTGACAATTTGATTAAGCGTCAATTTCAAATTGAGTTAGAAGTCATTAAAGGCTTAAATGACACAAAAACCTAAAATTGGCGGGAGGTATAAAAGAGGAAAGAATCTTCATTGAAAAGAGAGCTGGCTGGTAGCTACAGTGAAGAGTGCCCTGTAGAAGAATGTCTCTTGTATTCATGGCTGCCATGTGTAACTAACTTTCATCTATTTTGGGATTGACTCACACTTTGTATTCTTGTTGTTCATCTTGATAATGCATGAGTTATTCAGACTGTATTCTCTATGTGTGCTTAACGCTTGAAGCATTTGCGCAACTGTTTCTTGAACTAAAAATCTTGAAATTAATTGGAAAGTAGTTTTGAGGTTTGGAAATCATTGAGAGTACCCATTACAATGCAACACTAGGGATGGGTTACATTGTAATGGTTGCGTGAAACAACTGTACTTAACACGGGTTCACCCTCCATGAAAGCTAGGAAAAATAGTATCATGCAAGAGAACCTATGAATTTCAAATCACAAGGAGTCGGGTTGAATGAATCTTATTTGTGCAAAGTCATAGGATAAACATGCGTTATTAATGATTTATGGTTAAGAATACAAATAGTTGAGTTAATGAGTTCAATCCCAAGATAGTTTCCCCATTACT
>Ga0099825_1001232_pt1 | contig 32056 bp, 31 predicted proteins | sample SiratroredBW_FD_76838 | JGI IMG/M metagenome (GOLD analysis project Ga0099825, IMG submission 76838) | Root nodule microbial communities of legume samples collected from California, USA - Siratro red BW | ecosystem: Host-associated > Plants > Roots > Nodule | place: USA: California | collected...
AACCGAGGAGGATGTTCTCTACTAAACCAACGAGGTTGGTGTTCACTAAATCGAGTACTAAGAAGTCTTTACTTACACGAGGAGGTTGTGATCCGATCAACATTGGACTGAGTATGTTTTCTGAATTTGAAGAGATACAGATGAAGGATTATGAGGTTTCAAAGAATACGGTTTCAACACACAGTTTTTCAAGATATACAGAAGCGACATTCAGAATTTGAGAGAATATAGTTTCAGCGCTCGGTTATTCAAGTGATACAAATGTAAATCGTGAATCCAATGCTGCACATACATATATATGCAACTTACTCGTCCAATGAGGTTCATATATTAGATACAACTCATGCATCCAATGTGACCTAAGAAGCTATCATGGCAAATGCCGCCTGAGAAGTCAATATCGCCAGAGAGGTCAATGCAGCTATAAAGTCTTAGTGATGTGGTTTTGAATTTCGAAAATGGACCAAATGCAGCTATGTTTTGGCTTTCCGTGATGGAGAAGCAGCCACATGTTGATATGACCACATGGAGATGCAACGACGTGTTGATACGGCCAATACAGATGTGCCATATGAAGATACAGTGAAGCAGATACGGCCACTCAGAGATACGACATGCAGCCACTCGAAGATTTGGCCACGCAGTGATACGGCTTTGCCAACATGGCACGTTCTCATTGGTTTAAAGGCGTTTTATGTGGTTTGTCCTTTAAACATGAGCATGTATATTCTTGATCCTATGATGAGCTTCGTAGCTTCAATTTTTTTTAAAAAAGAATACGTTTGCCGTAATAATTCTTAATGTTTTTAAAATTAACTTGGTAAAAATATGATTTGCAAAAAGCTCAATCGATTGAAGTGAGTCAGTTTATTTTGTTTTTCAACTGTTTTCCCTATAAAATAGTAACGCTGGCTTTACAAAAGTAAGAAGAAGACAGTGAGAAAAATGCACAAGTGATATTACAAATTTTCAGATAGAGATTTTCAAGAGAAGTGTACTCGACTTTATTTCAAGAAAGAACAAGATTGAAGATCTTGAAGCTCTCCTTTGGTGAAGAACGTGATACTCTATTTTAAGGATACATTTTCTGTGTTGATTTCTTTTCTGTGTTTGAACTGTATTGTGTAGCATTGTTTTTCGAATTTCATTCTCTATTGTATTGGTGGTTTTGTAGACTATAAATTGTATAGGGTTTACGTTTGTAGCAGTGCAATAGGGTTTTGCACTGGTTTTGCTATGTCTGTAGGGTTCAGAGGTGTATTTTATTACAGGGAGCAACAGGTTCTTGCAGGGAGCAAGTGTATTGAATTATTCTTGGTTGAATTGTGTGTTCTATAGTGAATTTCTTTGCTTGAGGGGCAAAGAGATTGGACGTAGCTCTTGAGGAAGAGTGAACCAGTATAAATCTTGGTGTTCTTGCTTTCTCTTTCCCTTGTTTCATGGGAGTAGTTTTACGTATTATTATTTCTGATTGCATTCGGTAATTGATTGATTTTACGTTGCATGTGATTGTTTCTGTGTGTGCATTCAAAATTCACAGAATTGACTGGTTTAATAAAGAACTTTCATTCTCCACTTTAATTCTTTGCAAAAGTTTGCGAAATTTTTTGAAGATTCAATTCAGCCCCATCCTGAACTCAACTTAAATCATTTTCATATGGCTTGTATACATATACATCATCTTAGCAAAGTTGTATCTAGAAATCTTGTGGAAGGACTCTGTAGACTCAAGTATGAAAAGGACAGGGTTTGTGAAGCACGTCAAAGAGGGAAACTAACAAAAAATTCTTTCAAAAATAAAATTTTTGTTTCCTCCTCTAGAGCTCCTGAACTACTTCACATGGACTTGTTTGGTCCTTTGAGAACTATGAGCTTAGGAGGTAATTACTATGGTCTAGTAGTTCTAGATGACTTCTTAAGATTCACTTCGACTCTTTTTATTGTTTCTGAGGATGTTGCCTTTCATGCCTTCAAGAAACTTGCCAAAGTTATTCAAAATGAAAAGAATTGTTAGATTTATACAACTAAGACTGATCTTGGGGTAGAGTTTCAAAATGAAAGATTTGATAAGTTCTGTGAAAATTTTGGGATCAAACATGATTTTTCAGCTCCTAGAACTCCACATCAAAATGGAGTGTTAAAGAGGAAAAATAGATCTTTGGAAGAACTCGATAGAACTCTTTTGAATGAAAACAATCTTCCAAAGTATTTTTGGGTAGATGCAGTGAACACGGCCTGCTATGTTCTTAACAAAATTTTAAGAAGACCAATTTTAAAGAAAACCCCCTCTGAACTGTTTAATGGTAGAAAGCCTAATGTTTCCCAACTTAAAGCTTTTTGTTGCGAATGCTTCAATTTAAATCATGAAAAAGAAAACTTGGGCAAGTTTAACTCAAAGGCAGATGATGGAATTTTTCTAGGATATTCTACTCATAGTCATGTATATAGAGTTTGCAATAAGAGGAATATGAAAATTGAAGAATCTATGCGTATGTTATTTGATGAGTTTAACCAAAAAATGCAGGAGAATGCTAGGGCAGGTGCAGGTGGTGATGATTCTTTGAAATCTAGAAGCAAATGATTAATGAAGGTCAGTGGAATAATCATGGAGATTCACAAGAAACAAAAGTTGCTAAAGAACCTGTTGTAGTTAAAGCAATTGATGAACCAGTTACAAATGAGGCCAATTTAGAACTACCTAAAGAGTGGAGAGTTCCTAGAGACCTATCATTGGACAATGTCATTGGACAAATGGACAAATGGACAAAGGAGTCTCAACCAAGAAGTCTTTGAACCTTTTATGTAAGCATATGGCATCGTTTCTCAACTGGAACCAAAAATAGTGAATGATGCATTGAATGATAGTCATTGGATCAATGCAATGCATGATGAACTTAATCATTTTACAAGGAATGAGATCTAGACTCTTGTTCCTAAATCAAAAGAAATGAATGTGATTGGAACCAAGTAGGAGTTCAAGAATAAGTTGGATGAACAAGGAATTTAAATATGCTGATCAGAAGGGTTTAAATATGGACCAACCTAAGTATATAGGATTGATTGGTTCCATTCTTTATCTAACTGCAAGTAGACCTAATATAATGTTTAGTATATGTCTTTATGCTAGATATTAGTCCAATCCAAAGGAATCTCACTTCAGTTCAGCCAAGAGAATTTAGAAGTACTTAAAAGGAACTATAGAAGTGGGACAAGAGAGATGTCAGTAAACTTCGCTAGTTATTCAGATTCAGATTTTGCAGGTTGCAAATTAGATAGAAAGAGTACAAGTGGAACCTGTCACTTGCTTGGATCAAGTCTAATTTCATGGCACAACAAGAAGTAAGCTTGTGTAGCAGTATCTACTACAAAGGCAAAATACATAGTTGCAGGAAGCTGTTGTGCACAAATCTTGTGATTAAAGTAACAACTAAGTGATTTTGGCTTGAAACTCACTAAAATTCCTTTAATTTGTGATAACACTGGTGCTTGAAAAATTCCTTCATTTCATCAATGATTATATTAACAATGGTGATTGTGAAATTCAGTTTGTTGAAATTGGAAAATAATTAGCTGATTTATTTACCAAACCACTTGTTAAGGAAAAAATTTTCATGCAAACTGAACTGGGAATAATTGATTTAGAAAATGTTTTATAACTATTAGATGTGTTAATCAGTGATATGATCAGATTCTATGCACTAAATTAAATTGATTGATTCCAGATACCAATCAATTATTATAATCTACATTAATTGGAAATTAATTATGATGATCATGGGTTATTATTACTTAAGCATTTATAGAATCTAACTGCTACAGTGATGCTGTAAGATACACTTATGGAGCGTAGGCTTGTGACTTAGTCAATGAGTTGTTGAGAAAGAATTAAATTGATTGGAAGTGCCAAGACACAGAGTTGGCATGAACAACATGGAGTGTTGTGCATGGGACACTTGTACTCAATCATTAGAAGTCAAAAAGCATTGACTGAAAAGGCTGCTTACACGGTTTGTTGAAGTTGGTTTTGTCATTTCCAAATTAATTGAACTTGTGCAGAATCTCACCTACATAAAATTAGTTGGTTGATTTTTATTTATTGTATAATAAATGTATGATTCTGAGTGTGATTTCTGTCTATATAAGTTCATGATGCATGTATTCTTCATACATACAAACATTAGAGAATAATTCAGTGGTGAACCTAAGTGCCTCGGTGTAGTACATCATTTGTTTCCAAAACACTTCCCTTGTCCCAACAATGTATGTATCAACTACTCCAAAGAAAAGATCAAAACCCTCAAGAGGTACTAGCATATGTGCAGTAGAGGAAGAAGTCAGAGAAAATGGTCACACAGAGAAGTGGTTCTCTGGTAACCATGACCAGATTGCTTTCTATCTTCATGAGGTCAGCAAGAAGGTCACTCACAACCCAAAATTCCTAAGGGTTGAATGGCTGGAAGGAAAATCTAAACAATGTGAAGTGTATGCTCACGCATCAGAAAAATTGGAAAATTTCCTAAACCGGACTAAGAATCTCTACCCAGATTTGGTGAGAGTGTTCTTCACCAATCCCTCATTTGAAGATGAGGTGATGTACTCCCATGCAAAGGGAGTTGATATGGAGATCACACCTGCAGTTTGGACTGTAGTAGCTGGATTAAAGAACACTAGAAGGATAGTTGGTAAAGGGCATACCAGTTCTCTAGAAGATTACAACATGAAATAATTTTTCAGATCGTGTTTGAGAAATCCTCATGTTGCAATGAGAGGATTTTATGTTGAAGGACTGTTGATGAATGCTAGGATACTTTCTTTTCTAGTGGTGTGGCAGTTGACACCAAGAGGATACAATCATGTTGTGTTGACAAAATAGAATTTGATTTTGATGTACTGCATCATGCATTGCTTCAAAATCAACTGAGTCAATGTGATCAAGGGAGCACATGAGCAAAAGCAGGAAGCTAGCGGACTATAGAATCTCTTATGTAGTGTTGGTCTCAAAATTCATAGAACACTTTGGTGTTGATCCGGAAAGGGAGCTTACTGAAGTAGTGAAGGCTCACCATGAAATTACTACTGCAACATTGTAGAAGATTGGTCTGAAGAAGGTGAATGACGAATGTTGGATCTGCAAAGCTGAAGAGGAAGAAGAAGGTCAGCAACAACTAGTGGAACTATTAATGATGGTGTCGAACATCCAGGAGATGATGCAGGTCCTAGTGGTACTACTGCTGCAAACTTTGCTATGGTGCCATATGTGCCTCCCGTGGATAGAGAAGAACCTTTATTCAGGTTTAAACAAATAGTGATTGGGAGACTATAAAACATGATCAAAGGGATCATCATGAATTATGCACTGCACGTTTTCAACATATGGATAATCACATTGAAGCAATTCAAGAGCAGTTGGCTGATACACACTATAGCCTAAGCACTTAGGATGTCCATTGCATTTGCATTAGATCATATATTTTATTGTCTTCTTTATATTATTGGGTAGGTTTGTCTCATGAACTATTTGTTGCTATCTTATTTTGTTATTTGCTTATTTTGGTTGTATTCTGCTTAGTCTGTGGTTGGATGGAAGTCTGTTAAAATCTTTTTCTTTTTGCTTCTGGTTGATTGATGATAATATGGTAGTTATGTAATGTAATCCTTGACTTATTTCATTTCAATGAAATCTACTTCTGTTTTAATATCAATTTCATTCACAAATTCATTGTGCCTTAATTTTTGGTGGTATATTAATTAGAGGAAAGTTACAAGTACGGGGGAGTTTATTTCTGCATTTTTTTTTCAAAATTTCCTTATCTAAAAGAAATATCAATTTCTGATAAGTCTAATTCAATTAATTGATTATTGAATTCATTTAATTACTTCTGTGTTGAACTATACTGGAAGCATTTTTAATTGATTGTTTTAGTTTTTCAATTGATTCTTTTTGTTCTACGTAATTACATATCCACAATAAATTGTTTTAATTTAGTTCTTTCTTTCTTCCAATTCTTTTACTGGTTTGCAAAAATATTTCAAAGTTCAATTCACCCACCCTCTTCAACTCAGCCTAAAACTCTTTTCATAAGAGGTTCCTATTTATAGACTAACAAAGCCTCCAACTATAACTTGTGGAGCAAGCTTCTTAAAAATCCTCTCCACTAAAATGTTGACAAGTGACTCCTCATGATTGGGTCAAATCCTCTCTATTGAAGGAGTGACATGTGGCAAGGTTAGTTTGAAGGCCAAGCATCAAATCCTCTCCAATGAGTGACAGACAAGTGGTAAAAGCAACTTGGAGAAGAGCTCCCCATGTGGCTCGTAGTTGAAAACTTCATAAGCATATGTGGTGCCTTCTAGCTTCCTAGGTGGCATTTCCTTATATGCTTATTTCTTAGGTAGGCGTCCACTTGTCATTATGGGCTTCCAGACCCAAAAGGTTGTTAGCACTACTACTACTATGGTATATGATGAAGTCAACTTGGTCCAAGAATGAAGATCATTTGGGAGTTGGTCTAAACTTAATATGTGTGTTAGTGTGATCCAAACTATAGCATGAACCTTGAACCAATGGAATGAGCTTTAAAGATCCACTAAGACTAAAAGATATAAAATTGAATTTAAGTGAGACTTAATCATTTTTGAAAATCACTTTTACAAAGTACTTCAACTAATTTTTTTCGAAAATTAATTTGTTGACAATGTTGTTGATAGAAAAAATCAATTGATTGTTTTTCATTTTCAATTGATTGAATAGCGACAATTTTTCTGTTTCAAACAATGTTTTACTATATAAAATAGATTGAGCTTTTCCTACTAACGAGATAACACAAACAGAGAATTTTTGAGCGATTAAGTGTGATTAACAGAGCATCTTTGAGAATCTATTGGCTTTGAGTGGGATAATTCAAGAAAGATCAAGATTGTAGATCTTGAAGCTCATCCTTAGTGAAAGTTTTTGTGCTATGGTTCTGCATCACAAGGGAAACTTCTGCATTTATTTCATCCATTATTTTGACAGTTGTTTTTCTACAAATTGTATAGGCTTTAACATTTGTAGGAGTGTAGTAGGGTTCTGCATTGTGTGTTGTATCTCTGCAAGGTGCAAATGTGTTGTTCTTGCAGGGAGCAAGGGTTGATTGTAATTGTATTGTTTGAACTTGGTGTTCTTGAGTGAATTTCTTTGCTTGTTAGCAAAAAGACTAGATGTAGCTCTTAAGGAAGAGTGAACCAGTATCTAGGGCTTCTAACCTAAGGTTCTATAAAGTCATTCCAAAACTCGCTTCTCTTACCTGAATTGGAGCAGAGACACTTGTGAAGAGTTTTGAAAATCAAGAATCACAGAGATAGCCTAACCTGCATCACAAAGTTATATTTAAAAATTTAATCACATCACCAAAATCTAGAACTAACAAAGACTACTCTTGAACTCTCAAAGGTCACATACAAAACATCTAGACTCAGGTAACTAGAAAGACTTGAAAAATGACTCAAGGGAAGAAAAGGCTTAAATGAACTTACTCATAAATAATGTTGGACAATCCTTCTAGAGCAATCTAGGCACCAAGTCACTCAAGACACATGAGAGCATGCGCAACATGGAAGCTAGAGTGTCTAAGGAGTTGTCACATGGCAACCTCTCATTTGAGAGGATTGAAGCTTGGGAAGCAAGCTACTCTTGCCACATGTCATCATATAAGTGAAGAGTATCTTGAAGCTTGCTCCACAAGCTACCTCCTTACCACATGTCATCACCTAAGTGGAGAGTATTCTGAAGCTTGCTCCACAAACTACTCTTGCCACAAGTCATCACCTGAGTGGAGAGTTTTTTTATTAAGTTTCTTATACAAGCTAAGGCATCCCAGACTCTATAAATAGAAATGTTTACTACATGAAAAATTAACTTCAAATTAGTAATGAAATATTGCCCATTTTTTGCCATTCTACTTGTTCGTGAGTTCTCCCTAGGTTAGTCTCCTTCTAGACTTAGCCTAGACTCTTTCCTATAGAGTTGGCCTCACCTCTCACTCTCATAAATTCCTTGTCTCCATATCAATCCATTGAACTTCTCTAAGTTCTAATAACCCTTCCACTCATCAAAACTCATTCATCATTCATCCACAAAAGAAATCACAAAGATGACTAATTAGAAGAAGAGCGTTTTCTATCAATCTTTGTGTGCTTTTGATTTTCTGTATTTAAGTTCCTTAACTTCATAATATATCACTAGTGAATTTCATATATTTAGGTTTCCATTGTGTCTAGTTGTTTTGTTCCAATTCATTGGCCTCCTTAGGAATCATTCTCACTGCCAATTTTTACTATAGTAGCATTGGTTTGGGAATATTGTATAATAGAATCTAAACCGTATTTTGATGTGACATTTTGTTTGATAACACTTTAAGATGTTAAGAAAATTCTTTTAAAAAAGAACATTCAAATTCTAAAACAAAAATATAATAAATCGCAAAAGCTTGAAAGTTCATTGCTAAAAAAATAGAGTGTTGTGTAAATATTTGGTCTCGGGTTTTATTGTTTTAAAATTTGTCCAATGCTTTTTTTATGTGGATTTTTTATGAATGTGACTAATAATGTGTTTTCGATCTTAGATAAAAATTTCAAGGTCAAAAACTAAATAGAAAAAATTAGATAAATCAAATAGCCACAGTGGTCAGAATACTCTTATTATAGTGTTTTTTGTCTTGTAATCCATTCTAAAGCTATTCCTAGAATTCCTTTTGTGTGCTTAACTTTCTTGTTAGCCTTAATTACTTTATTTGAGTCTTTTAAATAATTCTTTCAGTTTTTTCGTTGTTATAATCCTTTCAGTGTACCATTTTCTTGCTTTTATTTGTTCACCTCTTGAGATAGAATCACCTCTTGGTTTGTGAATTCTTTGAAGAAAGGTTGACTAATCACTTAGGTAGCCTCTTGGAGAAGAACAAGGCTTGCAAACAAGGAATAATCTCTAGAGAATCCACAAGGCCTAAAGTGCAGCTAGGACCCAAACACAAAGCGATTAAACTTTAGAAGACCTTCCTTTAGTCTTTAGGTTCACAAGAGCACACACCTTTTTGGAAAAATTATTTTGTGGTTTTCATTGAGAGATGTTGTGGAAGAGGATTGGAAAACACTTTGACTAGGAAAGACTTGGTACTTAAGTTGCCCAAGGGACGCACTCGAAAGCCTTTCATTTCTATTTCTTGTTGGAAACTTCACCCGAAAATATTAAAAAATTTCTTTTGTGAAAATTCTTTTGGCACTCAATCTTTTGTTAATTTTTCTAAAATTTCTGTGAAAACCTTGTCTAACAAAGAAGAGTGACCATGCCTCCTCCAATGGTCGAGCTAGAGTAAAAAATACCAAGGGAGAATGGATGAAAGATGAGCCCAAGAAACAAATGTAAGAGATGATGACTGCTATGATAGCTAAATCAATGAAGGAAATGAGGATGATGATGAACAAAATGATGGTACAAAAAGATGAACATAGTGAAGGACCAGGGACAAAAAGGAGAGATTATAAAGATTTTCCCTCACATGGAGAGTGTTCAGAGAGTAGCCATCATAACCAAGATTTGTACATAGCTCCTCCTAAACAACATAAAGAGCCGAAAGTTGAACATCCTCCTTTCCTTGGAAAGGAAACTGTGGATGATTACTTAGACTGGGAGATGAAGGTCGAACAACTGTTCGAATGCTACCAAGTGCACAAGGAGCGAAAAGTATCTCTAGCAAAACTTAGTTTCCAAAGAGCGGCTATGTACTGATGGATGGCTCTTGTAAAGGATAATCAACTTCGTTGTTATCCCCAAGTACAATATTGGAATAAATTAAAATCAACCTTACAAAATGTCATGTACCCTCATACTATGATAGAGAGATGATGGATAGGCTCTACCAACTCTAACAGAAAGATATGTCTGTTGAGGAACCGGTAACTTGTGACATAGTACTAATGGAGGTTGTACACATTTTACTAAGTCGTTCGTGGCAATGTGATAAACAAAAACAAACTCACCAATAAAATTAGTTTCCTCCATAAGGGAAAGAAAATCATTCTTTATCTCTCACACCACAACAAGTAAGAGAGGACCAAAACATTTTGAAAAAAAATAGAAAATGAAAGGAAAAAAGAAAAAAATAACTAGTACAAAACCTTTCTCATTCAAATAAACTCAAAATAGAAAAGGGAGTGAGTTTGGAGCCTTGTGTTTCCTCTAGTATTGTTGTTCCCCAAAAATCTTTAAAAATTGGAAATAAAATAAAAGCTCTTCTACGATAACAACGCTCTTTCTTATCTCATGTAAAGAGGCACTTACTACCACCAGTAGTGAACTTGAATCTCTCCCTAATAAGGTTAAAACTATTTTGAAAGAGTTTGATGATATATTTCCTAAAGAGGTTCCAAGTGGTTTGCCGCCTCTAAGGGGAATAGAGCATAAGATTAATTTAGTTCCTAAAGCTAGCCTACCCAATAGGCCTTCTTACAGAGCAAACCCCGAGGAAACCAAGGAAATTGAGTAGCAAGTTAATGAACTAGTGAAGAAGCACTGGGTTCAAAAGAGTCTCAGTCCTTCTACAATTCTCATGTTTTCGGTCTCCAAGAAAGACGAGTTTTAGAGAATGTGTATTGATTTTCGGGCCATCAACAACATGTAAATATAGGCACGCAATCCCTAGGTTAGATGACATGTTAGATGTAATACCCTAGAAAATAACTATAGAATAAAAACTAACCTGAAATTAGTTTTAAGGATAAATAAGATAACACTTGAATATTCTTTTAACAAAAAAAGAAAAGTTGTTTAAATAAATAGAAATTAGTTATTTAGATTTTATTTTTATAATAACCACCAATTATCTCTAAGCAGATATTCTGTTTATAAAAACTACCAACTCTCTCTCTCTTTCTTTAAGAAGATATACAGTTTCATTCTTATGAGAACCACCATTTCTTTAAAACAATTTCTCTTTAAAGTTTTTTACCTTCTCTCTAGATTTGTGATCTCATATGTTATCAGATTGACAATTAGAGGACACCCCTAGATTCCTAGCATTGAGTAGATCAAGAGTGTCCGATTAGATTTTTGAACAAAATTAGGTTACCCATGATTTAGGGTTTTTGAGTATCTCTACTCTATAGAGGTAAGGGAAGCTAGTTTGATTGTTTTTCATAAATATTGTAATTATTTGTTTATTAATGAATTGGATGAATGTTTATGAATAGTATGATGTAGTATCAATGTTGTGAATGATGTGGTGTGTGATTGAAACATAGTATCTTTAGGAAAGGAGATACTCGTGCTGAAATTATTAGGATGTGCATTGTTTGGGGATGCGGAGGTATCCTGACTCTATTGGTACATTGGATTCACATAGATGAAGATTACCAGTTAGTGAAGAGTCGAAGGAGGTTCATATGGCCATATCCGAGGTTTGAAATATAAGCCCGATCGGAATAGGACATATGGATTAACCCTGTGCATATGGGATCCGAGGTTTGAAATATGAGCCTGATCGGAATAGTCTATATCCGAGGTTTGAAATATGAGCCCGATCAAAACAGATGGGTGGTATATGACAGGTGCACACATTTGAGTCTAACTCTATGCACAAGTGTCTTCCGAAAGTAGAGAGTCTAGTGTCTTTCTTTTTTGAGTCGGTATATGTATGATGTGAAATGAATTATGAAAGCTTGATTTTTTTGTTGGTTGATTGGGTTATAAATTTAATTTATGAAAATATACTTTTTTAAAACTCTCTAGCTTACCCTTATTTTTGTGTGATGTTTGTTTTATTTTTAAATTTGCGATGATCGTGTATTACACGTGAGCAGAGGATTTGACAGGTGCTGTGAGTCCCAAGTGAATTGTTGGAGAAGCTTTATTTTATTTTATTTGTAATTTTATGAAGATATTTTTATTAAATCTTATTTCGAAAAGTATATTTTGAAATACATGATGAATATATGGATTTTGATATTCAAGTTTATTATATAATTTTTCATGCAATAAAATTTCTATTATATGAAAAATATGGGATGTTACATTAGATGAATTGCATGGGATAAACATATTTACTAAAATTGATTGTAAAGTACTTACCATCAAATTAGAATTAAAGAGGAGATGAATGGAAGACTGCTTTGAAGACCAAATTTGGATTGTAAGAGTGATTAGTCATATCATTTGGCTTGACCAATGCCCGTAGCAATTTTATGAGGTTAATGAATTATGTTGATGTGATATGAAAAATAAAAATAAAGGTGTTTTTTTCTTTTATTTTTCTAGGTTTATGCAGGAATGGGTTTGTTTATTTCCTTCCTATCATGAACTCTATATAAAGAGATCTCTTGTACTCATTTTGGTAGACTTGGAAATGAGTAGAAATCTTTGAAATCTTGAGTGTGTTTCAAGTTGTGTTTCTCCCTTGCTTATCCTATAGTAGCGCTTCATAGTTTATCTCTTGGTGGTACATCGGGGTTCATCAAAAGGAAGCGGAGAGGTTCTCTCTTGGGGTTTCTTATCTTGTGAGCTAGATCACAAGTGGTGATTCACCACCTTGCTTATCTTAGGGATTTGAGTGGTGCAAGGTTCTTCCCAATTCCTAGCATTGATTCTTATCTTGTGGGCTAGGTCACAAGTGACAAATTACAAGCTTGCTTACCTCATGAATTTGAGTGGTGCAAGGTGTTGTTCTAATTCCTAGCATTATCCTGTCTTCTTGTATTTTCTTTAACAACTTTCATTTTTGAGATTTCCGTAAAATCATATTATCTAAGAATTCATCAAGAAACCATCCAAGAATTCATCCAAGAGTCCCTCCTTAAAGCTTGAGTGGAACGATCATACAACTCAAGTCATCGTCCATTGATATTGACATTTCTGGATTTCGCATTGTACCTTCAGCTTGGGAATTTCGAATCGCATGTACTTAGGGATTATGTAAGGTTTTTTGTTGTTGTTTATTTTGATGATATTTTAATCCATAGTCAGAGTCTTAATGACCATCTTAGTCATCTCAAACAAGTCTTATCTATTCCCATTTCTCACGAACCTTGAAAAATGCACTTTTTGTAAAGAAAATGTTATATTTTTAGGCTTCATGCTAGGGAAAAATGGAGTTCATGTTGATCTCAAGAAAATAAAGGCCATTCAAGATTGGCGCACCCTTGAGATCGTAGGAGAAGTTAGGAGTTTTCATGGCCTAGCCAGTTTCTATCGACGATTTGTTTAAGAATTTCTCTACGATAACATCTCCTATTATCCAACTTGTTAAGAAGGATGTGACTTTTGTCTAGGGTGACAAACTCCTTACTTCTCTTACAGTCTCAAGGGTGACAAACAAAAATTAACCCATGCACCTGTTCTAGTTCTTCCTAATTTTGCTAAAACCTTTTTGAACTACAATGTGATGCCTCGAAGGTTGGCGTAGGTGTCGTTACTTCAAGGTGGCCAATTATCCCAGTTATGACAAAGAGATTTATGCTCTAATTCGTGTCGTCCAAACCTGGGAACATTATTTAGTGACTAAGGAATTTGTCATTCATACTGAACATGAGTTACTAAAATACATAAGAAGGTAGGGTAAATTAAATAAAAGACAAGCAAAATGGGTTGAGTATTTGGAGCAATTACCTTATGTTGTCAAACATAAATCTAGAAAGACTAATGTAGTTATGGATGCTTTGTCTAGATGACATGCTCTAATAATTTCTCATGGTGTTTGAATTCTTGGTTTTGACAACATAAAGGAATTGTATGAACAGGATAATTATTTCTCATCATTTTTTTTCATTTTTCCTTAAGAAACCTTGTGACAAATTCTATCTTTCTGAGGGGTATCTTTTTAATAAAGGAAAAATTGGTAGACCCTAAGGATCTATCAAAAAGTTCCTTGTGCAAGAAAGTCATGAAAGGAGACTTGTGCATCATTTTGAGCTGGATAAAACCCTAATCGTGTTAAAAGATAAATTTTATTGGCCTCACATTAAAGTAGATATCCAAAGGTATTGTAGTAAATGTTTAGTTTGTCTTCAATCTAAGTCAAAATTGATGCCTCATGGACTTTACACCCCCTTACCTATAGCCAAAGCCCTTTGGGAAGATGCTAGTACGAATTTTATTCTAAGGCTTCCCTGAACACAAAGGGATCATGATTCCATTTTTGTGGTGGTGGATTGTTTTAGTAAAATGACCCATTTCATTTGCTACCACAAAGTGGATGATGCTAGCATCATCTCACATTTGTGTTTCAAAGAAATTGTTAGATTATATAGTTTACCTCGTACCATCATGTCTAATAGACATGTTAAGTTCCTTAGCCATTTTTGAAAAACTTTGTGGGCTAGGTTAGGAACTGAAGTTTTGTTTCCAGTACATATCATCTACAGACTGATGGACAAAATGAAGTAGTAAACACATTTATGTCTACTATTTTATAGGTATTCGTTAAGGATAACAAAAAGTCGTGGGATGAACATTTTCCTCATATAGAATTTGCATATAATTGGGTAGTTCATCGAACTACTAATCTTTCTCCTTTTAAGGTTGTTTATGGGTTTAATGTTGTCACTCCTATTTGCATAATGCGTCTTCCTGATAGTTCTTCTTTATTTCATAAGGAAGGAATATCTAGATTGGAGTTTGTTAAGAAATTCCATGACAAGATTAAGGAACAAATTGAAAAAAAAAAGACTCAAAAATATGTTTAACACAACAACAATAAAAGGAGAAAGAAAATGATTTTTAAGGAAGGGGACTTAGTATGGTTACATTTACAAAAAGAGAGATTTTCATCTTTAAGAAAATCTAAACTAAAAAAATCAATGATAATGCCTACATCTTCGAACTCCCTCAGGATTATGGTGTAAATCCTATATTTAATGTTTGTGATCTAACTCCTTTTACAGGACTGCATAGTGAAGATTTAAGGACAGATTATTTTCAAAAGGGAGGGTATAATGAAGGTATACCTAAGAGACCATATGATAGGCCTATCACAAGAAGCAGGCCAAAGGCTAGAGGAGGAAGAAAGCTTGCAGAAGACTTTTCTATTCTGAAAAGTGAATTATTAAAATTTTCCTCCTTTGTATAAATTGTAAAAAATAGAACAAGAATTTTTTAGCCTTGTATTTTGGGCCAAGGTAGTACAAAAATTTAAATTTTGGGCCTTGTATTTGGGCCAAACCCTATCCCTGAGAGAGAGAGAGAGTTAGCACCTAGGTTAAGAGCTAGGGCTTAGGTGGCCCCTACACATGCTTCCCAAGCTCCTTGCCACATGTTACCATGCCAATGGAGAAGATCCTATTCATTCATGGCTTGACATATGTCATTCTCTAATTGGAGAGTTTTTAAGAAACTTGTCATACAAGTTAGGGTTAGGGTTAGTCTTAATTTTTTTTCTATGAATAGAGGTGTTTTCCTCTTGCAAAATAACTTTGATGAATATATTGAATTCCTGAAAAAATATTTTTAGCACTTATACTCTTGTCAAGGTTTTCTTTAGGTGAGTCTTACATAAGACCTTTTCTAGATTTCCTCCTAAGTGTTTGCCTAACCTAACTTTGGCAAATTCCTTTCCAAATCTTCATCTCTTCATATCAACTCATTGTTTTCTACATGATTTCGCTGCACTCCATGGTACGTTAAATTTGAGAATAAGAAGCACTGGGAGCAAGCATGCAAAGCTAGGATTGTATCATTTGCATATGAGCTTAGGTTCTCTTCTTTCTTGTTTTCTTGAAGGTTTCATAGTGTTTTTTACATCACATCACCGATGAATTCAATTCTGATGAAGATTATGAGATCTTGTTTCTAACCAACATGCTTAGGTGCCTATTTAGAAAGAAAGGAAACTCCAAGGGCAGAAGGTTCAAATCTAAAGAAGGCAAAGAGATCAAAGACAGGATTCTGTGTTATGGATGCAAGAAGCCAGGACACTTCAAATCAATATGCCTTTATCAGGTTAAAGAAAAAGAGGAGAAACAACCGATTATTTTTCAAAAACAATCAATTATTTAACTTAGCAGTGTAGGTTTCACTATATAAACCTGTGAGCAACGCGTTTTTGAACATGAAATTCATTTCTAAGTATCTGAAAAATATTTCAAAGCATTACTTGAGAGTTTCTTGGAGATATTCCTTCAAGTTTGGAGAGGTTGATCAAGACTCATTCAAGATCACAATTGATTCTCAGTCTTGAAGAGGATGTTGCTTGCATTTGATTAGGAGATTCATCCAGCAGCTACTTCTCTTCAAGGTAAGTGATTCTTTTTGTATTGAGATAGATTTTTGGTTGTTGTGTTGTGATCTTAAGTACTGTAATTTGAAAATCATATGTTCTTCAGTAGAGCTATACTTGAATAGGGTGTTTGAGTATATTTTGTATTTGTAATTCATTGTAATTTCATTTGTGTTATAAGTTTGCATCATACACTGCAAAAGGGTTATGCATTTAGCAGTAGGGTGTTGCATCTTATGTTGTAGGGTTCTGCATAAGGGTAGAATCAATCTTGTAGGGTTCAAGACTGAATCAAAAGACTGAATGTAGCTCTTGAGGAAGAGTGAACCAGTATAAAAATCCCTGTGTGGTCCATTCTGCCTTGCTGCATTTACATTCCCTGAACCGATTGTTTTTCTCGACAACACCTACAATTCCATTCTGGCAACAAAATCAACTAGCTGAAATAGGTTTTTAATAAACTATTTTTTTTTTTTGGAAATCATGTGTGAGTGATTTTGTACATGTTTCTTGGTTAAGTACTCAAGTTTATTGTCCAATTCAATCTGTTTTCATTCAAGAACAAGAGGATTGTTAACTGTTTTTTAATGAATTGCACAGAACTACTTTAACTTGTTTTTCAATCTTCAATTTGTGTATTTTAACTTGAATTTTGATTTAATGGGTTCTGAACAATTTTCAATATAGATCTTTTGATAAATTGGTTCTATATTAGTTGAAAGGTTCATTTTTTGCAAACACTTGAAATATAAAAAATGGGTTGTGTAGATTGAATTAAATTTGTTTTTAAACCTTTGCTGCAAAAGGTTTTAGCTTACTAATAACAAGATAAATTGCCTAGTTTTTTTGGTTTTGAACAAATTTGATAAATCGCTTTTGATCCTTCTTTATATAAATTGTATTTGAAAAGGTTTATCTAGTCAATTTCTGCTCTTAATTGAAAGTTGTTCATTGGTTTATGCTTACTGCACTAAATACTGGTTTAACAATGTTTTAAGAATTTTTAACAAACTATTTTCCAGTTTTAGCTAACTGTTTTCTGGGCAAATTTTTTATCATATCATTCTTATTCTGTTTTGTTATTAAATTGGTTTTAAAGGAGGTTTTCGAACTTGAATTACTAATTTTTATTATATATTGTTATTGGTTAATAATTTCAATTGGTCAAAATCAAATTTCAGCTAATTATTTTTATGTTGGAGTACCTGAAATTTTTCTAAGTGCTGGATAGCTATTTTTAATAAACTATTTTTCCATTTTAACTAGCTGTTTTACTTGACACATATAGAAATCCCTTTTGACTTAATGGTTTGTCAATTTAATTGATTGTTTTCTATATATATTGCTTGGTGATTATTGATTTTGAAAAAGGAATAATAGTTCAATTCAACCCCCTCTTGAACTTTGGCCAATATATTTTTCAACAATTAGTATCTAGAGCGGGTTCTTGAAAGTTACTCAAATGATCCAATATGGCTGAAAACAAACTTTCGTTTGCAGAGGGAGCCTCTATTAATAGGCCTCCATTGTTTTGTGGATTGAACTACCCATTCTGAAAAGTCAGAATGAGAATTTTTATTGAATCGATTGATCGCGGTGTGTGGGATGCTATTGTGAATGGCCCTTATATGCCTCAAGTTTTTGTTGATAATCAGTATATTGATAAACCTTGGTGTGCTCGGACTAATGTTGACAGTAAGAAAGCTCGGTATGATAGCATTACTGAAATATAATTACCTCATCACTTAATCTTGATGAATTTTCAAGGTCGCACAGTGTACATCAGCTAAAGATATATTTGACACCTTAGAAGTCATGTATGAGGGAACGAGCGACGTCAAAACAGCAAGAAAGCATGCTTTAATACAAGAATGTGAGCTATTCAGAATGAAGCAAGGGGAGACAATTGCGGACATGTAGAAAAGATTTACCCATATTGTTAATCATTTGATAGGTTTGGGCATGGTATTTGACAAGGAAGAGTTAAACATTAAAATTCTAAAATGCTTGGATAGAAGCTGGCACCGAAGGCCACATCCATTTCAGAAACAAGAGACCTTACCACCTTGACTACTACAACATTATTCGAGAAGCTCATCAAGCATGAACTCGAAATGAACCGACTAAATGAGCAATAGTATGGTGAGGAAAAGCAAAAGGGAATTGCGCTCTAGTCTGCGATTTAGAAAGAGGACAATAATGATGAGTGTTCCAGCAGTTGTAGTGAGATAGAGACTTTAACATTACTGACCCAAAAATTTAGCAAATAATTTAAGAAAAAAGAAAATGATAAGAGTCAACCACCAAAGAATACTGAAAAGGTTGATAATCGTCTAATTTTACTTGTTTTGGTTGTGGCAAATAGAGTCACATAAAGATGGAATGTTTGAATCAGATGCATAAAGAAAAGCTCCCGAGAAGAAATATGGGAAGAATAAGAAGCAGAGAAGGGCATACATTGCACGGGAAGATCATGACACTTCCTCAACCTCTTCATCAGAAAAAGAAGAGGAGGCAAATCTCTGCATGATGGTTGGACACGATACAAAGAGCAGTGTAAGTTCTAGTATTTCCCTAACTCATGAGAACAATAGTAATTTGCTTAATGCTTTCAAAGAAATTCATGAGGAGCTAACCGTCTGGCCCTTTCAAAGAATAGACTTAAGGGACTTAATAGTTGGCTTAAAAGTAAAGTAAGACAACTAGAAGAAGTGTTATTAAATTTAAAATCTGATTTTGAATGCCTTGAAATGAATCCTATTAATTCTTCTTGTAGTTGTTTTGAAGTTGTTAAATTGTTATAACTATGAAGTTTTGAAAGAAAAAGTTAAATACTTGATTAAAACTGTTTCAGAATTTTCTCTGGGAACAACCAATTTAAATGCAGTGCTTAGTTCTCAAAGATGTGCTGTTAGTGGATGGGCTAAAGCATAACTTTTCAAGGATGTGTTCTTGGTGGACGGGCTAAAGCATAATTTGTTGAGTATTAGTCAGCTATGTGATAAAGGCTATGAATTCACATTCAAACCTAACTTGTCCCTCACATCGAATCCATCAAAACATTAGACCTTGCTTATTGGTAAAATAGTAAACAACATTTATATGCTTAATATTTGTGATATTGCATCTGGTATGACTTATTTTCTCTCCAAGAATGATGATTCATGGCTCTATAGGAGGTTAGCGCATATACATATGCATCATCTTGATGGATTTTTTTCCAAGAATCTAGTAGAGGGACTACCTAAACTCAAGTTCGAGAAAAATACAGTATGTGATGCATGTCAGAAGGGGAAACAACAAAAACTATTTTTAAGTCTGAAAATTTTTTTTCCTCTACTAAACCTATTGAATTGCTTCACATGGATCTATTTGGTCCTTCTTATACTAAGAGTATAGGCGGTAACTACTATGGTCTTGTGATTGTTGATGACTTCTCTAAATTCACTTGGACATTGTTCATTGTAGCTAAGGATCATGCATTCACAGCTTTTAAATAGCTGGCCAAAGTTTTACAAAATTAAAATAACTGCCTTATTTCTGCAATCAAATTTGATCGTAGGGGAGAGTTTCAAAATTAGATATTTGAGAGGTTTTGCATTAAACATGGTATAAAACATAATTTTTCCGCTGTAAGAACCCTACAACAAAATGGAGTTATGGAGAGGAAAAATATAACTTTGGAAGAGCTTGCACGAACTTTATTAAATTACTTAAAGCATCCAAAGTACTTTTGGACAGACGTTGTTAATACTGCTTGTTATGTTTTAAAACGTGCTTTCATCAGACCCATTTTGAAAAAGACTTCCTATGAGCTTTTATAAAGGAAGAAAACCAAATATTATCCATTTTAAAGTGTTTGGTTGCAAATGTTTTGTTTTGAATAATGGCAAGGATAATCTTGGCAAGTTTGATACAAAGGCTGATGAAGACATCTTTCTTGATTACTCTTCTCACAGTCATGCATATAGAGTTTATAACAAAATAACTATGACTGTAGAAGAATCTGTGCATATTTTATTTGATGAGTCTAACCTTTAATTGCGAAATGTTTCTAAGAATAATGCAAATGATGAAGATAATAGTGAGCTATTACAGAGAAACAGTCAGCTGATTTAGAAATTCAACCAACTGAATTTATCAGATGAGGAGCCAATTGTTGAAGCAGCTGAACAACAAGCTCTAACTCAAGAAGAAGTACCACCTACACCTGTTAACAATGCAGACCTGCCAAAAGAGTGGAGAATTCCTCAGTTATCTTTAGATAACACCATTGGCTAGATAGAGCAGGGAGTTTCTACTAGACGCACTCTTAACCATTTCTGTGAAAATATGACTTTTGTGTCTCATATTAAACATAGTTCTATTCAAGATGCTTTGAATGATGAAAAATGGATAAAAGTTATGCATGATGGGATAAGTTAGTTCCCTAGGAATAATGTATGGGTTTTGGTTCCTAAAACACCTTATATGCATGTAATTGAAACTAAGTGGGTGTTTAGGAATAAGCTAGATGAACAAGGCATAATAGTTAAACACAAAGCTAGGTTGGTAGCTAAGGGCTATAATCAAGAAGAAGGCATTGATTTTGGGGAAACTTATGCTCCTATTGCTAGATTAGAAGTTATTAGATTACTACTTCCCTATGCATGTTTATGTGGTTTTAAACTCTTTCAAATGGATGTGAACAGTGCTTGAAGAAGTATATGTCTCTTAGCCATCGGACTTTGAGGATCATAGACAGCCAGATCATGTATATAGACTGCAAGAATCCTTTTATGGTTTGAAGCAGGCTCTAAGGAAATGGTATGAAAGGTTAAGCAACTTCCTCACTTCTCAAGGTTGCGAAAGAGGCAAAGTTGACAAAACTCTTTTCATTAGAAAGCTTAATAGTGATATCATTTTAGTATAGGTTTATGTAGATGATATTATATTTGGTTCTTCTAATGAAAGTCTTTGTCAAGATTTTGTGTATGCAAGGGGAATTTTAGATGTCCATGATGGGAGAACTAAACTTCTTCCTTGGATTACAAGTGAAACTAATGAAGCATGGGACATTTCTCTATCAATCTAAGTATTGTAAAGAGCTATTGAAGAAGTTTGAGATGGACAACTGCAAAGAAGCTACCTATAATTAGATGAGAAGGGAGTCTCTATGGATCAAACCAAATATAGAAGGCTAATTGGATCGTTATTGTATCTTACAACAAGTAGACCTGACATTCTGTTTAGTGTTTGCATGTGTGCCAAGTTTCAATCAAACCCCAAAGAATCCCATTTCAAAGCTGGAAAGAGGATACTCAAATACTTGAAGGGAACTGTCAACGTGGGCTTATGGTACCCTAGAGGAGCCCCATTAAGCTTGACAGGCTACTCAGACTCAGACTTTGCTGGTTGCAAGCTAGATCGAAAGAGCACAAGGGGCACATGTCACCTACTAGGAGCTAGCTTGATATCGTGGCATAGCAAAAACAAAGCATGTGTTTCCCTTTCAACGGCTGAAGCAAAATATATAGTCGTAGGAAGCTGTTATGCCCAAATACTTTCGCTAAAACAATAGCTAATTGATTATGGCTTAACTCTTCCTAAAATTCCTCTTAAATGTGATAATGCTAGTACTATTAACTTGACCAAGAATCCTGTGCAGCATTCTCAGACCAAGCATATTCAGATTCATCGCTATTTCATAAAGGATCATGTGAGCAATGGTGACTGCGAAATTGAGTTTGTTGAAACTGAAAAACCAGCTTTCTTATTTCTTTACAAAACCTTTTCCAAGAGATAGGTTTAACTACTTGAGAACTGAACTTGGAATTTTGAATACTTCTAATGTCCTTAATTGAAAATGTCTCTCTATTGTTATTTACTCATGCTTATATTTACTAACAATTGGTATTTTGAAACAATTAGTACAACTTTAACTTTTGGTATTTTTAATCGGCTAATTTTCATTTGTCATCTTATTAAAATTATGTTGTTATGTGAAATTTAACAGGTTATTTTTATAAAATAACCAGCTGAAAATCTGTGCATTTCATTTAACTAATTGATTTTTGAATTTAGCTTATTATTTTCCTAGCACCTTCTATTTAGTTAGTTATTTAAAAAAAAACAACTAATTAAAAATCCAGTTTCCAGAATTTTAATTGATTGTTTTCAAAAAATAATTGTTTAAAATCAATTACGGAGTTCTCGTATTAAATTTTTTTGTGCTAAAACAGTGAACTAACCCTTGAATTGAGTGTGCAGTGGCTGTCCAATGGGATTTGCAAGGTGTTTTAATAAGTTAAAACTTGTGACACACAATTGGAACAAGAAAAGCAATCCCATTTATGCACACCTATGCACTGTTGAATCAGCTCGTTAAAAAGGAAGCTCTGCAGTTTGACTGGTACAATTTTGACAGTTTTTGTGAATCTTTGATCGTGTAGTTAGCTTGTTAAATTCAAAGAACAACTAATTAAATGAATGTGCAACTGATTTGATTTTGTTCTTAACAATTCACATGCAAAACAGAACTGCTTTTGTTTTTATATATTGAAAACAAATTTGCATACTACACTGCATGTTCATTGAAAATTGTATAACTGACATCATTATGCTCCAAACCACTTCCATTCACAGCCATGTCATCCTCCACTTCAAACAAAAGTTCAATGACTCGAGATGCTACTCAAGTATAAGAGTATGGCCACCTTGAAAAGTGGTTCACGGGTAAGCAAACACAAATGCTTGCTTATCTACAGGAGTTCAACAGGAACAGTATCATAGGTCTCAAGTATATCAGAACAAACTGGTCGAAGGAGGAACAACTTGATGACATTTGAAACATGGTGAATCATCAAAAACTTAAGAAATTCCTTGGTGTTTAGGGATTGATATGTATTTATTTTAACCATTTTACTAATGCATTGTGATAGGAATAATGACAAGTTTTGGACCATTTTACTGTATTTGGGCTTATTGGTCTCTAATTAAAAGTTTGACTCAATTTGATGAAATTTTCGGAAAATTTCCACACTTGAGCATGTTTCGTATTTTGCCCATAACTTTTGCTACAGACCTCGTATTAACTTGATCTTTATGTCTTTCTGTAGATAACTTAAAGATATACAAATCATGTGAGCGTGCCCAAGACCAAATTCGGACTGTAAAGTGTTTAAATGAGCCTTGAAGTTGGCGTACAGAATCTGGACAACACTTTGAGCGAAAATATTCAATTGAGGACAACTTAGTCATTTCACCCCAAAATGAGTTGGGATCAAAACTGTGCATTTTTGGTTTATTACGACAACGTACAGGTGGGCTTGGGCCACCTTAGGTCAAAAACAATTCTGAATACTGTAATGAGCAGTGTAGGGCAGCCGCTAACAATGTTTTTGAGACACTTTTTTAATACATTTTTACTTGCTTGTTTCCTCTTGGCTCGTTCTTGGCTCGTTCTTCGTTTCTGTAATTTTATTCCCGTGTTGATTCGCTTCTGCATTTTTCTCTTTGGCTATTGTTCGTGATTCCACCATGAGTGGCTAAAGTTTTTACTCAATCCGGTTCCTAGAGGTTCTCCCATCTCCGTTTATCCCTAGGTTCGTGTTTTGTATTGTTTTTCCACAATTTCCTACTTATTTGCTATTTTTAATTCGATTGTTAAATTTAATGGTTGGATTGAATCAGTAAATGAATGAATACATTTCGATTAGAATGTATTGTGGAGTTCCCGAATCGGAATCAAGTCGAACCGATGATGTTGCTCACCATGCGATTGCATTGGTTTGGCACACTAGGTGTTCGATAAAATGCTCCGCGATTGTGGAATGTTCGGGATGTTAAATAGATGCAGGGATTCCAGTATGTTTAACCCACGAATGTAATTGGGATAATATTTAGGAACCAATGAGGGATTAGGGAGAACCGAAGGGAGATCGGGTTGATTTTCATTACGTGAACTTCTCTATTTTGCTTGAATAATTTTTTTTTTGTTTATTTTGTTTAAGCGTCATACTTGCCAACCCCCCACCCCCACCGTGCTACTGTTTTATATTTTTAGTGATTGAGAATGTTCGAGTGGTTCTTGGAAGAATGACCTAGGTTCGCTATATTGCAAAATCTAGCCTCCTAGTTAATTTAGGACGCGTTCGACAACACGTATCAAATTTTTGGCGCCGTTGCTGGGGACCCTCATAGTTCTCTGTTTTTGCATGCATTTTCATATATTAGGGGCATAGTGGAGTAGTGCAAAATTCGTTTATTCCTTTCTTTTTTTGAATTTTTAATTATTTTCAGTCAAAAGGGGGTATATCGGGTATTTTTGAATTGTTTGACTAACTCCAATTGAGCTGAATTTTTGCAAGGACATAGAGAAAGACATTTGTAACAAGGCCCACTACATTAGGTGGCACCACCTTAAAACTTCCAAATTCGGCCTTTTTGACCACTTTTTTTTAATTTTTAAGATTTTTCTCTTCATTTTTTGACTCCCGGGTACTGCTACAGTTGACCTGTGGTGGTCCCATAATTTTTAAAAATCATTTGATAGTGTTTTGGAACTTATTTTTCCCATTTTCTTCTATTTCATAGATAGTTGTAACCATTTTTCTTATTTTGCATGTTTTTCGTATTCTATCAAATGTGTGATGTATGAATACTAGGAGTAAGGGCTTAGAATTGTATGCCTGTGATCCTGAGCTAGAAAAGACTCTGCATCTGTTAAAAAGAACTAGGATACAATCTGAACATGCACCTGACCCTGAGCTTGAACATAATCATGATCATGCATTTGATTCTATTTCTTTATATTCTAGTAGTAATAGTAGTAGGAGTAGTCATATTCACTTTTCTCATCATTCTAGTGTAAGGCATATTGTTGGTTTAGATACTTGTTCTTCTCATTCTGATAACATCAACAATAGAACTCCTAAGGAATTGGTTGCACCTGATGTTACTTATCATCCTTTATGTATTCAATATCCTGAGTTAGATGCTGATTTTGAACTAAAATCTGGATTAATACACTTGTTGCCCAAGTTTCATGGTCTTGCAGGTGAGGATCCGCACAAGCACTTGAAGGAATTTCATGTAGTTTGCAATACCATGGAACCACACGCGATTGATGAGAATCACATCAAACTCAAGAACTTTCCCATTCTCTCTAGATAGGGAGCGAAGGATTGGTTGTACTATCTCCAGCCAGCATCCATTCAAAACTGCGATGACATGAAGATGTTCTTCTAAGAGAAATTCTTCCTAGCCTCAAGAGCCACTACAATCAGAAAAGAGATTTGCAGCATCAGACAAGTAGGTAGACGCAGCCAGTGGAGGTGCCTTGGTGGACAAAACACCTACAGCAGCCAGAGAGCTTATTGCAAATATGGCTACCAATTCTCAGCAATTTAGGACTAGATCCAACAGTAGTGCAGTCTACCATGTGCAAGCCTCTTCCAGTAAGCCAAATTTTCCAACCTCAACCAGTGCAGATCAACAGATTTTAACCAACAAGCTTGATGAGTTGACATCATTAGTGAGACAGTTAGCCGTGAGTCAAACAGTCCAGGTTTCAGCTATTAGTCCACAACCTAGAGCATGTGGTATTTGTTCTGATGTTTCACATCCAACTGATGCTTGTCCCACACTACAAGTAGAGAATTCCAATCATCACACTGTTGCAGCAGCTGGAGCTTTTCTAGGGAGACCTCCACAGTAGTATAATCCTTACTTCAACACATATAACCCTGGATGGAGAGATCATCCAAATCTAAGATGGGGGCAAAATCAGAGTCAGAATCAAAATCAGAATTTCCATAATTCCTCCAACAATTACACCTTCCATCCAAGGAAAAATTGGCAGCAAAACTCCAGCCAACATAGACCTCCATTCCAACATGAGAAGGAGAGTTTTGTGCAACAACCCCCACCATCTACCTCAACACCCTCCCAGCCACAAGGTTGCCCCTCCTTGGAAGAATTGATGAAACAAATGGCAACTAATAATTTGTAATTTTAGCAGAGGACTGAGGCCACCATTCAGAGTCTACAGACCCAAATAGGGTAGTTAATCAGTGCAGTTAATCAGAATCAGCCTCAAGTGCGTAACAGTTTTACCTTCCCAAACAATTCCTAATCCAAATGCTAATGGGAAGAACGTGAGTGTCATTACCTTGAGGTCTGGAAAGCAAACAATGGAAGCTGCACAACTGAAAGAGCCAAATTCTGAAGGAATTGGAGCTGGACACAAAGAAAAAGAGTTGGATGCAGCAAGCAAGGCAGCAATTGAGCGTTCTATTCCTGTACCCTTTCAACAGAGATTGATCCCTTCTAAGAAGATGGTAGATGCAACATTGGAGAAAGAAATCTTAGAAACTTTCAGAAAAGTTAAAGTCAACATTCCTCTCCTAGATACAATCAAGGAGATTTCGAAATATGCCAAGTTCTCGAAGGATTTATGCACCATCAAGAGGAAAGTCAAGGGTAATGAGAGAGTCAGCCTAAGCAATAATGTTTCAGCACTCATCCAGTCGATGCCTAAAAAATGCAAGGATCCAAGGACGTTTTCTATTCCTTGCATCATAAGGAATTGTAGATTTGATGATTGCATGTTAGACTTAGGAGCATCGATAAATCTCATGCCCACATTTATTTTTAATTCTCTAGGTCTTGGTCCCTTAAAGGCAACTAGTGTGGTCATTCAATTGGCTAACAGAAGTAATACACACCCTGTAGGTTTAGTTGAAAATGTGTTAGTTCGGGTGAATGAACTTATTTTCCCTGCCGACTTTTACATTTTAGAGATGGAGGGTGACTCTGCTTCTAGCAAGTCCCCCATCATTCTTGGCAGGCCATTCCTTAAGACTGCTAGGACCAAGATAGATGTGCATTTTGGTACTATGTCCATGGAGTTTGGCGATAATGTTGTTAAATTTAATATATTTTATGCCATGCAACATCCTAGAGAGGAGCATTCCATTTTGCGCATTGATGTCATTGATGATGTGATTGATGAGCTATTTGATTCTATGCATTATGAAAGCTTGGATGTTTTTGATAAGTCTGATGTTTGTTGTGATTGCAAAAATAATACATGGTTTCATAATTGTGTTGATTTTCCTGATATATTCATGTATGATGAGTTAGTTTCTTATGGAGAGTCCTGTATTCATGATGTTGATGATGTTAGTGATTATTCTATCGACACTAAGGATGTGCAGGGACTACTTGGTAGTATTTCTTCTGCTGATTCTTTTGCAGGTACTAATCAGGCCCCCATCAGTTCTGTGGAGTTGCTACCTCCCACTACAATTTTCCCCTCCATTGAGCAGCCGCCAAAGTTGGAACTCAAAACCTTGCTTGAACATCTCAAGTATGCTTTCTAGAGAAGGAAGAGAAGCTACCTGTCATCATTGCCAAGCTCTTGCTACCCGATCAAGAAGCAAGCTTGTTGCAAGTCCTCCAAACATACAAGAAAGCAATTGGTTGGACTTTAGCAGATATTCCTGGTATCAGCCCTTCCACTTGCATGCATAGGATTTTATTCGAGGATGGGGCTAAACCAGTGAGACAGCCTCAGAGGAGACTCAACCCACTTATTCTGGATGTTGTAAAGAAAGAAGTCACTAAGCTACTTTAAGCGGGTATCATTTATCCAATCTCTGACAGCTAGTGGGTGAGTCCAGTTCAGGTGGTGCCCAAGAACTCAAGAGTCACCGTGGTAGCCAATGAAAGGAATGAGTTGATTCCCACATGAGTCTAGAATAGTTGGAGAGTTTGCATTTTTACCGGAGACTTAACCAAGCTACTCGGAAGGACCATTATCCCCTCCCATTCGTTGATCAGATATTAGGGTGGTTAGATGGCAAGTCTCATTATTGTTTCCTAGATGGCTACTTAGGTTACTTTCATATTCAAATTACACCTGAGGATCAAGAGAAGACTACATTCACATGTCTTTTTGGGACTTATGCATATAGAAGGATGTCTTTCGGTTTATGTATTGCACCTGACACCTTTCAGAGGTGTATGGTAAGCATCTTTTATGATCTTTTAGAAGAATGCATGAAAGTTTTCATGGATGATTTTTCTGTATATGGGTCTTCTTTTGATGATTGTTTAAGTAGTCTGGCAAAAATTTTACAGAGATGCATTTATAGTAGCCTGGTACTTAATTATGAGAAATGTCATTTTATGGTTGAATCTGGTATTGTGTTAGGAAATGTTATATCAGGGAAGGGAATTGGGGGTAGATTCTGCTAAGATAGAAATTATTTATGTTTTGCTTTACCCCGCAATAGTGCGGGAAGTTCGTTCTTTTCTTGGACATGCACGTTTCTACAGGAGATTCATCTAGAACTTCAGCCATATTGCCCAACCCCTGACCAACCTCCTACAACATGATGTGGAGTTCATCTTCAATGATAACAATAAGACTGGTTTTGGCCACTTGAAGAAGTGTTTGACTACTGCCCCTATCATCTAGCCTCCCGATTGGACACTTCCATTCGAGCTTATGTGTGATGCCTCCAACTATGCAGTTAGAGCAGTTTAGGCTCAATGGCAAGAAAAAGCTTCTCATGTGATATCATATGCATCAAAGACCTTGGATTCTGCTCAGACTAATTACTCTACCACTAAGAAGGAGCTCCTAGTTGTGGTTTTTTCTCTGGATAAGTTTAGATCATATCTACTTAATGCAAAGATTATTGTTTTAACTAACCATGCAGCTTTGAAGTTCCTTTTGAAGAAAACAAATGTTAAGCCACAGTTAATTAGATGAATGTTGTTACTCCAAGAGTTTGACATAGAGATTAAAGACTGGAGTGGAGCATAAAATTTAGTGGCTGACCATTTGAGTCGAATCCAATCACAGGTTGTTGCACCATCCCCCATCAGAAATGACTTTCCAGATGAGCAGCTTTTGAAGCTCCAAGGTAAGTCTCCCCTCCCTTGGTACGCTGATTTTGTTAATTTCCTGGTTGCTGGTGCCTTTTTAGATTATTTTACTAGGGCTCAAACCTTGAAACTGAAAAGTGATTCTAAGCATTATGTTTGGGATGACCCCTACTTGTGGAAATTTTGTAGTGACCAGGTTATTAGGAGATGCGTACCTGACCATGAGTTTTCATCCATACTTGTATTTTGTCATGCATATGCATGTGGTGAACATTTTCGATTGCAAAGGACTGCACGTAAAGTTCTAGATTATGGTTTCTATTGGCCCACCTTATTTCATGAAGCTTATGTTCATTGCAAATCTTGTGAAAAGTGTCAGAGAGTAGGGAGTATTTGTCATAGATATGAGATACCTCATCAACCCATTTTTTTTTTGTGATGTATTTGACGTCTGGGGTATTGACTTTATGGGACCATTTCCTGTTTCTTTTGGTTTTACTTACATATTACTTGCAGTGAATTATGTTTCTAAATGGGTGGAGAGGAAAGCCATACGGACTGATGATTCTAGTGTTGTAGTGGATTTTGTTCGCACCCATATTTTTTGCAAGTTGGGTGTTCCCAAGACCATCATCAGTGACCAAGGCTCTCAATTTTGCAACCGGAGCATGGATGCTTTATTGAAAAAATATGGAGTTCTCCATAAGGTTGCAACAACTTACCACCCACAAACTAACAAGCAAGCAGAAGTGTCAAATAGAGAGATCAAACAAATTCTGCAGAAAACAATGAACTCCAACATAAAGAATTGAAGCAAGATATTAGATTATGCTCTTTGGGCTTATAGGACTGCCTACAAGATTCCGATTGCGATGTCTGCCTTCCGACTTGTTTTTGGCAAGGCGTGTCACTTGCCAGTGGAGTTGGAGCACCGAGCATATTGGGCAATCAAGCATTGTAACATGGATTTGGCCCAATTTGTAGCTGAAAGGAAGTTGCAACTACAAGAATTGGAGGAGCTGAGACTGGATGCCTACGAGAGTTCACGCATCTACAAAGAAAAACTAAGGCTTTCCATGATTGGCGAATTCTATACACAGAAATTTTTCTACCAGGAAAAAATTCCTTCTGTTTAATTCTCGTCTCAAACTTATGCCTGGTAAACTCTGATCTAGATGGGATGGTCCTTTGTGATTAGTAATGTTTTTCCTTATGATGCAGTTGAGCTTAGTGATGAAAGGATAGGGAAAGCATTCTTGTTGAATTTCAGCGGTTAAAGCATTATCATGATGGTCTGCCTGAACTAGTGGAAGAGCAAAACATCTTGCTCGCAGATGCCACATACCCGCCATGAGGCGACAAGGGAGTTTTCTTTACCTCTCATTATTTTTCTTCTTTGTTTTTCTTCTTTCTTTCTCTTTTCATGTGTTTCCTTGCATTGTTTTCTTTTAGAATTTGCAATTTTGTTGGTTTGACTGACACGCTTTTTGCATGCTACCGCCATGGTTAGTGTTGAGCTAGGAATTGAACTGAACTTGGTTTTTAGTTGATTCACTAAGTTGGATTATTTCTTATATGGATTTTGATGAATGTGCCTAACTAATTTTGTACTTGGCTTTTATGTATATGATGACATTTTGTGACCCTGTGAGCTTATTTGGGCCTGCATCAATGGATTCATCTATATACCATTCTCTTTTCTTTCTTATGTTACATTGCCTCTCATGGATGTTGTTTTCTATAACTTACTCTCATTCTTTTTGACATTGTATGTTCACTTGTTTGCATGATTATGATTGATGCATTCTTTCTTTTTACCCTACTTCACTATACAACCATCCTATCGACTATTTCCCATTGTCAACCCCTTTTGAGCCTATATTTTCTCATTCTTTCATTTAGATCATTACAAGCCTCCGTGTAAAACCGTTTTTGTCCTTTCCTTTTATTATTGATTGAGCATGATGGTCTTCTTTTGGGTTGTGTAAATTGCTAAGTGTGGGGGTTGCCCAAGACGTGCAAAATGCTAAGTGTGGGGAAAGGTTGATTGATCATGTATGGATTTTAGGACTTACTATTTGATCATGGATCTCATTCTTCTCTCTTCTTATCATGACAGTTTCTCCGAAAAAAAAAATTTGAGAAAAAGAGAAGAAAATGCTTGTGTAGCTTCGGTTGGAGTAATTTATGTAATTTCAATTATTGGGTAGCTTTCAGGAATAATTTCATAGATGCTTAAAAAAAAAAAAAAAGAAATCATGCTCTTGCTCTTTTAATAATCTTTAGATGTTACCTCAGTTGCCAAAATTTATTCCTATCCATTACCTTAGCCTCATTACAACCTTAATAAAGTCCTCTTGAATGATGCAAACTTGTGTTTCAGAAGTGAAGAATTATAATGCTTGCAAGCCTATGGTAAGGCAATGTTTATTGAGATGGTTTGACTGTGATTCGCGCAGTCGAACATGTTCCAAATTAACTAGGAGGCTAGATTTTGCAATATAGCGGACCTATGTCATTCTTCTAAGGACCACTACGTTCTCAATTACTAAAAGAATAAAACAGTAGCACGGTGGATGGGGTTTGCAAGTACAAAACTTAAAAAGAATAAACCAAAAAAAAATTATTCAAGAAAAAATGGAGAAGTTTACGTAATGAAAATCAGCTCGGTCTCCCTTCGGTTCTCCCTAATCCCTCACTGGTTCCTAAATATAATCCCAATTACATATGTGGGTTAAACAGACCGGAATCCCTGCATCTGTCTAACGTCTCGAACACTCCACAATCGCGGAGCATTTTATCGAACACCTAGTGTTCCATAATACATTCCAATCGGACTGTATTCAAACATTCCAATCGGACTGTATTCAAACATTTACAAATTCAATTTAACCATCAAATTCAACAATCAAATTAAAACATAAAATGAGTAGGTAATTGCG
>Ga0099825_1001234_pt1 | contig 32037 bp, 13 predicted proteins | sample SiratroredBW_FD_76838 | JGI IMG/M metagenome (GOLD analysis project Ga0099825, IMG submission 76838) | Root nodule microbial communities of legume samples collected from California, USA - Siratro red BW | ecosystem: Host-associated > Plants > Roots > Nodule | place: USA: California | collected...
AATATATATATATATATATATATATATATATATATATATATATAATAATTATAATAATAATAATTTAAAAATATTTAGGGTATTTAAATATTAAAAATTCTATTATATTTTTAAACTTATACAGGATCTAATTCTTTATGATTTATTCTTATAAAAGATTGGTTATAGTTATATATCTTGTTTAGGAATATCAAAACTGATAACATGCTCAAATTAACGAATTTGACATGAAAGTGCACAATAAGACCATATAAGCTAATTGGTGTATATCTGAAAATTTTCCATGTGTGTGTATCAATACATTTTTCACCCTTTTGTTTCAATCATAATCATAATGATGTCGTCTATACTCACTAACAATGTAGATTTTCACAACTCTCTACCAAAAATCAATCACACCATCAAAGTTACACTTGCATACAACCAACACAGACTTTTTTCTAGACTATTAAGTCTGAGTATGTAAATTTAGAAATAACTCTAACTAACTTCACCGTGAAAAAAAAATAATACTGTACTGAATTTACAATACAACCAAGTCCATGATTTTAGTTGTATCTAGATAAAGATTTCATTAGCATCAATTGTTTCCTTTTTTAAAAACCAATTTCATTCTTTTGACACCACTTACCATATCATAATTATTGAGATCTCTCTCTAAACCTCATTACCATACTTATTAAAACCAATATTAATAAACTGTTAAAAGTTAAACCTCTCAGTTGTATTATATTCATCCTAAGTTACAAATAATACTTACTCCACACTTGTATAACTAATTTACAAATGAGAAATAAGTTATTATTGGATTTCTTATGCACATCACACATAACATAAAAACTATTTAAAATTATGAAAAAATTAGTCTTCAAACATTATTCTTCTGTAATTCATCTCTAAATTGTTAGTAAATATATTGTTTTTTCACTCAAACTTATGGTCAATTATTTTAAAAAAGTATCCTTTATTTTTTTATGTAGATCGAATGAAATAAAAATTTCAAATTTAGTTTTGAATCAGAGATTTTAATTATTTTTTTCTGAGACAAAAAGTTCATTTTTAAATTTGAGAGACCAACTAAACAAATTATTTTAAAATTAAAAACTAAAATCAAATATGACCTAAATTCGAAGAATTAAAGTGATATGTTACCTAAAAATTTTAAAATATAAATTTTGAAGTCATTCTTTTAGTTACACAAGTCATACTAGCCTAATTATCATTATAGCTACATTCTCATCCAATGTGACACTGGCAGTGCTGAAGGATAAAAATAATTTGTTTAAAAATTAAGAGACTAAAATAAAATAATTTTTATTTTGAAGCAATTAAAGAAAAAGATGACCCAAAAGTAATCTATTATAATTTTTAATTATTTTATATAAAAAATTAAAGTGAATGACATATTTCTTAAGATAATGTTAGGAAACAGGTCACACACAGTTTGTGAAAATGCTTATTTTTTTCGTTTTTTACTTTATTTCCTTTTCAAAAGTCTAACAAAATAGAAGAAAGAAATCAGAAAATGAAATTATAACGCAATTAAAATATTTGTTTTAACAGAAACATTATAAAAAAATAAAAATAAAAACATTTTGTAAGTTGTCGGTGCTTCTATGTACACAATTTCAAAGGAATGAATTAATGTTAATTTTGTTTTTAATTGTATAATAAATAATTGAAGAGTCAGTCAATTTTGTTTGTTAATTAGGTCTTACTGGGATATTAAATATATCTGAAAAAGAAACATTTGAGTTTGGAGTTTTGTACTTATGATCAAGTTGGGTAGTCTATTCCATCATAAGCTTATAAAAAGATAACTCTCCCACTCCACTTTCTACATAAAAAAACATCATAGATTCAGTGACATCGTCATTGGTTGCTATCACAAATATTGCTGTCTTCCATTTAGAACACACCAAGTTTTACCGAATAATCTCAAAGAAACTCACCCAGCAAAAACATGGCAAATAATTGAAATTTAAAAATTTATGGTTAATGCAAAACATGCTAGCTAATAGATTCACCTTTCATCATGTGTTATTATATTAATTCAATGTTTTTTAATATCAAATCTACTAGGCTTATGCTTTAAAGGTTCGATGCTTCAATATATACTAACGAAAAAGAAGGTTTGTAAATTATCTTTGTTATCGATTTGATGAGACTATTTTAGTTATGGAAAACATGATTCTCTTTAAGACTACAAGGGTTTATAGTATATTTGTTTATTAGTAAATTTGCATTGAAATTCGAGCTAATGTATTATAAAGACACTAAACCCTATATATCAGTTCAGTTGAATGGAATGGAAACTTTAAACTTTATGATTTTAAGTGTATTAATATTTATAGGATAAATTGTTCACTTTAGTACTAAAATCAAAATGTTTCCATGTTAAGAAAAGAGAGTGTTTGTGATTTTTTACAAGTTGTGTGTGAAATTATTATATTTTATAACGTAACATGATTGATTGCAAAGTTGGGGTGGCTATTCCATGAATGGCTTTCTCGTATTTATCTGCTTCGTAAAAAGGATAAAAAATTGTTTTCAGTATTTGAACAGAATCATTGGTTGTCTGAAGTGATATTCCTGTCTTCCACTGAAATGCGTCAAAGCTATGCAACTCAATGTGATAAGAAAGAAAGAAAACCCTACAGTATCCTACGTAGGAGAAAGAAAGAAAATGGTTTCAACATCTACATTTTAATTGTAGTATATTTATATTTATTAAGTCACGTGATTTTTTTATATGATCACTATAAAATACTCTTTTAAGGAAGTTTAAAAAACACTTTTAAAAAATTGAAACAGAATTTGACAATATAATTACTGTTTTCGAAATATTAGTCCATTTATTTATTTTACTTGTAATAATATTTTCACATAGTTTTTTTTAACACTGCTATTTCACATAGCAGTAAGGTTGTTTGGTGAGGGGTCAGTTCTAAACTACAGTTTATATTTATCTTTGGGAACAGTTGCTAAGGCTGAGAGAGGTTGGCATAAACTTAACATAAGGCAATAATTGTTGGAGTCAAAGAATGCATAGTTGAAGGAGTTAGGCATGCATATTGCCAAATTCTGTCTTCAATGATTGGCATGGATAGAATTTAAACCAATCCATTCATCTTCCACTATCAAGTGGCGTTCTTCTTTATTTGTTTTTACGTATAGAATTGTCTAAACTTCGATTATCCTACTACTAGCTAATAAAAAACACAAAGTGCAAACTTTAGTGGTAAAAAGAGCAATCAAACCAATAACAACATATAAATTGTTGTATGTGTATCATATAAAATAAATAAATAAACCATGTCAATAAGTATAATTGTTACAAGAACTGTTATAAGATATTAATCACTTTAAATACATTTTCATATTTTGATATACTAGCCATTAACTTTTATGTAAAAATACTTAAAATTATAACAAAATGTCGTATAATTTCTTCATATAAGAAATTTATATTTCTTATCTTTATAAAGAATTTAAAATGTTTTATGGTAAAATACATTGTCTAGATAAGGAATCTTTAAAGAAATTAAAGTTATAAGAATTTATGAGAGTGATTTCATCATTTAAATTTTGACAAATTTAAATTTAACATAAAAAGTAAGAATTTGAAATTATACATTTTTTTTTTAATAACTGTCTTTCCATTATATTCTTTTTTCGATCAGATATTGGTCAAAACTTCGTTAAGCTTGACTTCAATAATGTATGTTTCTCAGTTTATGTCAAAGTATAATTAGTTTAAAATAGCTTTTAGATTGATGTCAACAATATTCTTTTTAAAATTAAAGTTAGTTATGATTATTTTTGGGTTATCATCGTTGAAGTTAAGTTTTATCAATATATGTTAATGTTATTCACTTGATGTTAATAAGAGTATTTTTTTGTTAATGACATTAGTGTTTTATGTTAAACACAGTTTTCAATTGACAATGACTAAAATTATTTTTAATTGATGTTAGTTCGGTTTGTTTTTAATCAACATTAAACAAAATGTAAGTCAGTGTTACATCTTATTTTCACTTGATGCAAATAAAAGAGTTTTCATCAACGCCAATGAGATTATTTTTTAGCCAACATAAATTGCGATCTTACTCAACGTTAATATAAATTATTTATTGGTTAATATTATTGGAATTATCCTTCTATTGATGTAGACCAAATTATTATCGGTCAAAGTTGATAATGGTTCTTTTTTTTCCAATGCGCAAATTGTTTTTATTAACCTCACAAGTATTTTTCAGTGGTATTTTTGTATTTGATAATTTTTATATTTAGTGATAATTGAAATACTCTATCCAAAAAGACATCAAAATTCAATAATTTGAATTATCTTATAAATCCAAATAAAATATTTTAAAAAATATATTGAAAATGATGAAATTATGTATTTAAATACAACATTATTTTCTCTGTCATTATAAAACACTAACTTTTTATTTGGATAGAGAAATTCACAATTTTAAGAAAAATAGATACATTGAATTTGATTTTTTTTTTATTTTTAAGATAGTCTATCTAAATAAGAAAATTAAAATTCAATAAATTTGAATGATTTTTATATATAACAAAGCATTTTAAAATTTAAAAAATTTGAAATAAAAATAATTAAAATTCAATGTATTTGAATTTCCTAAAAAATATTATAAAATTTCCTATCTAAACACAAGAATATTTTCTTTGCCATTTTAAAACACACTGAATTTAAAATGCTTTCAATTCGAATTATTTCTTTCTTCAAATGTTGTGCTCAATTACGGCACTTAAATTTATTTTTCTTAATTGGATAGATAGAGTATTTCAATTACCACCTAATACTTTTTCCGTCAATATTAGTTAACACTAATTTTAAGCTAAAATTTGTTAAAAGAATTTCAATTGATATCGGCAAGACTTTTAAAATAATCGAGTTGGTATTAGGAAAAAATTGAGATCAAATATGGATAAAAGCAACACCAATAACATTGATCTAAAATATCACATTAGACATTAAGCAAAAAACAATTCTAACAAATATTAACCGAATTATTTTTTTCTTGACATAATTGAAAACAACTCTACATATCAAGAAATAATCCTAATCTATATTGATATAAATGTAATTCGCACATTTTGAAAAAAAAAAAAAAAGAAGAAACATATTAATATTGGCTAAACAAATTTTGACTTACATCATCGATTAAAAAATTATCTCTTGAATATCAATAAAATCTCAATCAAGATTGAGATTATAGTACCTTAACAAAAATCGAGTTCAAAATCCTTTGACTAAGTCTAAGATAACAACACTCTAATCGAGGTCGAGCTGACAAAACTCTTCAGTGAGATTGAATTATCCAAAAGTCAATTAAAATTAAGCTAAAAAGAGAAAATAGAAAAAGTAAAACATTGTAAGAGAAAAGAAAAATGTAGACAATATATTGTTTTGACCTTCTTTAATGGAATTTGGAATTTGATAACTTTAAAAAATCAAATTATTTCATAAAATTCTATAATTTAAATTTATTTTAATTTTTATCTAAATAAAATGTTTAGTTATAAAACATTACAAGTTCCCTGTAAAAATGAATTATTATTTGAAAAAAAAAATCTAATTCAAAGATATTATAACAGTCTAATAAATCAAAACTATTTTTTGTTTGAATTAAATAAAGACATGGTGGGGCCTACGAGTCCAGCGGTGGTAACTGGGGAGAAACCAGGGACAAAAAAAGTGACAAGTGGCAAGGCAAGACGGCATTAGAAGTGAACAAAGAATCCACTGAGAATGTTACACATTAAAAAATAATTGAGAAGCTTTCAAAGTGAACTGGGAACTGATGGAGAAAAAAATAAGAGAGAATCCCTCTCATTCTTATTCTTTATTCATAACTTCACAATCACATTGTGCACAGATTTTTCAGCATTCGACCACATCTATTTGTATATATGCCCCCAATTCAAATGCCTGACAAAATATTACTGTTACTATTGCATTGTTTCCATCAATTCTATGGGACGCCCTTACAATACTATACAATGCTATTCTTCTCCAACGTTCTTCTTTGTTTTTTAACATAACAATTCGGTACAATAACAACAACGAATTGGTAAATCCAAAACCAGATAGCAGAACTGAAAAACCATCGGAAAATGATTGCTGTAGCCAGTTGTTGAACTTAGCCCTTCATATTTGGCCATGACATTATTCACCAACACTGTTCAATCAGAATGCTTGCTTCTGTCCCCCAGAATGCCTCGCAGAATGCTTCAAGGTTTCACTTCATGCTCTCAAATTCTGTTTACCACCCTCAAAAAAATTAGTTTTTTCATTCTCCATACATGTTCAACAGCATAACATAAATTCATGAATTATGTTATGTGCATATACATTTTTTTTAATCTTTGAACACTGTACTATAGCTTGCTGATACCTGCCTCACAGTATAAGCTTGAGAATAGGTATTACAAATGGAGTTTAATCATTATCTGTCAGAAATGGTTGTTAATATTGCATTTGGAATAGGATGCATAAAAGGGTTCTTTTAGCTCTCTTCAAAAATTTTCAAGTTCTTAGTTTTTTTAACAAGGATGAAACCCTTTGATGCAGTGACTGCAGAGGAACCTCCTTCGTCCTCTGTGGCTTTGAAAACCTCCGCGTCACGCTATGGCCCTGGAGTGTTCTTCTTCCTTGGGGGGACTGCATTGCTCATCATATTGCTTATTCTTCTGTTTATATTTTGGAGGCGTACTAGGAAGGGGCCAGCAAAAGTGACGGAGAACACAACTCTAGCATCTCTGCAACATGGTAATTTGAAGAAACCATAACATACAAAGCAAAATATTTACTAAAGTTGTCTATTTGCCTGCAGAATATTTGGTTCATTTTGTTAATGGTGTGCTTATAATGATTATACTTCTGTTATTTGTGTTTGGCACTTACCAAAAGAGAAATATATTGAACCATCTGAGGTGATGAAGATGATAGTGCCAAATGTTCCGGAAGGTATTTGAAAGAAAACATAAAATGTATTTGACAATTGAAACATATTTAATGCTTCTATTTAAGTTGCTTGGTGTATACAGGACAGAAGGAATTCATCAGTGGGAACCTTCGGACAATTAGCTACTTTGACTTCCGGACATTGAGGAGAGCCACTAAGAATTTCCATCCTCGAAATCTGCTTGGAAGTGGTGGATTTGGGCCTGTCTATCAGGTATAGGTACTAAATCTTATGTCATTTGCTTTGACATAGACAATTTCATTTGTTAGTTTTGGAAACCTGATCTCTTAATCATGATTCAACCATGTTAATTTATGAGTCATGTCAACAAGTGTCCTTAAGGCTCGAATAAGGAATAATAAATAGAGAAGTTTTAATACAGATCAGGGGAAGTTGTATTGGCAATCAAGGTAAGGTTCTGATTCATGATTCATTATGAAGGGCACCAAAAGCAATTGTTAATATTTTTTCCTGTGTTAAAAGATTCAAATTTTAGTAAGGCAGTGGACAAGTTGTTGGAATTCATATTAATGGGGTGTTAAAGAAATTGTGTTTGGTAGTTGAGGCTTGCATAAATGAGTGTACTCTTGTTGTGATTAGTATTCTGATATTCAATTGTTTTGACAGGGCAAGTTGGCAGATGGAAGACTTGTTGCAGTAAAGACATTGTCTCTTGACAAGTCTCAACAAGGAGAAAAAGAATTTCTGGCAGAAGTGAGAATGATCACAAGCATCCAACACAAAAATCTGGTTCGCCTTCTCGGATGCTGCACAGATGGGCCTCAAAAGATACTGGTGTACGAATATATGAAGAACAGAAGTTTGGACCTCATAATTTATGGTATCCCTGCTTTATTCTATATCAACTGTCAGCATGGTATGTTTATTATGTGCAAAATGAAGTCCCTCATAGTTATTGGTAAAAGTACTTTTCTTGAACCTGTGCATGTAGTGTGTGTATAGCATATCCAATGGGTCATGAGTATTTGAAACAACTGAACAGTTTGGATATTTGTGTGATCAGGAAAGAGTGATCAGTTTCTGAATTGGAGCACTAGATTCCAAATTATTCTTGGAGTAGCACGGGGATTGCAATACCTCCACGAGGATTCGCATTTAAGAATTGTTCACCGAGACATCAAAGCAAGCAACATTCTTCTTGACGATAAGTTTCAGCCTAGGATTGGAGACTTTGGGCTAGCTAGGTTCTTCCCTGAAGACCAAGCTTTTCTTAGCACTCAGTTCGCAGGAACATTGTAAGTCCTCTCTATTTGAAGGTACCACATTGTCGGCCTAAATCCTGGGAACACTAAGTACAATGTATTAGGTAACTTCACCTGACATTAATCTTAAGATAAAAACCAGCGTAGTATGAAGTAGTGACACTTTATTGCATTGATCATCACTTTTTAGATAAAAAATCTCCTCTAGCAGCTATATAGCCAATATCTTGATCATAACTCTTTAGCAATGTACTCATTCTGATTAACTTAAGGTATCCTTTATAGTAAAGCTATCATTCTTGACTTTTGTATTAAACATCTAAAACTCTCTTAGGTTTTCATGAAACATCATTCTTGACTTTCTTGTAATTTTTCGTCAGAGGCTATACAGCTCCTGAGTATGCCATTAGAGGAGAGTTATCCGAGAAGGCAGACATCTATAGTTTCGGAGTTCTTGTGCTTGAAATCATCAGTTGCAGAAGAAACACAGACCTTACTTTACCATCAGAAATGCAGTATCTCCCTGAATATGTAAGCTCTCAACTTATTGTAAGTACCATATTACTCTCCAAGAACTTGTATAAATTAACGTTGATTACTCTTGTTACAGGTATGGAAACTTTATGAGAAGTCAATGTTGATGAAAATAGTGGATCCAAAGCTAAGGGAACATGGCATGGAAGAAAAGGATGTCACGCAAGCATTTCACGTGGCCTTGTCGTGCCTTCAGCCAAACGCGGAATTGAGACCTGCAATGTCAGAGATCGTAGCAATGCTGACATTCAAAGTTGAAATGGTTACCCCGCCAATGAGGCCAACCTTCTTTCATAGGAGGCGCGTAATGGATGATGAGAACCATTCTTGGGGAGCCATATCCTCAGAGACTTCTACAACTGCAGTGGCATCATCCTAGAGAACCACAACACACCTCATTCTGTCATATAACGAACCATTTCCTTGAAGGAATCAAAAACATATATAACTCCCACAAACTATGTATGATTTCCTTTGCTTTAGTTGTATATATTAATCATTATTCCAAAATCAATCATCTTCATGTTCATTGCAAATTTTTGTAGCTATCTCTGTACTAATTATATGGACTGAAATTCAACAACAGTTGCAACAAGTTTTAATATATACATCTTTTTACACCTACCAAGGAAGTTTATTTGTTTTCCTCTGAAGGTGTAAAGAGAAAATGTGATAAACAAACATCTTTCGTATTGAATTGGAGGATGAAAAGTAAGAAAGTAAAAATGAAAAACAGGAGATTGTTTAAAATAGATTTATTTTTTATTTATTATTATAGTAAACATCTTAATAAAATATTTATAACATAATCTGTTAATAAAATATTATTTTATTTTTATATTCATTATTATTTTTCATTCTCAATCCTTTTCGTTTATATACTTTCTTCGTCTTCAATGTGTTTACCCTACTCAATGATTAAAAAAAAAAAATTGTAATAATCTTGCTTTTTTTTTTTTTTGGGTACTAATTAATAAAGCACGCCAAAGTCATTATATTTGACTCCTATATAGTGTTGATGAAGGATAGATAAAGTTCAGTTATAAATGTTGATTGAAAAATTAACAATAAGGATAATAAATTTACAGTATCCGGCTGTTTGGGATTTGATAACATTATAAAATTCTTGGGATTATAACAATCTTTCATACACTCTGTTAAGAAATTGACTCCTGAAATTTTCCGCCCTTTATGCAAAGAAAGCGAAAAATTTTATTTTTTTCACATTCTTATTATATATAAGAGAATTTGTTAGACTTTTAAAAGTTATATTTTCTACTATTTCTTTGTTTAATCATTAGGCAAATAATTTAAAATAGTTTGTCTTTTAAAAATTTTAAATTATTGTATTCTTCTATTTTAATAAAAAAATATTATTTTTTTCTTTGCATTTAGAGAAACTATTACTAATTTCTTTTTCTTAGATGATATTATTTTATTTTATTTATTATCATTTGTATTTATGTTTTTTCACTGTTAATATTATACCTATAATGTATTAATTTAACATACTTTAGTGGGAATATCCAACTATAATACATCTTTAAAACATACATCTCTTTCACTTTTTAAATCTGTATTAAAAAATAACTAAGGCATCTTAACTTAAATTTAATGGGAATATTCAATTATACCACACTTTTTAAAACATATAACTCTGAGTTAAGGTGCCATTAGTAGTGTCTTCAATTATTTTAAACAACAATATGATAAATTAACTGATATTTTTGGTTAATGAAACTAAGCAAAAACAGATTTTTGTATAGCAAATTAACTAATTGAATCGAATATTTTTTATAATATAGTATTAAAATCATAAATAGATTATGGTATAAGTAATCATAAATAATTACAAAATCATAGTTCAATATGATTTTTTTATATAGATATAATTTTTTTTTTTCAAATAATCTAATGCATACTTTAGGTGTATATATTTATTTAAAAAAACACGCAAACAATATAGTTACCAAATAAAGACAATGATAACCAAATCATTCTCTCTAGTATTCCAAATGACCTCTTTCTAAACATAGTCCTGTCTCTTCCTCTTCTAAGTTTCCACAAAACAACAATAAAAAAACATGTTGTGTTTGTGTGTGATAAGAAATTCTGAGTGAGAGAGACAAAAAGAAGGGAAGAATGCATAGAAGCACTTTTTCGATCCTCTTTGACGAACTATTCTTTCTCCATACTCATTGGTCAGTGTTTTGACTAGTTTGAATTGTCAAAAGGGTTGAGATGATAGATACATGCAACTCTATGAGTAAATAAAAGATAACATACTCAACCTCGAGATATACAATGGGAGAAAGAGACTATAAACAAGAGTGGAAAGGCACCATGGTTTGTGTCAAAAAGTAGCTTTTGGGGTGAAAGAAACAGGGAGACAAAGACAAAAGAAAAACGACTTTTGTATATGTATGTGTGTTAAGTTTGCTATTCCAATTAATACTGCATGGCAGATAACATAAGCACAGGCTCACAGGCACCACATTCAATTCTTACCCGACACACATTGAATGTAGCCTCGGTACGCACCCTGACATATCACTATTCAACGGATTCATCGATCCCTTTGCCTGCAAAATAAACGGATCTGTCAAACTACACATCCTCTTCTATCCATTTTGACTCACCTCTTTAATATTCCATTATATTACATGACTTTAGTATATGGTTAAGCCATTAATCTATATAGACCCAACATATTTAACTTTACAAAGTTGTCTTAAAGGTAACCTATACGGACCTGTGATTGGCAATGCAGGTCATGGGTCATATCACATGCCCCTTGTCTCTGTTTTTAACTTATGAATCATATCCGGACCCCACCAGAATTGTACCTCATATCTCCTCTTAGTTCTACTATGTCATTTTCTCATAATTCTATTTCCTTTCACACCATTCTTGCATCTCATAATTGAAACAAATAGAAAATGTTGTGCTCCCCTTTAAAGAAAAGGGATAAAGAATATATATCAACATTTTTGGACTGTATTGGAGCTTAAACACAAACACAAACATCAAAATAGTTGCATCATTGACATCAGAGGGAGCTTGTCCCTATGCGGATTTAATTAAAAAAAAAAAAACAATAATACCATTGGAGATTCTAGAACAATAGAAATCTTTCAATAATAATTCATTTACAAAACAAAGTAAAAGGGAAACCAAAAAACAAAAGGGGAAATGAAATGAAATTCAGCTGGGAATTGGGAAAGAAACTAAGATTTCAGAAGAAATATAGCAATATTAGAAATAATAAGACTTGAAGGAAAAGAGATCATGATTGATTCATGATGTCTTGGTGGTTCTTCTTCTACTTCTACGCTGCTCTATCTGTTGTGCAATGGATTTGGACCTGTGGGAACCAGTCTTTTGTCTTCTAATGATGTGGTGTTGTTGTGATAGCAAGACAAATGTCTCTTGCGGTTGCATTTGCGAGCAGTGTCTGCAGATAGCACAGTGTTGGTCTTCTTCTTTGCTCCATCAAAAAAGTTGTTAACAAAAACTGTCTTCCTTGCCACAGTGTTGGAGGCAATACAAGCCCACAACAAAAGAAAACACACAAGTATCAGCTCTAGAATTCTCATCTCAACAAACTAGTTGAGTTAAATTCAAAAACAGACAAAGAGGAGGCAAAAGAGATGAAGAGGGAAGACAGATTGAAAAAGTGAGGAGAGAAGGGAAGAGAAGAGAGGGAATGAAGAAGAGGAATAAGGTAGGGAAAGAGGGGAGGGGAGGTGAGTATAATAAGAGAGGGTTTATAGCTAGGAATGGGATATTAAGTATGGTACCTAGGATATGCAGTAAAAGACTTTGAATTTGATACATCACATCTATGTGGTCAGAAACTTCACCAAACCTCATTAATTGACTTCAATTCTGCTTGACAATATGTATTATTCAAACCAAATGGAATTTGAACATAAATGATAGGTAAAATATGGTTGCAAAAGCACAACATTCTGTTTTTCAGACAGTGGTAACCTAGGGCCTAAGAATAACAAAAGACACACACCTCTAATCTAAACACACACTTGGGGATTAGAGAAATTCTTCTCGGGGTGGCGCTTCACCACGTGCCGCTAGCTTTGAGGACCATACTTGAAAAGCTGACACTCATTGATAAAAAGGAAGTTGCAGAGGGAAATTAAATGGTTGGTGGTTTAATTTTGACTGTAGCATGCATTGAATTGATCAATGCCATTTCTTGCTTTTGAAGCACGTCTTGTTCGACAGATCTCGGGTGAAGGTTTTGATTGAATGAATGATGGAAGTGATATTCAGCTGCTGGTTGCAAAAAAGTGTTGATGCTGGTGTTGGTTGGTGCTGTGTGAGACTTTACATGGATGAGAAAATTAGTATGATATATGAGGTGTTGGGTGGTAACAGTAACAATATGAACAGAGACAGAGACAACCTGGGAATAGGTTAATGGGAACTCCGGAGTTATGAAAGGACAGTTGGGGATTCATTAAAGGCAGCCATTTCTGTTAAAAGAGAAAGGTTGGTTAGTTAGCGATATACTGTGTTATGTTGCCCAATGCTTATGTTTGATATCCCATGCATGCATGGGGCATGCCTTATGCAATGCATGTTCTCATATCACATTGAAAGGGTACATATATACACAGAAAAAGGTACAGAGGTCAGCCAGGAAACAATGTGATGTGACCCATAATGGGTGAAGCTGATATCATAAGATAAGATGGGAAGATAGTCTCTGTTCTGTTCCCTTCCTTACTTCCGTTCCGTAGACAAATCTATACGGAAAAAGATGGACAATTAAAGAAAGAGGTACATCACTACATTGCATGTCCATGAGTACTTACAAAATGGATACTTTACTGTGATCAGAGGGAGTGTACATATAAGAAATATTATTATGAGTAAATATTGTTTCAGACCACTCTTCACAAAATATATTTTTTAATAAAACTATTATTTTCGGTTGTTAAGTAGTTGTATTATTATTAAACAAGACTATGATAGTTTTACACGGTCATATGTTAACCATTTAACAATCTTATATGATAATAATATTGAGTTGATAAAAATAATAACTACTATAAAAAATAAAAAAAAGAACAAAAGATATAAAAATGAAAACATTTTCTATTTTTTATATTTTATCAAAAATAGAGAACTTAATATATATAATACTCATTCTAGATATAGTTAAATAAAGAAAACAAAATAAAATTATTACAATCTGATAAAATCATAAAAACAAATAAACAAAATTGATGATAATTTGATTCTACTATAAAGACAATATCACATAGTTTTCTTCTAAAAGTCTTCTAATCCATATCATTTTTAATTCAAGGTGTTGACTGTGATGAATAAATTATTTTTTTTATTGAGTTTAGGGTTTTTGAACTTGAAAAGATGATTGGTAGGGTGAGTGGGTGTGGTGGTGAGTGTTAGAGCAGTGATGGTTTAGAGACTGGTTTGGGTGTTAGAGCAGTGATGGTTTAGAGACTGGTTTGGGTGCTAGAGCAGTAGTGGTTTAGAGACTGGTTTGGGTGCTAGAGCAGTAGTGGTTTAGAGACTGGTTTCAGAGGTGACAGTGAAGTGGTGAGGTAAGGTGGTTCATGGACGGTTTTCGTTTTGGATAATGGTATGGTACCCCTTTTCACATCTTGATTTTTCTCACTTGGAGTAAAAGGATCCCTTGCTTATTCTCAATTTTGTTTCCGTTTAAACTTGTTCTTAGTTCTCACTCACCAATCCTAGCTTAAAAAAGAAATCAAAACCCCCTAAATCTTTATTCTTCTTTGATGATTTCGATACCACAGCTTCCTTCCCAAGGTCCTGCTCTCTTTCACCATTTCTCTAAAATCCACCTATTTCAATTTCTCACTTTCTCTAACTGTTATTCCAGTATGAGACATTTCTCATTCAATAACTCAAACAGTCTTCCTTTCAAATCTCATTTCATTATACAAAAGTTATAACATTACCCTTAACCACATTATCATATCCAGCCATGTCACGGTTATCAAGCTGGAATAATTTTTCCACGGTTGTCAAACAAATAATTATCTTAATTTTTTAGTCATTTGTTATATAGTTTAGAAAGAATAAACTTAAACCTATGCATTTTATAGAAAATTTAGAAATAGTAATTTTAAATTTTATAAGGATGGAAACAATTTTTTTATAGAAACTAAACATATTTAAAAGCATTTAGAAATTATAGATCTAGAATGAAAAACTGTGTTATGAGTTCTTCAGTAGAACATGAACCAGCTCCCACACAACCACTTTACAAGGAAGGATGAGATCTGGTTGGTGCTCCTGTATGTTAGATTTTGAATCGTCATTTATATGAAGAGATGGTTGGAATGAGAAAAAGGGGTTGTGGTATAGCACACCTGACCATGCAACATTTAAATATATTGAGTTTAAATTTATTTATTTTTATTTTATTCTCTTAAATAAGAAAATTTAAATTTATTAAATTTCATTTTTTATTTAGATAAATTATTTTAATTATCATCAAAATTAAAAAATCATTTAAATATTAAATAATTTTTAATATTTTAAAATATAACTTTTTAGTTAATTTAGTTGATTTTATGTTCCGGCATTAATAAAGTTTTTTCTTGATTAAGGCCGATCAAATTTTAATTAATATAGATCACAATTATTTTAGTTAACATAAATCATTTTTATTTTTACAATATTATTGGTTGGGTTTTTACAAATTTACTTTAATATTAGTTAAAAAAATTAGTTAACATGGAGTAAAAGTTTTCTCAATTAATATTTGAAAGAAAAAAGATTTTGACAACCTATTGGTAAAGTATAACATTAGTATTAATGATAAAAAAAAACATTACAAATATTGAAAAAAGTAGATATAATAGACATCAATAAAAAAAAAAATTAGTTTACCTACATTAAAAAAAATAGTCTCATGAACATTGATTAAGAAAACCTTAAATAATGTTTAAATATTAAATATTTTAAAATATCAATATAGATAATTTTTTTAGTTAATTTAGTTAATTTTTATTTTATAACATTAATAAAAAATATTTGATTAAGGCCGATCAAATTTTAATTAATATCGATCACATTTATTTTAGATTAACATACATTATATGTTATTTTTACAATGTTATTGTTTGTTTTTTACCAATTTTCTTTAATATTAGTTGAAAAATTCTAGTTAATATGGGGTGAAAGTTTTCTCAATTAATATTTATAAATAAAATTGGCAAACTATTGGTAAAGTATAAATTAGTGGTAATGATAAAGAAAATATAAATATTGAAAAATAAGTAAACATGACCGATGTTAATAAAAAAAAATAGTTTACATATATGAAAAATGGTCTCATGCACATTAATTAAGAAAACCTTGATTAAAATAAAAAAAAATAACAATGGTTTAGAGCAATAACAAGAGTAATGATATTTTGACACTCCTTTTTGTCAATACATTCATTTGAAACTTTTGTGTCAAAAATATAATATTTTATTATGAAGTATTCTATGTGTCAAAAAGATAATATTTTATTGTGAGGTACTCTATGTGTCAAAAAATAATATTTTATTATGAGGTACTTATGTGTCATTTACTTTTATTCTCTTCTCTCTCTCATCTTTTACTCTTCTTTGTCTCTCTCCTCTCTCTTACTTTTCATTTAATGAAGAATCTTTTTTCAGATTTTGTAATTTGTCTCTAATATTCACCTTTATTACATCTCAATATTAATATCAAATAAACAACATAAACATGGTGGTGGATGGTGGTGTCTTATCTTCATCTTATCAACTCTAACATTTACCATATCTCAACTCTAACTTTAGACAAATAAATTCAAAACATTGTTGTGATGTTTCTTCTTCTTTGCATATCAACCATAATATTCTTGCTTTTTTTTTGTTCTCTTTTGTTGTTCACCTCCATTAGTTGTCTTTGACTTTCACATATATTGTTTGTGACTATGTTGTCATATTTTGAAATAAATATATTAATTATTTTATTTTTATCTTAAAATAGGAATTAGAAAAACTTAAGCTTTAATTCATATTATTAAATTTTCAGTTTAAAAGTATTTTTATACCAGATTTCAATGTTAGAAATCAAAGTGGTCTTAAAAGAAAAATAATCTGACTAAATAAAATAAAAATAATAATGATTAAAATAAATAAAATAATAATAGTAATATATTGATATTATGAATAAAACATATTTATGAATATTAAAAAAATTATATATGATTATTTAAAAAGAAAATAATAATATTAATAAAAATAAAAAATAATTAACTAATTATTATATATATTGTTAAAAATAAAATTCTAATTGATAAAAAAAGAAAAAAATAAAAAAATAAAAAGATAATATTGTATTTAATATAATATCAACATTATATTTTTTAAAAATAAAATAAAATAAAAATAATAAGAAAAGATAAGAATAACACATTTTTAATTAAATGAAAAAAGAGATAAGAGAAAGAAGAGAGAAAAAAAGAAGATAAGAGGAAGAATAAGAGCAAATAAACACCTCACAATAAAATATTACTTTTTTATACATATAGGAGCATCAAATGAATGTATTATTGATACATAGAGGTGTCAAAATATCATTATTCTTACAATAACATAAATATAATAATATTTTCAATATAAGCTGTCACAATGTGCATAGCAAAATCAAATTAAGGAGAAAATACAAAATGAACACAAATAAATATAAATATAAAAATATAAAGAATTTCATATTTTTACATCTTAGGTAGAATTTGAAATTTTATAGTTTTAAGTGATGTAATTATTTGAAAAAAATCCAATTGAATTATTAAAAAAATTCTAGAATTTTAATTTCTTATGAAATTTTATATTTAAAAGAACATCTTTTCTCATAAAATATTTAATTTATTGTGAAATTTTATATTTGATAAAATATTTAACTTTTATATAAAAATGAATTAATCTGCTAAAGATCTCACGTCTACTCTTGTTAATTAAAACATTTAAATATTAACGTCAATTTCAATTTAAAACTATACAATAATCGATTTGTAGATTTATATATATATATATATATATATATATATATATATATACTTAATTTTCTCATTTTTAATTAATATAAAATTTAAATTCATATTTAAACTTTTAGAATCTTTCAGTTGAAGTAAGATTCTCAGATGAAAGATCTTCTAATAATCTTTAAATACTGATTTGGAGGATATATATTAGGCTAGAGTAAGAAGATATACTAGGTTTAGTGCCTTATCTTGGAGATGCCAGTTTTTTTTTTTTCTTTTGTTCTGTCTACTGCAAAGATTGAATTGGGGTAGGATGTTTGCAGAAAGTATTGATGCAGGGATTGTTACAAAACAAAAACCATTATGTATATGTTTTTTTAGGAATGCTTTACTAGTGGTTTGGGAAGCTCGTACAAAAGGTAGCCAAAGGATTAGATGTATAAGCAATGTCTTGCATAGGGATCCTTTGTTCAAACAATTGCATGACAGAACCAAAAAATTATTCATATATAACTTCAAAGAATTGCATGACACACCTTTCAAGTTTCTTCAACTCCCCTTAAATTCATTAGACCGAACTACTAACTAAATTGTCATTTATACATACATACATACAAACATTTTTCCTAATTTTTGAATTTGAATTTTATTCATTTTTAGTTACGTTTTGAATAATTGATTTTCTTTTTAGTTTAAATTTAATTTTGGTTACATCATGCATTTGACTTTTGTTTTCTATCTTTTTAGTTTTCAAAATACTAGTTCAAGACCAAAATAGATAAAGAAAATTTGTTGGTTCGGCTGAAGCTATCCTTGATTGGATAATTTAACTCTAGATAATAAGAAAAGGTTTTCTCGTAAGTACTTAAATAGTCTATTAATTTTTAGATAATTTAAGTATCTTTAATTCTAAAAGTCCATTAAAAGAGAGCGTCAATTCTTATAAAAGGAAAATTTTGAAATATGATTGAAACCTATCTAAGGTCCTTAAAGACATAAATTTTTGGACGAAGTCTAGGTTTCGAGACTCTTTGTTTAATAACTAAGTTTTTTTTTTTTTTTTTTTCTAGAATTGACGAAGTTGTTAGAGTTGTTTTTATTCAATTAAGAGTTGTTGAGAAAGTTGATCACCGGTGATGTTAGAAATGTACGGTGAAACGAAGATACCCTTTGGTAGAGTGTAATTGCAATTAGAAGAAGGGAAAAAGTGATTCTGGCATGTATGTTGTGGGAAGGTGTTGGAATGTTAGAGAGTGAAGGAAGATGGTTCTCCAGAAGAGGCCTTACACTGTACCCACTCTCTTCTTCCTCGCATTGTTCCTTCTTTCTCTCTTCTTCTTCTTCTCCACCAGAACCACTCTTCGCACCCCTCCCCCCATCCACTCAGATCTCTACCTCCACATTCAACCTCTTTCCCCTCCTCCTCCTCCTCCTCCTCCTCCGCCTCCTCCACCCCCACTCTCACCCCCTCCCACCCCTCAAACCCTCTCCGTCCGTGACACTGTCGATGTCACCGACGCCGAATCTGATGCCCAACCGGTAACGGAAATAGAGGAACCTGTTGGCGATGATGTAGCTTTGAATGTGAAGGAGTGCGATTTGTTCGCGGGAACGTGGGTGAGGGATGATCACTACCCGATTTACAAACCGGGTTCCTGCCCTTACGTGGACGAGGCTTATGACTGCAAAGTTAACGGAAGACCCGACACTCTCTACACCAAATGGCGCTGGAAACCGGATGCTTGTGATCTTCCCAGGTACTTTCTCTGTTGCATTTCCATTTTTTCTACGCTTGTTGCTAAATAGGTTTCAGGTATTTTTGCTTCTAGCTGCTTCTTCATGTGTCAATTTCTGATGCTTTTGTGTTCGGTTAATTTTCATAGCCACTTATGGAAAATTCCTCTTGCAGCGTATCAAAATAAATTACTCAATAGCGTTAAAATTTTGTATCTATCTCTGTTTCCATAGATAGTACGTAAGTAGAGTTTCATAAAAATGTGGATAATTATGGAAAGTGACAGATACGAAATTCTCTTGTCATTTTAGTGTCGGTGGATATATTGCCGCTACCATTCGCGTGACAAAATTGCCATGCCACCTCTTACTCTGATGAGGATCATAGTACGTAGAGGTTGGTTTCAGAATGATTGAATTAATGTATTCAAGTATGAGGACTGTGTATATTTATGAGACTTTAGCGAGTGTGTAAATATGATTCTCTTTGCATAAACTTGATATGGATGTTCCCTGCGGGGGACCCAGCTTTAGTTCAACAACTTGTGCAATTCAAAACATCTTAATGAGAGTAATCATTATTCAGCATATAGTTTTAATGTATCAGACTATCCTAAGTGATTAGGAGAAAATGAATTTTCAGCACTGATTTTTGTTTTTAAGCTAATCTTCAGATTCAGACTGAAGGGCTCTAGAAATGGTGAGGCACCCATACCCGTGAAAATTGAAAATAATGTTTACCTAATTAGTTGGTTGCTCTAACAACATAGTTTCTGGTAGCAGTATTTCAGGATTGTGGAACATTACTAAAAAGGTTCAAACATTTTCACTTGGTGGTTTTTGGAAACTCAGCTTGACATACAGAGAAGCACATGCATCCTACTCTTTTTTTAATCTTATAATGTAAATTAGCCATTGCAACAGATTTTTTTTTGTCCTTTCACGGTTTATTTTACATCCTTGAGCTGTTAATGTATTAGTCGACTTATAAATCAACATGCATACATCTAGAATTTCAAATTCTGTTGAAGCTTAGCTTGTAGTGGTATGCTTTGATGTTAATTATGTCCCACATTTCCCTTTAAAAACTGTTGTCCGATGGTCATTCAAAGAGCTATGCTGTTTCTGTAATTGAGAAGTGGAAACCCTGAATCCTGTGTTTTATGACAATGTACTAGGAACTAAATAACTTTTAGCCTTTCTCTGTATTCTCTCTGTGATATAGTTGAACACTAGCAAACTGATGTTGTTATTCGGTGGCCTTTAGATGACAGTTTGACCTTTTTTTCTCATCAGATGCTCAACTTTTGATTTTCTGTTGATAGATGAAGGCTTAATAAAACAAATTTATTCTTCTAGTGTTCAACTTATGATTTTCTGTTGAAAAAATGCTTCTCATATACACTATAGCATGATTTGAACAGCTATCCTTTGCTCTGCATCTTTTAGTAGTTTAAAAATTAACTATTCATATATGCCTGAGCAATGGCTTTCATATTGTACTTGAAGGTTTAATGCCACGGACTTCCTGGTAAGACTGAAAGGGAAAAGACTAATGTTGGTTGGAGATTCTATGAACCGGAACCAATTTGAGTCCATTCTGTGCGTACTACGTGAAGGCCTGCAAAATAAGAGCAGAATGTATGAGGTACACGGACACAAAATAACAAAAGGAAGAGGCTACTTTGTTTTTAAATTTGAGGTAAAAGTTTATCTTGCATGTTTAGTTTCTTCTAACTTCTATGCACTAATAACATGATCTGCTTTTACATTATTGTTTTCTCTTAGATTTTTCCTCTACCTTAAAATGAATTCAACTATCTGAGAAGTTAAAACTTCATAACTTCCTATAAGTACAGTATTTGTATTATTATCTCAAATTTGCATACAAATGATCAGGCAGCGGGACTTTTTATTTTGCTGTGTCAAGAAAATGTATATGAACAGACTGCAGTACATTGTGCTAAGATTTTGGAATACTTGGACAGGACTATAATTGCTCCGTGGTATTTGTGAGATCACATTTCCTTGTGAAGGAAGGAGTTCGTCTTAATGGACAAGGGAGCTCAAATCCTACATTGTCAATAGATCGGATTGACAAGACATCTGGTCGTTGGAAGAAGGCTGATATTCTTGTCTTCAATACTGGACACTGGTGGACTCATGGAAAGACTGCCCGAGGGTTAGGATGCAATTATTTTAATTTCGTACTTTGATTGATCTGTGCATTGATTTTATGCAATAAAATTTTGGAAACTTTGTCTGTCTTGCTTCCCCCATGTTTATTGAACTCTTGCTTGGTTAAGTAATTAAAAGATTCATCCTAGCATTTGCTGCACAAGAATTCTGACTTCTTGTTGTAAACTTCTCTTGGCAACATGGAAGATTGAGGTGTACTATAGTATCAAAAGTTATGTATTAAGAAAACTTGTACACTTATATCGAATTTAAATTGTCACTTTTTTGTTTTTCCTTTTTATTCACTGCCACCAGTTGTCAATTGGTTTGTCTTTCATTCCTTGAAATTAACAAGTCATCTATCAAAGTAAAGAAAGAAAATAATCATTATTTTCTTTAAAAGTCTACCAAAAAATGTGATAGTGTCTGATTTGTGCAGGATAAATTACTATAAAGAAGGTGATTATCTATATCCAAAATTTGATGCAGTTGAGGCTTACAGAAAGGCTATAGAGACCTGGGCAAAATGGATCGATAATAATATCAATCCACGTAAACAGATTGTCTACTATCGCGGATATTCTAATGCCCATTTCAGGTATTGATTTTTTTTTCACATATATTTATTGACATAAAATCCTTGGACCCTTCTCTTTCCAGTCTACTTTTACTGAGGATCATGTTGTGTAAAAGAAATAGAAAACCTATTGCTTTAATCAACATCAAGATAATGGAGAAAAGAAAAAATAGAAGAAACCAATTATACACCCTCACTAATTAATATCTCAACCAAATAACATTGCTAATGAATATTTGGCAGGGGTGGGGACTGGGACTCAGGCGGGTCATGCAACGGTGAAACTGAACCAGCTTTTAATGGTTCCCTCCTGAACTACTATCCTTTGAAGATGAAGATAGTGGAGGAAGTGATTCAGGGAATGAAGGTTCCAGTAAAGTTATTAAATATCACAAAACTGACCAATTTTCGGAAGGATGGCCACCCATCTGTCTATGGCAAGAATACGATGGATGGAAAGAAAGTCTCTACAAGGAAGCAAGACTGCAGCCATTGGTGTCTTCCTGGTGTCCCTGATGCATGGAATGAGTTAATTTATGCCACTCTCGTTTTTCAACAAACAAAATCAAGAAATTGACTTACATCATTCTTCTTTCAAGGAGTTTACTTTTTGTGCGGCAAAGAAGGGGGATCAAAAGAAAAAACAGAACTTCTTTGGCCTTTCCTCACATAAAGGAGGTCATTGAAAGCAGTGGAACTTCTTGTTCCCCTGTGGTAGTGCCCCTTTGGGTATTACCATGAGTTTGTTGTTCAGGTAACATAGAAAACTGTACTTTATTACACATAATTAAGTAAGAAATTAGTATAATTCATATATTAAATGAGCCGAAGAGATATATAACTTTAATCTGTTGAATATAATTGAGATGTATCTCTAATATAGATCTTAGATTTTTGGAAGATACTACAGGTGATTGAGAACTTAAACTTTACATAACTAGTTAAATTGATAACAATAGTTATCAATTAGCCTAAATGATAGTTGACCAAATTGTACTTGTTTTTTGAAACATGCATTAACATGATTGAAGAAATTGATTACTATCTATGGTCAACAAAATCAGCTAGATTGTGTTTATCTCCCCAACAAAGGATGATGCTTCTCTCTTCTTAATATAACTCAAAAAAGAAAAAACAAAAATGGATTATTGAAGGGAGTGGCAGACGAAAGAGAGAACCGACACTCATAAAATAAATCATTTACATAAAATTATTGAATAAATTAACAACCCAGTTCCATAAATTATTCTATATTTACTCTCAAGCTTTTATAATTTGATTGCATTACACCTTTTATATTTATAGTTTTAGATCAATCACTCTTTCAAAATATTTTTTCGCAAAAATATAGTGTATGGAAACTATATTAAACGATAAATCAGAGCATGGGAGAATCAACTTCAACCACATACAAATAAAACAGCTATCTGGAGTATTAATGGTTATTCTTCTATAAATATTACTAATTTAATACTTTTTACTTGAGTTATTTTTAGAATAGTATTTATGTATAATTAATATAAATGAAATTAACTAAAATAATGATCTGTTGTGTTAAAAATGTAAAAAATAATTTTGTTAAAATAGCTTAGTTTCCCAACGGAAAACTTTGTTTACTCACGGCTTTTCTTAAAAAGAAAATATCATAGCTAATTAATTACAACATTACAATATGACCGTAGATAATTAGTGAGAATTTTTAGACCTTACAAAGAACATACATAATGGTTAGAAAGATATATATAATGGTGAAGTTGTTAGTAATTTCTTACATCTGTTAGAAAATATGCACTATGACTATAATATTGACTTTTGACCATATCTATTAGTTCTTCTCTTATATTAACTATGGTTGTTAATTTTGTTGATTATTGAGATTAGTAAGAACTAGCACATTGAACTCACTAAATTGAGGAGGTGAAGTAATAAAATATGTGCATATGATTTCTCCCATCTTATTCCAATCTAATCTAATTGTCAATTTAATTTTATTTTAAAAGATAATATTGTATATCATTTGTCACTATTAGTCCTTCCACGACTGAGACTTTTATTTTCATATTTCAACTAATATCTGAAAAAATTGCTGAAAATAGATTCGGAAAGTTTAGTATTTTCATATATTTAAATTTTTATATTCAAATTTTATCATGTATAAAAGATAAAAATAAAAAAGTAAGAAAAAATATAATGTAAAATAATCTAATATTAAAAATAAAATTATATATATTCTTTAATTTCATGATAAATTTTAATTTATTTTATATTAGAAATATTAATTTTATTTTATAATTTCATAGTAACTAGTTATGATAAATAAATTTTATCATTAATAACACAATTATATATACCCATTTATATTGTGATCAAACCTTCAACTACAAATTCATTCAATCTTTATGCTATTATATTATTATCAATATTATTTTATATATGATGTTGTAAAATTTAGAAAAAAATATTAGAAGAAAAATATTTATTTATAACCAAGAAAAAATAAAAATGTATTAACATTAAGGAATTAATAAAAATATATATTAAATATTAGGTAGGATGAATTAGAAACATCTTACAAAATAAACATAATTATAAGATTAAAAAAAATAAAATAAAAATGATGTCAAAGACACCTGATTATAATATTAACAAATAATAAATAAAATGAAATTAAAAACATCTTAGTAACTAAATAGAGTCATAAGATTAAAAAATAAATAAATAAAATAAGATTATAATATCTTAATGAGCAAATATAATTATAAGATTAACAAGTAAATAAAATAAAATTAGGATTACCTCATCAAATAAAGATAATCATAAAATAAATAAGCAAATAAAAGTAAAAATGAGAAAAACTCAATTAAAAATTATAAAAATTTTGAGTGTAGATTAATAAAAAAATTAATTGAAAATACTCTTAAAATTTGATTAAACCTATCTTAAGAAGTATTTGTAGTATTGTGTATAATCGAACCTTTAAATTGAGTAACTCATATAGCAATTTCCTTCCGAATTAGATGATAGTATCAACCATTGGTAAATTGAAATTGTTGTATTAATATCACATGAACAATTGTGGCATATGTGGCGGCATCTTTGAATTGCTTTTGTGGTGGTGCAAAGAGGAGTGGGCAATTCTGGGTGGGCCAGGGTCATGACCCAAATCTCAATTGTGTGATTCATTGTTTTGTTTTCACACAGTTGACCTTTCTCACTGCAGTGGTTACTCTTACCATGTTCTTACCATGTGTTCATGTCTTATGTAATTGGAATGAACACAGAAACTGGTGGTATCCTTCCTAGGGTTAACTCTCATTAGCTGAACTATTCAACAAGGACAACCTTCCAGATAATATTCTCCCATTCATTATTTACTTATTTATTTATTTATTAATTTAATCATGAAGCCATGCCTCTTTTCACACCACTGTGCTATGCATGGTTTGATTATTGAATTGGTATGAAATGGAGTTGGTGGAGGCTGATGAAAGGGATGACCAAATGATTGGTGTGACCAAGATCATTGCTTATTCTTTCTTCTCTTCTTTTTCTCTCAAAATCAAAACTCCTCATTCCTATACAATTTTATAATAGACGAGCAAAAGTCAAATTTTATTTGTAAACAAAAGAAGTGTTAATTAAATACAGAGTTTGCTTAAGTGGGAAGGTATATGAATTCTAAATTCTTGCACAGTGGGAAATGGGGACCCGCGGAAATGTGTTTGAAGAATCCATTTGTTTTTGATAAATAAATTGACGTATTATTAGTGACGTTGGACTAGTATATATAATCGTATTGTACGGTTTCTTGTACAGGAATTCTTGTTCAACGTTTTAGTCAAATTATTGTTTCCAAATTTCACGTACATAATACTCAATCACAAGTTTGTTTTAGATGAAACTCAGTAATTCTTTTTACTTTAATCATTGAGTATATATTATTTTAATTCATTATAACCTAGAAGTTTAATTTGATCATGTACTGTAAATTACACACTAATATATTTTTCACTTACTTTTTTACTTTTTCTGCCAATTATAGATTCTCATTCTCATATATTATAACTAGTTAACGGTGTAAAAGAATATCTTTACATTTGAAATGAATTAATTGAAAAATAGTAAAAATACATTCTCAAGCAGACAAATCGTGGAAAGATTGTTGGAACTACTTTTCTATAAAAATAAATAAATTTTTGACTAATAATTTAAGGATGTGTTGAATTAATTAAATTTTAAATATTTTATAACTTTGACTAATTTTAATTAAGTCTTTGTTAAAGAGTTTATTAATATTTAAATGTTTAAATTATTTTTTATTATTATCGAATTATTTTTTTAATCTTTATAGTTAATGATATATCATGACTATTACTTTTATCTTCTCATCTCTAATTTGTCAACTAATAATTTATTTTCTCTTCAATATTTTATAATTTATCGGTCAATTCGTTTCTTTATTCTTTAATAACCAGTTGGCCAGTAAGTTAAAAATGAAAAAACAAAGACAATAGCTTTATTTTTTTTAATAACAAAATCAACTAGCAATGAATTTAAATGAAAATAAAAATATTTTTTAAGTACTAAATACAAAATTTTTAATAGATTGAATTGAAAATGTTTTATAATTTATAAGGTAGATGAGAAGGATTTATACTGGGTAAAGTTGAACTGAATTCATAATGGTGTCATTATGGTTTAAATTAATTGATTGTGGCTTGTGGACTTTCTTTGGATCATAGGTGTGACATGTAATGTTTAATGGTTGGCAGTTGAAACTAAATATGCTTGTCAACTTGGTAATTATGAAACCTTTTCGTAGACAAATGCAATGTCCCCTTGTTTAAAAATATTTATAAAATAAGGCAAACCTAATCTCTATCTTAAGAGCATGGTTATTACTTCTTTTTCATACCCTTAAATGTTTTAGTCTCTCTTCTTTTTATTTCAAAACAACCAGTGTTTCAAAATTTTAAAAATTATTTTTGCTATATCATTATCTATCTTATATTATTTGTACTTTTTTATATATAAATAAAAAACGATAACACTTTTCCAATTTTAAAAATATTACATGCATTTCAGTTTCATTCCAATCTACTCTCTAACTCTCCAATAATTAGGCATTTGTTTGACAAATTAATAAAATATAAATCCTATTGTAATAGTAATTAGTATTCATGGTAAAACAACAAAAAGAATATTGACTAAAAATATAAAACATGTAATTTAAATGAAGAAAATATTAAACGATAATTCAATTCCCAATTATAAAGCATTACAAATAATGTTTAATTAAAGTAAAAGTGACCTATAAACTTTTAAATTAATTCTTACTATAAAACAAAATATGTACTTTTTCAATCTTTTACATAAAAATAAATAATTCATTCATTTAGATTGAAAATAGTTTAACTTAGTTCATTTTAATTAATAGTATTATAAACCTAAACTTTATTCTAAAAACATTCGTAGAACAAAGTGTTTAAATAATAACTTTATTTCATTGACGAGTGTGACTTATATTGAGTTTAATTTTGTATACAAGTAATTCAAGAGATAGTTTTTGTCACCCTGTTTAGTTTAATTTTGTATACAAGTAATTCAAGAGATAGTTTTTGTCACCCTGTTGAGTTTAATTTTGTATACAAGTAATTCAAGAGATAGTTTTTGTCACCAAGTAACTTTTGTTGAACTTAATTTGTATGCACATTTAATTAGTCTGAAAAAAAACATTATTAATTAATAAAAATCATGTAGCTAACATGATTTTTAAGACAGATCTTATAAAAATTCATAAATTATGGTGTATTGGTTTAAATGAATTGACAATATTGTATAACTCTTCATACATAATAATAACAGAGACAGTATTTTCTATACTTTTAATATGTCAATAAATACATCTATTTGAATGAAAAATGAGTGTGTATCTAGTGAATAAATTAAAAGTAAAAAAATAAATAAATAGAAGTTCATATTTCTTATAATTGAAAAAAATATATATATCCGGAAGTATTATATCTCTACAAAAATTTGAGAATACTTGTGCTAAAAAATTACTCTTATTTGGTGGAAAAATACCTCACTCACTACAAATATTCTTTATGGACATTGATTCAACCTGCATTGGATTTGTGAAAACAGTGTGTTTGAATTCAATTGCGATCCCTTAAAAGACGCTGTAAAGTTTCTCTAAAACCATGTTATTGCATCTTGTATTGTGTATGGTGCCATATCAAGGGAACCGCACTGTCTCTTAGTAATGATTTTCTTTAGATTTCAATGTTGGCACTTACTTGGATGATGTTAGGATTATGACCTGCCAAATCCCATGCATTTTCTCTCAATGGAACTTTGCCCTATTGTGAAATGCAACCTAATCGTGTCTTGTCTTGTGGGTTGGTTGGTTCAAGAACCACCTTCAAAGACAAACACACACACACAATTGGTGGGAAGCTTATTATTAAATATTGTGACATGCATACATGCCTTCTCCACACACGTCACGCACTAAACCCTCATGGAGTTTTTCTAAAAATTGTAGTGAAATTTCCCTAGGACTTTCTTAGGACCACCCACCAATAATATATATACACATATATCAAGACCTTATTTTACAAAAAAAAAAAATCAATTTATTAACATTCCTAGATTACAATGAGATCAACCATGGATCTCAAACGAAATCTCTCATTAATTTATAACCAAATTCAAATTCACACATGGTTTGGATTCTTGTGAAGCATGAGAATACCCATGTTTCACGTCATGGATAGCAAATATAAAACAAAATCCTATCTAGCTGAGATTTAATATTCTAACTTTAAGCACTAATCTCTAATTAGTGGTCTGACTTAGGGAATTGTTTTATCTTTGAGTTTCAGCCATTCAAAAGCTTATTCCTTATCCGTACCAACACATACGTACATAAAAAAACACACACATATAAAATGAGAAATAAATAATTTTGATTAATTAGTTTAAATTGAATAAAATAAATGTACAAGAGAAGAGACACCTGAATACTAACTACGTATCTATCGAAGCCGCCCCAGTTTCCTCTGTCTTCGATGTGGGGACCGGAGGAATAATATAATATGCATGTACTGTTTTTCATTCTAATCATAATTAGAAAGCTTTTAAGTTATGTATAGCAACAGCTGCTTCATCATATTCCAATATGCATCAATTTCTACCCTCTAACTCTATATTGTTCTTTTCTTCATTCAGTTTTACTAGTTTCTCGCACGAAGAACACATAGTCAAAGTCGCCGTTTTGGATAGTTGAATGCATAGAGGCGATGGTCCAACCTTAAGTGCACGTAGTTCCAGCAATTCCTTCTTCAATCTTTTGTTCTCATCGCTTAGATTTTGACACTGTTTTTTCAACCACTCACGGTCCAGTTCTGTCTGCTTCAGTTTGGTCCTGACCATAACTTCATTGTTAATTATAATATTTAAACATATATAATAACATCTCTGAAATTTAATGCACGCCATAGGACGATATAGTCAACACAATTAATAATTTATTAAATAAACAAAATGAAGCCGTGGAAAACTGAAAACTGAAAACTCTCCCTTTTCTTTCCTCTCTTTTTGTCTCTACCCTCTAAAGATTGAGCTTCGAAGGAACCCAGATATTTAATGCAAAGCAATTGATCAAGAATAAACAAAGGTATATATCAATGAAACTGGAAACTGAATATATACGTTAACCTACGTACCTTGCTCTTCTGTTCTGAAACCAAACCTCAACTTGTCTTATCTTTAAATTCAATTGATCAGCCAGTGCTTGTTTCTGAACCTGCATGTCCAACCAAAACCAAGCATAATCATATGTATGTGGTACAAAACAAAAGAACACATATGTATGATATATACAAATAATCATATGTAGGAAACAAAATCATCACTAGCGTTACGTGTATGTGCCATACACGTTAACCACTTGCGGCGTGCAATCTAATTACGAAGCAATAATAGAATTAATATTAAACCCATATGAAATTTATATAAATCCACACATCGAGACATAAGTTTTTAGATAAATACAAAAATTAGAACGAGAAAAGGTGAATATATATGTATATACCGGATTAAGAGTGCTATGCAGTTTGAAGCTGTTCTCAAGCATGGATGATTGGTCCTTGGAAAGCCTCAGTTTCTTTCTGCATCTTTTGTTGTTGTTGTTGCTGTTATCAGAATCAGTGGTCTCTACCTTATCGTGATCCAAGTTAATGGCTTCCCCTTTTGGACAAAGCTCAAACGCTAAGTCTAGGCACTTCACAGGCCTGTTCTCTTTCTGCTTACCCTTTTTCGGGACATGCCCTCCCATTCCTAGTCCCAAACATAGCCCAGTGATGCATTCTTCAGCATCTTCCATTTTGAGAGAGAGGGTAGAGAGAAGGGGTTGGAGAATTGTGTGATGAAGTATAGTCAAAAGGGAAAGTTGGGTTTGTGAAAGAGGTGGATTTAATACAGATTTTATTGTTGGGTTTGGTCTTGGTCATACAAATTCAAATTTCAATCAGTTATTATATGGCTACTTGGTTTCATTAGAAATATAAAATTGTGTGTGTAGAATATAATTATGGTACCAATGACAACTCCTATATTAAATGTAACAATAAAAAATTGAAAAAGAGTAAAAGCATGCCTTAGGATTGTGACCCCTCTTAGGAAACCAACATTTTTCTTAATCATATTATTTGACAATTTTCTCTTTTTTCTTTGTGCCAATTCCAACCCTGTTCGAGTCAGCTCACGTATCTTTCCCAGCACTTTCGTATGATTTGCGTTGTCTTCGCAGGTGGGTTCCAACATCCACATTCATCGTACGTTGAAAACCTTCTATACTGTATATTGAGAATGGTTTAACTAAGGTGAATAATTCAACATGGAGTAAATAATCGGCAAATCTCCCATTATGGTGCAATTTTATTTGTAAATGCCCAGAACCGTGGGTAAATCGTGCCAAGGCATAGCGATACCGTAAGGAAAAAAGCGAGTCATAATGGCACGATTTTGTTTAGCAGTCAATGAAATCGTGCCACGTTGGCACGATTTTATAGGTTAATTAAAATCGTGCCAGATCAGCACGATTTCAGGGCATTTTGTATGAACTGAAATCGTACCACCTCAGCACAATTTTAGTTCAAAAAAATACCTTGAAATCGTGTCACATCAGCAAGATTTTAGTTCAAATAAATTACACTGAAATCATGTCACCTCAGCACGATTTCAGTATATTTATAATATTTGTGATTGGTGTACGTAAGTGATGTACCGTGGAGTTTATATAAACCCGTGAAAGCCTTAATAAAATGCAAAAAAGTTATTTTTGTATTATTGGAAGAATCTCATATATAAATATATAACTATATTTTTAAAGTAATATTTAATTATTTGAAAAGAGTTTTTTATTTTCTTCTATCAATACCTCGTGAATTTATGAAAATTGATATAAATTTAGAATGATGGATATGATTAAAGTTATCGGAATATTTAAAAATGAAAATGATTATTCACAAACTGAAATTAATTTATACATGAATTAATTAATAAAAATAGTAATTAATAAAAAGAGTACAATATAAAAGTTCATTAATATGATTACAAAATGTAATAAATTATTTATGCGACGATGTGCCACAATGAGGTCTTCTTTTTTGCCTCCTAGGTCTGGTATGGTGTGATGGAGGTGGTACTGGATGAGGGTCATCATCTTCATTGTCATCATTATTGTTATCTTCATCGTCATCATCATCG
>Ga0099825_1001237_pt1 | contig 31994 bp, 20 predicted proteins | sample SiratroredBW_FD_76838 | JGI IMG/M metagenome (GOLD analysis project Ga0099825, IMG submission 76838) | Root nodule microbial communities of legume samples collected from California, USA - Siratro red BW | ecosystem: Host-associated > Plants > Roots > Nodule | place: USA: California | collected...
TCTTTTGGTATTCCAATCAAAGTTAAAACTTCCCGAATTAAACTCTTGTACGGTGCGAACGACCATTTTAAGAATTCAATCGAGTCATCATAACTTTTCAAATCAAAATTTGGATAGTTAGAAATTAAACATTTTCTTTAAAAAAGAAAAAAAACACAATATGTCAAAACTTTTTATTTTCTTTATTTTTTTTAAAAAGAACTAAAGGGGTATTTCTGGAAACAAAAAGAATTATGGGTGTAGGTCTAAATATATGGGGTTGCAGGGAGCAGTTTAAGGAGGTATATCATTATGATGAAAATATTGTGGTGTTAAGGTTTAGTGTTAGTAGAAGTGTGGTAAAAATGCAAGGAAAGAACATAATACAGAAAAATGGCGAATTGATATATTTATGAAAATGCATGTTGGTGACATAAGACTAATTTTTTAATATTTTATTCTCCCATGGATGCATAGAGACACTTAGAAATAAACAAGAAGAAAAGAAACATACCTAGTGCTTGAAAAAGCTAGTATTTTCCTTTTGTGTTTCCTTCTTTCTCTACTCTCCAAACTAAACTGCTCTCTCTTTTTCGTCTCCCTCTATCTCTAGTATATGCTTGTTTTCAGTCCCCCTCTCATCATGGAATCTAGTGCTTGAAAAAGCTAGTATTTTCCTTTGTGTTTCCTTTTTTCTCTACTCTCCAAACTAAACTGCTCTCTCTTTTTCGTCTCCCTCTTTTCTTCTCCAGAATCCGTGTGCTTTTTTTCCAAAAAAACCTCCCCAATCCCCTCTGTATCCATTTCTCCTCCTTTTATTAAAGTCTCTCTCTTTTCCATTTATTTTCTGTTTTTTTCCGTTATATATTTTTAATTATTTATTTAAAACATTAACAGACAAATATAAACTACTCTATTTTTATTTTATTTATTTAAGCAAAACAATTTTTTTTATATATTTATTTTAAAACTTGCAAATCAAGTATAGAAGCAGTTATTTTATTGTTATATTTGTTTTTATTATTTTTTATTTATTATTTATTTATTAATTTTTAAATGTTGTTGTTTTAAATTAAGATATTTTTGTTATTTTCTTGTTATTTTTGTTTTTTTTATTATTAATTATTTATTTTATTATTTTTTTAATGGAAAAATTAATGGAAAAATTCAAATTTATTATTTTTATTTTGTTTTTTATTGTTATCATTATTTTTCAAGAAAACTTAAACTAATAAATATTTTTTATGTTATTATTCTTTTTTTAAAAAAAATTATTTTTATCATCATACTTTAATTTAAAAAAATTACTCGGACAAAATCGGGTGTTGACACCATCGTAAATTTTTATATTGGTTATTATAAAAATATATTATGTCCAGTTTCCTTCGTCAAATGGATGGTGTTAAATAATATAAAATCTCATTAAGTTATTTAAAATATTAAAATTTAAAAAGAAAAACATCCATCACCAAAATATCTTTAGCAAAAACAACAAATTATTCTTTGTGAATGAAAATATGCAAGAATATAGTCATGATCGATTTTAAATAAATAATTTCATAAATATTGTTTTGGTTTAGAAAAACAAAGTTAAAATAGTTTATATATATATGTATATATATTTTTGTTTGATTTTTTTTTTTGAGAAAAATAAATATATTTTGTACATATATCATCTTAGGATGGATGTTGTACTCTGCTAATAATATCTTTGGTACAAGCCAAATTTGGTTTCAAAGATCAATTTTTTAAAAAGGTTTTGACATAGTTTTCTATAATAAACTATGGTAACAACTCTTTTATCTTTTTTTAAATATTTTGTTGTCTCGTCACGAACTCGACTACAACTACGGTTTGAAATATCTTTTTCAAATATCTATGTAACTCTAAAATAGTCATCAATGATGATGAGACCATAACTTTTGTTACCCAAACTCAACATTCTAGTTGGTTTGAAAAGATCTATGCGTAGAAGTTGTTGGGATCTAGGAGTTTGAAAGAGATTTTTTTTAACTACTTATCCTTTTGACATGCTTCACAAAGGAGATGGATTTTGTAAGAAAGATTGGTTAATCCTCTAATGAATCTTTTCTTAAATAGTTTTCAAATGTACTTTAAGTTTAAATGTCAAGCTTTTTGTGTTATACCCATCTTTTAGACATGTTACCTTGTGCTTATTGAGACCAATTAGAATAGATTGTTTTGTCGTCTGGCATATGATTTTTGTCCATCACACTATGCGATTATACATTATTTTTTCTTGAAAGAGACCATATAACTACAGTCACAAAACTGACTTATGTTTAGTAGGACATATTTGAGTCCTTTAAGAAATAAAAAATTGTAATTGGCACAAGGGAAAATATTTTGATAGAGTCAATACTTCAAAATTTACCCTTATAAGGCCACTTTGCCTCCATCATGTCTTCGCATGTGGAGTAATGTAGACTTAATGCTCATCATATGTCGCAAGCATCAACTGTCAAGGAACCAACTTAGTCCCTGATCTCTTCCCGTACAATATATTGCGATTGGAATTATAAGTTCTTTTATTACCCAAATATTCTTAGGTTCTTTCTTAATAGTTTTAGGTTTTTGTCTTTAATATTTATATCTAGCACTTACATGCCTAGATTTCCAACACTACCGACAAACACCTTTAACAATTTTAGAAAACATTTTCTTTTTTTCATTTTGACCTATCATATCATATCCTAGACTAGATTTGTCAAACACATGTCTAGAGGATCCAAATAAAAGATTCAAAGCTTTGGAGCTCTCAAATTTTTTTTGCAAATCATCCTTGTATCATGTGATTTTCCCTCTAGATTTTCAATTTTATTAACATCTATATGATGAATATATTCTAGGCTTGACACTTTCTAATAATTGTAATTTCATTTTTCTTAAGCTTTTCATTTTCTAAGAGCAAAACTTTAAACTTTTGATTCAATTTCAAATTATTTTCATCTTCCTCACATGAAGAATTTGATGAGTCAGAAACAATTTAAAGGTATTAATGAATGTAGGTTACCTCGTCATCTACGTTTGCCATGAGACAAAGATTAGCTTGCTCTTTGTCTAACCTAGAGTTTGATGTTGAGTTTGAATTTTCCCATGTAGTCATTAGAATCTTCTCAAATTTTGGTTTTCTTTCAAACGTAGGACATTCTATCCACATGTGTCCCATCTTTTAGCATTCATAGGATATCAACTTTTGTCTTTCCTGGTTCTTTTTCTTCTTGGAGAGGTTTTATGTTTTCTTGCTAGTAAACCTTTTATTTCTATGCCCTCTTTGTTTAAGCTTCTACTTAAACTTTTAGCACATGGGTGTGTCAACATCCAATTTCATCCGGACAAATAAAATTATTTCAAAATATAAAAAATATATAAATTTAAAATAAAAAATGTAGTTTTTATCATATTTTGTCATTTAAATAAATAAATAAAAAGAGAGTTTTAGTTTTAATTTATGAATAAAGTTTTAAAATAAAATTTGTAAAACTGAGAAAGAGTTTGCTCAAGCCCAATCCATTTTAAGTGTGTCTAAAAAAAATAAAAATAAAAATAAAAATTGTCATTAAAGTGTTGTCATGTCACATTGTCTCTCTTTTTCTGCCTGTCTTTTCTAATGCTCATTAATGACATAAAAATTAATTGAAAATAAATTAAAAATTTATAAAAAGGTTAGAAGTTTGAATAGTTGATCTGACATTATTCAGATTAATTGCAAATGATTATGCTTAATAGTAATTAAATGTTGATGATTTTCAATTAAATGTTGATTGTCTAATATTTTATGCATTTTCTTTTTGAACTGTTATGCTCATTTTATTTGTTGATTCATTTTATTTTTTTAGGTTGCTCTTAATAAAATAATAAAAAAAGGCAAAGAAAATGTGTGTTGAGTTTTTGGTTTAGAATAGCTGTAAAAAATAATAAAACAGAAAAGAATAAAAATTTGAAGAAAGTCCAACCCATTAAGAAATAAATTGTCTTTGAATAAAGCTCAAATTAATAAAGGGTTCACTTTGAATAAAATAAAGTAAATGAGTTTGCTTAGGTCCGGTCCATTAAAAGAGTGTTAAAAAAGGAAAATAAAATTGATATTTTACATCCTTCTTATAAAAGAAAAAGATCAAAATAAGGAGGGGAGAGGATTTACTCTGAGCAGTATTTTATACTCATCTTTAAAAAAAATTAGAGAATTACACACATTTTTATGAGAGAGCATTAGAATTACACACGAAAAAAATTACTGAAGATCTAGAGGCTTAGAATTAGAAGAAGGAGGTGAATTTTGTTAAAGCTGATCTTCAACTGGTATGTCTAGATCGTTCAGCCTCATGTGATTGTTCTATTTGTTCTTATTCTGTTTGTCTTTTATTTTGTTTGTTTTGACTTGTTGAAATTTCAATATCATGAATATTAGTATTTTTTATTGCTTGTAAATAAATTGCATTATAAATTTGTTGTTGTTATACCGGAGATGTTGCTCTAAGCACGTCTCGTTCATTTTTTACTAGAGGTTCTTGTTTCACCCGGTCTCAGAGGACCCAAAAAAAGAAACTTAAATCTCAGTATATGATGGAAGTAAGAACATTTAAAGTATTCATAAGAGACCCTAAACTATTTTTATTTTTATATTTATTATTATTATTATTATCATTATTACTTTTTTTTTACCAAATCAATACATAATGTTTTATTTCACGTAAATTTGTGAAGATGAAAATATATAAAACATTTCCAAATTTTTAATAAAAAGTAATAAATGTTTTCCAAAAATAAATAAAATATATCATTTTCGAAAAAGTCTATAAAATATTTCCCAAAAGCTAATAAAATATCAAAATTTTGAAATTAAAAATATATAAAAAAAATTTCAAAATAAAAAAAAATAAACCAACTTTTAAAAATAAAAAACATGAACTTTCAAAAATAAAAATATTAGATTCAAAATAGTTTTAAAAATAATTAAAAAATAAAATATTTTCAAAAATAGTAAAACTATTTACTTTTTTAAAAAAATAAAAATGTGAAACAGTTTCAATAATCTAAAATTTTAACAATAAAAAAATATAAAACTTTTTTTTGAAAACAAGATTAAATGAAATTTTTAAAAAAATAAAAAATAAATACAACAATCATAACAAACCCATTTTAAATTAAGAACTACGTGAACCCTGATTTTCTATCCTGAACCCAATTTTCTATCACGGATAAAGATACATAAGACCAAGGTCAAAAAATAAAAAAATATATGTTTATTTGTCTTATTTTTGCTTATTATTTTTTATTTGCATAATTGTTATTTATTTGTATTATGTTTATTAGCATGTTTTCTTTTTCTTGTTTATATATTTGTTTTGTTTTTTTTATATCTGTTTGTTTTTGTTATTTTATTTGTCTTTATTCATATTATTATTGTTATTGTTTGGGAAAAATGACATTTTGTAAAACCACACTTATTTCTATTCATTTGATTAAAGGTACCGTGCGTGGGGTGCTAATACCTTCTCCACATGTAACCGACCTCCGAATTTTTGAATCTGGTTCGTAGACATTTTTAAATATGGTTTTTCTATGATTTTTCACAATAAACTATGGTGGCGACTTCAAACTCTAAATAAATATTTTTTTAATTAAATTTTTGATCGCTCCGTCATGATCCCGGTTGCGACAGGGTGAGATTTTTTTATTGGTTAAGTTTTCAAACTCAACCTTAGACATATCCATTTCTTCCTCAAGAGTGTTTAGAGCTATTGTTTCCTTGTATTTTATTTGTATTTGCTTAGGTCTAGTTTGAATTCCTTTCTTCTATTGTAGTTGAGGCTTCCTCTTATCTTTGTCTTGGAGATGAACATCGTGTACTCTCAAGATTCTAAGAAGTTTGTACCATATAAGATTCTTGAGATCATGTGCCTCGACAATGATAGTTGTCTCGGGTTTTCAACCTTTGGCATGTTGGCAAGTAGGCAAATAACTTTAGATTGAGATGGTATTTTGAGAAGCTTTACCTAAGAACTTCTAATCCATTGAGAAGAATCTACATGCTTATGAACATATCAACTACAAATTCTTCATCCTCATGGTAAACGATCGCATAGTGAATATACCATCTTCGTTAAACGTCCTCATTTACTTTGTAATTAATCTTAAGAAGTCCTAAATCTCTTTTGTCGAACTTTAACTAATAGACTTTCTATTTTCATTTTTGAAAATAATACAAATAAGAATGTATCTTATTGTTCAAGTGCATAGAGTTGACTCTTCTCTTTCCACATAAATGTTTTTTGAAAGATAATAATGATAAAATGAATTTTTTAATTTTTATTTTATCCATAAATAAATAATGTTACTCATGGATGTAGCTCCTTCTATCTATACGCAAGTCTTAAGTTAATCCTTACGCGTCTTTTTTTTTCTCATGTAAATATTTTTGTTGCTAACAACAACTCACATATAAACCTTATTTTGTGGACAATAGAAAACTCAACTTTTTCTTATAAGATTAATCGAATAAATTTTAACCATATAAATAGAAATCCAATAACATATCTAAGTTAATAAAAACCTATAAATAGAAGAAACGTGACTTTTATATAAGAGAGATAAATTACTTTAATTCAAACATTTTATGTAAATATTATCTAACTTTATTTAATCAATTTCTCTCATAAACTTTTAAAATTTTAAATATTTTTAAATTCTTTTACTTAAAAAAGAATTTAATAAAATATTTCAAATTCTATATAGAAATTAGTTATTCCCTACAAAGTTTCCATCCAAACAAACAAATAACTTAATCGTGGAAACGCATACTCGTGTTCGTGTAGCCCCGAGGCTCAACGGAAGGGGCAAATTGTTGAGTACCAAATATTTTCTAATCTCCTACAATCAAGCCTGCAAAATAACTTGCCTAGCCACGTAATGAATGGATATAGGTTAAGAGGGTCCATTGTACTACCAAATAAATCTTACCTGGTCTTCTTATATCATGTTCAAGGACTATTTTCATACAATCCTTTTTGGTTGAATAAATGCACAAGTCCCTCTTCAAATTACTTTTGACAATTTTTAATTAAATTGATACAACTATTTTTTTTAACTGAATCTCTAAATCTAGAAAAATAGACTTGATAAAATAAATAAATGCATGTCTAAAGACTTAATTGATTTTTTTTCTTTTTAATTTATCACCTATATTACTATTCTTTCACCTTTAGACTAGTATTAATATCTTGACTACACTTTGGTTTTCTCTTGAAGGTTTTGTTTGAACACGACCAATGCATTCCTTTTAAATACACTCTTTAATTAAGTGATACTTTCTTGTATGTTTTTTTTTTAATTACTCAAAGGTTTCTAAACTCTCTTTTTTTTCAATTGGTTCCTGGATTTATATTTGTTTTCTCATTAGCTTTCTACTATTAATTTTCTCAAGGAGTTGAGAATATAACATAATTAAAAAGTAAATGAAAAGTTTAAAAACTCAATTGAAGAGAAAAATACTCCAGCAATCTAACTAAAATTTGCTAAATAATTCATAAATATGCAGATTAATTTAACTTATTTTTTAATACTGGTCACTACCATATCGTTAATTTACTTTGTAAATCGCTTTTCTTTTCATTTTTTTTAATTTAAAAAATTTTGTTCAAAATGATTACTCAAACAAGCATGGTCTTAAATAAAGTAGTTGAAAAATTGGCATTGCATAACCAGGAAGCAGTAATAGAGTTGTTTCGTTTCTCTACTCTTCCGTGTTTGGTAGACTATTTGACTAATGCAGGGACCAGTTTTTAATGCAACGGCTACATCTTGGGTTCATTATGAAGCTTCATCACACTGTATGGAACTTAACCTGATACTCAGATCTTTATTTAATATATAATCAAAGAATAACTTCATTTAATTCATTAATTATTAATTATAATATTTTAATACAATTGTTAAATAATTGTTTTAGTTGTTAAATTATTATTATTTCTCTCTCTCTTTCTCTCTCTCTCTCTATATATATATACATGTTTTATTTAATTATTTGGAACAGAATTATGAGAAATTAATTTAATCATTACTTCTTTCATCTTATCTGATGTTAAATGTGAGACTAAAATGTTATAATGATCAACAAATATATCTTTAATATATAAAAAGAAAGACGAATTCTGGAGTAAAATTTTTTCTACAGAATTAAGGTTACTTATATAAATATAGATTAAATAAATCAGTCAATATATAAAAAATAAAAAATAAATAGAATAATTATAGTTAATAATTAGAAAATGAAGCATTTAGCTTTAATAATTAGAATTTATTATACTGAGAATTTATTTTAACCATCATGTTATCAGACATTGTTATACTGATTGTGAGACTACAATGTTATAATACACACACAAATATATATATACATATATAACATAAGACATGAAAAAAAAAATTATGTACGTCTCTTGAACTTATTACATTACTTAATAATTGTATTTTAAAATTTATCACATTAAAAAACTTTTACATAAATCGTATTTAAAAAGTTATATTAATCTAAAGACTTTTTAATACTTCATCTAAAAAGATTAAAGTAATTCACATCTTAAAATACATTAAAAATATGAATCAATTAATTATTTTTGTGCCCAATAAAATTTGTTGCAAACAATAAATGTTATGTAGGATTATAGATGTTGCAGTTGCAATACACGTTCGAATGAAAAACTTTGTCGTACATACTCGGTTCAGTCTAGGTTGAACAAGAATGTTTTCATTGAAAAATATCTACAGCAGGTATGAAAAATAATTGTGCGGGGGCTACATTTCAAATAATGTTATTAAATAAAAATAGGATTATTAATGTGAATTATTAGAATACAATTAAAACCTTTTGGGTAACATGTCTTTACCAATAAGCTTAGAAAGAGTTGGAGGTGGGGTCTAAGTCATAATGAGAAGGTCAAACTTTTAGCTCTCCAAATGAATACTAATCCATGCTTAGCTTTTCCAAAATAACAGTAGATTGAGGCTCAGAATACATGCTGAGAGTAAATATATCCATGGGAAGTATAGAAAAATTGTATAACACAAGTCAAGAGGATCTTATAAGTTAAGAGTATTATTCTTGTAGATTTATCAAGAGAGAAAGAATAGAGAAAAACTGATTTTCATTTTTAGAGTAAAATAATTTCTGATTAGTTCATTATTAGATTAGAAATAATTTAACAGTCGATTTGTAATATATTATTCTTCAATTTAACTGTTAGGATTGTCGATTGGAAGTCTATAATTAGATAAATCAGTTTCGTATTGTGATTCTAATTTAGGTTTTTCTTTATTTATTCTTCAAATTTTGAAAGTCTTATTACTTTATGGATTGGTTGGTTGTAAGCACATATTTGTACATTTGATGAGACTCTTTTGTGTATGTATTTGATATTTATTAGTAGAGCTTGATTGACTAGTTTGTGCCTGTGAGTCTTTCTTCCCATGTTAAAAGTATCAATGTATCATTTTATTTTGTTATTTCTCCTTGCAAATTCTTGAAAGTTTGGAAGAATATTTCCGCTGCATATTTTTGTACTTTTGGTTGTTATGTAGTCGTTTCTCCTATTAGTTCCCAACTTGTAACAAATAAAGGAGGCCATAAACAATTTGCGGCGACAAAATGAGGAGGCAAGGTAAAGAGCAAAAGTAACCTAGCAAGCACAAAAGATGCTTTGTCACGAAGTAGAAGAGTCATACCTCTTGGTAGAAAAGACCCTAAAAGCTTATGAGTAGCCTTAGTTTAAAAAGTGAGGAGTTGCAACAAGCCTTAAAAGTCTAACTCACACATCACAGAGATTAGAGATTGGAACCTGAGCTTACTGTGACACAACGTGATTTCCAACCTTCTATAAGAGACACCATGAACAAATCAGATATAAATAGATTCGATAAGAACTTGTTGAAGATGGATGATAACATCTATTTTTATCATATTTTGAACCTCATTTCTATCTAGAAATTAACTCTTTCTAAACTTAAGTTTGCTTGTTCCTTATTTTATTAGGTTTTTACTAATAAATTGATTACTTGTGTTTGAGAATGGTAAGTTTCACTAATTTCTCTTATTTTTCCTTAAAAGATAATAAAAAGCACTAGAATTAGAGAAAAATATTGAAGCGCATGAAGGAGAAAAAATTATATAAGTCCTCTGAAGGAATGCAAAGACAATACAACCCAGTGGTGCTTGTATGTTTAGGGTTCTCATATCTATGAGGAACTAAATCCATTGTTGTTGGAGTTAGATGTAACCTACCAAACTCTCACGTAATTAATATTGTGTTTGTATATATGTTTGTTTCCTTTCAATGCCAATATTTAATTTTAAATTTAATACTTATTGTCTTGATTCATGCCATAATTATTGATTCTTAATACATTAGAAAATATTATTTATAATCAGGATCTGAATTGAAATACCTAATGAAAATTTATGTTTAGGAATAAAGCATGATTCATTTGTTGTCCTAAACCCTTATGACAAAAGCAAGTATTTCTATATAATTGATTAAGGAATTGACAGTCAATAAGGAAGCTTAGGCTCACTCACCTAAGGAATTAGGATTTGGGTATTATTGTGGGTTGACATTGACATTAGTTAAGAAAAGAAGGTAATTTTTTTATACATGAGAGTGAGGTATGGTGAAGTCTAACCCTAAGAATATTCATATTATCGATCCTTAACATTATTCTGCCATTTGAGACATAGTGAAATTAGTAAGAACACCTAAGGCACACAATAGATTCAAGTAGGAACTAGTAAATTTGAACCATAGAACAAGACAATTTCATGAACTTAATTGATACAAACAACTCAAAACAAGAAATAAATCATGTACATAACATTGTTTTGGAAGAAAAACACTGAGCTTTTTAAGATCATAGTTGTGATACCAAATGATGCAATTTCTTGCATATGAAGCTTGTGCCAAGTGTTATAGTTCTTCCTTTGGAGATATGCAGCAAATTGAATATGAATGTGCAACGAAATGAAGTTGATTTGGAAAGGATTGAAAAGATAGAAGTTGGAAGGATTTCTAGTGAGATTAGGCCAACACACTAGGAGGAAGCAAGAGAAGAGTCTTGAAGAAGACTATTCTTTAGAGAGCTTAAGAAAAAGTAGAGACACCAAGCAAATTTGGCAGCATAATCATACTCATTCATAAGCTGAATTTTCAAGTAAAAGAGTCACTTATTTATAGGAAAATTTATAACTAAACCTAACTTGTCTTGCAAGTTTCTCAAAATCTCTCCAATAGAAACTTGACAAGTGGCAAGCCATGAGTGGAGAAGATCCTCTCAATTGGGAGCAAAGGTAGCTTGCAGCCCAAGCTTTTCAAATACTCTCCAATGAGAGGTGAACAAGTGACAAAAGAAGCTAAGAGAAAAAGCATCCCATGTGAAGCCTACTTAGAGTGTCATGTGGTGTCTTCTTGGACTCATTATTCCTAAGTGGTGCCTTTTTGGAAACTTCTTTCAAAGGTGGTCGTTCACTTGTTCTTATGGGCTTCAAGGCCAAAAACCCTCACTACTTAACCCAAAATTCAAGGCCTAAAGTCCTATTTTACTTGGCTCAAAATAAATTCTACACTATTATATACAATTTTTACAAGTAGAGGTTTTGTAATCTTGAAGCTCTAAAATCTCTATAGTGATATTCTCCAATTTTGAACTTAGGTAGAAAAATTTTGTTTAGAAGGTCAAACAAGCCCAATTAGGCCAAACTTCTTATGAACTCTTGACCAAGACTCTAACTCAGTGACCTCTTTATTCTTGTATGAAGTCTTAGAGATGGGATTACATCAGGCTCCAAATTACATTCTTGATGCATTTTGACTTGAATGCAAGTCCCACATTCCATTGATCATGAATTGAAAAGGGATTATACATCTATAAATAATACCCCTTGTCCCTTATTGTAACTCACTTTTTTTATTAAATGAGAATTGATTTTCTAAATGTTTGTCTTCTTGTTCTCTTAAGGTCTCTAAAGATTTGACCTCTTTAGGAATCTCCTTACTATTGCATTTTATTCAAACTCTGGTTGTGGTTTACCATATAGCAAGGTATCTATTTATTTCGTACGGTTATCTTTCCAATGGTTGGAGAACGGGACCTTCTTCCTTTTAGATGTTTAACCTTAGCGATATTCTTAACTAATATTTTCACCATGTTCTTAGCTACTTTCCTTCGAAGCCATCACTCACAAGTGTGTATTTTCCAAAAACCAATTGTAGGTTTCATAGTTCTAGATGTTCCTTAAAGTAAGCGAATTTATCCATCCAATTGGACTAACCACTCCATTTAGAGGATACTCGGTTCGTTTTAGGTTTGCAAAGTTGAGATGTTTCCCTGGAATGAATTGTGGTTCAAAAAACATCAACATTGCTTCACTGGGGTAGTCAATAGATGGACTTGATTGTGTATTCTTCCATTCGTCTTCGTGATTAGGTTTTTCAGAGTGAGAGGAGAGAACTATACTTCAAATATTTAGAATTTTCTTTCAGGAAAAGGAAAACACAAAGAAGAAGCTTGATAATTAGATTAGGTTTTTCTTTCTGAAGGAATTTGAAAATAAATTGATAGTTTCTATTCTCATGACAATGTGAAGGATATTATGGTATCGTGAGGCAATTAATGCAGTGACATATATGCTGATTCGAGACACTTGGGGAAACGTGCATGAATGGATTTGTCAATGCATGATGATCTCACATGTTTTCTCTACAAATACTAAACAAAAGGATTAGTACTACAAAGATGATTTTGTCGTCTGGTCAATAAAATAAAATTTAACTTTAAGATAAACTATAATATAGTTTTTAAATATTACTCAAAAGTTTGTTTGCATCGATGATTAGAGTTCATTTGAGGAATTTTTGGCATATGGTCAGATTTAGGAATATAAACCTTTTGACATTTTTGTGTACCTATTATCAATTGATGTGATTTAGTTTTAATTTGTTCTTTTTGGTTTACTATCCTTGCACTAGTGATAATAAACTCTTTTGGTGCCTATAAGTTCTTGGGTCCTTTGATATTAGTTCGAGATGACTTGTTTTTGGGTATATATTTATCCCCAATGTTTGTAATTTTACTATAAGAAGGGTAAAAGTAAGTTTGTTGTGTAGTCAGACTTAAATTGTATGCTCTCCTACTTTTCATATCAAATTCTAGACTAGATTTATCATAACCATGTCTACGTATAGAAAACAAAAGATTTACAATCTTAGAATTTCCAAAAAAAAAATTTAAATTCATACTCACAACATGTTTTCTCTTTTAAGTTTTTGAGCTTAACTACGTTTGATGATACTGTCTATTCTAAAGTGAGAGTTATTTCATTTGATGCAATTTTATCATGTTTGAGCTTATTATTTTCTAGGAGAAAAGCTTTAAAATTATGCTTTAATTTTAAGTATTTCTTGAACATTAAGTTATAACTACTTAGAAGTTCTTCATAGGATTCTCATCTTCTTTATAGATTTATCTTTTCTTTGTCTAACTCAAGATCAAATCTTGAGTCTGACTCATCCTCTGCATTCATGTTATAGATGATCTCTAAGGAGTCTCATATCTCATTGGTTGTTTTTAGCTTGTAAATTATCTTATATTTAAGTTTTGACAAAGCACATATTAGAGTATACCTAGCTTTATCATTGAGTTACATTTGATTGAACTCAATTTTTGTCTAATCTTCTTTCGAGTTTTTAGTTTTATGTCTCCTCTAATTATGATGTACCATAATTGATATTATGTCGATTTGATGTATGTTTCCATTAGGTCCTTCAATATTGGTAGTCTTCTCAGTAGAATACTAGTGGCCTTTCAATGAATACTACATCGACAGTCATTAGATATGTCATATCTTTTGTGTTAGATCTTTTCCTCTAGACACAATCATGCGCTCAACCCTTTGGAGGTTGAACTCTGATACAAATTGTAAAAAAAAAAAAAAAGCACAAGAAGGGAGTACCGAATTTATTTTTAATTAATTTTTCTAATAATTTTATGGATTCAATCTAAATAAGAGTATTCAGACGATGGTTATGTATATTTAAGTAATTAGTTAGAGGTAATTTTATTTGACCACATGTTATAGTCACAACATTAATACTTAAGAATTTTACTTGTTTAAAATTTTTAGTTTTATGTATTCACTCAATACCTCTCCTTCTTCGTTAATGTACATATTGATAAGATGAAATGTAAAGAGATAAAGATAGAGAAAGCACACAGAACAATTTTATACTGGTTCGTCTGTTGTAACAGACTACATCCAGTTCTCAATCAACTGATTGTGTTTCACTAGGTAGACTGATGTTGAAAAGTACAAAGTGAGTATTCTTTTGGCTTGTAGCCACTCCTAGAGACCATTGATTATTGTTTGGACTCATAGCCACTCCTAGCTAACCCCGTAAATATTCTTTTAACAAGTCACTTCTAGCTTAATGCAATATTCTTTACCAAGTCACTCCTATCACAATGCAATATTTTTTTCTCATGCCACTCCTGGATCAATACAATATTCTTTCTTAAGACACTCTTGACTCAGTGTATTATTCTTTTACAATTCACTCTTGTCTTAGTGTAGTATTCTTTCACAAGTCACTCCTAGCTCAGTGCAATATTATTTCTCAAGTCACTCCTTGATGTGAACCCCTCTGTTGGGATTCAAAAACGGACCGATCTATGATAGGAGCTTGAATTTATTGGAATGTAGGGTTTCAAGAAAGTAGGTGATAGGGATAAGAAGCGCCATTTCTATAGAAGAAGATAAGCCGTAGAGATGCCACAAGGGAATGGAAAACCCTTGATAAGTCTAAGAGTTAGTTCAGCCAAGAACCTAGGAGATTCACTCTCACCAGTTTTCAAAATATATCATCTGTCTTTTTGAATTCCCAAAAATATTTAAATACATATGAAGGATATGAGTTTGTCTCATTTGAAAGTAAATAAATAAAAATAAAATAAAATAAAATAAATTAAGATCTTTATTAGTTATTCTTTTAGTTTTCTAAGCCCATTAGATATGCAATCAGTCTAGTCTTCTCCATATGATTGTCCTTCAACAGTTGAGCCTTTAGCATATGGGTCACCTTGTACTGCAAAACTTCTTGGATCTTCCTAACTCTTCCTCCAATCATAAACCCACCTAAGTCTTGAATTGGGTCTTAGACTTCATTTTTCATTTCGTGGATTTGGGCTTTCTGATCATGGGTCTTGTGAAGTGAGCTTGGATGTCCACATCATGTCCCCTTCTTAGGAAGCATTTGTCCTCAAATGTTGAGAATGAGTCCCTACATCAAAAAGAGATAAATCAGATCATTAAAAGTGGCAGTTACTCCATACTCACCAAGTAGATCAATTTTATAAGCATTATCATTAATCCTCTCCAACACTTAAAAAGGACCATCTCCTCATGGCTGGAGTTTGGACTTCCTTTGCTCAGGGAATCTTTCTTTCCTCATACGAACCCAAACTGAGTCACTGGGTTCAAAAAAAAATTTCTTTCTTCCTTTATTAGCTTGCTTGGCATAGTTCTCATTTTCCTTTTCAATTTGTGTCTTCACACGCTCATGTAGCTTCTTTACATAATCAGTTTTAACCTGTGCATCCTTATGCTTAAAAATAGAAAATTAGGCATAGGCAATAAATCAAGATTTGGTAAAGGATTAAATCCATACACAATTTCAAATGGTGAGCAATTAGTAGTACTATGAACAACCCTATTATAAGCAAATTCTACATGAGGAAAACATTCTTCCCATGACTTAAGATTCTTCTTTAAAACAGTCCTAAGCAAAGTGCCTAATGTCCTCCAAAAGTGACTTAGAAACTTAGTGTCTCTATCACTTATAATACTCCTAGGCACTTCATGAAGTCTCACAACTTTCCTAAAACATAAGTCAACTACATGACAAGCATCATTTGTCTTCTTGCAAGGTATGAAATGTGCCATTTTTGAAAACCTGGTGTCAACACCTAATTTCGTCCCGGCAGGCAAATTATTTCATATTATAAAACAATACAAAAATTAAAATAAAAGGATGTGTTATCTAGTTTTATTATATTGTTGTCATTTAAAATAATAAAAAAGAGAGACTTTAGTTCCATTATATTCAATGAATAAAATTAATAAAATAAAATAGTACGGGAAATCAGTTTATTAAGAGTTTGTTAAAAAATAATAACAATAGTAGTAATTAAAAATATATTGAATTTTTTCATTAAGAGAAAACTAAAAAATGTGATAATTAAAAAAAATAATAATAATTAATTAAAAAAACGAAAATGACAAATAACAAATAATAAATATTAAATAATTAAGGATTAAATAATAAAAAACAAAGTAAAAATAAATATATATTAAAAAAAAAGGAGATTAAATAATAAAATAAAAAAAAAACAAGAAAAAACTGCTTTCAAACTGCTTACTTGATTTCCACGTTCAAGATGATGAAAAAATAAATAAATAAATAATAATAAAAATAATAAAAAGAATGAGTCAATGGCAGTAGACTCCCATGTTCTCACTCCTTAACTCCACGTATTGTTTTAAAAAAAATAATAAATACATATTTTAAATAATAATTTTTAAACCACTCAGATAACCACCAACCCATGTTCTCCACTTAAATAAAATAAATTAATAATAAAAAATAGATTTTTGCCGTTGAAAAGTGTTTTAAGTCTCGATATTGGGTAGATTCACTTTAATATTAATTAAAAATAAAGAAAAAACAATAAATGTGAATGAGTCAAAAAGTAACCTCTCTTAACCTCTCTAAAACTGAATTACTAGTTTTTTTAAAAATATATCAATTAAAATATTAAAAAAAAATATATTGGTCAAGAATAAAAAAAGAGGGACGTATCATTGGGGCAGACAAAAAGAAGGGAGGAGAGAAAGAGAGAACTGGAGAACGGAAAAACACCGAGAAAAGAGAACGAGGAAAGCACGGAAAAAAGAGAACGAAGGCACAGGTATGTTTTATTCTCATTTTGCTAATTTTGGTGTTCCATGATATACTGATCCATTCATTGCATGAAATAAAAAATATTCATAAGCCCCATGCATCTCAACGTAACACCATGCACCTCACTCCTCCTTCTAAACCCTCTCCCATAATCACTAAACCCTGATGCCTTTCATTCATGCATTATGCCCTGAATACGTAAAAGATATGACGCCTTCACCACCTTGCCTCCCACCTACACAAAGCAACCCTAAAATTATCCCTATGCACCCAGCCTGCATCATCAAAACCTCCAAAACAGCATGAACACCACAATCCCCGCTGCTATGCACCAAACACCTCCACCACCTCTTTCCTCACCATCATCAACCTTCTACGCCATCAACCCTACTTCCTAAATACATAAACCAAGTTTCCCTTAGGAAAAAGGCAAGCTTGGAAACCCTCCAACGAACCAACACCGTCCTCACATTCTCAAACCATCATAAACCTCCATTATAGCTCCTCTCTTCATGTAACCTCATGCACGCACCCCGTGCCATCCTTGCCTCTGTCGACCATCAAGCATCCTCCAATGAGAAACAATACCCCTCCTTCACTATGAACCTTCAACCACCATATTTTCCCTCATCATGCACTAACAACCCTCTTCAATGCACGACTTGGCCTTTACCATAATTGTCACCACACATCACCATCTCACCCGCTCCGAACACCCCAAATTCGACTTGAAAACACTTCCCATGCGCCTTCAATAAACCCTACATCATGAAGCCACCAAATTATCACATCTCCTTTAACCACCATGCCAACCAAGGCCAATCACCCTCATCGTCAAAACCATTGCCCATCAAAGCTTTGTGTCTGCCACTGCTTCCGTCATACATGCGCCACCTTCGTATCCCTCTTCAAACTCCACATTGACGCAAGTAGCCGCCATTAACCTCCAACATTCTTGACCTCTCTCGCCATTATCCTTTCCCAAACAAAGCCGTCATAAAAACAACTAAACTTCACCAACCCAACGCCAATCTTTTCAATCATTATCTCTTAGTCATCCTCCAACGAACCTCACATGCATTCACCATTGCGTCTCATCAAAACCAAAGCCGCACCCACGCATTACCAACCACACGAGTACTCTCGTGCAACCCCGGCCAACCCTTTCCATCATGTCGCTCCACTCACGCTCCAAACAGCCATTGCTAAATGTCACTATGAAACCATCACCTCACCGTCCAAACTTCACCAAACCACCATGCATTTTCACCATGAACCTTCGCCATCACCACCCTCCAATGAAACAGCACCACCACGAACCACCACAGATCTTCCACGCCTCAAGTCATCCTCTGCTCTCACTGCCAATTGCACTACCACTCCAGTCGCCATCTTCACCACGAGCCACCATAGAAATTCCTCAAGCCTTGCCTCTTGCACTGTCCCCTATCCGCTGCATGCCACCACCTTGCGCCACAGCGTTTCCACCATGAAATACGAAGACGTCGTCGCCGACCACCATGACCTCTCCCCTTCATGCTCATAGCGACACTTCCAGGGTTGAGCCAAACCTCATGAAAACGTGGCTCGTCACCATGCACTTTCTTCGTCATGCCGACATCCACCACGAAATGACCTCCTATGCACTACTGCAACTTCATCATCCTCCCTTATTGTCTTAAAACCACCATCCTCTCCGCCGAGTGTCACTCCTAGTCGAGAGCTATACTCGCTCTACCATGGGCAACGCTGCTGCCGTCGAAGGGAGCCACCAACCCGCTCCAAGCAACCAATGTTGAACCGCTTTCAGGTCGCCTATATCGACCGCAAGTAGCCACCCCTCCAAACGCTTCAAAACCGAACCTCAAACGTCCAAAAACCGCCACGAAAACGCCATAATAGCGTTCTCGACCTCCAAAACGCCACCCATCCACTCCGAAAGACGCCGCCGCCGCCGTTGGTGGCCTTCACCATTGCCGCTGCTCCCTTGGCGGCCACCTCCACTCGAGTCACCTCAGCCTTCGCCTTCGCCTCCATGCTTTTCCTTGCCTCAGGCGCACCACGTTGCCACAGCGCCCAAGGGGTCTCCAAACCTTAGTGGGTCATTGGTGGGGGTGCTCTCTGCACCCCACATTTTGAATCTGCACCTGTGCCTATCCTCTTTCCCAAAATGTCCTTATCCATGGTACTCTTAATTAGTGGGCTCGCTTTCTGCACCCCAGTATTCTAGCTTACACCCCAACTTTTTTCCAATACCCAAAATACCCCTTACTAAGTGACATTCTAACTAGTGGAGCTGTTCTTTACACCCCACATTTTGAGTCTGCACCTATGTTGCAACTCAATTACCAAACTGCCCTCAACATAAATGGGTTTTTGGTTAGGGGCTTATTTTCTGCACCCATCTTTTGCGCTTACACCCCAGCTCTTCACAATCCCAAAAATACTCTTTTGACTAGTTGAATTACTATCTGCACCTCCCTTAAGTAGGTTCTGCACCCTACATTTTTCAAAATTCCAAAACTATCCCTTACAAATACTCAATAAAAGAACTACGTAACCCTGATTCTCTATACTTGATAGAGATACGTAGGAGCGAGGTCAAATCCTTGTCGGGCTCCCCTATTAAAAAAAAATATATTTTTATTTGTTGTTATTTGCATTCTATTTCTGTTTTTTTGGGAAAAATAAATATTTCTAAAAATCACACTCTTTTATTTTACTTGTTTAATTAAAGGTACTGCCTTAGGGTGGGCGTTGTGGGGTGCTAGTACCTTCCTCACACGTAACCGACTCCCGGACTCTAAATCCGGTTTTGCAAACTTGCCTTATCTGACTTTTTTTAGTTTTCCATAGTTTTTCCTTCAATAAATTATGGTGGCGACTCCATTATTTTTCAAAAAAATAAATTAGTTTTGAGCCGCCCCGTCGTGATCTCGGTTGCGACACCTGGCAAAAAAAAAAAAAAACAGAATCTTTACCATTTTTTGTTCGTGGCAATCCTAAGACAAAGTCCATAGAAATGTCAATCCAAGAATAGTCAGGTATAGGCAAGGATGTATATAAACCATATGGCATCACTTTTAATTTTGCTCTTTTGCAAACAATGTAATGGGTCACAAAATTTATGCACATCATGTTTCATACAGAGTCAATAGAAATGCTCATGCAATGTTTCTAAAGTCTTTTGTACCCGTAAATGTCTCATCAAACCACCTTCATGTGTCTCTTTTACTAATAAATCCCTTATAGAACACTTACACACACATAATCTTTTCTCTTTAAACAAGTAATCATTATGCGTATAGTATCCATTTTGAGACACCTTTTCACAAGCAGTATATATTTCAAAAAATTCAGCATCATGCAAGTACATCTCTCTCAAAGTTTCAAGTCCAAAAATTTTAGTTTTAAGAGTAGAGAGTAATACATGTCTTCTAGATAATGCACCAAAAACAATGTTCCCTTTTCCTTTTTTATGTTTAATGGCATATAAAATTTTTTTAAGCAACTCAACCCACTTGACATGCCTCTTATTCAACTTACCTTGTTCTTTCAAATATTTAAGGGATTCGTGACCACTATGAATTACAAATTCTTTGGACCGAAGATAATGTTGCCAAGTTTGTAATACACGCACTAAATCATACAATTCCTTGTTATAAGTGGGATAATTTAGGGTAGCCCATTCAATTTCTCACTAAAATAAGCAATTGGGTGTCCCTCCTAAATTAAAACAGCCTCAATACCCACATTAGATGCATCACATTCAACTTCAAAAGATTTTGTAAACTTTGATGATGTAAGAATGGGAGCATTAGTTAGCCTATGCTTAAGGACAGCAAAGGCTTGCTCTTATTTCTCTTCCCACTTAAATCTCACATGCTTTTTAACTATCTCATTAAAAGGTGCAGCCAAGGTACTAAAATCCCTAACAGTTTTAGGTGTAGGCCACTCTTGAATGGCCTTAATCTTTTTCCCATCCACTTGTACCCCTTTAGCACTCAACAAATCCCAAAATACAACATGATTAGTACAAAAGGTACATTTTTTCAATATTAGCAAATCATTTTTATTTTCTGAGAACATTCATCACATCACTCAAATGTTTAACATGTAAATCAATATTAGTGCTATAAATCAGAATATCATCAAAATATACCACAACAAACTTACCCAAGTCGTTAATCTCATAAAAGTGCGGGCATCACCCGCCACTCATACAAACCATACTTAGTCTTAAATGCAGTTTTTCACTCACCCCCTTCCCTTATCCTAATTTGATGGTACCCGCTTTTCAAATCAATCTTAGAAAACACACAAAGCATCATGTAACTCATCAAAGAGAACATCTAACCTGGGAATAAGATATTGTTACTTGATTGTGATATTATTGAGACCTGCAAACTGTGCACATCCTCCAAGTCTCATCCTTTTTAGGCACCAATATCACGGGAACAACACATGAGCTCATGCTCTCTTGCACCCACCTTTTGTTCATCAATTCATCAACTTGTCTTTGAATTTCTTGAGTCTCTTGTGGATTGTTCTTGTAAGCTGGTCTGTTGGGTAAGGAAGCTCTAGGAATGAGATCAATGTGGTGCTCAATTCCTTTTAATGGTGGTAGTCCATTTGGGATTTCTTTTGAGAACACATCCTTATATTCCTACAAAAGAAACTCAACACTAGCAGGAACAACAAGTTCATTAGAGTTGTTAGCAATAAAAACATTATTTTTGTAATACCACAAGTAAAGTGGTTTATTGGTCATCAACACCTTCTTCACCTCACTCTCTCTTACCAAACAAATTATTTTGCTCTCAAGTGTTTCACTCTTACCTTCTTGATAATGTGTTTCACTTTTTTTCTTTGCACTCTTTTTATGTGTTTCACTCTTTTCTCTTGAATTCTTCTTTCTTTTAATTTTATTTGATCCTCACAAACCTCTCTAGGAGATAATGGTTTAAGAATAATTTTCTTGTCATTGTGTATGAAATAAATCTTATTTGTGAACCCATCATGAATTGTCCTTGTATCATATTGTCACGGTCTCCCTAATAGGATATGACTTGCCTCCATTGAAACCACATCACATAGCACCTTGTCAGTATATTGTCCCATAGAAAGACACACCTCCATATCATATTGTCACGGTCTCCCTAATAGGATATGACTTGCCTCCATTGAAACCACATCACATAGCACCTTGTCAGTATATTGTCCCATAGAAAGACACACCTCCATTTGTTTATTCACGAAAAACTCTCATCTTCATTAAGCCATTGAAGTTTGTATGGCCTAACATGTGGCTTCGTCTCGAAATTTAATTTGGACACCAATCTAAAGCTAGCCATGTTGGTACAACTTCCACTATCAACAATCAAAGAGTACAATTTTCCATTGATATAACATCTGGTATGGAAAGTGTTATCTCTTTAAGATTGGCCTAAAGCGTGTAGTTGACTTCCAACAACCTCCTAATCATCAATAAATCACCTTTCATTGCTTCCATCTCTATTTCTTCCTACTCATCTTCTTCACTACCTGAAGACTCACTAGTACATTCTCCATTATCCTTAAGGATGATGATTCTCTTAGTAGAACATTTAGAAGCAATATGCCCCCTTCCCAAACACCTAAAGCACTTTACATCCCTGGTTTTAGTGGTCTTCTCGTTGTAACTCTTTAGAGATTTTCCATATGGAACCGCATCAGTAAATTTGGAGGATGAGGATCCTTCCTTCCTGGACTTATCCTTCCAACTTGGGTTGAAGTTGGAAAAGTTCCTTCTTGCGATATTTCCTCGAGTTGTTGCTCAACCTGAGTGGCCTTATGTAACAAATCCTCCATCTCAACATATTCTTGCAGCTCTACAATATCTCTTACATCATTATTTAAACTACTCAAAAATCGAGCCATAGTCACCTCATTATCTTCCTCAATTTTAGCTCTAATCATGATAACCTCCATGTCCTTAAAATCCTCTTCAACACTCTTGTTGCCTTAAGTCAATTTTTGGAGTTTAAGCTGCAAATCTCTATTTTAACTAGCTGGAACATATCTTTTTCTCATGATACTTCTCATCTCACCCCAAGTGTCTACAATTGGTTCTTCATTTCTCGCCTCTCCTTTCGATATATGTTCCTCCAAATGAGTGCATGATCAGAAAATTCAGTTGTTGTCATCCTAACTTTCTACTCCTCAGTGTAATTGTAACAGGAAAATAAATGTTCAATTTTTAGTTCCACTCCAAGTATGCTTCTGGGTCCCCTTTTCCCTTAAATGGAGGAATTTTAAGCTTTACTCCTTGCATTTTATTTTGACGCGGTTCACCATCATTATCTCTTCTTCTCCTCCTATTGTCTTCATGATTGTCTCTATTTGTCATTTGGTCCAACCTCTTGTGGAGCTCATCATTTTGTCATCTCATTCATCTCTCCAAATATTGAGTTAAAGCTTGTATTTGTGGTGTTGAAAGAGTGATTTCTGAAGAGGAAGGATTAACACTTGCACTTGACATACTTTAATTAAAAAAAAAAAAAACTCATTTTTCTGTCGTCTCATTAATCTCTCCAAATATTGAGTTAAGGCTTGTATTTGTGGTGCTGAAAGAGTGATTTCTGAAGAGGAAGGATTAGCTCTTGCACTTGACATACTTTAATTAAAAAAAAGATTGATTAGAAGTAACAAGTAATATATTGTCACTACCTCTTCCTCGCGTGTTTAAACTCAACACTCAAGTGTATGCACTCAGTTTAGACTTTTTTTATAATATATCTCTCTTTCCTTTTTCCAATCTTTGTGTTCTCCTTGAGTTCTTAACCAAATCAACAAGACCTTTTCAAGAATAATCCATCCAGTAAGAGTAATTCTAAATATATATATATATATATAAGGGCAACAAACACAAAGATGGGATAAACAGAAACTCTTTGACGACAATTTTAATGACCTAACAAGTATAGTAACAATCCTTCACAATTGCAATCAATATATCACTTCATGAACACTTGAGTTTATGTTCTAATGACATGAACCATTCAACCACAACAATTTATTTTTTTTTTTGTTTTTTTGTTTAATTTCTTACTTTTACAATGGTTCAGCCACTAACTTACAATGATATTGACAATAAAATTAAAATAAAGATTTTACCAATTTCTCCAAGCCATCTCAATCCTTGCCCTAAAACTGAGCTTTGAAATCAATTGATGTGAACCTGTCTGTTGGGATTTAAAAACGGACCAATCTAGGATAGGAGCTTGAATTTATTAGAACGTAGGGTTTCAAGAAAATAGGTGATAGGGATAAGCAATGCCACTTCTATAGAAGAAGATAAGCCGCAGAGACGCCACAAGGGAATAAAAAACCCTTGATAAGTCTAAGAGTTGGTTCAGCCAAGAATCCAGGAGATTCACTCTCATCAGTTTGCAAAATATATCATTTCTCTATCTAAATTTCCAAAAATGTTTAAATACACATGAAGGATATGAGTCTGTCTCATTTGGAAGTAGATAATAAAAATAAAATAAAATAAATTAAGATCCTTACTAGCCCTTCTCTTAGTTCTTTAAGGCCATTAGATATATAATCAATCTAGTTTACTCTATATGATTGTCCCTCAATAGTTGAGCCTTCAGCAGATGGGTCACCTTGTACTGCAAAACTTCTTGGATCTTCCTAAGTCTTCCTCTAGTCATGGACCCACTTAAGTCTTGAATTGGATCCTGGACTTCATTTTTCATTTCGAGGACTTCGGCTTTCTCATCATGGGTCTTGTGAAGTTGAGCTTGGATGTCCACATCACTCCTGGCTTAATGAGTATTCTTTGAATAGCAGCCACTGCTGGCTAAGCTTAAGAATGTGACAGGAATTAACATAAGAAGGCAGGGTTGAATTGTGTTTTTCACTTTTGTAACTTTTCGCTTATATCATTTGAGTATGCGCAGTTATACATGCAATGTAAGAGATTAAGGACAAAACACATACTCGGTATTTTTATATTGGTTTGTCTATTGCAACAAACTATTTCTAGTTCTTGACCAACCAACCAAGTTCAACTATGAAGACTATCATTGTGAAGTACAATGTAATGTTATTTCCCAAGCCACTCCTGACTCAATACAGTATTCTTTCCCAAGTCACTTTTGACTTAGTACAATATTCTTTCAAAAGCCACTTCTAGCTTAATGCAGTATTATTTCACAAGTAACTCCTGGCTCAATATAGTACAATGTCTTAGTGATTAACAGATCATACTTTTTGCTTATTAGAGAGGGTCACATCTTTCGATGTACAGAAGATTTAAGTTCTCTCTACTTGTTTGCTAGGATGAACATAAACTGTGTTCTTACAAAACTTATAAGACAAAAAATTTTAACAGAGTTTTAGCACTTGCAAATTATGTTTCTTCTTTTTTTTCCTCTTCGAAGTACATTTTATATAGGCTTGGAAAAAGTAGTTATTGCATTCTCTTTCTAGCGATTGAGTAGCTTTAAACTTTCTTCATTGTCTTCCTTCTTTTTCTATCATCTGATGAACTTTTATGTTGTGAAGCACTAAATGTATGACATGCAACATTAATTTCTCTTCTCTTCTTCACACAATTTTACAGATAATTGGTAGTGCTTATCTTCCTTGGTAGCAAAACTTTTTACACTAAATAATGGTTAAAAGTGCACATTGTACAGGAGAGATAGCTGGGACAAATAGTTGGGCCAGAGTTTAAAATAGCTTGTGTTAGGTGATGACAACCCAACCACCTTAGTTAGAGAATTTAGGCCTATTTAAGGTTGCTTGGACCTCCAACCAGTATTTTGGGTCCAAAATCAACCTTGAAAAGATAACTATAAAGAATATGGAGCATCAAGAAGAAGACCTTTAATTCATTAAAAAATTAACTAAAATTTATACAATAATAGGATTTTATTGTATTTTGGACTGAGTAGAATAGGATTTTAGACCTTGTATTTGGGTCATGAGTAGATTCAGGTTAGAATAAGGTAGAGTAGTCTGTTTAGGGTTAAAATTGGGCTTCCTAGAGCCCAATGTAAACCCTAGACATCCAAGCCTTGAAAAAGATGTGCATATGCATGGATAACATGACTTGCCACATACAACTCTCTCATTTGAGAGGGTTTTAAGTGCGTCATGTCACTCTCTCATTGGAAAGGATTTTGGAGACATAAGAGGCGTGACCATGGCAAGGAATGTGTGAGTGGTCATGTGTCACACTCTCATTTGAGAGGATTTATAAGTGACACATTTTAAACTTTCATTTGAGAGTATTTTTATAACCTAGGGTTTGAATTTCAAATTTTCCCTTTCATATTTGTAACCCTAGGATGTTAACATTGAATGAGTAGAGAGATTACATTGAAGTGGTGCCTCACTTATTCTTATGCTCTCTTTAGGGCAATCTTATACTTAGATCTAATCCTAGACTCCACGTAGTGTGTTGTCTTAACCTTATAGTAGACCTATTTCCTTCTCCACTTCATACGAACTGTGAATTTTCTACCTTCCTCCACCAAATTCTGCCACCTTCCTCCAATCTACATCTAAAGAAAATGTCAAAACAAGGAAGGAGAAGAAGTGCATTCCATCATTAGGAGAGTTGAAGAATGTAGCAACTTTTGTTCTAATCCTAAGATATATTTAAATGTTGATGTTTGGCACAAATTTCCATGGGAACAAATGTAGAAGAAATTCTATGTTAATATGGACTCAAGCTTCATAAATATTTTTCATGAATGTGTTAGCTTGGTCTTTAGTTATAGTTATCATTTGATCTTCAATTTTTAACTATAAAACATTGTGGTTGGTTAGCATAGTGCTCTTATTGTTTGGAAAATGATGCACTTGTATGATCTAATCTTAAATTTATCAAGAGTTTCTCCATGCCTTATTGGTGTAAGCACTTAAAAAAAATGCAGGACGTTGAACTTTTTGTCTAACAAAGAAATTATGTAAAAGGTGATCAATTGATTGCTAGTTTTTCTTCAATTGAGCATTTGATCATCAATTGACATGTATGATACTTGTATACTCTCTTCTAGTTGGATGATGAAACACAAACAATATTCTTCTATGAAGTTGTAGATGGACACAAAAAATTGATCAACGTTTCAACACTATACAATGTGGTTTATCGCTTTCTTCTTCTCCTTGAGTTACTTTATATAACATTTGAAGAAAGTGACTATTGTGAATCCATTTTTGCCCATTGAATTAGCTTAAGTTCTTTTATGTACTTACTTCATCTAATGAGTTTGCTTAACAACAATGCATTAAATGCACTTTACATAACATTAAATGCTCTATTATTCTTTTATGTAATCTTCCCAATAACTGGATAACGTTATCTTTCCTTGAATAGTGTGTCTTGGCTTGATTTTGCCTACGTATGCATAGTCGTATGAGGCAAGTAGCCTTCTTGTTGATGTTCTAAGGTAAGGGATTTGTAGAGAATAAGCAATTGTAGCGTGAACTCTAAGAGACCTTTTGATGTTGATATTGGCTAGCTTTCTATAGCGGATCTCTTTGGCATACGATTAATCCTTACAACATAAAATAAGCATATATGTTTTGTGCAGTATTAGGTTAGCTTTCTATATTTCTATATGCTTATTATCTAGCCATATTTGTTCGAAGTCAATGTAAAAAAAACAATACTACAAAGTATTATATCGTTTCTCAAACAATACACTTGCATTTTACATGATTTTTTGTTTACACAAAGCTACCATCTTATAGTCAAAGTATAACCATGTTTTAAACTTACTATTTTTAGCACTTAATCAAAATTCTAAGGTGTTGGACTTTTTCCTTATAACTTGATGTTAGGGTATAACAAGAACAACCGAAAACATGAAAATGACTAATGTTGTGTTTCTTTTTCTCCACGATTCATAGGGAGTCTTTTCCAACAAGATTTGATCAATACTATATTTTGTATGTAACAAGCAGTGTTTACTACTCCTTCTTAGAAGTACTTTGACAAAAAATTATTGATAAAACATGATTTTGACCATCTCCTAGAGAATTATGTTCTTTCATTCCATAACCCATTTTGTTAAGGTGTTTTAAGAGAAATCACGAAACTTCTTAAACTCTCCATTTTCAAATTGAGTGTCGTGATCACTTCGGATGCTAGAGATACAAAAACCTTGTTCTATATGTACATTTTTGCATAATACCTCAAACACCCTAAAAGACTCATTCTTGTGGGCTAGAAAGAATACCATGTGTATCTAACACCTTGCATGGGTCAACTCTCTTTCTCTCATTTTTAAAATTTTCTCTTCCTCTTCTTCTCTCCTTTATGTTTTTTTCTCTTCATCCATGGAGAACTAACTCTTGAGAATCAAACTAAACAATTCGAATTGATTTTGTATCCACCCTTTAAAGCTATAAGATCTTCTCTCTAATATTGGATTTGCACTTTATAATTATAATTTGTGTTTCTAATTTTAGAAATCAAATTAGGAATCAATTGAATCTTGATTTCATAATTACATACGAATTATATTGAATGATATTTTGATTTGACTCATTACTGGTTTAATTGATTAATTGAATTAGTTAATTGTCCAAGCATGGATCTGAGTTTTTAGAGAACTATGATAAGAGGAATTGACTAATTCTATTACGATAAGAGGAATTGATTGGTTCTTAAATATGTGAATTGACCTTTCATCTTCTTGATTTTCATTTTTCAACTTTTGTTCTACTTTTCTCAATCCTTAAACCACAAATTTATTTGTACAAAAATAATATTAAAACTGAATGCACTTAATATGTGCCCTCTAAGAATCAATACATGTTGTGTTTTATATTAAAAAATTTATAAAAAACTTAGAATATTTAAGTTTAAGAAGGAAATTGAAAATCAATGCACACACTCACTAAGCTAAGCTTCATTAAAGTTGTGTTGTCGACTTCCATTATATTGTGGGTTTGGTGGGAGAATAGAATCCCATAAGGACTTCACTTCCCTCATGTTTCTCCTATCCATCCAGTCTAATTTAACATCTCATTTCTTACCCTTTTAAGTTGCACCTAGCCAAAAGGTATACTTGTCATGGCTATCAGACCCGAGAGTCTGCATAGCTCATGAGAGTTATGTAAACTTGACTCGTAAACCTGACTTATAGACTCATAAGAGTGTATTTCATAAAAAAAATGTTAACATTAAAGACAAACATTCATGATACCAATTCCATAATATTAAAATAAATAAGTTCATACAATACACCAACAATAAGATAATAATTAAATAACCAAAGAAACAAAAATGTTATGAAGTTTATAGGTCTCCTTCATTTGATCCTCTAATGAAATCATCTCCACCATCTTCATCACCATCATGTTCTTCTCCAAATGGAACTTGTTCGTCAACATTGTCTTAAAAAAACTATATCAAGATCAAGTGCATGTCTATCTAGAGTTGGATCATTTAAACTTGTTCTAGCTAAGTCAACATTTTCAACATTACCTTCAACTCAAGTATGCTCAACCTCAACACTATCTTCTTCTTCAGTTATCCATTCATCATCAGACTCGATGTCATAAATGGGAGAGCAACAATTTTTCTAATTTGTTTATTTTTCAACTTCAAGTTATACATCACATGGACCAAGTCATTCAGTTTTTACGGTGCAAAAGATTTCTGATTTTTGTATGAACCTATAATTAAATATGAAATTTTAGTAAATATATAAATTAAATAAAGAAAATTAAAAACCTTAAATAATTTAATGAACTTGAATTATCATTTTCAAATGAGTTCCAATTACGCTCACACCTTAAAGAACTATAAGTCAAAATCAAAACTCGAATTACAAACTTCTTTAATTATGGAGCATAGCTTTCCTACAATCATTTGCATCTTCCATAGAAAAAAAAAATCCTCTAACATTGTGAAAATTAAGAAGTTGCAAATTGTTTCTTTTACTTTCCGTAACATCATCTAACCAATCTTTTCATGCATATATGCAAACCCTCTTTCACCTCAAGATCATCATTTTTAAAGGTTGGTTCACATTGCAAGTGGCAGTTTAAGTAATAGGCAACTTCATGCAAAGACCTATGAAGTTGATTATCCCATCTTTGATCAATGATTTTTCAAAAAGGTTCATAATTATGAAAGTACCAATTATGTTATATTATAAATAATTACACAAATGAGTAACTAAATTTAAAATGATAAAAAGTTTAGAAATGTTATGTTACCTTTTCTTAGTATTATTAAAGTTGCATTTAATCTTCTCTTTTGAACAGTCCATCTCCTCATATATGAATCCCATTGCAGGTTTTGTATCCAAATCCACCAATCAAGGGACCACCAAAAGAAGAGCAACAACTTTTAAGCATATACTTACGTACTTCCAAACCTTACTATCTAATACCACATGTTGAACTTTTTCCCTTCTTGTGATTTTCCAAACTTGCTTGCTTTCCACTCTTCAAAGCTAAAAATGTTCATCAATGATGCTTTCATTTCATGAAGACAAGTTAGAGTCAAGTTGAGAAAAATCTAGTCATTCCAGGCCTTACAAGTTTATTCTCCTTGTAAACTTTTCCAACATGTTAATTTGCAGTGTTCTACCATAAATGAAGATAATGATCCTTCTTCCCTTCTTGATGATTACTTCACGGACCTTCAAATGTTTTTCAAGATCTTCAAAGATTAAATTAATACAATGGGCAATACATAGAGTCCAATATAAATGCTTCCTCTTTTGCATCAGTAACTCTTCAACTGCCTTGAAATTTGCAACATTATCAGTAACTACCTACATTACATTCTCCTCTCTAACAAACTCTCCAACATCATCCAACATTTTAAATACTTTATCAAATTTTTTTGAAATATTAGAGGTATCTAATGAGTAAAGAAACATAGTTTCTTTAATACTTTTCACAAAAAAATTACTAATTTAATGTTTTTTTCTTATCTTTCCACTCATCAGACATAATTGTGCAACCTATTCTCTAGCACTCATCCTTGTACTCTTGAAGGATACATCAATTTTGTCCACTTCTTGTTTCAAAAGTTTCTCTCTAATATCATGATATGATGGAGATTTATAGCCAACACCATATTTCACAATCATGTCACACATTTTTTAAAAGGCTAGATTTTTAATAACATTAAATTGAAAGGCACTTGTATAGAAAAATTTAGCAACTTAAGCATCAACTTTTTCTTTATCATCTTCCTTGTATAATTGATTTAGAGTAGCTTGAACACCATCACTAGATTTATTTTTAAACATCTTGTTAATAGTAAAACTTTGTTCACTCACTTCACCATTATCAATTTGTTCAAACTTATTCAACCTTCTTTTCTTTGTTGAGGCATCCTTAACATCTAAGACAACTTTCATTGTATCCACTACATTTATGTTATAGTTTGCACCATATTTTTTTCTCCTATTTACTAAGACAACAAAGAAATTACTTTTAATTTTATCCAAAGGAAAACATAAAGTTTGGTAAAAAAAAATATGTAACAATCTTAGTACTAAAGCACAAGGTTCATAATCATATATAGTTCCAACAAGATGATGTTTGAATTTGAAAATGTCTCCATTAAATGTCTTTAAACAATAGTTACATTTCACTTTCTTTTCATTTCCTAAACATTTGTTTCATGTTTCCATTCACATCATTTTTACTTTTAGGTGGAAGTGAAGATGATGTGCCAACATTCCCACCAGCAAAATTTGAACCACTTCACGACACTTTAAAACTTACAACACTGCTACTAAAGAAAATTGCAATTGCAATATCAATTTATATTTTATTCCATTAAGTCACACTACAAATTAAAATGAAAAACAATCAAACAAAGAAATAAAAATGAACTTACCTTAAAAAAAAAAAAAAAAAAAACAAACCAAAAAAAAACATCTAAAAAAAAAAACAGAAAAACAAAAAAAAAAAAAAAAAAAAAGAAGAGAGAAGAACAAAGAGAGAACAAAAAAA
>Ga0099825_1001238_pt1 | contig 31988 bp, 16 predicted proteins | sample SiratroredBW_FD_76838 | JGI IMG/M metagenome (GOLD analysis project Ga0099825, IMG submission 76838) | Root nodule microbial communities of legume samples collected from California, USA - Siratro red BW | ecosystem: Host-associated > Plants > Roots > Nodule | place: USA: California | collected...
GACTTATATATATATATATATATATATATATATATATATATATATATATATATATATATTTTTTTTTTATATTATAATATATAAAAAAAAAATATATATAAAAATATATATTATATATATTATATATTATTATATATAATATATATATATCTTTAAATACTTTTTTTTTTTATAATGTAATATATAAAAAATATATATATATATATATATATATATATATATATATATATATATATATATATATATAAGTCATATGTCAAAAAAAATCATTCAAGCTTAAAATTATTAGTATTATTTTATAAGTCTAGATCAAAATAATTTCTGAAAAAACAAGAAAAAGATTAATATCACTTTATAATTTTTCTTACAGGTTTTTCTTTAATATTTTACGAAGATTGCATAAATAAAAAGTAAATAATTTAATATTAAAAAAAAACTTGAATATTTCAATACATTTTTGGTTTAGCAATATAATTTGGAGTTAAAAAATAGAATATTTTTATTACAATAAAAGATTAATGTTACTTTATAATATTTCTTACAGCTTTTCTTTAATATTTTACGAAAATTGTATAAATAAAAAGTAAAAAATTTAATATTTAAAAAAAAATTGAAAATCTCAATACATTCTTTGTTTAGCAAGATAATTTGAAGAAAAAATTAGAATTATTTTTATTGTTATATTCTTTAATGTTATTTTCGTTCTTTTTTTTTTTGTTCGTTGTCTTCTTCTGGAGGTCTGTGTTGTTTGTAAGATCCCACGTTCATTTAGTAGCAGCCACAATCTTCTGTTTGTCCATATCTGATATCTGATTATTCTTGTGTGTGTGTGTGTGTTTTTTTTTTTCTAAATTGTATTCCTAAATTAAGCTCCTATAATAAGGTTTTCATAAATGTCCCACGATATTTTCTTAAAACAGGTATGGATTTAGAATTGTGTTCCTAAATTAAGGTCCTATAACTAATCTTCTCATTTTAGAATAACGATCAAGTTAATATTTAAAGATTTAAATATGTTGAAGTATGCTGTAAATCTAGAGATTTAATTTTCGTAACAAATGATTTTTGCAATCGTTTAATGTCCACTTATTTTACAAACATGTACTTAACAACGCGGTTTATATCTTTACTATATACAGTAAGAAAATGTATTTAAAATATAGTAATTTGGGTTTAACACAAGCGGAAAACTTCTTCTTTTATCTATGTTTATCATCTACGTTGGATTTAATTTTGTTAGATTTGGACCGATGATAAAATTATATACCATATCAGTTATATACATTTATGTAAGAACTTCTTTTATTTTCGTTTCATGTTTGTATTATTCTTGGTTTTCCTTCATCTCGTCATTGAAGTTATAGTCTCCTTATTATTTTCATAATTACCTCACTCTCATTATGGATGCATCATTATTATTGTCATTGTTATTGTTGTCCCTTATGGTTATTTAAGACTTCTATATATTTTTTTTATTGTCAATGTCAGATTTGAGAGTTTTTAATTCATCATGGTCGCTCTTGCCCCTAAGTCACAGTTGGTGTTTCCTTAGTCTTTTATGTAAGTACCTAATGTAATCATTATATTTGATTTTCTTTTCTTTGTAAGCATTAGTAGGGTGATTTTAAAAGGTTTAAATGAGCTTTATGTATATTATTTTATTTGTATGATTATATGTTGTGGTGATTTATTGTAAATGAGCATTCGCATGATGTTTTAATTGTATAAAATTTTTCTTTTTTTTTATGCATGTATGTATTGTAATTGTTGGTTTGTATTTCTTTTACTAATTTTATTTAAAATAAATATTATATTGACACACACATGGAGAAAACTTTAGTTCTCATTTGAGATTTACTACAAATTGTTAAACATTAATCATTTGTTCTAAATTTTGAATTGTCTAGTTGGATATATAGTTTGGAAAAATTATTTTTTATAGTTCGTTAATACATAGACATTAAGTTTAATCTTAAATTTGATGTAATTTTCATTCAAACCATTTGGTGTTGTTATGCAGGTATACATTTGAATGTGTAAACTCTTTGTGACTACTTTCATTTCGTGTATTTTGAAGACTAATATGAAATGCTGGTAAAATTTTATTAAATTTAGTATAATAGACTTAATTTCTATGTGTTAGTGAATTATGGAAAATGTTTTTCTAAATGTGTAGGACCACACTTTGAATTAAAAAAGCCAGAATCGCATTGCATGATTGTTGATAAGGGAGTTTGTAACATACGTAGTTATGGATCGAAGTTGAATGAATTCACGTCGCATTAATGACTTACATTTTTCACAATCCTATTAATCGCTTGACAAAATTCAAAACAACTACAAGAAGAATTTTTACAAATGATTTTGAATTTTCCAAATCCATTTTAATATTCCTCGATTTTTCTTCTTCTAGTATTATGACCCTATTTTGTAGCCAATTATTTAATCCTTTGAGTTTATTATTGGAAAGGCCAACCTATTAACTTCTTCATGTGTTTCTTTAAAAATATATAAAAGCTTATTATTTCCATTTTTCAAAAAAATCAGAACTTACATTGCTTGAGGAAGATTCATAGCCAAGCAATGTAGGCTTCTCTATTCTTTTTGTTTTTCTCATATTTCCTATCAGAGTTTTTATCCTTGTTTTGACTTTTTGGAAATTCAATTTTAATATGTCATCATTTTCCACAACCAAAATAAGATGTAAAATTAGATAAACTTGACTCAATTTTTCTGTATACATACCTTTTTTATGGAAGATTCTTTTCTTTGCTTCTTTTCTTCAAAAACTTCCTAAACTTTTTAGTCAACAAACTAAGAGTTTCATAATCATTGCATTCCTTTTATTCGTCTTCACTTACTTCCTTTTTCTAAACAACATTTTTCAGTACAATGCTCTTGATCTTCATATCACTACTCTCTTGCTCACATTGTTCATCTCCAACTCATGCTCCCTCAATTTTCCAAATAGCGATGAAGTTGTCAAGGTTTATAGATCTTTGGATTTAGAAATTGTTAGTACCTTAAGCTGCCAACTTCTGTCTAAACATTTCAATACTTTGATGTTCAACTTTTCCTTGTCACAAACTTTCCTTAGGCCAATTAGATGATTTACAATATGTGCCAACCATTTCTAAAAATTAACAATGGTCTCTCCTTATTACATATTAAAGAGTTCATATTCTTATATTAATGCATGTTTTCTTGTTCTCTTCAATTTAGTTGTTCTCTCTCATGTGTGACTTCAAGAATGTCTCACACTCCTTTGTAAAATTGCATTCAGAAAATTTAAAAAATTTGTCAAGATTCAAGGTAGCAGTTATTATATTTTTGGCCATACAATCATATTAAGCTTTCTTATTTTCAATTTCAAACCAAGGCTTTTCTGTAAGATCATTTTTAACTACTTGTTTAGGAATATAGGGTTCTTTTATTATGGCATCCCAGATCCCTCTATAGATAGACTCAAAAAAAGATTTCATTCTAACCTTCCAAAACTAATAATTAACACCCATAGGTGGTTTGTTAATAGAAGCACCTTTAACAGAGAGAAACTTGTTCTCGGCCATTTTCGAAAAAATAGGATCAGATCTTGAATATTATTCAAGAATCGGCTCTTGATACCAATTGTTAATATATGGAGGTTGAGTTTGAGAAGGGGTGAATTAAACTATCACAAATTTCTTAAAAACTTTAGAATGAATCTTTAGAGAACTAATCAATTTCATAATTTGGTTGTCCTTTTTTAATCTATTCAAAAACCATGACCACCAAAATAAGATTAAATCACATGAAGTAGTAAAAAGAAAGAGAGAGAAGAAGAAATACACAATAATTTTATACCGATTTACTATATTTCAAGAGCTATATCCAGTTTCTTAGCCACACCAACCAAGATCACTCTAAGACAATGTTATTACAAACAGTTGTCCAATACAAACAACAAAAGAATTTAACTTTTGAACCCTACAGGAGTGAATCTATAAACTAGTAACACCCTGATACTACACTGTGACTAGAAACCCTATTAAAAAACAACAAAAATGACAAAGAATTGAAGATACAATGGAAAGAATTCACCTAAACCATAACAAGCACTGCATGACTAGATTTTAGGTGATATGGAATGGTGATCGAGACATAGTATCTCCAGGAAACGAGATACCCATGTTTAGATTGTTAGGATGTGCATTGTTTGGGGATTTGATTTAAGGATGTATCCTGACTCTACTGGTACTTGGATTCACATAGATGAAGATTACAAAGTAGTGAGATTCGAAGGAGGTTCACATGGCCATGTACGAGGTTTAAAATATAAGTTGATCGGAATAGGACATATGCATTAACCTTGTGCATATAGGAACTGAGGTTTGATATAGGAACTTATTAGAGTAGACTGTATCTGAGGTTTGAAATAGGAACTGGTCGAAACATATGGATGATATATGACAGGTGCAAACCAGTAAGTCTAACTCAATGAATAAGTCCTCTAGAAGTAGAGAGTCTGGAGTCTTTATATGTGAGTCAGTATATGTATGATATGAGTTATTGTAAAGATGTGATAATGATAATGTGATATATGAGATGAATTATGAAAGCTTGATTTGTTGTAGTTTGGTTGAGATAGAAATTTAATTTATGAAAATACATTTTCTTAAAGGCTCTCTAGCTTACCCTTCTTTTTCTGTGGTGTTTGTTTTATTTTTTTAATAGCGATGATCGTGTGTTATACGTGCGTAGAGGATTTGACAAGTGGTGTGACTCCTTAATGAGCTCATAGAGAAGTTTTATTTTATTTTATTTTGTGATTGTATGAAGATATTTTTATTAAATCTTATGTGGAGAAATATATTTTGAAATATACACACTACAAGAAAAAAAGTTATTTATAGACCAATTTTTAGCTACAAAATAAAATAGTTGCTAATTGAGACCAAAATAATTACTAAATTAGGTTTTGATTGCTAAATAACTACAAAATAAAAGTAATGATTGTATTTAGTGACAAATTAAGTCAAGATAATTGGTATCCAACATTAGCTACCAAGGTTTTAGTCACTTATATCTAATTTGGTGATTATTTTGGTCACAATTTGCAACCATTTTATTTGGTAGCTAAAAATTAGTCTCTAAATAACTTTTTTCTTATAGTGATAACGAATGTATGAATATTTATATTTATATCTTTTATATAATTTATATGCAATAAAGTTCTTATTATACTAAAAATATGGGATGTTACACTTTCTCAATTTTGAAAATTACTTTAAAAATCGAGTTTCAAATTTAGTGCTAAATGAAATCAAATGAAAGAGTTATATATCTTTTAGTACGTTAGTTTTAATAGATTAAAATTGAGTTTGAATTTATTTATTTCACTTATGAAAAAAAATGGATTAAATTGCTAGTTTAATCTACTAAAATAAAATGGTTAAAATTATTCCGAAAGCACAAGAAAGTTTAATTATTAAAAATTGTGTTTAACATATTAAAACAAATTTCCATAACTACTCATGACTCTAAGTAATTATAACTTATTAAAATGACAACGTAATCAATTAAAATATCCTTTGGAGTCATTTTAGACTTTAGATAACAACATTTTAATGGAGTAAAGCATCCTTTAATTAATTAAAATTATCCCGTCACCAAGATAAGTTAAAAAAAAAATTAAAAAGCTTCTTATAAATAATTAAAGATCAAATTATCAAGAAATAAACTTACATGCAAACCGAAACAAAGACACACACTTAAAAGCATCTAAATTTTCAATCATGCTTTTAAATTTTCAATCTTCAACAATCTTCAAGGTTTGGATTCATCAAATAGTTGAGCACACTAGCAGTTTCAACCGTAAGAGGTTGGAAATTCTTATGAGTTCTTGATCTAAAATAAAATAATCAATAAATAATTTGTCTTGAACAGAGAATAACTTATTGATAATCTATAAATCCTTGAACTTGATGTGAGTTTATTTTATTAAGATGAAAATGAATTGTAATTCAATACGATATACTTAGGGTTTTCTCTAATAAATTGCAATATAAAATTTCATGATATGGATTGATAGCAATGAAGAAGAAGGAAATATTTATCTTTTTGCTTAATGAAACAAGAGTGAGGTAGTGAAGTCTAATTCCAACATTATTTATATCATATGTTTTTGTTCGATTAGCTTCCTCATTTAAAAATTACCAAAAATATTGTAGTGCTTAATTTTAACTTTTAGTTTAAGTTATTGTTAATTGATCTCACTTTATGCCTTATCTTTTATTTTACGTGTCTAGTAGTAGTATAAAGTTAGTGTATTTCTTAGTATTAAAACCAGTCCTATTACCAAAGCATGGCAAACTTTATGTGTTGACATTCACCTCTTTTAACGGTTCCTTTCTCTATTTCTCATTATCTTAGTATAGTCAAAGTTTGTAAAGCATGAAACAATATGTAAGATAATCTTGAGCAAATTAGCTTTAAAAAACTAGTGCTTTATCTTTTTTTAGCATAATAATGAATTATGTTAAAAAGTATATAATCAATTATGTTAAAAAATAATTGATTATGTTGGTCAAAAATTTGTTTGACATGTTTTACATATAATCGATTATTTCATGTAATAATCCATTACAGTAGGCAATCTGAAAAACTCAACCTTTAGGAATTAATCAATCAATTAGGTTTAATAATAATTGATTAAACTATTTTAAAAATATTTTTTAAGTAACTTAGTGAACATAATAATCAATTAGCATTAATAATAATCGGTTATTTTGGCTAGTAACCACAAAAATCTTTTAAAAATGAAGTTATCTCTCATTCATTGATATCATTTAATACTTCTTAAAATAGAGCTTTATTATTTCTTGACAGGGATATTCTAATAGTATTATAAATTTACATCTTCAATAAAAAAAGAAAGATTTCTCAAGGCTCATCAAAAGGTTTATCATATTGTATGTTGTTCTATTGTAAACTTGCTAGGTGATATTTGTCTTTTTTTTTCTATAATTTCATTTTTAAATCTTTGTACCAACGTTTGGTGTGCATGTAGGTAATTGATTTTTTTCATTATCTTTGTAAATTTTCTTGAAAGGTGTTTCAATAAGTGGTTTGTGTTCTTTTTTCTAGTTATGTAGGAGTTTCTTATAATTGGATAACTTAAGATTTTTAGTGAAAAATCCAATTAAGGTTTCTTGGATTAATTGGATGTAATTTCGAAAAGAATCGGATCAGTATAAAATTTTGTGTCTTTCTTTTTCATCTTTTTCTTATTATTTTGAATTATTTATTGTTCTTGGTCATCATTAAATTTTGTATTTAATTTTTATTATCAATAATAGTTTAAGAAAAAAATTCTTTTTAAAGGTCATTTTTAAAAAATCCACTCTCCTTTCTAGTTGTATTTTTAGTTTGTTTTTGTTTTACAATTGGTATCTAGAGTAAGTTGTTGAAATTTATTCAATTTTGATCCAAAATGACTAGTCATTCACAAAGATTTGTTGAGAGTGCATTTATAAACATTCTTCCTCTTTTTGCTGGAGAAAACTATCCTTGTTGGAAAATTAAGGTGAAAAATTTTCTTGAATTTATGATAAGGGGATTTGGGATGTAGTGGTAGATGGTCCTTTGAACCAACTAGAATTGTTGATAATATTGTGGTTCCTATGGAATTTTCTTTATGGACCCTTTATGAAAACAAAAGAGCACATTATGTAAGATCTAAAGAACATTATATCTTCTACTTTAACTCTTGATGAATTTTGTAGAGTTTCAATATGTTCTTCAGCTAAGGAAATATGGGATGTGTTAGAAGTCACTCATGAAAAGACCGAAGACATGAAGAGAGTAAGGAAAAATACTCTCATATAAGTGTGTGAGATGTTTAGGATGATGCAATGGAAAAACATATATAATGTTCAAAAGAGGTTAACTTATATAGTGGATCACCTACTTGCTCTTGGAAAGACTTTTGACAAAGAATAAGTCAACATTAAGATCTTGAAAAGCTTAAATAGGTCATGACAACCAAAGTTTACTACTATCTCTGAATCAAGATACCTCATTATATTGAACATAACCACTGTGTTTGCTAAGTTGAGGGAGCATGAACTACAAATAGGAACGTTAAAGGAAGAAGAAGAAGGAGAAGAAAAAAGTAAAACAATATAGCTCTTAAAGCAGATATCATAAAAATTGAGAGATGTATAGAAAAAAAAAGATGGACAATTCAGATAGTGAAAATCAAAATTTAGTTGTGAAGAAGTTCTCACAATTTATAAAGTATAAGAACAAGTCTGGCATGACAATGAAAAGCTACAAGAAGCAAGATCAAGGATCAACTTTTACATGTAACGAATGTGGTAAGAAAGGTCATATTAAACTTGATTGCCCTTTGTTGAAATTGAAAAATAAACTTGAATAAAAGAAGGAAGCAAATAAATACAATAAAAAGAAGAGAGGCATTACTGACAACGCTTCAACTCTTCAAGTAGCTCAAGTGAAACTGAAGAAGCAGAAGCCAATATTTGTTTGATGGTGGATGCAAAATCATCAAGTAAAATTAAAGTGAGTAATTCTAATTTTAAAATTTATGAAAACTATGATTAATTGCTTGATACATTTAATAAATTACATGAAGAAGCAAAAAGCCCCTCTTATTCAGACAAAATACTTAAATGAGATAATAAATTACTTGAGAATAGGTTAAACTAATTGCAAGATGAAAATGATGATTGAAAAATAGGTATTGATGTTATAGAAATTATTTATGAAAATGCTCATGTAATTGTAAATGAAATTCTCAAGAGAAAAGTCATAATATTGAAAATTGCATGAAGCATGTATAGAATACTTTTTGAAAACTCTTGCAAAATTCACATTATGGACATCAAATCTAGATACACTCCTATGTGATGGACAAAGTTGAAATTGGTTTTACACATTAAAAGAAACATAAAGCTTTTAATTTTTTTTTCAATTTCCAAAAACCATATACATCCGTGATAAACCTTTGATAATGTCTGATTTTCAAAATAAAACTAAGTTCCCCCTAATGTAGCATAGAGTCTAACCTAGGTAATATATATTTATTTTAACCACTTTCCTATTGCATAGTGATAAGAATAATGATAAGTTTTGGACCATTTTTCTGTATTTGGACTTATTGGTCTTTAATTGAAAGTTTGACTCAATTTGATAAAATTTCCAAAAATTTTCCAAACTTGAGTATGTTCCATATTTTGTTCATAACTTTTGCTATAGACCTCCGATTAACTTGATCTTTACGTAGTTTTGTAGATAACTCAAAGATCTACAAACATTGTTAGAGGATAAAAGGCCAAATTTGGACTGTAAAGTGGACAAAATCAGCCTTGAAGTTGGCGTACAAAATCTAGACAACACTTTGAGCGGAAATATTCAATTGAGGACAACTTAGTCATTTCAACCCAAATGAGTTGTGATCAAAACTGTGCGTTTTTGGTTTATTAGGGAAACATAGAGGTGGGCTTAGGCCACCTTAGGTTAGGAAAAACTAAATATTGAAGTGAGTTGTGTAGGGCAACAACCAACAATTTTTTTAGACAAAACTTTGAATACAGTTTTGGTGACTTGCTTCTTCTTAGCTTCTTCTTCATTTCTGGATTTTTATTTTCGTGTACATTTGCTTGTGCATTGTTATCCTTATATTCATTAGCTATTATTCATGTTCATTCCACCATGAGTGGCTATAGCTTTTCCTCAATCTGATCCCTAGAGGTTCTCCCGTTCCCGTTTATCCCTAGGTTCGCGTTTTGTATTGTTTTTCCGCAATTACCTGCTCATTTGTTGTTTTAATTTGATTGTTGAATTTAATGGTTGGATTGACTCTATAAATGAACGAATACAGTCCGATTGGAATGTATTGTGGAGTTCCCGAGTCAGAATCAAGTTGAATCGATGATGTTGCTCACCATGCAATTGCATTGGTTTGGCACAGTAGGTGTTCGATAAAATGCTTCGCAATCGTGGAGTGTTCGGGATGTTAAATAGATTTAGGATTTTGTTCTGTTTAACCCACGAATCTAATTGGGATTATGTTTAGGAGCTAGTGAGGGATTTGGGAGAATCAAAGGGAGACCGGGTTGATTTTCATTACGTGAACTTCTATATTTCGCTTGAATCATTTTTTTTTCTGTCTATTTTGTTTAAGTGTCGTACTTGCCAAACCCCTTGTGCTACTGTTTTATATTTTTAGTGACTGAGAACGTTCAAGTGGTCTTTAGAAGAATGACCTAGGTCAGCTATATTGCAAAATCTAGCTTCCTAATTTAATTTGGGACACGGTTGACAACGCGCATCACTAGGTCAAATCCTCAAAGACACATCTTGTATTGTATGGTTCCATTGTTTCATATTCTCCTTATACAAAATAAAAATGGGGAAAATAAAGGAATTCATAAATCAAAAACAATAAACGTAAATGAAAACAATAAATGTTAATGGAAACGAAGAACAATAAAGAAATAAAAAAGTAAAGCATTAGAAAATGAATGTTTCAAAAACAAAAGCAAATATTGACTGAAATTTATTGATAGAATTGATAAAAAAAATTGTAAACAAATGAAATCGAAAAGTAGTGACAACTAAAAACTGGAATTAAAAAGAAAGAAAATGATATTACAATAAAGAAAGATAAAATAGAGCAAGGACTAGATGGTTAAATGAAATTTCACTAAATGATGAAAGTAATACATGAATGTAAAACAAATTAAAACTAAAATTGGAATTTAAAACAAGTAAAATGTAGATGAACTCATTAAGCAAAAGGACTAAGTGTAACCACCAGATTATTGTAGGTTACATCAATTGTCTAATGGGGAAAGTCAAGTGGACCAAGTCATAATCGAATCATAGTGTTTGAGCTATTATACTCTTAAGTAGAAAGAGTTACGCCCTAACTATAGGCTATAGCTTTTGGTCTAGTGGTAAGCGCTTGATTAAACAATTGGTATTAGACCCAAGGTCAAGAGTTCAATTCCTAGTGAGACAATTGTTTAAAGGGAGATTGTTGCAAGTTGCACAATTGTCCTGTGGCGTAGGCCAAGAGGGTCAAGTCACAATCAAAGAGTTTGATTCCTAGTGGGACAATTGTAGAAGAGGAGACTTTTTCAAGTAGCATCAATTGTCCCGTGGTATAGGCCAGATAGGCCAAGTCACTGTCGAATCATGGCTCCTGGGGTACTTTGTTCTTAAATAGAAAGAGTTGTGCCTTGACTATAGGCTATAGGTTTTGGCTTAGTAGTAAGCACTGGTGCCTTGACTATAGGCTATAGGTTTTGGCTTAGTAGTAAGCAAACACAAATCGTCTAATGGAGCATTGTCTAACAGATCGTATAATGGTTATGCTAGTATAAAACTAAGCGTCTAATAAAAATATAAATGACAGAAATGTAAATTGTAGGAAATATAAATTGCAGGAAATGTAAACTATAGAAAATGTAAACAACAATAATGAAAAGAAACCATAAAATTTCTTCAAGAAAAGAACAAGAAAATTTAACAAAGACCGTTTAATAAACTGAAAATGTAAAAGCGAGAATTGTAAATTGACTAAAATCAAAATTGCAATTGAAATTTAAATTGGAGAAATATAAAATGTTGAAACTTTTGCATAAATCGTAAAATGCAAAATTGTAAAGAGAAGAAAATTTCATTCCAAAAAAACATGAAAATAAATAGAAACAAATCTGGATGTAAGAAACCCAAATTTGGATTACTTGCTTAATGAAAATTACACATAACCAATCAATTTTGCATAGTTAAAAGAAAATCATTCTCAATCGAAAATAAAATTAGAAGATGATTTTAAAGAAGAAAAAAATTGAACAGAGCATCGTCTAACGTGGTTTGAATTCACTATTAGCCATTTTCAGAATTCCATTAACTTCGAAAATGTAAATTTGCATAATTGAAAGCAACAAAGGAAAGTAGAAAATGAGAAAGTAGAAGAACTTGAATAGACAAACTTGAATTGTATTGAACTGTACAAGAAATAGAAAATTAACTAACTAACTACTCCTAAGTAAGTGTCTAAGCATAAGACTGAAAATTAAAGTTATAACTATCTGACTAAGTAGTTTCAAGGTTCCTATTTATAATATTTTGAAACATCAAATGGATTGGCCTAAGCTAAAATAAGAATTGAGCCCCCCGAAACTCTATAAAAGGAAATAATAAATTATACTAAATTTAGCTCTTAAATAGTCTAATGGTCTGCTATTTCACAAATTATACTACAACCATCTAATGCTTATTTATTTTAGCTAAAGACTCAAATTTTTATTGTTTAAATATCTTCATTGAAGCTCCAAAATTTAGAAATCTATGACAACAAAATCATCCCAAAAGGTTATCATCATTGAATTAATTTAGCACACGATCTAATCAAAATTTGGGAGAAAATATAGAAAAAAATCTATCGAAAAATGCATAATCAATGCAATTTATACTAAGGTACCCATTTTATATGAAAAATACAAATCTCTATTAAAAGCAAAGAATAAGAATAAAAGAAACACTTATAAGATGTAATTAGCATGCAAAAATGTAAACAAATCAAGTGTATTAATCACCATTTATGACTTGTTTCTATTATTTAAAAAAGGAACATGCATCAAATATATATGTTATATGAGAAATCATAGTGTTCCTAATAAGAAGTACGTCTAGATTCCCAAAAGAAACCAAAAGCCAAAGGATCCAATACAAATTGGGTACCTAAAAATTCTTTTTAATTTATTTTTGCATATATGTCCTGTAGCTAAAAAGTTCATGTGATATCTTGATTGTGGCTGCTCAAGACATATGGTAGAAGGTCTCAAGCACAATCAACTTATCATTCATCTCTATGACGAAGGTCTTGAGGTAATATTTGAGATAAACCATTTATTGATATGTTGTGCAACATCAATTAGGTATTTTGGACAATTTGTGCATTCATTAACTACATTTTATAAGATTTGTATAATTTGGTTTGTGTTTGTGTGCATTTTAATGAATTATCTTTCTTATAATGAATTATTTCAAATTATAATTAATTAAAATAATGTTTTTTCATAATTTCTCAACTCACAGATTGATTATGTTTCTTAGTATCACTCACTCTCACAATTTTTTTTCACAATTTGTGTTTTGTCATATCAATGTTAATTGTGTTAATTATTTTACAAACCATTGTTATGAATTAACAACACATGACTGGTTTTGGTTGGTCATTATAAAAAGGGAGATATTTTTAACAAAACATGATGTGCTTATTTGATGATGATGTTGATAATTCTTTTCTCCATTGCTCATTATCTTGGTATGATCAAATAGTACAACATGAATCAATCTCTAAGATAATCTTGAGCAAATTAACTTAGAAAGACTGGTTCTTTATCTTTCTGAACATAATAATGTTAAGTATATAATCAATTATGTTAAAAATAATTGATTATGTTAGTCAAAAATGATTTTTACATGTTTCACAAGTACTCGATTATTTTAGGCAATAATTGATTATGTTAGGCAATCTAAAATTCTCAACCTTTAAAAATAATAGATTAGGTTTAATAATAATTGGTTAAACTGTTTTTAAAATGTTTCTAGATAACTTAATGAGTATAATAATCAACTAATTGATTATTTTGGTGATTGGCCATAAAAGTCTTTTAAAAAGGAAGCTCTCTCTCCATTAATGATATCATTGCATACTTCTAAAAAAAGAGAGCTTTGTTATTCGCTGAAAGAGAAATTTGGAGAGTGTTATAAATGTACATCTTGATTGAAAAAGAGGGATTTCTCAAGGTTCATCAAAAAAGGTTGATCATATTATAGGTTGTTCTATTATAAAATTATCACATATTAGGTGATACTTATCTTTTTCCTGTAATTTGATTTGTAAGTCTTTGCACCAGTATTTAGTGTGTGTTGTAGGTAATTAAGTGTTTTTAATCATTCATTATTTTGCAAGTATTTATCAATTAACTCATATTACATTTAAAAATACTAAGAGCTATAGTGTTTACCATAAAGTCAACAATTACTATAATTGTTTTCAATTCTTTGTGAAAGTAGACAAGTTTTTCTCAATTTTCTCCACACAATATTAATACCTCTTATTTTAGTATCTCTTAATTTCTCTTATCAATAACAATTTAAAAAAAATCTTTAAAATTTTTCAAGATCATTTTTAAACCTATATTCCCGTTCTTTGATTATGTTTTTAATCATTCATTGTTTTACAACTATTACATATGTTTAAAATTATTAACAACCTTAAATGTGTTTGTCATAAAGTCAACCATTAATATAATTGCCTTCAATTGAGAGTAAACATTCTCTATTTTATCTACACAATATTAAGACCTCATTTGATAGAGGAAATCTTACTTAGACAATCCACCTAACACATTACTCTTACACATAAACAGTCTAATTTAATAACTATTTAATGCATAAATTTAAAAATTAGTTTTATTATTTATTTGAAAACTAAATTCATTTCAAAATAAAAGTTATCTAAGAGTTACTTAATTTCAATTACAAATAATCATCTAAAAGTTATAACTAAAAATAATGATTTAAAAGTTTCGGTTATAAATAAATATTTAAAAAATATTTTTAACTTAAAGCTGAATTTAAAATAAAAGATTAGTTTTTCTTCCTCTCAAGTTTATAGAACATGTTTTTCATTATTTCTTTATTACCTCTCAACCATTTTTTCATTTAACTAAAAAATTAATCCAAAATAAAAATTTCAGTCATCAATAATTATTTAAAAGTTATAATTAAAAATAATAATTTAAAAATTTCAATTATAAAGAATTATTTAGAAATTTTTTATAACATCCATACATAAATTGTTTACTTTTATTAAAAATATAACTTTTTTCATCATATAACTGAACAGTTAATTATTTTTTTTTTCAAGATTTTCTGTTTTATTATTTTTTTAAAAAAATTAATTTTAAATTAACCAAATCATTCTATTCCGATTTTTTTTTTTTGTTTAATTTCAAAAGTGCACATGCATAACATAAAAAATAGCTACTAAGTATCACAGAAAATAGTCTATATCTGTCATAACACGTAACAAGCACAATAAATAATAGAAAACATCAAAATATAGCTGGTGCAAATTGGATATCCATTAAATGATATGTAATGTTAGAAAGTGATGAGTGTTTTAAATTTTAGCTTAATTAAGTATTAAATTGTGATTCGTTGGATCACATTTAGATGAGTGACTATCAAATATTTAATCAGTTTAATATGTATTTATTTCAATTAACATATAGAGATTACTATTAATTTGCTAAAAAGAACAAAATTCACGTTCTAGATTTAATGCATTAAGTTCTATTATCTCTTTTACTTTAAAAAAAAAATTTGTTTCGCACAAATTGTCCCATTCTCCTTTAGGACAAGTAATTATGTTACTATCTTTGAGAGAACAAATCCAATGATCACTCATTTTATTTTACAACAACATTTTACGGTAACAATATTAACGATATATTTTCACCACTTGAATAATGTTTAAAAGATAATTTATTTTTATAAGACATTTCAAATGTTTTATAACAACATATACTGTTTGGATAGAAAATTTTAAAAGAAATTAAAGGTTTAAAAATTTATAAGAATAATTTAATTACTTAAAATAAAAACTTTAAATTTTAAAAGTATTTGATAATTTTATATTTTTTATTTCTCAAATCTATATTATTTTTCTTATAATATTATTAGTTCGGTCTTGACCGAGAAATTGTCAATTTGATCAAAGTTGAAATATTAAAGGGTTTTTTTAGGTTAAAATTGATTGTAATTTTTTATTATTATCTTCAGTTATATTTTTGTTTATATAAATCAATGTTATCTATAATACTAATTAAAGTTTACTTTGTTAGCATTAATAGGATTTCTTTTCATATATCAAACACAAATTGGTTGATGTCAATTGTGATTATTTTAAATTAATGTTGATCGAAATATTTTTCTACTAATAGGAGTTTCTTATTGACACAAATAAGAGTAATTAATTTTTGACTGATATAGGTTAGAATTTTCTAATCCATGTTGATAGAGATTATTTTCTAGTTGTAAATCAAAGTTATCTCTCAATTGACGTTTGATTGAATCTTCTCATAACTCTATTTCTTGATGAGTATTAAATCTTTTCACTTAAAATGTATAATGATTTGTTAATATATACCAAGACTTTTTATCTATATCACTAACGTCCTAATTAAAATAATCAATTCAAAAAAAAAAATAGAAGTTGATAAATTCAAATTATTTTACCTAAATAAAAATATTAAAAAAATAAATAATTTGAAATAAAAAAAATTCAAAATTGAATATATTTGAATTTTTTTCATAATGATAAAATTCTCAAGTAGTAACAACTTCAAATATGTCGCATTTATGAACCCTTTATATTTAAATTATGAAATCAACTTATAATTCCTTGTATGCCACTCAGTACTAATAGCAAATCAATCTCATTCCATTGTCAATTCTGGGAGAAATATTCTTCTTTGACCTTTTATGAGTATGTTCGACTTTACAGACAGTCAAGAAAAACATGATTCTCCTTTCGGAATCATCGTATGTCGGTAGTTTCATACTAAATTTTTCATTTATAATTCCTACAAATATCAACAACGTTATCGCTTAAATATTTGATAATCATTGATACTTTGACGAAATTATTATAAATGTCACCCATTTTCCTCAACTCCTCAATCACATTGCAGTACTAGTTGACCTCAAAAAGGCTAAAATTTTGACCCACCGAACAAATCAAAATGAAAACTTTAAGGAGTTCATGCAGGTAGACTGAACAACTTTTACAACCTTTATTTGGTTTTACATTTAATGATGTATATGGTTGAGTGGATGAAAAATAAAGAATTTCAAGAAAATAAAAGCCTGAACCAAGGAAAAAATTAACTATTTGAGCTTCAGTTAAAATTTATTTTGATAAGAACATGAAGGAAAAACAATAGAATGGACTGCCAACCAAACAATACAGAATCATCATGAAAACAGACAATCAACTAAATAATATCCAATACGCAATTAAAAATAGAAGAGAAATCAACACCAGTGGAAAAAACCTCTCAAAGAAGATTAAAAAAGGAAAATAATCCACTAATATCAAATCAACAAATACAATAAGTCTTTCTAAACTTAATGACAGAGCATATCAATTAAACTCTTCCTAATCTTCAAATGGTCACCAACAATGGCCAAAACTATCAACAATTACAAATTTAACAAAGTAAGATTTCAAGAATCTCTTTACTCAAAAATGATCTCTGTTCCCAAATTTTCTACGATTCAGATACAGCTCCAATTTCAAATCGCAACGGACAAAATGAAGCAGTATGAGTCAAGTAAAAATTTCAGAGCAATCGAAAATGTTTTAACCGTTGGATCGTTGAAACAACGAGTATTCACGCTGGCAGAAATTTGCTCCAGTTGGCAGCACTTCAGAGAATTTCTGGAGCTTCTGCATAACTCCGATGAGCAATCCCATCGGACAAATTGAGAAACGATAAGAGAAGAATCTTCGGTTAAAATTTCAGCCTGATCGAATAGAATTTTACCATCAGATCGTCAGAACATTTTCTTTGTGAAAGATGACTGCAAACAAAATTTGTTTTTTTCAACCTCACTCACTCTCTCTTTTTAGGTGATTCTATATTTAGAACGGGAGGAGAGAGGCAGCAGCTAAACCCTTAAGAAAATATTTCATTTGTTACCCTAAATTGGAGTTGGGCCATTTGGTTTTCGGCCTCAATTAGAGAGAACCCACTCCAACATATTTCACTTCAGAAATTGCGTTATATCAATCGTAAGGCCAATATACCATACATTTCTAGCTTCTTCCACCTCAGAAGTGCTTTTAAACTTCACCAGAATTTATACTGACACAAGCATATTCTTAGTTAGAGATGCTGCTAAACATGCCATAACCCTGATGTTTCTATAAGCAACATAAGCATGCATAGAATACGTACTGAAAACATCATATCATAATGCACGAGATGAAAGAGAGAATGAATAATTCACATTTAAAAGAGATCAAAACAAATAACTGCCTTAGTTTTAGCATTGAGGCCTCAAAATTTTCAGCATTCACTTGTCAAAAGAAGACTACCCTGGTGTGTAAGCAACAAATAGAAGCAGCTTTTACCAGTCAAAATGCAGATAGTGGCTGCTATATTCAATGAAGAAAATTGAATATTGCAACAACATCTATAAAAAATGGAATAGCAATTCATTCCACACATCAGGTACACCAGGCAAGCACCAATGTATGCAATCAGAGTAAGAAGAGGGATTTGACAACTGTTCAGGCCGAAGGGGCTCCCAAAATTTGCGAAAAATGGAAGGATGACCATCCTTTCTATAATCTGATAGTTGAGTAATATTTATGACACAAACTTTTGAACTCAATTTGCTTAGGATCTTCTCCACAGTGCTCATTGTAGGCAAATCTGAACCGCTTCCCCAATAGCCATCATTGTAAATAGGGTCCTTCTCCCCATAGCAGTTTCCTTCACTTTCTGGTTTCCACTCTCGGCTCCTGAATGATATTAGTGTTCAATTCAGTGAGAAAACATAGAGGATGAGATATTTGGATGTCATAAATTAATGTTGTGATGGTATACAAAGGTGTAGCAATATATATGAGAAGATATCAAGTCATTTGAATGAGATGCATTTGGGAACTAAATGAGTATAACAAAACAATATTATACACCATTAAAAACAAATGTAAATATTTATAATTCACATCTAATTTTCATGAACTCATGACTTCAGCAAAAGCCATTTTTTTTTCTTTTCCAGTGTCTATGGAAGACGACCTATAGGAACCTAATAAATAGAGAAAAAGGGGAATGTTGAATGGAATCAATTCATTTATCCATTTTCCCCCATTCCTTCTGTCGTCCCTCTAATTAAATAGTGCACTTCAACACTGACAATTAAAAGAAATTTTTGATATTTAAAAGAGATTTTTTGCTGAGAAATTATTCTGTTAAGAGAAGGGAGACAGACAAGGACATTCAAAGATATTGTCAAGAGGGATCTCATAGTGAATCCTGGATAGATTGGTCTCTAACTGAGCTCAATCTGATCCATTTAGTCCATGTAGTCAGGTGTGACAAGGCTTTTGCTGTTGTTGAGGAATGTGTCATTTTTCAATTGGACAATAGGAGAAGGTAAAGAGTAGTTTGAATTATTGTTGAACCTTGTACCAACCCACTTTCGAGATACTCGAATCTGGAGTATACACCATTGACAAAGGGGTACCTACCTAACTCTCTTCACTCTTTACATTATTCTAAAACTCTTACTAACTTATCCATAGGAGTCTTACGTAAGAATGCACAAAAAAGTTAATTTAGACCAGCCACTAAAAATTGGTTTCCCCTCTAGCTATTGTATCATAATTTAACCTATGGAAAAAGGTTTATGTCCAAGAATACATACTAGCAACGTTTTCCCTTAGCATTTGATCATAAAATAGATAGATTGGGTGCTCACCAGAGATGAGTTGGTGACATGGTCACAAAAAAGACATGTTTCTTGAGGGGATCAACTTTAGAAGATACCCATTCTGCCCAAGCTCCCATGGCCAACTCCATGGCTCCTCGCCCATCCAATTCTTCACAAGCTCCATTTTCTTCAGCAGTCCATCTGCAATAGAAGAGAATACAAGATCCATTAGAATAGAGAAGAAATTTTTTCTCTAAATAACGACTTGTACATTGATGAATTGATACAGACAATAGCTTAACTGGGCCTTGTCTCCACCATAAGTATGTGTTGAAAACAAGAATATCAGCATTTTCCCACAGTGATGCGTGTCTAAGAACTGTATCAGGACGAATTATGCGTTCCTCTAATCTGTGATTTACGGGATCATCAGAGTTAGATTCAACAAGCAGAGGAGCCCAGAGAAATTCCACAGTTGCATTGTAATCCTGAAAAGTAGCAGAAAAATAGGAGTGTGCTGGAAATGAAACTCAAGACAATGGCACTTGTGAACTAGACCCCATCAACCCAAGTCTTGGACCATGCAGTGTGTATAAAGAAATTCAGTTAAATGATGGAAAAAGGCACATTGGTATGCATGACTACATTTATAACGTCATAAACATGTTTCCACAATAGGTTTCTTACCTCTGCTCTGAAAATGGTGAGATGGGCATTTGGTGACATTGATCTCTTATCAGCAGGAATTACTGATTGTAACAAACATACCATTGATATCCATTGCCCTCTATTTAGTGAATCTCCAACAAACATTAGCCTTTTGTCTCTCAACTTTTCCCACATTTCTTTCACATTCCACCTGTTTTAAACAAGAATTCAGTGAATCTTATCAAAAGGAACCTAACCTGTAATAGAAATAGTTAAAGGATTAAATATGTTTCTAGTTCCTATAAATAGAAAAACTTCCAGTTCCCCTGATCCCACATTCATTTTTCCAATAACAGTGACATGTTAGGGACTAAAGGCGAACATTCCCAATTTGTAAGGATTAAACATTTTTAACTCAATAGTAAAATAAAAACTTACACAACCCCTATCTAATGCTACATTTAGGCACCAGAAAAAAAAAAAATTCCACTATCCACAGGAACAATGTTAGGATATAAGGAGAATGAGAATTAATTAAGATAGAATACTAATACGTTAGTTTAGTTAGTTAATTCGTTAGACTGGTGTTAGATATAAGTAGGAGAAGAAGGATAGGAGAGGGGAAGGATGTTGATTCTGTATATTGAACATTAATGACAAATCTTTTGTGAAGAGGAAACTCTTGGAGAGAGAGAGTGGTGTCCTATAGCTTGTTCTTTTCACTCTATTCAATAAAAAACTTTCTTTTCTTTCTCCTTTCCATTCTTGGTTCCCACCTAACAAACAACTCAGCAAATGCTATTCTACTTGGACCTTCACAAAAACTCAATCTTTGCCATACATCAACTTCACAAAATAATGACAAGCTTCAAGTCATTGAATTGGATCATTCCAACTCATGTCACAACTAAGGCCTGTTTGGAGAAACCTCTTCATAAGTCTAGGAGAAAAAAAAATAAGAATAAAAACTAAAATTAGTTTTTCCATAAGTTAAGATGAAGTTATACATAAGCTAATTAAAAATGATCTCCTATTAGCTTTTCCAAAATCTGAATTTTAACTAAGCACAAGCTATGGAGAAACTGATTTTATTTTTTCTTTTCATTTTTTGGAAGTTTCCTCCAAACAAGCTTAAGTCCAAAGCAATAACTTGAACATGGTGATTCACCTAAAAACCACAAACACAGAGCTCAAAGAGAGAAGCACCTCTTCAAATTGCAGTTATGTGGTTGCCATCTCCAATACTGGTAACCCAAATCAGACCTTCCATGCTTGTTACAGGCCAATTGGTCAGACATGTAAGGACAATCTGACTCATTGTACAGTGGATAAGAAACATTATCAAACACCCATCTGCCTGAAAAAACATCACAACTTTCCGGCCTCACTCTCGGGCGACCAGACTCCCAAGAATCACCCCGCCAAGCAATTTTCCGGCCACTGTATTCAACAGTAGAGTTGCATCTACTGAATCTGTCCAAAACCTCTAAAATCCAGCAACCCCATTTCAACAAGTCAGAGAAAAACATCAAGCTTAAAAAACTTGCCCAGAAAACACGTCAAGCCTTCAACTTTCAGGCTCCAATGAAGCACAAAGCAAGCGGTGAAGATAAATTCCATACCTGAAGCTTGCTTGAGGTGAGCAGAGAGGTTGGGTTTGACAAAGGTGGCTGAAGAAACTTCTTGGCGATTATGAACAAGATCTGGGATTTCATGGATTCGTTGAATGGTGTGCTCACTGTGGAGGGTTGAGAAGGCTAAGATGAAGAGTAAGATAAGCAGGAGCAAAGGAAAAATGGGGGGTTTCTTTTTGTTCCACTTCCACCTCTGCATGGTGATGTTGGTGGGTTGTGCTTGATTTTGATCTTGACTTTGATTTACCTCAGAAACGAAACCAATTCCTCACTCTACCTGAAACAAGTAATGGCAAATACATAAAGTTAAAACGAAGGTAAAAGAAAAGAAAGAATATAAAAGAAAACAGTTTTCAGGAAAAGTGTGTAATAAAGACTAGTCGGTGCTCAGAATGACCGAATGAGAAGCTTTGATTTGAACTTTGAAGTTTGATTTGAACAGGTTGGTGATGGATGTCCCAGTGTTGCATTTGCAACCTCTTGGACAAAATTTATGAGTGTATTAGTATTTTTTTTCTGTAGTCAACATTTGTACAATGATTATTGATAAATGCAGAATCAAATCTAACTTTTTAATAATATATCAAAAATCTATAACCATTATAAAAGCAACACTTTTTAATTATATTATTATTTTATAACTATATGATTATTATTTTATTATTATTATTCATAATAACTAATATTACTATTATTATTACTCATATAATAACTAATACTAATTACTTTCATTTTTACTATTATCAATATTAATATTATTATTATTTTTATCATAATTATTATGACATTTATTATTATTATTATTTTAATTATTATTATTATTATATTTATTATTGTTATTGTTATTATTTTTATTATCACTATTATTACTTTTATTATTAATATTATTATAATTATTAACATTAATATTATTGTTATTTTAATTATCACGATAATAATATTAGTAATATTATTATTATTAACAAAATATTATTATATTTATACTGTAAAATTCCTAAAATTTAATATGTAAACCATTCTAGTATGTATATAATTAATAAATATAATATATACATATTACATTTTAAAAAGTAGTTAAAAATATAATTATGTTTATCAAAATTTTATATTTACAACATAAAATAAAACTAAAATATATATAAAATAAAAAATCGTGTATTGTATCAACTCATGACAAAGTCTGAGTACTGATCAAATTTTTAATTACTTATAACACACGATCATAACATATTTAAAATAAATAAATAAATAAATATTACTTTGTCTTGTGTTTTTCATGAAATTTTTTGTTTTTTGTCTTATTTTTTATGCTCTTTTATAGGTAATCACCTTTATTTCAAGAAAAAAGTCTAATAATATCGTCAATAACAAAATATTCTTTGAAACTCGTTGATTGAAAATTTGATATAAAAAAGTCTTAATTTTAGCAAATTTTTGTCTTTTCTTTAAAAAGAAAACAATTCAAACATATAACATATATAACATTGATAATAATAGTCTATTGCGTTTCAAATTGTTTTCTTTTCATTTTCTAATATAAATGTTTTCAAATATATATATATATATATATATATATATATATATATATATATATAAACACTTTTCAAATTAGTTTATTTGAGTTTCTAATTTAAATATATAATGTTTATGATGTCTAAAGATAATTTCAATTTAATCTTTTAAAATGGTTTCTGTTAATGCATACTTTGATATTAAACAAATATGTTTAATCAATAATATATCTAATGATAGAAATAAAAATAACACAAAACACACATTTGACAAGTTCATAAGAATAGGATGCATTCAATGTGTTTTATTATCATTAAAACTCTTTTAAAGAGTTTTTACTAATCATGTGATTTTTGTTATCATTAACCACTTTCTTATAGAGTTTTTATTCTATTTATACCATGTATAGACAAGTGTAAGGTCTTAACAATTTTTTTTTATATGATCAAAACTTTAACGAAATACATATAGAGATATTAAAGAAAAACATGAACATTAGTTTTAATATAAAATTAACTTTTCTTTTCATTAGTGATTATGATAAAACAACACTCTTGCTTCTTATCGTGAGATAGAAAGTGAAATAGAATGGGTTAATGAAGTGGATATTAGAAGGATTGAAAATACTCTAAAACTTGCTACTTATTTACCATTTTTAATGTAATATTGATTGGATATGAATAATCTCAAAATGGTTTTGATATCAAAATAATTTAAAATAATCTAGATAAGACCACTTATTTACTATTTTGAAAGTAACATAGATTGGATATTAAGTGAATCATAATTATTAATGATTTAGAATTATTTAGATTATTGCACTTATTTATTATTTTCAATGTGGGCATGGATTGAATATGAACTAACTCAATAATTTAGAAGTTGGAATGATTTAACATCAACTAAACTAATAAATATTTATAATAAATTAATAAAATGTGTAGATAATTTATATAGCAAAAATTATATAAATTTATAAAATATAAATTATATAATGTAAAATAACACCATTTTAAATTTTAATTAAAAAATGTTAGAGAAAACAATTATAAGAATGCATCTCCTTCTATTTCTCCTTCTATTTTATATACAGTGTACATAGCAATAAAAATGAGTTTTTCTTATTGAAAACCCCTCTTATAGGATTTCTTGTCTGATAAGTTTGTCTATACACTATTACATTAAAAAAACAATAAAATAAAACTACAAAAAGTAAAGAAAAAAGCGTCATAAGTTTTCGTGTACAGAGGGCAATTGGGGTCTGCAAATAGTCTTCCAACCTCACTGTCTGGCTTCCTCTCTCTTGCCCTTTTGCTCTCTCTATCACTACCTCCAATTTCGTGAGTTTTCTTCCTTTTCTTCTTTCAATAATCTCAATTTCCATCTTCCTCCTTTTAGTTCGGTTGTGGTTCTCAAATAGGTCGAATAATTGCTTTCCTTTGATATTAGTTGAGTCCATTACTCTTTTTTGTGCTCTGCGCAGTAGGTTTGTTTGTGGGTAGTTTAAAACTTCGATCTTTGTGATTTGTGGAGATAGTTACATATACCCTTTTCACTGAGATGTATAATTTTCTGAAGCAGTTTATGTTATTAGTTAATGTTGATATAAACTACTGATTTATTTTTTTTGTTAATGTAAGACTGGGTTAGGATCAACCTCAAAATTGCATTTGTTTGATTTTCTTTTTTTCTTTTTTCCTTTCAAAATCTAACCCTTACCTTGCTGTGAGTTTGACTGGGCATTCAAACCGAAATATTTCTTTTGCGTTATTTGTTTATTAGTCAGGCACTTTTGTTGATGAGCTGTGTTACAAGATTTTGAATTTTGATGTGTGATGTGTTCTTGGGTAGGTGCAATGTTAATGAACCTTGATATGATGATTAGTTCAGAAGATGTTAGTTGTTCACTCATTTTGGCCTTGACTTCTATGTTGTATCACAACTGGGTCATATGTTTTATCCTGAATGGAAGTTCAATGTGGCTCCTGCGGCACAATGGGCTGGAAATATTATTTTTGCTAAATTGGTATGAACATATCTTTAGGAACTTTATCTTTGTGGCTCATAATTAATTCATAATAAATTTGCTTTAGTTATTTAAATCATTATGTGTGGGATACCAACTCAACAACCAAAACTAATGCCTCTTGTGCATCATGCTAGTCTTTGGAAGTTTATCTCCTAAGGAAATGCAACTCTTAGTTTGTTAGTTTCTTTATGAACATCTTGGGGTGCGAAATGTTCCTTCTTTTCATGCCTTTTTCCTTGCCCTCATCATATCTCTAACTTGCATTACTTTTCCATCAAAAAATGTCAGGGTTCTTAATGTTGTTACGTTTCCATGTTAGAGTTTCGTATTGAAGTTTAGCATTTTACAACCATTTCCTAGCCAGGAGTATAGAAGATATTTTGGAGGATACTGCAATGGTTTTCTATGGATTATTTCAACAGGCATACCAGTATTCTTATCAAAGTTTTCTAAACATTTTGGAAAAAGGAAGCCAATTATAGCATAAATAATAGTGTATGTCAGAACACCTCTCTGTGATCGATCAAACTTCCTATTCAATTGACAACTTAACCAAAGTAAACCTCACAGGAGCTCACAGTAGAACGCAACCAACAGGGTTACCTTGTCAGCTTCAAGAAATAATCACTCACAATTCCTTCCCTAATTGTATTGTCATTTGTCAGCATGAAATTTTACTTTTATCCTTCTATTATTCTCTGTCTTGCCGCAAATAACTACATGTATAGGTACTAGAAAAGAAACTTTATTTTGTAGATAATATTGAGAAATTCAGCTGTGTTTTAAACATGGAGCCATCAAATTTATGTGATTTTCACAATTTATGTTGATTTTAGAGAAATGAAAACTCATATTTTTTAAAGGTGAGATAAAGCCACAATAGCCTCACATCTGTTTCCATATTAGAATGGTCTGATCTGAGAGCATATTCGTATTGTATTGTGAATGTATAGTGTGTAATGAAAAGACTCCATTTCATATATGGAATTTGATATATTATCCTGATGTTCTTGTCTTTTACTTCTATTTTTCCCAATTGAGTCTGGGGAGCTCTATATTTTTTGGATATCAATCGTGTACTTGACTCTTCTTCTTTCTTAGCTGTACTTATTCTTGTAATGCAGAGTAGGAACATTAGTGCTGTGTATGCCTATTGTCAATCTAATGAATTTTTTCCTTGAAAAACTAACATATGTTGGAGAGAGGCTTTAGTGATATTTAGGATGGCGAGAATTGATTTTTGCTGAAAGAGATAAAGCCACAATAGCCTCAAGTGTCACAATTTTTCTGTGTTATGAATGGTTGGGGAGCATATTCATGTTGTTTTGTGAATGCATGGTGTGTAACGAAAAAGACTCCATTTTATATATGGAATTTGAAATATTATCTTGATGTTCTTGTCTTTTACTTCCTTTCACTTTTCCTAACTGCATCTGGGAGCTTTATATTTTTTTGATACAAATCAAGTACTTGACCTTATTATTTTAGTGGTACTTATTTTCGTAATGAAGAGTAGGAATTTAGTGCTGTATAAGCCTATATTGTCAATCTAATGATTTTTTTTCCTTACCTGTATAAACTAATGTATGCTAGAGAGGCTGTTGTGATTTTTAGGACAGTAAGAACTGATTTTTGCTAAAAGAGCCAGAGGGTTGGTAACCCAGGAGTTTAGATAATTCCATTGTACTCTCTTTAAAACTTATAATATTCCGATAATCTTGTAGGGGTATATAGAGAAAGAAAAAGGTATTAGAATGTTTTCCTTTCTGCTTCAACCTAGGACATATGTGTTCAATTCCTTTCATTTTTCCATGTTTGCTACTTTGCATAGGTCAGTAGTAGTCAGAGATCAAAATGTCTAGAAGATATGATAGCCGAACAACAATCTTCTCTCCGGAAGGACGTCTTTACCAAGTGGAATATGCAATGGAAGCTATCGGGAATGCCGGCACTGCAATAGGGATCTTATCGAAAGATGGAGTTGTGCTGGTTGGTGAAAAAAAGGTCACATCCAAGCTGCTCCAAACCTCAACCTCCACTGAGAAAATGTACAAGATTGATGATCATGTTGCATGTGCAGTGGCTGGGATAATGTCTGATGCCAACATTCTAATCAATACTGCTAGGGTCCAAGCACAACGCTACACTTATGCTTATCAAGAGCCAATGCCAGTTGAGCAGCTAGTTCAGTCTCTCTGTGATACCAAGCAAGGTTACACCCAATTTGGGGGTCTTCGGCCATTTGGGGTCTCATTTCTGTTTGCAGGATGGGACAAAAACTTTGGCTTTCAGCTTTACATGAGTGACCCTAGTGGAAATTATGGTGGCTGGAAAGCTGGAGCCATTGGGGCAAATAACCAGGCAGCACAATCAATACTGAAACAGGACTACAAAGATGATATCACAAGAGAAGAAGCAGTTCAACTTGCATTGAAGGTTTTAAGTAAAACCATGGACAGCACAAGTCTGACTTCAGAAAAGCTTGAACTTGCTGAGGTTTTTCTGTCACCCTCTGGGAAAGTGAAGTATGAAGTTTGCTCCGCAGAGTCCCTGACTAAGCTGTTGGTGAAGTTTGGTGTAACCCAACCTGCAACAGACACTGCCTAGTTCAATTATGCCTATCTTATTCATTTATGGTGCTTTTGGCATTAGAGGGCAACAATTGGGTCAAACATATTTCAAGCTTAAACATTTTGGATCTTGCTACATCGTAGATTTTCAAGACAGATTAATGGTCTTTGAGTTCCATTTGGTTAACCACCCTGTTTCCATGATTTGGTACTTGTTATTTGAATCAAAGTCTATAGGAGAACATATCTATCAGCTTCTAAGCACTTTTTCTAAATGCGTGTTTAGTTTATATTAATTTCAAAAGTATTTCTGATGAAGTTGACAAATAGCATTCTTTTTCTAAAATAAGTTAAATACCTATCGAGATTAGAGCTATTCATTTGAGAAAAGGAGTTTACTTTATTATTTGTGCGCAATAATTCGTTAGTAGAGACTAAATTATTTCAAGAGTAAGTATACATTCATTTTTCTCTGATATAATGGTTAAATATTAATTATTTTTTTGCATCATTATATTAAAATAAAATTGATGATAAAGATGCAAGCAAATGACTCTTAAAATTATTTTAAAATAAACTTGATATTTCTATTTACAATATTGTATCCCTTTTTACTTTATTTCCAGTTTTTGAAGATTTATACAAGAAATGTTGAAAATTGGTTTATTTTAAGTTTGATTTTCTATTAATGTCTACGGAAACATTTTACATACGCTCACTATTTACACCGTTTTATGTTGAGTCACTTCTTCTCTTTTTTAAGGGTAGTTTCTTTGCAGTTTTAAAGAGAGAATAATACTTGACATAAGTGTTGAGTCTACATATACTATTTTGACAAAAAAAATATTCATTTAACTAAGAAATTAACATACTTAATCAAATATTATAACTATGCTAACCCTAATTTTTACCCATCATATGCAATGATTTAGTGAATATAAATTTTGCTATTCAATATATCAATCACCAACGATCATTGAACCATTAAAATGCATTTAGTCGGTCTTTTTTTCTTTGACCAAGTGCAATACTTTTACCAATAAAATTAGGCAAAAACTTCTTACACCCCATCCCTCGTGACGTGCATTCCATCATAAAAAAAAAAAAGTAAAATTAAAAGATACTTATTAACAAAAATAAGTTCTGAAAAATATTTTTTAAAAATATATTTTGGAAAACCTTTTTAAAAATATAAATTTTATATTTGAGAAAATATTTTCTAAAATATATTTTTGAAAAAAGGTTTTCAAAATATAAAATTTGTATTCTGAAAAATACTTTCTAATATTTTAAAAAATTGTTTTTTGAAATATAAATTTATATTTCAGAAAATATTTTCTAAAAACCTTTTAGAAATATTTTTCAAAAGTTAATAATAAGAATATTTTTGTACTTTTGTACTTTTAAGTAAGTGATAGGATGGGAGTCAAAATTGATGGGTGGAGCAAGTTTTTGCCATAAAATTATTCTACCAAAATCATCAAAGAAAGGTCTCAAATTGGACCGTTAGTAGGTATCTCCAAGGGTTAATATTATTTCTTGGGTCAAGGTATACTATTTTCACAATAAAATAATTATTTAACCAGTTTTCCAACACGGTTAACCACATCTTATCACTATGTTATTCATACTTTTCACCAACAATATGTAATTCTTTAATAATCACTACAATTGTATCATTGAATCCAGAAGTCACCGAGGCAATTGTTACGGTGATTCTTGATCAATGATAATGTTCAAAATTAAAGATTCATTTAACTTGTCGACCAGAAAAAAAAAACACTCATTTAACTAAGTTATGAACACTCTTAACCACATTTTATAACTACTTTAACCCTAATCTTTAACAAGTTCACTGTTTTTATGAATAAAAATTCACTTATCCAAGTGCCCAATCAAAACATATTTTAAACCATTCAATTGACAAGGCAACGAGGCAAAGGTTATGGTGATTCGTAAGCCAGTCACCGGATTTTTCAAAGCTAACTCCCCATTTAACCAACTTAAAAACACATGTAATCACATTTCAGATTTACTTTAACCCACTTTTTTTTTTTTTTTTCAACGAATAAATATCACCAAAATGACGTCTGAAATTGGGGGTATTTTCATTGCAAAAGACATCTCCAAGATATTAATGTGATTCACAGGTAACCGTTTATGATTTAAAGGCAAATACTCAGTATTAACCAATTGTACAACACAGTTAATCATATTTCAAAACTGTTAGTCAAAGTTTTTAATATTCATATTGAATTATGTAATGAATAAAAATTCTCCCATCTAAGGTCTCAATTATCAACAAATTTTAAACCACCCTTAGAAGACATTAACTCCCTTCTTATGATCATTTATAGTTTTGTCATCATCATTTTGAAAATACAATACCCACTTAATTAATTCTCCAACACTGTTAACTACATTTTAAAACTATATTAACCCATGGTTTTATAGCGAAGTATAATGTAATGAAATAATCAATAAAATTAACCCATGTTTTAACAACACGGTTAATTAATTTAAGTTATTTTTAATAATATTTTAAATGAAGATGCTGGATCTATGAATAAATTATACAAAATTTTAAATAAATAAAGACATACATAAAATTGAGTATTAGATCAAAATTACTATTTTTAAAAAAATTGGAAACTAAAATTGTGAAAAAAATGAAAATGAAAATTTCAGATTTAAAATTAATGAAGGACTAAATTGTATTTAGCATAAGAATTATTGTTTCTTATCTCGGATAATAATTCTTATTTTGATGTTTTAAAATAAGTATATTTATACTTTTTTAACGTGTTTGATAAACTTCAAAATATGGTTTTTGCAAAGACTTAGATGTTTTAAAATACTTGTTTCTTTTAAAAAACTTAATTATAAATTAAAACATACAATAATTTTTGCTCTTCACTATCTTAGTTAGACTTTTTTTTTATAATATTTTTTCTTTTTCCTTGAATATAATAGTTTTTGGAATATTTATTTGCCTGAAATATATCTCCAGACACAAACATAAATTAAAAAAGTTTAAATTTAATGGACCAAATTCAATTCACCTAATTAAGTTTAATATGATTATCCTAAAATACTTTTAATCTGATTCAAACATAACTACGATCGATAATAAATACTATCAAAGATAATTTCAAAAATTCCCTTCTATAAATTTAGAAAAACTAAATGGACTTAAATAATTTTAGTTAATGTGAAATTGTATGTTTTACTGAAAGTTGAAAGAACGGAGTAAGTAATGTTTCTTTGGCAAAGCAAACAATTATTGTGATTCCAATATGTTTGGTTTAAATTGTTTTGTGCAAATTTTGCAAAGATAATGAGTGAAAAGTTTATATTTAATTTGATTGATAAAGTAAAATAAATTTAATTGTATATTAATATATTTAAAAACTAATTTATAAAATAATTTTTTTAAATTAAATTAATACAAAAATTATTGTTTTAAAAATTAAATTAAAATTAAATTAAATTTTAAATTAAAACATAAAAATTATTCTAATCTTTTAATATATAAAATAATTATATTTTAAAATAATAATATATAAATTATTTTACTTATATTAAAATTAAAATTAATTAATTTTATTTATTTATTATTAAAAATTTAATTTATTAATCAAAACTATATAATAATATATAAATATAATATAATATTTAGAAACACAATTAATTTTATGTATCTGAATATATTTTATACATCACGTATATTTAATTATATATAAATTTTTAATTTGATAAAAAAAATTTCTTTCTTTTCAATTTGTGATTTTTCTTTGTTTTTCATGCTTTCTATCTCAATCTCAGTATCTCAGTATTTTTAGTTCTTTTGAAACAACCAGGTCACAAGACTTTCTTATTTATGCTATTTTATTTTCTTTTTCATCAATTTTTTTCGTTTAAAAACTTTTTCATTTCCTTTTATCATCAACAGGATGTATATAACATGATGTTCTAATTTATATATATATATATATATATATATATATATATATATATATATATATATATATATATATATATATATATATATATATATATATA